>Ga0070665_100001262_pt1 | contig 30446 bp, 29 predicted proteins | sample KBSS13metaG_FD_65862 | JGI IMG/M metagenome (GOLD analysis project Ga0070665, IMG submission 65862) | Switchgrass rhizosphere microbial communities from Kellogg Biological Station, Michigan, USA - KBS S1-3 metaG | ecosystem: Host-associated > Plants > Roots > Rhizosphere > Soil ... | reverse complement strand
GATATTGGTAGCACCAGCTGCAGGATTTCTCTTGCGAGTCTGTTCAGATAGGCAATAAGCGGGTGATCAATAATCCCGCTTTGTAAAGACGATGGATGTATCCATGGTCCGCTCTTGGCGCAAAGCGGTCGGTGAGGCTGGCAGTTGGACCAAGCTCTCGCACGCTGGTTGGACCTAGCTCAAACTTCCCCATGATGGACTGGAGCGAGAGTTCAAGCGGTTAGAAGGCGTCGTGTGCATCATGTGTGCCCCGGGAGATCTAGAAAAATCTATCGACGGCAAATCTGCGCAGTCGCTCCGAGGGGTGATGTAGATGTCGGGGCGCGACGCGGACGGGTCGTTGAGAGTACAGCATCCCGTGCGACCGAGAAGTATGCCATCCCTCGTTGATCAAATTACCTGATTGCGGCCTCTAAATCGTTTGCGGTTATTTGAAATTTCGTTCGGATCAGACACGCTGAAAACTCCCATACGTCCCCTTGTGAAAAACAAGCGGACGACAAGCAATCTCTTCGCCCGAGAACACCTCGCCCAGGATGATATCGTGGTCGCCTGCCTTGTGGACCGCGGCGACCCGGCAACAGAGTTGAGCCGCGGCGCCTTGCAACAGGGGCAGCCCGTCAGCGCTGAACGCTACGGCAAGGTCCGCAAATCGATTTTGCTGGTTCCCCGTGAAGCGGGCCGACAGTTCAGATTGATGTTGGCCAAGAATGTTCACCGAGAAGAAACCCCGGTTGCGGATAGCCGTCCCGGTCGCGCTGCCCTCGCTTGTGCAAACGAGAAGCATGCAGGGCTCCAGCGAGACCGACGTCAGCGAATTTATGGTCGCGCCGAAAAGCTCGCCGCTCCATTCGGTTGCGATGACGGCGACCCCGGTTGCAAAGGTTGCCATGACAGACCGGAATTGCTTGGGATCGATGGAGACACCGCGCAAAACCGGGCTTCGGTTACCTTGCCCCGGAGATGAGATGTGTGTGTTCATGTCGCCAGGGTTTCCCAAGACCCAATGTCAGAGCAGTCATGACGCCGCTGCGACACCGTCCGTCACTTTCGCAGCATGTGATAGCTCAGCTCGCCGGGATCGGTGAGGTCTGGCACCTTCCAGCCGTCGAGGTCGTATTCGGCCATGCAGTCCTCGGCGAACCCCTTGAATCGGTCGGCATTGCCGGAGGCTTGCGCGCCGAACAGGCAGTAGCGGCGGATCTCCTCGGTCGAACCGCCATAGTTGATCTCGTAGAGTTCGTGCCGGCCGCCGAATTCGCTGCCGATGCAATCCCACAACAGTTTGAGCAGTTTCACGCGCTCCTCGGCCTTGTAGCCGTTGGAGCCGCGCAAATAGCGATCGAGATAGGGGCGGATCTCGTTGTTCTTGAAGTCGCTGGCGTGGCTGTTGAGATAGATCAGGCCCGAGGCGACCGTCTGCTCGATCAGGTACTTCACCTTGGTGTAAGCCATGGTGGCGATGATCTGGTAGGCGTTGCCGGGATCCATGTTCGGCAGCACGTGGTCGCCGATCCATGGCTTGGGATCGCGGACCATCGCATCCGACAGGCTCCAGAACAGGTTTCTCCACGCGATGACCTCGCCGACATTGGCCTGCACGCCGCGATAGTCCTTGGTGCCGGCGGCCTCGGTTGCCTTCAACAGCAGCCCGCTGATGAAGTCGAGCTTGACGGCAAGCCGCGTGCAGCCGTGAACGACGAAACGCGGCAGGAAACCAGTTCGCGGGAAGAAGTTGTTGGCCTTCTCGATGTCGCCATAGACGAAGACGTTCTCCCAGGGCACCAGCACCTTGTCCATGATGAACACGGCATCGTTCTCGTCGAGACGGCTCGAGATCGGATAGTCGAACGGACTTCCCATCACGCTCGCGCTCATTTCGTACGAGGTGCGGCAGATGAATTTCACGCCGGGCGCATTGGTCGGCACCATGAACACGACCGCAAACTTCTTGTCCTGGAGTGGAATGAGCCCGTGATGCGCGACGAAGGTGTAGTTGGTCAGCACCGATCCGGTCGCGACCACCTTGGCGCCCGACACGATGATGCCGGCGTCGGTCTCCTTCTCGATATGGCAGCAGACGTCGGCGACTTCGTTCGGTGGACGGTCACGATCAACCGGTGGATGGATGATCGCGTGATTGATGAACGGCACGCGCTCCTGGCTGAACTTGTACCAGCGCTTGGCATTGTCCTGGTAGGGGTCGTAGAAATCGGAATTCGCGCCGAGCGTCGCCAGGAACGCGGCCTTGTAATCCGGCGCGCGCCCCATCCAGCCGTAGGTGATCTTTGCCCATTCGGCGATGGCATCACGCCCGGCGATGAGATCGTCCATGGTCTTCGGCGCCTTGAAGAAGGCGTGTGTCACGCCGCCATTGTCGGTGTCGGTCGGCACCAGAAGCTTGTGCTTGCGCTTGTCGTCGTGCAGCGCATCGTAGAGGCGGGCGACCATGCGCGCGGTGTTGCGGAAAGCCGGATGGGTGGTGACGTCTTTGACCCGCTCACCGTAGATGTAGACGGTGCGGTCATCGCGCAGCGAGTCCAGATATTCCTGGCCGGTTTGCGGACGGGTGACTTTGACGTTGCCGATGTGCTCGGGCGGGATTGCCAATGCCGCGTTACCCTGCGCCTTGCCTGCCATTGCGCGATCTCCCTAGGTTTCTATGTTCGATTATCGAACTAGTGTCCGTATTCCGAACTTGACGTGACGATACGGCCGCAACCGTCGATTGGCAAGAGCGACGCTGGCTCAGACGGTCATCGATGAGATCTGTTCGGCGATGCGGTGGAGCTCGGGAAGAAAATGCTCCCGCATTTCGTTACGCGTCGTGCGGGTCGAGTGTGTCGACAGGTTGATGGCGCCGACGGCCTGTCCGCTCCGATCGAGCACCGGGACGGCGAGCGCGCGCAGGCCGCGCTCGAGTTCTTCGTCGACGATTGAAAACCGCTGCGCGCGATCAGCGCGGATACGATCGAACAGCGCTTGCAGGTCGGTGATGGTCTGCGGCGTGTAGGCCTCGATGCGTTGCGACTTCAGCCGCCGCCAGATCTCGGCGTCGTCGAGATAGCCGAACATGATCCGCCCGAGTGCGGTGTGCAGCGCCGGCAGACGGCTGCCGACCGACAGTGCCGCCGACATGATTCGGCGGGCTGGAACGCGCCCGACATAGACGATGTCGTTGCCTTGCAGGATCGCCGCCGAGCTGGATTCGCCGAGTCGTTCGCTGAGCTCGCGCATCAAGGGCAGGGCGCGATCAATCCAGCTTTGCGTCGAGAGATAAGCGAAGCCGAGGTCGAGAATCTGCGGCGACAGCGAAAACGTCCTGCCGTCCTGCTCAACATAACCGAGCTGCGTGAGGGTGCGCAGCACGCGGCGCGCAGTGGCTCGCGACAGGTCCGCCACCCCTGCTGCCTCCGACAAGGTCATGGTCGGACGCTGCCGTCCAAACGCGCCAAGCACTGCGAGGCCCTTGGCGAGCGTGGTCATGAATTCCTTGTCCTCGGGATCGCCTTTGGGTTGCGGCGGGGTTTGCGTCATGACGCGGCCTGTTGACTCCATCTGGTCTCTGGCAGAGACTGGTCGACATACGAACGTATGTTCGAATATCGAACGCCGGCCCGTGTGTCAATCGATCCACGATGGGAATCCGGCGCATCCAGAGGGGAGGACGCGCAGATGACCTGCCACAACATCGGTTCGACTCATCGCTATCAGATCGACCGCCGTACGCTCCTGAAATACTCGGCCGCAACGGGTGCTGCGCTGTCGGTTGGATTGAAGTCGCCGGCGATCGCGCAGACGCGCGCGATCAAGCTCGGCTATGTCTCACCGCTCACCGGGCCGCTCGCAGCCTTTGCCGAGGCCGACAATTTCATCATCGCCAATTTCAAGGAAGCGGCGAAGGCTGGCATCAAGATCGGCAATGCCGCCGTGCCGGTCGAGGTCGTCGTGAAGGACAGTCAGTCCAATCCGAACCGCGCCGCCGAAGTCGCAAAGGATTTGATCGTCCAGGACAAGATCGATCTGATGCTGGTCGCCTCGACGCCGGAGACCACGAACCCGGTCTCGACCCAATGCGAGATCGAGGAGGTGCCCTGCATCTCCACCATGGCGCCATGGCAACCCTGGTTCATCGGGCGTCAGGCCAATCCCGGCGGCGGGCCTCCCGCTTGGCAAGGCTTCAACTACACCTATCATTTCTTCTGGGGGCTCGAAGACGTCATCGCCGTCTTCACCAACATGTGGAGCCAGGTCGCAACCAACAAATCCGTCGGCGGGCTGTTTCCGAACGATGGCGATGGCAACGCCTGGGGCGACAAGGTCGTTGGCTTTCCGCCGGTGCTGGAGAAGGGCGGTTACAAGCTCACCGATCCCGGCCGCTATCAGAATCTCACCGATAATTTCTCCGCCCAGATCGGTGCGTTCAAGTCGGCCAATTGCGAGATCATCACCGGTGTGGTGCTGCCGCCGGATTTCACGACGTTCTGGAAACAGGGACTCCAGCAAGGCTTCAGGCCGAAGGTCGCTTCCATCGGCAAGGCGATCCTGTTTCCGGTCGCCGTCGAGGCGCTGGGCAAGGATGGCCATAACCTGTCCTCGGAGGTCTGGTGGTCGCCCAGCCATCCCTTCAAGTCGTCCCTTAACGGTATGAGCGCCAAGGATCTCGCAGGCGCCTATCAGGCCGCGACCAAAAAGCAGTGGACGCAGCCGATCGGCTTCATCCACGCGCTATTGGAAGTCGCCGTTGACGTGCTGAAGCGCGCGCCCGACCGTGACCCCAAAGCGATCGCTGCGACCATCGCTGCGACCAATCTCGACACGGTCGTCGGCAAGGTGCAATGGGGCGGTGCAAACCTGCCGCCCTTCGCTGCCAAGAACGTTGCGAAAACGCCGCTGGTCGGCGGTCAGTGGCGGTTCAAGGATGGCAAATACGATATCGTCATCACCGACAACAAGACGGCACCAGCGATCCCCGTCGGCGGCCAAATGGAGGCCATCGCCTGATCGCGCGGCGCGTTGACATCTCATGCTGGAAGTCGCAGGCCTGAAGAAAAGCTTCGGCTCGATCATCGTCGCCGACGATCTCGATCTCGTGGTCGCGCCGGGCGAGACGGTCGGCGTCATCGGGCCGAATGGCGCAGGCAAGACCACGCTGTTCAACCTGATCGCCGGCAGCCTGACGCCGACCGCCGGCAGCATTCGTTTCGACGGCCGAGACCTCTTGAAGCAGCCGCCGCAAGAGCGTTGCCGGGCCGGCATCGGCCGCACCCACCAGATTCCGCAGCCTTTCGAGAATCTCACCGTGTTCGAGAACCTGCTCGTCGGCGCGGTCTATGGCCGTCGCAAATCGGAGCGTGAGGTTACCCAATCCTGCGGCGAGATCCTCGAACGGCTCGGGCTCATCAAGCGCGCCAACACGCTCGCGGGCTCGCTGACGCTCCTGGAACGCAAGCGGCTGGAGATGGCCCGCGCGCTTGCAACGGCGCCGCGGCTTCTGCTGCTGGACGAGATCGCCGGCGGCCTGACCGAGGGCGAATGCCTCGAACTCATCGCCACTATCCGCGAGATACGCCAGACCGGCGTCGCTATCCTGTGGATCGAGCATGTCGTGCACGCACTTCTCGCCGTGGTCGATCGCCTGGTCGTGCTTAATTTCGGGCGCAAGATCGCGGAAGGGGGGCCGAAAGAGGTGATCCAATTGCCCGAAGTGCGCCAGATCTATATCGGCATCGAGGCCTGACGCATGCCGCTGCTTCAAACCCGCGGGCTCACGGCGTTCTACGGCGACTTCAAGGCGCTGTACGGCATCGACACGACGCTGGAGAAGGGCGAGACCATCGCCATCATCGGCGCCAATGGGGCAGGGAAGTCGACCTTCCTGAAGGCAATCGCGGGCCTCATTCACGGCGCCGCCGACAGCGTCCTGCTCGACGGCTCGCCGATCGGCGCGCGGCCAGCGGCCGACATCGTCAAGCTCGGCATCGCGCTCGTGCCGGAAGGGCGGCGGCTGTTTCCTTCACTCAACGTGGAAGAAAATCTCCTGATCGGCGGCTATGGCCGCAAGGCGCCTGGGCCGTGGACACTCGATCGAGTCTATGCGATGTTTCCAATCCTCAAGGAGCGGCGTGTCTCGGCAACGCCGACCCTGTCAGGCGGCCAGCAGCAGATGGCTGCGATCGGCCGCGCCTTGATGTCCAATCCGCGCATTCTCTTGTGCGACGAGATCAGCCTTGGCCTCGCGCCGATCATCATCGCCGACATCTACGCGGCCCTCCCGCAGATCAAGGCGGAGGGCACCAGCGTCGTGCTGGTCGAGCAGGATATCGTCCAGGCGATGAAGGTTGCCGATCGCGTCTATTGCTTCCAGGAAGGCCGTCTGTCGCTCACCGGCCGCCCGCGCGACCTGACACGCGACCAGATCCACCGCGCCTATTTTGGTTCATGACATGACCGGCTGGCTCGATGCATTGATCCAGGGGGTATTGCTCGGCGGCCTCTACGCTCTGTTCGCGGCCGGGCTCTCGCTCATGTTCGGCGTAATGCGGCTGGTCAACCTCGCCCATGGCGACTTGATCGTGCTCGCCGCCTTCGCGATCCTCTTTATCGCGAGCAAGCTTGGGCTCGATCCTTTTGTTGCGGTGCTGGTAGCAATACCAATCCTGTTCGTGATCGGCTTTGCGCTTCAGCACGTGCTGTTGAACCGGGCGCTTGGGCGCGATTTGCTGCCGCCGCTGCTCGTCACCTTTGGTCTCTCCATCATCATCCAGAACGGACTGTTGCAGGTTTTTTCCGCCGACAGCCAGCGCCTGCGCTCCGGCGCGATTGAAACCTCCTCGATCCAGCTTGGCGGCGGCATCGCGGTCGGCGTCGTGCCCTTGCTGACGCTCCTGTCCGCGATTGCCGTGATCGTGCTCCTCAATCTGATCTTCTACCGGACGCCGATCGGGCGCGCGTTCCGCGCGACGTCGGACGATCTCGAAGTCGCGCAGCTCATGGGCGTGGATATCAGACGCATCTTTGCGGTGGCGATGGGGCTTGCCTTTGTCGTGATCACGATCGCCGCGCTCTATCTCGGACTGCGGGCCAATTTCGATCCGACCATCGGCCCCGCCCGGCTGCTCTATGCCTTCGAGGCCGTGATCATCGGCGGTCTCGGCAGCTTCTGGGGGACGCTCGCTGGTGGCATCGTGCTCGGGCTGGCCCAGACCATCGGTGCCCGCATCGATCCTGAGTGGCAGATCCTGGCGGGCCATCTTGCCTTCCTCGTGGTGCTGGTGCTCAGGCCGCGCGGCCTGTTTCCTCGTGCGCAGGATTGAGGGATGCGTTGATGGATGAGGCATCAGCCAAGCCGACGCGGACTTTCCGCATCGAGGCCGCGGGCCGCGCCTCACGCGCCGCCGCGTTTGCCGCCGGTGTCATGCTGCTGATCCTGGTGCTGCTTCCGGTCTTCGCAGGCCGCACCCTGATTCAGGACCTGATCTTCCTGTTCTACATGCTGGCGCTCGCGCAATGCTGGAATCTGCTCGCAGGCTACGCCGGCCTGATTTCGGTCGGCCAACAGGCCTTTGTCGGGCTCGGCGGCTACCTCCTGTTCGCGCTCACGCTGCTCGGCGGCATCGATCCGCTGCTCGCCATTCCCATCGCGGGCGTTGTGTCCGCACTGTTCGCGCTCCCAACTGCGCTCATCGTCTTTCGGTTGCACGGCGCATATTTCGCGATCGGCACCTGGGTGGTGGCCGAGGTCTATCGCCTCGTGTTCGCGCAAGTGAAGCTGCTCGGCGGCGGCACCGGAACGTCGCTCACGCCGTCCGTCACATCGTCCGTTCCCGGTATCGAATGGGTCAAATCCCTGCTTGACGTGCGCACGCCGGCGGCGCGTGACATCATCTCGTATTGGGTGGCGCTGGCGTTGGCGGCCGGCACGCTCGCCCTTGTCTATCTCATCCTTCGCTCGCGCCGTGGCCTTGCGCTGGGTGCGATCCGCGACCACGAAGCCGCGGCCGCGGGTCTCGGTGTCGATATCTATCGGATCAAGCTTGCCGTTTATGTCGCGACCGCCGCCATGACCGGTATGATCGGTGCGCTCATCTACCTTCAGAAGGCGCGCATCTCACCCGACGCGGCCTTCTCGGTGCTCGATTGGACCGCCTATGTCATCTTCGTTGTCGTGATCGGCGGCATCGGCACGATGGAAGGTCCGGTCATCGGCGCGATCGTTTTCTATCTGATGCAGCGCTATCTCGCTGACTTCGGCGCCTCGTATCTCATTCTGCTCGGCGCACTCGGAATTCTGGTCATGCTGTTTGCACCAAAGGGCCTGTGGGGCCTCGTTTCCGAACGCTACGATCTGACGCTGTTTCCGACGCGGCGCCGGCTGATTATCCACGATCACGGGGACGGCTAGATGTCCCTGGAGGCGGCTTCGAAGTCGCTTATGGAACGACCGCTTCTGGCGCAAAACGGACCTTCGATCGGCCGTCGATATCCGCTAAGTGTGCCAAACCCGACGGAGGTATCATTCGGGTGCTTTTTCCTCCTCTATGCTCCCCTTGCTTTAGCCACGAATTCGGCGAGTTCACGATTGAATCGCAGCGGATCCTCAAGAAAGGGTGCGTGTCCGGTTTCGGCGTACCAGGACGCGGTACTGGTCCGACATTTTCTAAGGATCTGATCGCCCATGGCCGGGAGGATCACCGTGTCGCACAGACCGTGAGTCATTAGAACTGGTCGATCCAGCGCGCTCAGCACTTCGTCGGAATCGATCACTCGAGTGACGAGGGCGGCCCGTATCTTTGCGGGTACGACGATGTTCCAGCACAAGGCGGTTGCGTAGTCGTCGTCCGGTAGGGGGCGTGCGGTGCAGCCACGCACGAATGCGCGAATTGCTTGGATATTGGAAGGAAAATCATCGGCCGTCGCGCCCGGCACGTGATCGAGGAAGCCGGGCCCGATCAGGACGCCGAACGCGGCCCTGTCGAGCGTTACGACTGCACCTACGAAGTTGATGCCCGCGATGGCATCCTGACCATACGCGCGGACATAGTCACAGATGACGAAACCGGCATAGGACCATCCGACGAGCATGGGACGTTTCAGGCCGAGCTGATCGATGACGGCGGCAATGTCATCCGCCCAAAGCTGGGGTTCCGTATAGTTTTCCTGCGCCTCGGGGGCTTGCGACATGCCGTGGCCGCGAAGATCGAGAGCCACGAGGTGGAATGCGTCCGCAAGCTGGCTCTCGTACTGTTTGCGCCAGCAAAGATGATTCTGTGACCATCCATGGATGAAGAGGATCGGCGGAGCATCGGCCTTGCCCCATTCGCGCACATGCAGCTTCACACCACCTCCGCCGACTACGGAATGAATTTTCATTTTGTCCTCCATTCGCTGATCTCGGCTTCGATGATCGCCGATCGACGTTGGAGCAGGTGTTGTCGGGGGCGTTGAAAAAGAGGGGCCCGAGCGTTGAAATTTGCGGTGCCGGACAGCCTTAACGACAATGCCCTGCCGGTACGCGGCCGCGCCAATGGGTCACGTGGGATCGGCCACAGAAATGAAGGATCTGACCTCTCGCACGAAATCGGCGAACGCCGGCTCTTCGCTAAGAAGTATATGATTTGCGCTGTTAAGATCTACAAAGCGCGCTCCGGGTATGCCAGACGCTAACACCTTGCCTTGCTCGAATGGGACTGCGGCATCATTCCTGGCGTGCAGCACCAAAGTCGGAACGCGCACGTCTCCCAAGATGTCCGAAACGTCCATTTCCCCAAATGAATAGTGGAGTCGACTAGCGTTGTCAGGCGAAGCGGTCTCCTTCTGAAGGTCATTAAACCAAGCCATTTGCTCGCGGCTCGCGCCTGGGATGAAGGTTTCGGTGAACAACTGCCGAAACGCGGGATTGTCTTTCCCCCATCCCTCGCGGATCAACGTGGTCATGGCTTCATGGGTATCAATTTCGTGGCGGTCATCCCGCTTTCGCCAACCCTTTGCGTATCCGCCATAGAGGACCAGGTGAGATACGCGCTCGGGGTGTCGGACGGCGTAGGCGACCGATACCGCACAGCTTTGCGAGACACCCAGCAGCGGGAATCCGTTCAAAATGTTTGCGTCAGCAACGCTCTCCAGATCGCAAACCATGGCGGCAAAGGACAGATCACTGGCATTCCAATCCGACAGGCCATTGCCGCGCTCATCGTATCGAATGAGCGTATTGCCTTTCGAGAGTGCATCGATCCAGTGTCGCCACACTGGGCTTTCCCACTCATATTGAAGATGCGACATCCAGTGCGCCGCGCGAAGAATTGGTGGCCCCTTGCCGGAGATGGCATAGGCAATTTGGACCCCATCTGGGCTCCTGCAAAAGCGTATTTGTTGGGAACGCTTGGACTCGTTCAGGGCGAAGTACGCATCGGGAAGGCCGCCACTTGGTTGAGCCAACCTCGCGCTCGCCGATCGCATTTCGCTCTCTCGAGCCGAAGTATTAAGCGATCTCAACTCCAATGCCACTTGCTCATCGGTCGGGTCCATGGACTGCAGGGCTTGGACATACGGAAGAGCCCGTTCAGGTTCACTGCGTAGCCGTTCTACAAGCACATGTAGGATCAGCGATCTAGCGCGATCCAATGCGTCGGCATGGAAGGTGCGCCAAGCCTCGAAGACCGGGCAGCGAGGAAGCTCAAGACCTTCGAGGAAACGGCCTCGGAACAGCGCGGCCCAAGTTTCCAAGTCTGGGGTGGTAACGGAGCGCACGTTTTTTGCTGTAATGTGGGCGACGTGCAGCAAATCGACGTCAAGCTTGTTGGTGTCGAGAAACACGCTGCTTCCGTCGGTCCTGAGGCAGGGCTCATCGCCGTCTTCGTTGAGCACCGGCCTAAGCTTCGTGAGACTCCACCTGAGCGAAGCTCTGGGATCGTCCGGCGCGTTCCAAAGCATTTGGCATAGATAGTCGCGACGTTGTCGCCTGTTGGCCAGAGCCAGGTAGGCTAGCAAAGCACGAGTCTTCTTTGACGCAGGCAGGACAATTTCCTGCGCGTCACGCACGACCGCCAGTTCGCCGAGCACCTTGATCTGTAGGGAAGCCTGCATCTGATACGATCACCTCTAATCAGGGTACCGCAGACGCTGTCCTCTGAATTCACTGTATTGGTTGGTGTCTACCTGCAGCTACCCGCCATACTACTATACGTCTCAAGGCTTGCACCGGGCGATGTCTCCTCCGGGTCAAGATTTCGTGTGGTGATTGTCGGGGAGAGACGTCAGCGGGACCCCAGAAAGCCGTCGAGTTGGTGCGCTGCAGCGCATTTGTGGGGGCTGGACGGTACGGCAAGCGGCGCATTACCGGGTCGTTCAATCACGGATGGCCGACCGATGCGATGCTGCAGGCGATCGGCGCACACGCGACGCATCCAGATCGCCAGGTCATTTCAATGTCAGGCGATGCGATTTCAGCATGATGATGGGAGGCTTCATCACGCTGAGCCAGATGGGGCTTCCGGTGAAGGTCATCGTCCTCAATAAAATGGAACGCTTAGCCTTGTTGAATTGGAGATGAAGACTCTTGACCGAAATTTCCCACCCATGTCCGTTGCGGGTCCAAAAGCTGATCATCAGGGAAGGACCGCTATTGGCGGCAGAACGGACATGCTTCGCCGGTGGGCTCGGGTCTCAGTTTGGCCCACACCGGAAGTCGCCCTTCCGACGAACCTCCGCTGCATGTCGCAAAATATTGGGGGCGCAAAACATATACTGCACTAAACCGCTCCGCGGTAAGAGCAGACGGGATTACTTCAGGTCGGCTTGGACAACACTTTACGCCGGGGCGGGCGAGCATCCTAAGCAAAACCTGTAAGCCGGCTAACCGTCGCGAGCGCGGCAATTTCTCCCTCAGGATCGAGATGCACCGGCTTCCAGCCCAATTCACGCCGGGCTTTCTCGCCGCTCAGTTGCTGGTCCATCGCGCGGCCACGAGCCCAGTCACCGAGTTCGGCGGCAATTGCATCGGCGGAAACAATTTGCGGAGCGTGATCGCGCAAACCAAATCGCTGCGCGATCGCCCGCGCGATGCGGCCGACCGGCAAACCCGGAATCGCCGCGCCGATGTAACTCGTTCGCGAAGTTCCCCGTTCGAGCGCGAGCACGTAGAGATTGGCAAGATCCTCGCGATGGACCAGCGGCCAGCGCACGTGCTCGCCACCGACCACGCGGATTGCCCGCCGCTTGCGAGCCTCGGCGACGAACTGAGCGAACACGCCGGCTTCCGGCTCGTACACCATGGCCGGATGAATGACGATCGGCGCGACGCCTTCACTTTCAAGGACGCGCTGCAGATGCGGAACCATCCAGGCGAACGCCGGCAGAGGGCGAAGCGGCGCCTGTTCGTTCGCGACATCGTCGCCGGTGGCGCCGAACAACCAGCAGCCGCCGGTATAAATGAATGTCGCCTGGTTCGGCTGCGCCGCAAGATGAGGCAACAGGCGGTCAAGCAGGCGACGGTCGACGTCGACCATGTCGCTACCGAAGTCGCATGCCAGATGGACGACTGCATCCAGGGGCGGAAGCGCTGGTAGCCATCGTTCCGCCTCGGCGATATCTCCGCCGAGCGGATTGGCGCCGAGGCTCGCGGCTTTTGTTGCCGAGCTGTCGGACCGCGCCAGGGCGATGACACGATGGCCTCGTCCGACCAGCGCGCGCACGACCGGCGCGCCAATCGAACCGGTGCCGCCTAGAATAAGGACCTGCACCTGCCTGCCTCAATGCAGCTAGAGTTCCACCCATTCCAGATTAGCGTGTCGATTGCCAACATCAAGGCGGCTCCGCTGAGCGCGATACCGGACCAGTCGAGATTGCTGCGGTGCATGAGTCCGCAATTGGCGCAAAGCCGCCGCTCGATTCGAGTGTGATCGCCGCGACGATGCCGTCGCCATCATATTTATGAACATGATTGATAAGTCCATGCGGCTTTAACCGGCTAATCACATGAGAACCGGTCGTCTATGACTGGCCTGACCAGGGCGGGGACTTCGACTCTCGCAGGCGTCTCGGAAGGCGCTCTGCGTCCAGGAATTAGCTAATGAAACAGTTACTTGGCGTTGCATTGCTTGCGCTGCTGTCGATGTCGACGACCCGTGCAGAGGAGACCGCGGTAATGACCGGATCTGGGCCGACGCTATTGCAACAAGACGTGGAGAAAGTGGCGCCAGCGCTGCAAGCCTATGCCAAAAACCGCCTGCTCAATGACGTATGGAAGCGCCCCGGCCTGGCGCCCCGCGATCGCAGCATCGTTACCCTGGCGGCGTTGATTGCGCGCAATCAGACCATCGAGCTGGCGCATCATGTCGATCTTGCGCTCGATAACGGCGTGAAACCCCGCGAGATTTCGGAGATCATCACCCACCTGGCGTTTTACGCCGGCTGGGGCGATGCGATGTCGGCGATTGCGGTCGTGAAAGACGTCTTTGCCGCGCGCAAGGTCGGCGCCGATCAGTTGCCGGCGGTATCGGCGACGCTGCTGCCGATCAACGAGGCTTCCGAGGCGCAGCGGGAACGGTCCGTGCGGGAACAGTTCGGTTCGGCGTTCCCCGGCGTGGTGCAATATACGACGGACGTGCTGTTCCGCGATTTGTGGCTGCGTCCGGACCTCAGCCCGAGGGACCGGAGCCTCGTCACCGTCAGCGCGCTGATTGCCAACGGGCAGACGGCCCAACTCACGCCGCACCTCAACCGGGCGATGGACAATGGCCTGACCCAGACGGAGGCTTCGGAGGCGATCACCCAACTGGCTTTCTATGTGGGCTGGCCGAACGTATTTTCGGCGATGCCGGTCGCCCAGGATGTTTTCGCAAAGCGTCCGCACTAGGCGGCGCGCACGCAGACCGGGGAGGGCAGTCCGCATGAACATATCCTTTGAAGGCAAGGTTGCGCTCGTTACCGGCGCGGGATCGGGATTGGGGCGGGCGACGGCAAAGGCGTTCGCCGCGGCCGGTGCGAAGGTCGCCTTGGCCGATGCCAACGCGGAAGCCGCGCGCGCGGCCGCCGATCAGCTTGCCGGACTGGGGTACCAGGCGCTCGCGATATCATGCGACGTGGCCGATGATGCGCAGGTCGAGGCAATGGTGGCGAGCACGGTCTCTCACTTCGGAAGGCTCGATGCCGCCTACAACAACGCGGGTGTCCAGAATACGCCCGCGGAAGCCGCGGAATCCACCCGGGAAGACTTCGACCGGGTGGTGTCGGTCAATCTCCGCGGCGTGTGGAGTTGCATGAAGTTCGAGCTGCGCCAGATGCTTAAACAGGGCAGCGGCGCGATCGTCAATTGCTCTTCCATCGGCGGCCTGGTGGCGGGGCCCAAGCGCGGAAGCTACCAGGCTTCCAAACACGGCGTGCTGGGGCTTACCAAGAGCGCCGCGCTCGACTACGCGGCGCGGGGTATCCGCATCAATGCGGTGTGTCCGGGCATCATCCATACCGGCATGCTCGATACGATGATGGCCACGCAGGCCGACGCGCTCAATGCGATGTTGCAGAACGTCCCGATCGGACGGCTCGGCCGGCCGGAAGAAATCGCGAGTGCCGTGCTCTGGCTTTGCAGTTCGGAAGCGAGCTTCATGATCGGTCACGCGCTCGCGGTCGATGGCGGATATACCATCCGCTGAAGCCGCGACGATGGACGTTCAGCCGCGATGCCGCAGCGCCTCGACCAGGATCGCGAACGCCGCGGAAGGTTGGCGGCGGCTCGGATAATAAAGATGATAACCGGGGTAGGCCGGGCACCAGTCCTCGAGCACCCGCTTGAGGCGGCCCTTGGCGATGTGCGGCTGCACGAGTCCTTCCGGCAGATACGCCATGCCCAAGCCGTTGAGCGCCGCGTAGAGCATTTGAGTGGTAGTGTTGAAAAACAATTGCCCATCCACCCGAACCTTCAGCTCGCGCGATCCCCTGGTAAACTCCCAGGCGTATAATCCGCCATGCGTCGCCAGGCGCAGGTTGATGCAATTGTGTTCCACCAGATCCTGCGGTTTCCTGGGTTCCGCCCGGTTGCGAAAGTAGGAGGGGGCTGCAACAACCGCCATGCGGGCATCGGGCCCGATACGCACGGAAATCATGTCCCTGGCGACCTGCTCGCCATCGCGCACGCCGGCGTCGAAGCGCTGGGCGACGATGTCGGTGAGACTGTAGTCGCTTAGAATCTCAACCTTTATATCCGGGTACTTGCGCAGGACGGTCGCTAGCTTTGGCAGCAGAACGGCGTTGGTGGCGTATTCCGTTGCCGTGATACGGATGGTTCCGGACGGTTGCTCGCTGAGTTCGCTCAACGCCGCCAGTTCCGCCTGAATCTCTTCGATCCTCGGTCCGACATTGCGGATCAGCCGCTCACCCGCAGCCGTTGCGGACACGCTACGTGTCGTGCGCGTCAGCAGCCGCAATTTGAGGCGCGTTTCCAGTTCCTTGACGGTGTAGCTCAGCGCGGATTGCGATACGCCGAGTTTCGCAGCCGCCTTCGTGAAGCTGCCTTCGTGCGCCACCGCGAGGAAAGCGGTGAGGTCGTCGAGATTGCCACGCTGCATTTATCGATCCAGCTTCTAAGTGCATGCCGATTATATGGTCTAGTTCGATGGGCTGCACGCGCTAAATCTGACGACGTGACGCAGCGATCGGCGTTCGGCCGGGGGCCGAGCCGACTTTTTCAAAGGCAGGAGCGATGCTTTGGAAACGCAGCATTCTGACGCGACGGCGGTTGCTCGCACGCGGTGCCGGACTGGCATGGCTGGCCTCGGGTCCGGCCGTTTCAGCGGTCGCCGCGCCGCTTGATTCATCAACGGGAGGGAATGGAACCATGGATATCAAACGCAACGGCTCGCGGCCTTCCGGCAAGGGCCCCGAAGCATGGTTTAGCGGCACAGTCCGCGTCGATCCGCTGTTTCAGGCTGGGGAGCCCACGCGCGTCAGCGGCGGTCAGGTAACCTTCGAGCCCGGTGCCCGCACCATGTGGCACACCCATCCGCTCGGACAGACGCTGATCGTCACGACGGGTCTCGGCTGGGTGCAAACCGAAGGCGGGCCGGTGGAAGAAATTCGCCCTGGCGACGTCGTCTGGTTCCCGCCTGGCGAGAAGCATTGGCACGGGGCGACGGCGAATACCGCGATGACTCACATCGCCATTACCGAATCCCTGAATGGCAAGAATGTCGACTGGATGGAAAAGGTGAGCGACGAGCAATACCGCAAATAGTCCGGAGAGTGACGATGCAGACGCGCAAACTTGGATGGTCCGGCCCCGAGGTCTCGGCGATTGGCTTCGGCTGTATGGGGCTAAACTATCATCGCGGCCCCGCGCCGGACCGTGGCGCGATGATTGCGCTGGTGCGCGCGGCGGTAGAACGAGGCGTCACCCTGTTCGATACCGCGGAGGTGTACGGCCCCTTCACCAATGAGGCGCTTGTGGGTGAGGCTCTGGAGCCGTTCCGCCATGGCGTGGTGATTGCCACCAAATTCGGCCATGACCTCGGTCCCGGCGGGCGTGGCGACGGGCTCGACAGCCGACCGCAGCGCATTCGTGACGCGGTCGAGGGGTCGTTGAGGCGGCTCAGGATCGACGCGATCGATCTTCTGTACCAGCACCGCGTCGACCCAAACGTGCCGATCGAAGACGTCGCCGGCGCGGTGAGGGATCTCATCGGTCAGGGCAAGATAAGGCACTTCGGATTGAGTGAGGCAGGGGCTTCCACCATCCGGCGCGCGCATGCGGTCCAGCCGCTTGCGGCGATCCAGAGTGAATATTCGATCTGGTGGCGCGACGTCGAGGCGGAGGTGTTGCCGGTTTGCGAAGAACTGGGCATCGGCTTCGTGCCTTTCAGTCCGCTTGGACGCGGATATCTCACGGGCAACATCGACGAGACCACCACGTTCGGCGGCAACGACAATCGCGGTGGCCTGCCGCGTTTCACGGCTGAAGCGCGCAAGGCCAATCGGCCGATCGTCGAACTCCTTACGCGCATCGGCACTGAGAAGAGTGCAACCCCGGCACAGGTTGCGCTGGGCTGGCTGTTGGCGCGCAAGCCGTGGATCGTGCCGATCCCCGGCACCACCAGGCTGCACCGTCTCGACGAGAATATCGGCGCGGATGCGATTGGTCTGACGTCCGACGAAGCGCGAGAACTCGAAGTCGCCGCATCGCGGATAACCATCCACGGCGACCGTTACGGGCAGGCGGACGCAGCGCGAACCCAGCGCTGACGCTTTCTGCTCTTCAATCAAAAAGGATCGGCGACATGAATATTTCATTTGCAGGAAAAGTTGCGCTCGTGACGGGAGCGGCATCCGGACTCGGTCTTGCCACCGCGCGGGCATTCGCGGAATCGGGTGCGTCGGTTGCGCTCGCGGACTGCAACGAGGACGCGGTGAAGGCGGCGGCCGATGGCCTCAAGGGCCACGAGGTGATTGCGATACGCTGCGACGTGGCGGACGACGCGGCGGTCGAGGCCATGGTCCTCTGGACGGTCAAGACCTTCGGCAGGCTCGACGTCGCCTATAACAATGCCGGTGTCCAGAACGTGCTGGCAGAGACCGCCGATACGACCCGCGACGATTACGACCGCGTCATGGCGATCAATCTTCGTGGTGAATGGAACTGCATGAAGTTCGAACTGCAGCAGATGCGCAAACAGGGAAGTGGGGCGATCGTCAATTGCTCGTCGCTCGGTGGTCTGGTTGGCGGTGCGGAGCGCGGCATCTATCACGCCGCCAAGCACGGTGTGCTTGGTTTCACCAAGAGCGCCGCGCTTGAATATGCGGCACGCGGCATCCGCGTCAACGCCATCTGCCCGGGACTCATTCAGACGCCGATGTCCGATCAAATGGTCGCCGCCGGCCAGGGCGACGCCCTCAAGGCCATGGAGAAGAGCATTCCGATGGGACGTGTTGGCCGCCCTGAGGAGATTGCCAGCGCCGTTCTCTGGCTTTGCAGCGATGCCGCCAGTTACGTGACGGGTCAGTCCATTTCGGTGGACGGCGGGTTTATTATGCGCTGAAAGGGACGGCGAAGAATCCGCTTTGTGTCAAACGTTGACCTGACCCGACTGGCCGCTTCTGGCGCACAGCGGTCGTCCGGCGGAACAGCAAAGTCAGACTTGATCCGCAGCAATCGGCGCCGTCATTTGAATCTAAGTACGCGTGCAACAGGTAAGCCAAGCGCGAAACGGACGTCGGTGCCGATCAACAGCTGTATTGCATTTGTCGCTTTACTGAATTATGACGTGTCCAGGGGAAATGCAGTCTCCCCTTGAGGCCTCGGTCCAAGAACTGTGCAACGCTCGACTTGTCGAGGAATTTGCACACATGGACCAAAACGGGCCCCCATTCCTCCCAACGATTTTCTTTTGCGGTCTGCTTCCAAGCGGGCTCTGCGGATATTGATCCGCCGCCCGAGCTCTGCGGAAACGATCCCCGCGACGGGCCTTCGGTAGCCGTCTATTACCGAGAGGGGGCGGAAGTACGCGATGGGTTCCTGATTGCGCTGCGCGCAATGGGACTTGCTGGTGCCGAACAACACTCCGAGCCGTCAACGCCTCCCGCCGGGGGGCGCAAAGGCGTACTCGGCGGGTGGAACTGGTGATGCGCGAACAACTGAAATGGAACGACGAAAAGTCGGACAACGCGCCGTGGATCGCGCTTGCCGAGCTTCGGCAGCCGGCCACGGCGCTGGCCAGCGCAGTCCGATTAGCTAGACGCGCAACTCATCGCCTGGGGAAGGCACGACGACTATAGGATGGTGAATCGACTCGGAGCTACGCAGTGCCGCCTCGGCCGTTCGTACAGCCTCTCTGAGTGCCCAAACCTCGGCCATTCGGTTTTGAATATCGGCCGATACTTTCAGGAGACGCCGGAACCGTATTTCGCATGACTGTTCCATGTTGCACTCCTTACGCCCGCACAACGACCACGGATATCAGCCTATTCTCTCTTGCACGTGACAGTCTGTCTTGAAGGTCACATATCTCGAGAAAATTGCGCGGCCGGCGTTCATGATCGCAGAACCCATTTAGAGCGCCTCGCAGGGCAAGGTCCGGCGGAGGTCGTCCGCGTCGTGCCCTGAAAAGCCAGTCCAAGTGTTCCGCATCCACGATGCGAGGCCGACAGGTCATCCGATGCTCGGTGACAAGATTCTTCGGCTCGATGCGCGATGTCGGAACTCGCTCAACATTGGAGCGTTCAAGCGTTCATGACAAATGGCGACACTTCCGTGCCCACTGCAGGTGCCGAGCAACGGATCGACAACGCTGTGGATGCGATTCGCAACATGTCCCAGGACCTCGCCGACGAAGTCGCGCCTCCTCCGGGATGGATCGACAGATTGAGCGCGGCTACGCGCGAGGCGCCCATCCAGTCGTTGGCAATTGCGTTCCTGATCGGCGTGATACTGGCGCGCCGATGATCGGGTGGCCAGGAGCAGGCACCGCCGCGCATATCGGAGCCCGTTCCGCCGACAGCGATCAGGGCGAGCCGTAAGACGACCAGCAGCCGTCCTCGTCATGACGCCCCGTCCGTCGGAAGCAAGCGGCACCGCGGATGGCGCTCAATCTATCTCCAGAAGCCCTTGAACCGATCGGACGACAACTCGGTGTAGCGCACCGTGTGTTGAATGTTCTTGTGGCCGAGGTAGGCCTGCAAAGCGCGGGTATCATGCCCTTTGTTGGCCAGGGCGAATCCACAGGCGTGCCTCAGCATGTGGTGTGAGCCTTGAGGCCCAGCCCGGCCGCCTCAATAAGGAGGAGGGCGAGCCGACGACGGGCGCGTGCTCGGCGGCCGGAGTTGGTGATGGCAGAGCGATGAAATGGTACAACGAGAAGGCCGTGAACAACTCGCCATGGTTCGACGCGCTGGCTGAGCTGCGGCGATCGCCAGATCGAAGAAGCCCAGCGAGGTCCGGTAGGTCTTCAGTTTTCTCGCCACAAGACGCTCCCTCCGCTCAGCCCACCAAAGGCGACCTTGCCCTTAGTCGTTCTCTCTATCTTGCGAGCAAAGAGTCCGAGAAGACAGCGAACAACGCGGCCGGGCCAAAATATATCTCGACGCATCCGGCTCGTGTCAGGGAGCTTTCCGTGAACCCGCCGCAAAGCACGCCGATTGTCGCGATTTTCGCTTTACCCGCTGCTTCAGCGTCATAGGGCGTGTCACCGATTGCGACGGCATCGGCGCCTTCGATTTGGAGCTTCCTCAGAACGATCTCAAAGATGTCTGGCGCGGGCTTCGATTCCTCGACATCATCGGAAGAAGTCGTTAACTCTGCTAGGTCCGTGATGCGCGCAATGTCGAGATACTTGTCGAGTTCATCCTTCTTGGCCGAGGATGCGACGGCGATTCGCAGCCCAGTATCGCGCACGCGTCGCAACAAGTCCGGGACCGCCGAGAAGGGGCGGACGAGCGGTAGATACGTGGTCTTGAAACGATTGCCACGCCACTCTTCCAGCTCTTTGCCGTGGTCTCGTTGTTCGTCAGGGGACAGGAAGACCGGAATGAGTTTGTCTCCGCCCTTGCCAATCTGGCTTCGAGCCTGCTCAAAACTCACATCATGGCTAAACTTCAGCAGAGCTTCCTGCCATGCAATCGCGTGGAGATCCACAGAGTCCAGAAGCGTGCCGTCCAGGTCGAAGATGGCGGCTTTCGGCAATTCAATGTCCTCCGGTCTGAGAACAAGCGAGCCTCGCATCGAGCCTGAGGCTTGCCGCACGATAAAGTTTGCCGCGGACCACGAAGTAGCGACCGTCAGGCGTTACTGGATGCTGTACGATAGGCTAGGCCGACTTACGCTGTGATTCTAGCCGCCGGCCTTTTTGCCGTGGCCTCCTTCGCCAGCTTCCTGCCGGCTATCGGCATTAGCATTTCCTTCTGACCGCTTGTGATCCTACGTGACTTCTTTGCCGGCTTTGAAACCTTGGCGGGCTCGGCGGCGCCGATGCTTTTGCGCAGCGCGTCCATCAAGTCCACCACGTTTTCACCACGGGGCCGCTCTTTCGCCGTGATCGGCTTGCCGGCGCGCTTCGCGTTGATCAGATCGATCAGGGCCGTTTCATACTGGTCTTCGAACTTGTCGGGCTCGAAATGGCCCGCTTTCTGATTCACGATATGCTTGGCGAGATCGAGCATGTCCTTGGTTACTTTGACATCCTGGATATCGTCGAAGTACTCCTCCTCGGAGCGTACTTCATAGGGATAGCGCAGCAGCGTTCCCATTAGCCCCTTGTCCAAAGGTTCAAGCGCTATGATGTGCTCTCGGTTCGTTAGAACTACGCGACCGATTGCGACTTTGTTCATCTCGCGGATGGTTTCGCGGATAACGGCGAATGCATCGTGCCCGACCTTGCCGTCCGGACGCAGGTAGTAGGGGCGAATCAGATACCGAGAATCGATTTCGCCACGGTCGACGAACTCATCGATCTCGATGGTTCGCCTCGATTCCAGTGCGACGTTCTCAAGCTCCTCCTTTGTCACCTGTCGGTATCGACCCTGTAACCTTTGACGATATCCTCGTTTGCAACCTCCTCGCCGGTTTCGGCGTCCACCTTAGCATATTTGATGCGATGGCCGGTTTTCCGATTGAGTTGGTTGAAGGAGACCTTTTCGGATTCCGACGTGGCCGGATAGAGCGCTACCGGGCAGGTGACAAGAGAAAGGCGGAGAAAGCCTTTCCAATTAGCGCGGGGGGCCATAGAGGCGAACTCCAGAACTGATGCCGGATTCAAGACGATCGCCCAAGCTTGGTTCCGACAGCGCGAACGTTCTGACGGCATGTTTTTTTCTCGGAGACAGCCCAGCGAATTTTGATGTCGTTCGTGTTGTGTTCTCGTTTCTATTGATCAACGACATGAGGGCCGGCCTACGCCGGGGAAGATTGCTTGGGACTGGCGGCTTGCACTTCGCGCCTGCGGTCGCCGTCGCGAGCTCCCGCAGAGGTTTGAAACATGTCCGCCTCCCTGATGCTCTTCGACATGTCGGAACCAAATCGATAGAGAGCGTATTAAGACTTCATGCTCAACACGTTCCATCCAGCCTTTCGAGTTGGGAGGCTTGTAGTTCTTGCGCTCGCAGCACCGGCGGGGCTTACCTCGCCAGGTAATGCCGATCCAGTTTCCGAGAACCCGACGCTGAAAAAGCCCGCCGACTTCGCGTCGATCTCGAATTCGGCTGAGCGCTCGCGGATCATCTTCGGCGAAATTGGGAAAGTGCTTACCCATCCGCGCTGCATGAATTGTCACCCCGCCGGCGACCATCCATTGCAGGGTGACGACCATCACGAGCACATGCCGCCTGTGTGGCGCGCAGAGACTGGACATTTCGAGGCGAACTGCTCCGGCTGCCATACCGGAAAGAACGTCACACTTCGTGAAGCTGCTACCTATCAAAGTATTCCCGGTCATCCACGATGGGGCTTTGCGCCGCTGTCCATGGCCTGGGAAGGCAAATCATTGGGCGAGATCTGCCGCCAGCTTAAGGATGTTCAACTCAATGGCGGTCGCGACTTTGCCGCGCTGCAGGAGCATATTGCCAAGGACGATCTCGTGGCCTGGGCATGGAATCCAGGGGAGGGTCGTAAGCCCGCTCCCGGCAGCCAAGAAGCCGCGGGAAAACTGGTGCAGGCCTGGATCGACAGCGGAGCGGAGTGCCCCCGCTAGTCACGTCGCGCGTTGAGCAAACCACCGATCGAACCGGTGATTTAACGGGTGGTCGGCGGCTGACCAACCTCATTCAAAGTGTTAGATCATGACGTGCTTGCAGGTCGGAAATTCCGGGAAAAGAACATGGCTAAGAAGAAGACTAAGAAGGCGAAGAAGAAATCCATTACGACGACTGCCAAAAGCCTAGCCAAGAATTTTGGCAAGCTGGCCGTTGACGTGCAGCGCGTTGCTCTAAGGGAAATGGCTGCAGGTTTACGAGAGAGCAGCCTCCGCGACCACGAAGACGAGGAAAGCGAAGAAGGCGAGAACTATCGCCAAAAAGCGGAAGTAACTGGGCGGCTCAAGTTTTGGCAGAGCCTTGCTCCGGTGGGTGAGGGATGGCTGGCCACTTTTGCATCGGCCGATGACTCCGATAAGCAGGGGAACTTTCCTGATTTTTCTCGGTTTCAAGCCCACTAGGCGAGCGGACTGAGTTTTTTCACCGGCTGAATGCTGATGGCGCACAAGCTAGTCAGGCGAGACCAATTCAATATCTCCCCGCAAGGTATCGTTCATAAGCCGACCGATGCGGCGTTTACGCCCGACCCCACGGCGCCGTGTCTGCAAGTTCCGAAAGCAGGCAGGAGGCCGACCTTCGGTGGCGTGCACAGGAACGGTCTTGGCGCCGAGCCGGCTTGCAGCCAGACCGGGCAAGCTAGGGAAAGCTCAAGGCGGAAACTTTTCTTTGAACCTAATATTCCACCGGAAGACATACATCTGACCGGCCGCGGTGACTGACCAACGCCGCCGAGCGATCATATTCCGCTCGGGCGGCGTTGTGCTTTGGTCCGTCGTGCATCGCGCCACCTAGAACGTTTCCAACATTGCTAGATGAACAATGCTCTGATCTGAACCGTCTTACTTATGGAGACGGTCCAGGATCAGAGCGACGATCCGCGGGAACTAGAACGCAAGATCGAACAAGCGACCCGGATTGCTTCGCGTGCCGCTGATCAAACGACTATAGAACGGCTGAGGGCGTGGATTGAGGATCTGAAGCAGAGGTTGCGGCAGCGTCGGGAGGCGAAGCGCATCAAGCAGCAGATCATTCAACGTGCGCAGGAAATTTTGGGAGCAGAACGGACGTCCCTCTGGCCGCGACTTGGAGTTTTGGCTTCAGGCGGAGTCCGAGATCGGCAGGAAAGATTAGGACGAATGCCTCGCCCTGCCTGCATGACACACTCGCCTCTTCGCCGAGCCACTGAGAAGTTCTTGCAATCGATGAGTGCGGCCATCGTCATGCTTCACCGTGGCGCAGCTCGCCAGGCCAACCCGAGCGGTTGTCTTTGCTTTGCAGCAGTGGGGTAGGGACGTCCCCACGGATGTTCGCGTGCATTATGGAACGACCGCTTCTGCGGATAGTGTTGAAAAAGTCCTTTTTCGCTGATGAGCGAAAATTCTCAGGACCGCTGGCGCGTCTCACTCGTCACGACGTGAGGGACCACATCAATCATCGCAAAAACGATCGCTGACCCTCGTACTGATTCTACAGAGCCTTGCAGCGGCTGAAATCGGCAATGCGCTACATTTGCGAGACTTTCGGAGCTCCGCGACTTTCGAGTTTTTCAACACAATCGGCGCAATGCGGACATTCGTGAAGGCTAAATGCCAGCCGGAGACATAGAAGTTCGCTACCCGATGATTTCATCGGCGTGCATTAGCGGACGCGACGGGCAAATCGAGTTAGCGAAAATTAGAAGCTGCCTCCCTGCGCGAAGGGCCCTAGCCCAGCCATTGCTGCATCGATCCGGCGACCGAGCTGTCGCCGGCCCAACGCCAGGCGTTGCTCGTTCTTTCTCCAACTGGGGAACTTTGCCGGTGCCGGTAAATTATCGGTGAGAAGTGGGGTCAGGTACAAGGGAGCAAGCTCATGAACGGACTTATCTATCTCGTCGGCCTCGTCGTCGTAATTCTGGCGGTTCTTTCCTTCTTCGGCCTTCGCTAAGGCCATGGAAATGTCGATGGAAAATATCCCGCCAGCAGCCCGAAATGATACAACGCCAGTGGCACGAAACGATCATGGGTGGCGCTTCGTAGAGTGGTCGCCCGTTGTGCTTGGTGCATTAGCGGCGACCGCTCTGTCTTCGGTGTTAGTTGGTTTCGGGGTCACCGTAGGGCTTGGCATCTCGTCAACTGCGCCTACCTGGCGCGATGCGTCCGCGGCGCTCGCAATCCTCTCCGGTGTCTACTTGATCTTGCAGGCAATCGTCAGCTTCGGGGTCGGCGGATATTTGGCTGGCCGTGTCAGAACTGCGGCCGAGAGTAGAGCAACGGTGGTCGAGGAGACCGAACGGGCCGATGGTGTTCACGGTCTAGGTGCCTGGGCCTTGGCAGTGGTAATGGGCGCGATTCTCGCCGTTTTGATCGGTGCGGCCACAGTAAGCCGGACGTCCTCCCTCCGGAGTGGCGCACAAGCAAGCACGGCGGAGCCGCTGCTGAGCTACGAGCTCGATCGACTGTTTCGTGCCGGTCGCCGCTCGCCCAACGTAGATCTCAGTGCGGAACGGGCTGAAGCCGGCCGCATTCTCCTCACTACTTCAAGTCACAGCGGCGTAACCGCGGACGATCGCGCCTATCTGGTTCAGCAGGTGGGTGCCCTGACAGGTCAGTCACCAGCGGACTCGGAGCGTCGGGTCGACAACGCGCTGACAAACGCCAAAACGGCAATAGCGAGGACACGGCGCAGCAGCGTTATAGTGGCGTTCTCGATCGCCACAGCCGTGCTGCTCGGCGCTGTGGCGGCATGGGGGGCCGCGTGCGCTGGTGGGAGGCACCGTGATGGTGCGCCATTGCCGCACTGGATGGCGCGGTCGAATGAGTTCAGTCGGCATGAGAAAGTGCTGCCTTAAGAGCACAGAACTCGAACAAGCCGCCGCTGGTTTCCGGCGGCGTCGTTGTTGTCTTTGCTGGACGGCGGCAGTCCAATTGCAAAAAAGGGCCGCCAAAGGCGGCCCAAGTCTTGTCTGCTTTTGGGCGCCGAGCGGACGTTGAGACGCTTGAAAGGTACCAACTAGCTCTGTTGGCATGACGTACTCAATTTCCCGCTGAGGTCGCCGCAACGATCGCGGCGGCACGGAGGATTAGGCTCATCCATCAAGCGGGCGGGCAATCTGCCACGGTCGTTGCCGCCGAGCGATCCAGAAAGATAGACGGGAGCCGAACACAGCTTTCCGGCCGGTAGGCGTGACAAAGCGTCTTCCGCTTCCCGCATTCCGACCAAAAATTTTCAAGAAAGCGGAACGAAACCATCGACGCAGGGTTAGGGAACTCGTGATGGGAACCTAGGAACTTAATCTTTTAGAAGCTGTGTAACCGCCATTTTTGGATGCTCGGAACCCCACACCCAACGGTCGACAGAGGCGGCGCTCCCGATTTCCTGGAGGGGTCGGGCGAAATGGCGTCGATGATGCGGGATTTCGATTGGGCATCTACGGACCTCGGTCCGCCCGGATCATGGCCTCAAAGCCTCAAGACAGTCGTACGGATCGTGTTGACCTCCCGGTATGCGATGTGGATGGCTTGGGGTCCGAACCTCAGATTCTTCTGCAATGATGCGTATCTTCCGACGGTCGGCATCAAGCGGGACTGGGTTCTTGGTTCGAGATCGGACAAGGTCTGGGAGGAGATCTGGCCGGACATCGGGCCTCGCATCGAGCGGGTGCTGAGCACCGGCGAGGCGACCTGGGACGAAGGGTTGCTTCTGTTCCTTGAGCGCCTAGGCTTTCCCGAAGAGACTTATCACACTTTTTCCTACAGCCCGCTGGCCGACGATGATGGCCGGATCAGCGGTATGCTGTGCGTCGTGACGGAAGTGACGGAGCGTGTCGTAGGCGAGCGGCGTCTCGCCACCCTGAGCGAGCTTGCCGGCCGACTGGCATCGGCCCGGGCCGAGTCGGAAGTGTTGGACGCAATCAAGGAAGGCATGGATGCGGCCGACAAGGACGTGCCGTTCTCTCTGCTATACCTTTACGATGATCAAGCCGCCTTGCGGCTCGCGCGCGGGTCCGGCATCGAGAGCGGTCATCCGGCTTCGCCGGCTGTAATCCTCCCGGGCGGTTCGTGGCCCCATGATATCCCGGACTCGGGAAGCCTGATGGTGAACGATCTGTCCGCTGCCGTGGAAGCTCCTCTGCCGCGCGGGTTCTGGGACAAATCACCCACCCAAGCCGTCATTCTTCCGATCGTGGTCAAGGGACAGGAAAAGCCCGTCGGCTGCCTTATTTGCGGACTCAACCCGTATCGGAAATACGATGAGGGCTATTCCAGCTTCATCGAGCTTCTGGCGGGCCAGATTTCGGCCAGCCTCGCCGGCGCGCGCGCTTTCGAGGAAGAGCGCCGGCGCGGCGATGCGTTGGCGGAAATCGACCGAGCGAAGACGCTGTTCTTCTCCAATGTCAGCCACGAATTCCGCACGCCATTGACCTTGATGCTCGGACCAGTCCAGGACGCGCTGAACGATTCTTCCGCTTCTGCCCTCGATCCCGTCCAACGGCAGCGTCTCGACGTCGCCCAGCGGAATTCACTGCGGTTGCTCAAGCTGGTGAACACGCTGCTTGATTTTTCCCGTATCGAAGCCGGCCGCGCGAATGCCAATTATCAGCCGACCGACCTGTCGGCGTTCACGGCCGAGCTCGCGTCCAATTTTCATTCTGCAACGGAGAAGGCCGGGCTGAAGCTTGAAATCGGATGCGAACCTCTGCCGCAGCGCGTGTCGGTCGACCGCGACATGTGGGAAAAGATCGTCTTCAACCTCCTGTCGAACGCCTTCAAATTCACTTTCGAAGGAAGCATCTCAATTCGAATGCGCGCGGCCGACAATGGTGCCGAGTTGGTCGTGCATGATACCGGCGTCGGCATACCACCGCACGAATTGCCGAGACTCTTTGAACGTTTTCATCGCGTTGAAAACCAGAAGGGGCGATCGTTTGAGGGATCCGGTATTGGTCTTGCGCTGGTGCAGGAGCTCGTCAAGCTTCACGGTGGTTCGCTGATTGCCGAGAGCGAAGTCGGCAGGGGATCGTCGTTCAAGGTCAGCATACCCTTCGCTTCCGATCGGCGTGCGGCCGATAATCTTGATTCCGAACCCCTCGACGTGCCCGCGGCTTCGCGCGCCCAAGCCTATGTCGAAGAAGCATTGAGTTGGCTGCCTCCGGACTCTACGACGAAGCTTGCTGTGCCTCAGCGGGACGTCGCTGGCCCGGATGTCGGAGGGAAGACGCTTCATGGCCGTGTCCTGGTCGCCGACGACAATTCAGACATGCGCGCCTATATCGAAAGGCTGCTCGGCGCCCATTGGGATGTCGATACGGTGGAAGACGGCAATTCGGCGATCGAAGCGATCTGGAAAAGTCCGCCTGACCTCGTCGTAACCGACGCGATGATGCCAGGACTTGACGGCTTCGGTCTGTTGGCTGCGATCCGGAACGATCCCGGGTTGCGCGACCTGCCGGTCATCATGCTGTCCGCGCGCGCCGGTGAGGAGGCCCGCATCGAAGGCCTGGAAGCCGGTGCCGACTACTACCTGACAAAACCATTTTCCGCTCGCGAACTTGTTGCGCAAGTCAACGCGAACCTGACGCTCGCGCGCGTCAGAAGCGAAGCCGCGCGCGATCTTCGCGCAAGCGAGGACGCCCTGCGACGACGGACTACCCAGTTCGAGACACTGCTGAATGAAGCGCCGTTAGGAGTGTATCTTGTCGATGCCGACTTCAAGATTCAGGCTGTGAATCCTACCGCCTTGCCGGTGTTCGGGGATATTCCAAACCTCGTCGGACGGGATTTCGGCGAGGTTGTTCGCATCCTTTGGCCGGAGGACTATGCCGACGAGCTCGTACACCTGTTCCGGAATACGCTCGAAACCGGCGAGCCGTTCATGACGTCCGAGCACATCGAGGAACGGCGGGACCGGAAGGTCAGGGAATATTACGAGTGGCGGATCAACCGCATTCCGCTCCCCGAGGGTCGCTTCGGCGTGGTTTGTTATTTCAGGGACATATCCGCCCAGGTCCGGGCCCGTCAGCAGCGCGAACTGCTGATTAACGAGCTCAACCATCGGGTGAAGAACACGCTTGCGACGGTCCAGTCCATCGCGGCCCAGACGTTGAAGGGAACGACCGTCCCGGTGACCGTCACGAGTGCGCTCGAATCCCGTCTGCTCTCGATGGCCGGTGCCCACGACGTGCTGACTCAGCAGAACTGGGAAGGCGCGGACTTGCGCAATATCGTGGAAAGGGCGCTGTCGCCCTTCACGGCGCCCAGGCGGGAATTCGATGTCGATGGTCCCGTCATCAGGCTGCTTCCGAAGTCGGCGCTTGCCATAGCCATGGCGGTTCATGAACTTGCGACGAATGCGGCCAAGTACGGCGCGCTGTCAAACGGTTCGGGTCGCGTATCCGTGCACTGGACGATTGCCGAACGTGATGAGGAGCATCTGCAGATCGTTTGGACCGAAACGGGCGGCCCCAAGGTCGCCGCGCCCAGCAGAAAGGGTTTCGGCTCGCGACTCATTGAGCGGGGCCTGGCGGGTCAACTGGGCGGAGAAGCGGTGATCGACTATCGCGAGACCGGCGTCGTTTGCAGGATCTTGGCGCCTTTGGGCACTATTGCGGGAAGCGTGCCGGACATTCTTTCATAGTATCCGCATACGCGGAGGAGAAGTATTTGAGCAAGCGGGAATTATCGAATCGCAAGGTCCTAGTCGTTGAAGACGAGATGATGATTGCGATGCTGATCGAGGACATGCTCGACGAGTTCGGTTGCAAGTTGGTCGGACCGGCCACCAATGTTCCGCGCGCACTGGAGCTTATCGGCAAGGAACAGGTGGAAATAGCGGTCCTCGACCTGAATTTGGATGGTAAGGACACCTATGCGATAGCCGACGCGCTACGCCAGAAGAACGTGCCTTTCATCTTTGCGACCGGGTACGGATCGACCGGCATGCGGCCAGAGTACAGTGATCGCCCGGTGCTGCAGAAGCCGTTTCAAGCGATAGATCTCGAAACTGCACTCGCGCAAGCGTTGGCCGGTTCGAATGTGGTCGCCGGGGACAACGTGATCAACTAGGTCCTGCGTTGGCTTGACGTTGCAGTGCTGTCAGCATTTGCGCGGCCTCCGCCTTTTGGCCGTCCACCGGCTCGTTGCTCTCGCGCGAAATGATGAACGGTTAGGCCCGTTCAAGGTGCAGGCAACGTTTGGCTCGAAGTCGTGTATGGCATGTCTCAAAGGTGCCAATCGGAAGTACCGGACGCGACGTATTCTCGCATTCAATCCACCAGACCAGGAACGGACGTATGATACGCGCGCCATGGGATGTGAGGCGTTACGGCGCTCTTGCCGGATCAGGCGCTAGGTACCGTCGCGCGCGGCGTTCGGCCGACCGGACTGATGCAAAAACGGATCCACGGACTCAGCTAACAGGGTAGCCAATTGGGCGGCGGCGGGCGTGGACTGCTTTTCGGGCGGCAGCGGGCCGACAGAATGGATCGCCACTCCAGCGGCAACGGCAACTATCGCACTTGCAGCAAGATATTCGATCCTCATGCCGATGGTTCCTCCATCGGCCCCACGGACTAACCCGCCCCTCTCTGAAATGGTTCCAGAGCGCGCATCTAATCTGGTCTGCAATCGCGGCGTTGTTCTACTCACTGCAGCAAGCACATGTCACGCTGCCGCTGCAGCCATAGTCATTGCAAGAATTTCCCTAGCCTGCCCGGGACAAGCCTCCGAACTCGGGGGCAA
>Ga0070665_100001261_pt1 | contig 30464 bp, 16 predicted proteins | sample KBSS13metaG_FD_65862 | JGI IMG/M metagenome (GOLD analysis project Ga0070665, IMG submission 65862) | Switchgrass rhizosphere microbial communities from Kellogg Biological Station, Michigan, USA - KBS S1-3 metaG | ecosystem: Host-associated > Plants > Roots > Rhizosphere > Soil ... | reverse complement strand
ATATGAGCCATTGCTCCAACGTGCCGCCCGGCGGCCAGGCATCGCTGGCCTGCCTGAAAGAGCATGAGTCCAGCCTGTCGCCAACATGCGCACAGGCGATCGGGGCGATCGGTGGATCCGATGCCACGGCCAACCCCAGACCGGCGCAAGCCGCGTCGGCGCCATCGCAAGGCGCAGACCCGACCTGGCCCCACGTCTATCGCGGCCCTGCCGCCACCGTCACCGTCTATGAACCACAGGTCATCTCCTGGCCGGAGCACGCCACGCTGAACGCTCGCGCCGCGGTTTCCGTGGAGGCTACCGGCAGCAATACACCGGTTCTCGGCACCGTCGAGGTCGCGCTGAAGACGGAAACCGACACGGCGGGGCGCCGCGTGATCTTGTCCGATCCGAAACTGATCGCCACCCATTTCCCAACGCTCGATAGCGCCAAAGCCGCGGAGATGGAGACCCGGCTGAAACAGGAGCTCCCGCGGATACAGACCAAGAGCGTGCCGCTGGATATGGTCTTGCTGGGATTGAAGGAGGAAACAGCCGCACCTGGGCCGCAACTGGACAATACCCCGCCGGTGATCTTCCACAGCGAGCGTCCGGCGAGCCTGGTCCTGTTCGACGGTGCGCCGGTGCTGGCGCCCATCAAGGACAGCAAGCTTCAGCTTGTCGTCAATGTGAGCTGGCATGTGTTCTTCGATCCCACCGATAACGGCTGGTACCTGTTGAACGACGGCGCCTGGTATAAGGCGTCCGACCATACCGGCCCTTATCAGCCGGTCACGACCTTGCCCGATGCCCTGATGCGGCTGCCGGCGACCAGCGAGTTCGAGGATGTGCGCAAGAGCATTCCGGGGCGTAAGCTGGCGGCCGGCGAGAATCCGGTCATCTTCGTCAGCGACAAGCCGGCGGAGATCATCGTCACCACCGGTCCGCCCGACTTCGGGCCCGTGGCCGGCACCAGCCTGCAGCGCGCGAGCAACACCGAAAGCGTCCTGTTCCGCGATCATGACGGCAAGCTCTTTTATCTGACCTCAGGCCGCTGGTTCTCGGCCGCGAGCCTGGACGGGCCGTGGACATTCGCAACACCGAACCTGCCCGCCGATTTCGCGATGATCGCGCCGGATGGGCCCTCCGGTTCGGTCCTGCAGTCTGTCCCGGGCAGCGCCCAGGCTCAGCAGGCGGTGCTCGAGGCGAGTGTGCCACACCAGGCGACGCTGAAACGCGGTGCGACGACATTCCAGGCCAAGTACGCTGGGACGCCACAGTTCAAGCCGATCGGCAGCACCGGCGTGTCCTATGCCGCCAACTCATCCGACCCGGTCCTGGAGACCGGCGGGAAATATTATGCGTGCAAGGATGGCGCGTGGTTCGTCGCCGCTTCACCTGCAGGGCCGTGGTCGCTGGCGGACACGGTTCCGCCGGCGATCTATACGATCCCGCCGAGCAGCCCGGCGTACCCCGTCACTTATGTGAAGGTCTATGACGCCACACCGGAGGCCGTGACCTTTGGCTATGCGGCAGGCTACATGATGGGGTTCCTGAATGCGGGGGTCGTCGTCTACGGCACCGGCTACTATTACCCGCCGGTGGTCGTACCCGGACCCGTGCCGATCTATTATCCCTATCCGCGTACCTATGCCGGCGGCGTCTACTACAACGAGAACACCGATATGTGGGCCCATGGCGGTGCGGTCTATGGTCCGTATGGCGGCGCCTCCGCCTGGGCTGCCTACAATCCGAATACCGGTTTTTACGCGCATGGCAGCGCGACCTGGGACAACGGCTATGGCACCGCCTATGCCGGCTTCAGCAACCCGACCACCGGGCGTTCAGGCAGCACGACGCAGAACGTCAGCCCATACGGGCGCTGGGGCTCCAGCGTCGTTTCCGGCCCGAACCAGACGGTGCAGACCGCGAGCGGGCGCAATGCCCAAGGTGCCGCCGGCGGATTCAGTTCCAGCACGGGCGCCGAAGGTGCGGGGGTGCACGGGGCAGACGGACGCAATGCCGGCGTGGTCAAAGGGGCCGGCGGCAACGTCTATGCGGGTGCGGACGGCAATGCCTACAAGCACACCGACGACGGCTGGTCGAAATGGAACAATGGCGGCTGGCAGCCGGTGACCCCGCCTTCGAACAACGGGCGCGCTCAGGGCAACACCAGCGCCCAGGAGAACGCCCGCGCTCAGGGCAACACCAGCGCTCAGGGCAAGACCAGCGCTCAGGAAAATGCCCGCGCCCAGGGCAATGCCGGCCGGGGTGGTCAGCCCAGCCAAACCGCGGCGGCCCAGCGCGAGCCGTCCAGCGCTGGCCAAGGCAGGCAATTCGGCGGTGGAAACGGTCAGCTCGAACAGGACCGTTTCGCACGTGAACGGGGCAATTCCGCCGAAGGCGGCGGCAGGTTTGCCGGCTGGAGTGGAAGGGGCGGATTCGCCGGCGGGGGGCGCCTTGCCAGCGGTGAACGTGGCGGCGAAGGGTTCGCCGGCAGGCGTCGATAGGGCTATTCCGCCACTGCCGGCGCCGCCATAGCGCGCCGGCCACTGCGCCATTCCGCGAACCGCTGCAGCACCACAAACGCGGCAGGCACCAGCACCACGGCCAGAACCGTCGAGGCAAGCATGCCGGTCAACGCCGTCAAGCCGATCGAGCGTCGCGCGTTCGCTCCGGCACCGGTGGCGAGCACCAGCGGCAGCACGCCGAGCATGAAAGCGAAAGACGTCATCAGGATGGGCCGGAAGCGCAGGCGTGCCGCCTCCACCGCGGCATCCAAGATAGACCGGTGCCCGGACAGGCGCAGGTCGCGCGCCACTTCCACGATCAGGATCGCATTCTTTGCCGAAAGCGCGATCAACAGCATCAGCCCGATCTGCGTATAGAGATTGTTTTCCACCCCCAGCGCGGTCAGCGCCGCCACCGGGCCGAGCAGGGCCAATGGTACGCCGAATATCACCGCCAGCGGCAGGATCCAGCTTTCATACTGGCCGGCCAGCACGAGATAGACCAACCCGACCGCCAGCAGCAGCGCAAAGGTCAGCTGGTTGCCGACCGCCCGCTCCTGATACGACATGGCGGTCCATTCCGTTTCCATGCCCGGCGGCACTGTCCGGCTGGCGATTTCGTCCATCAGGTCCAGTGCCTGGCCGCTGCTGAATCCCGGCGCCGCCGTGCCGACCACGGTCGCCGCGGGGTAAAGATTATAAAGCGAAAGGACTGACGGACCGACCGTCGGCCCGATGCTGACCAGGCTGCCGAGCGGCACCATGTGGTTATCGTCGCTGCGCACCCACAACTTCTCGATATCCGCGGGGTGCACGCGAAACTTGCTGTCGGCCTGCACATAGAGCTGGAAGGTATGGCCGAAGCGGTTGAACTGATTGACATAGGTGGGGCCGATATAGGCCGCGAGCGCGTTGAAGATCTCGCCCACCTGCACGTGCAGGCTTTCCGCCTTGATGCGATCCACCACCACAGTGACCTGCGGCACCTCGGCGCGGAATGGGGTGGCGATCCGCGTCAGGCCGCTCTGTGCGTGACCGCGGGCGACGATTTCCCGTGTGATCGCCTGCAGCCGCGCGTAATCGGCGCTGCCGTCGCGCAGTTCCACCTCCATGGTGAAGCCGTTGGCGTTACCGATCCCCTGGATCGGCGGCGGCGGCAACACCAGGACCTGCGCCTCCTCGATCGCCGCGAATGCCGTGTTGAGCTTGTCGTAGATCGCCCGCAGGCCCTCCGCGGCGCCGCGCTCGCTCCAATCCTTGAACACCACATACGCCACGCCGGCATTGGCGAGGCTCGCATTGTTGTCGAGCGCCGAGACGCCGGCGATGTTGATCACCTGATCCACGCCGGGGACGCCGCGGGCGATGGTGCCGATCTGCTCCAGCACGCGCTGCGTGCGGTCGAGCGAGGCGCCGTCCGGCAGTTGCGCTGAGACGATCACATAGCCCTGGTCCTCGATCGGCAGGAATCCGGTCGGCAATCGCGACAGTCCCCAACCGCCCAGCCCGATCAATATCAGCGCGCCTGCTACGGTGAGTCCGGCATGCGAAACAAGGCGCTGTATCAGCCCGGCGTAGCGCCGTTCGACGGCGGCGTAGCCGTCGTTAAACCTGCGATAGAAAAGATTTCGCTTCTCCAGAGGCACCGATGGGCGCAGCCAGGTCGCACATTGCGTGGGCTTCAGCGTCGCCGCATTGACGGCGCTGATCATGGCGGTCGCGGCGATCACCAGCGCGAACTGGGCGAACATCCGTCCGGTCAGTCCGGGCACAAGGGTGGCGGGCAGGAATACCGCCATCAGCACCAGCGTGATGCCGATGATCGGTCCGAACAGTTCGTCCATCGCCCGCGCCGCCGCCTGCCGCGGAGGCTGTCCGGCATCGATATGGCGCGCCGCACCCTCCACCACGACGATGGCGTCGTCCACCACGATGCCGATCGCCAGCACGATGGCGAACAGGGTGGAGAGATTGATGGTAAAGCCAAGTGCCGCCATCGCCGCGAAAGCGCCGATGATGGTGACCGGCACCGTGGTCGCCGGCACCAGCGTCGCGCGCCAGTCCTGGAGGAAGACCAGGATCACCACCAGCACCAGGATAAAGGCCTCGAACAGCGTCGTGTAGACTTCGTTGACCGAGGCGCGCACGAAGCGTGTGGTGTCGAACGGCACCGCGTATTGCAGGCCGTGCGGAAAACCACGCGCCAACTCGGTCATGCGCGCCTGCACCGCTGAGGCAACATCCAGCGCATTGGCGCCGGGAAGCTGATAGATCGACAGGCCGGCGGATTGCTTGCCGTTTACGGTGAAAGCCTGGCTGTAGGTCTGCGCGCCCAACTCCACGCGGCCGACATCGCGCACACGGGTGATGAGACCGTTGTCGCCGGTATCCACCTTCACGATGACATCGGCGAACTGCGCGGGGTCCTGCAGCCGGCCGGCGACGTTGATCGTGAGCTGGAACGCCTGCCCGCTGTCGGTCGGCGGCATGCCGACCTGCCCGGCGGTGACCTGCTGGCTTTGCTGCTGCAACGCCGAGATCACATCGTTCGGTGTCAGGCCACGTGTTTGCAGCTGGTCGGGATCGAGCCACACCCGCATCGCATACTGGCCGGCGCCGAACACCGTGACATTGCCGACGCCCGGCACGCGCGACAGCTCGTCGCGAAGGTTTATGGTGGCGTAGTTGCTGAGATACAGGCTGTCCTGGTGCGGTTCGCTGCCAGTGAGCGTGATGATCTCCAGGATGGCGGTGGATTTCTTCTGTACCATCACGCCCTGCGCCTGCACCGCCTGCGGCAACGCGGCCAGGGCGCTGGAGACGCGGTTCTGCACCAGCACCTGTGCGAAGTTGAGGTCGGTGCCGATAGCGAACGTCACGATGAGCGTGTAGGTGCCGTCGCTGGTGCTGGTCGATTGCATGTAGAGCATGTCCTCGACACCGTTCACCTGCTGCTCGATCGGCTGTGCCACCGTATCGATCAGCGTCTGCGCGCTGGCGCCCGGATAGCGCGTGGTGACCTGCACGGTCGGGGGAACGACGTTCGGATATTGCGCCACCGGCAGCCCGGTCAGCGATACCAGCCCGAGCACGACCACCACCATCGCCAGAACATTGGCAAGAACCGGGCGGTCGATGAAAAAGCGCGCGATCATTGCGCGGAAGCGGCTCGGAGCTGCGGATCCACCTTATCGCCGGGAATCGCGCGTTGCAGTCCCGCGACGATCACACGATCGTTCGGCTTCAAGCCGCTCTCGATGACGCGCAGCTCGCCCTCGGCCGGTCCGGTCACGACATGGCGCTGCTCGACAACGTTCTCGGCATTGATCACCAGCAGATAGCGCCCGGCCTGATCGCTGCCCAGCGCCGTGTCCGGCACCAGCGCTGCCTGAACATCGCGCTGTATCGGCACGCGAACGCGCACGAAAAATCCCGGCAGCAGCGCCCGGTCGGCATTGGCGAACACCGCGTTCAACGTCAGCGTGCCATTCGCCGGGTCCACGCCGGGGTTGATGTAGTCCAGCTTCCCCACATGCGGATAGCCCTGCTCTGTCTGCAGGCCGACCTCAACCGGAATACTGCCGACATCCTCGATGCGCAGATGGCGATCGGCCAGACTCTGGCGAACGCGCAGCACGTCCTGTTCGCTGATGGTGAAGGTGACCCAGATCGGATCCAGCTGCACGATGGTCGCGAGCTTCGTCGGCTCATTACCGCCGACCAGAGCCCCGACCGAGGCAAGATGCACGGTGACGAAGCCGTCGAACGGTGCCGTCACGCGGGTATAGCTGTCGTTGATGACGGCGATCTGGGTGTTGGTGCGGGCCTGGTCGAGATTCGACTGGTCGCCGTCGCGCTTGGCGCGCGCCTGGTCCACGTTCGATTTGGAAGCGTAGTCCGACTTCCCCAGGCGACTCTGCCGGTCGAATTCGGCGGCGGACTGCGCAAGCTGTGATTGCGCACCGAGCTCGGCTGCTTTCGCCTGCTCCACTTTCACCTGAAAAGGCTGCGGCTCGATCGTGAAGAGAACGTCGCCTTTCTTCACCGCAGCGCCGTCCTTGTACCCGATGTCCTGAAGATAGCCCTGCACGCGGGCCATCAGATCCACGCTGTTGATGGCCTGAACATTGCCGGTCGCCTCGAGATAGCGCGTGATCTTCCGCTCCAGCGGCGCCGCGACCGTGACTTTCGGCGGCGGCGGCGCGACGTAGCGATTCCTGTCGCAACCGGACAGCAGCGCCGGCGCCGCGAGGCACGCCAGGACGATCGGAAGAAAGCGCGTTCCGCCCAAGCAACCGCGGTCCCTACGCACGCGTCACCCCCCTTTATCCCACCAGCGGCCGAGGTGACCTTCCCGGTGCCTGAGTGGAACAATCGTTCAACTGGGGGTTGAGGGTAAGCGCGGTTTAGAGCGTTCTCAAGCTACCCAAAGGGGTAGGAAGGATCGAAAGCGGCCGGGCCCTTTTGCTTGACCGATCTTCCGGATTACCAAGCTTCATACAGCCGGAAATCGGGTTTCCAGTGCAATCATCGCCTGTTCGAGCGCCACGACGAGCCTGTCCCGCATGTCGCGTCTGGCGCGCTCCCGGCCGTTGAGAGAGGACATTTCGCGGCTGAGCTGCACCAGCTGCATGCAGCCGATATTGCCAGCGATCGAAATCAGCTTATGGGCCTCGCGCGCGACCACGGCCTCGTCGTTCCAGGCGACAAAGGTCGGCATCATGGCGAGGAGGGCGGATCGCGACATTTCGACGAATTCGATCGCCTTTTCCCTGCCCAGCAGATTTTCCAGCTCGTCGACCACGGCGGTATCGAGAATCTGAGGTCGGACCCGGACAGCGCCCGCATCGCCGTCCGGCGTCTCGTCGATCAGGGCCCATTTGGCGATCATGGTATAGAGCGCGGAACGGTCTATCGGCTTGGACAGGAAATCGTTCATGCCGGCGGCCCGGCACAACGCCGCATCCTCGAGCAGGGCATTGGCGGTCAGCGCCACGATCGGCACGTCGCCCATCGGCCCCTCCAGCGTGCGGATCATGCGGGTCGCCGTAAGCCCGTCCATCTCAGGCATTTCCATGTCCATCAGGACCAGATCGAACCTGGCGGCCTGCAGCGCCGCGACCGCTTCAACGCCGTTGGATGCGAAGGTCACCTCATGGCCGGCGCTCTTCAAATAACCTTCGATCACAAGCTGGTTCATCGGCAGATCCTCGGCGACCAGGATCCTGGCCGGGAGATGGCTGTCCCCGAGCTGGATCGGTTCGATACCTTCCGGCGCAGCGGTTTCGGCGCCCGAAACGGTGAACCAGAAGGTGCTGCCGGCGCCCGGCTCGCTGATCACGCCGATCTTTCCGCCCATCGCCTCGGCAAGCCGCTTGCAGATGGCAAGGCCGAGCCCGGTGCCGCCAAACCGGCGCGTCGTGGATCGGTCGATCTGGGAGAAATCCTGGAACAGCAGATGCTGGCGGTCGGCAGGGATGCCGATCCCGGTATCCTGGACCTCGAAGCGGAGCAGGTCGCCCCCACCCTTGCGATCGATGCCGGCCCCGCGCTCGAAGCGCGAGCGGACGAGGACATGGCCGTGATCGGTGAATTTGAGGGCGTTGCTCATCAGGTTGAGCAGTACCTGCCGCACGCGCGTGGGGTCGCCCTCGATCCAGGCCGGCACGTCCGGCGCCTGCTCGACCCTGAGGTCGATCGCCTTTGCCGCGAACTGCGAGCGCAGGATCGACGCCGCCCCGTCGATGATCGCGTCCGGACTCATCGGAACGCGCTCGATCTCCAGCCTTCCGGCCTCGATCTTGGACAGGTCCAATATGTCGTTGATCAGCGCGAGCAGGGACTTCCCCGCCTCCTGGATGCCGCGCAGGTGGCGGCGCTGGACGGCCGAGAGATCGGTCTCGAGCAGCAGCTCGGCAAAGCCCAGAACCCCGTTCATCGGGGTACGGATTTCATGGCTCATGCTGGCGAGGAAGGCCGATTTCGCCTGGTTCGCCGCCTCGGCCACGTCACGCGCCGCCTCGATCTCGACCGCCACGCGCTTGGCCGCCGTGATGTTCGTGCTGACGCTGATCGTGCCCTGGTCCCGCGTGCGGAAATGGCGGGTCGCATACCACTGCCCTTCGCTGTTCTCGACTTCGAACGGAGAACCGTCGCCGGCGCGGAAATGCGCCGCCCGGCGGGCGATGAAGGTTTCGAACCCCTGCGGATCGGCCGCCGCCATCTCGGCGCTCCAGAAGCCCCGCACGATATCCTCGTACATGGCCCGATCGCGCAGGAATACGGCGAAGCGCGGGCTGCGCTCGATCAGCGCCCTGTTCGCCAGCACCAGCCGTTCGTCGGCATCGTAAAGCGATATGGCGTCCTGCATCGCCTCGATCGCGTCGATCACGAGCTCCTGCGCGCGGACCGCCTCGGCCTCGGCCTTCTTGAGCGGGGTGATATCGGTGCTGACGGTCAGGATGCCGCCGTCGCGGGTGCGGAAATGGCGGGTCAGGTGCCAGTTGCCCTCGCGGTCCTGAACCTCCCACGGATAGCCGTCACCGCGCCGATGACGTTCCAGCCCCGTCTTCACGAAGCTCTCGAAATCGCCCTCGACACCGCGCAACGCCTTCCAATAGACGCGGACGATATCCTCATATTGGCGTCCGACCACGAAGACATCCCCGCCCTCGACGCGATGCTTGAGCAGCGCGCTGTTGAACAGGACGAGACGATCGTCCGCGTCGTAGACGGCGATGCCGTCCTGCATCGCCTCGACCGCGTCGCTCAAAAGCTGGCGCAGATCCTCCGTCGCCTTCTCAGCCTGCCTGCGCTCGGTGATGTCGCGCACTACGGTCAGGATGCGCGCCGGCTCGTCCCCTTGGGGCGGGATGCGCTGTAACGATGCCTCGACCCAGACATCGCTGCCGTCGCGGCGGCGCAGCCGGTGGACGCTGCGCGCCCGCGGTGCCTCTTCGCTAAGCGACCTGACCGCGGCGACAAAAGGCCCCGCATCGTCGGGATGCATCAGGCTCTCCGCCGTCCCCGCCATGACCTCTTCCGGCTCGTAGCCGAGCATCCTTTTGGAGGCGGGCGAGACATAGAGCGGCCGCAGTTCGGTATCCTGCAGCGTGATCAGGTCGGTCGCGTTGTCGGCCAGCGTGCGGTACCGGCTTTCATTCTCCCTGAGCGCTTCCTCGGCGCGCTTGCGGGCGGTGATGTCCTGGATCTGGGAGACGAAATAGAGCGGCTGCCCATCGGTCGAGCGCACCAGCGACACGCTGAGCAGAACCCAGATGATATGGCCGTCCCGGTGCAGATAGCGCTTTTCCATCTGGTAGGTCTGGATCTCGCCCGCCAGCACGGCCTTCACCTGGACGAGGTCGGCATCGAGATCGTCGGGATGGGTCACCGCCTGGAAATCCGATCCCAGGAGGTCGGCCTCGCTGTGGCCCAGCATCCGGCACAGTGCCGGGTTGGCGCGCAGCCAGCGGCCCTCGGTGGATACGAGCGCGATACCGTGCGCCGCCGTGTCGAACTGTCCGCGAAAACGCGCCTCGCTCTCCCGCAAGGTGTCTTCGGCAAGGCGGCGGGCGGTGATGTCGCGGGTTGTCGCGATGATCCTGGCATCCATCTCGGGTGCATCCGGAATCAGGCGGAACAGTGCCTCGACCCAGATATAGTCGCCATCCTTACGCTTGAGCCGGTGCGTGCTGGTGAATTCGGGATGCTCGGGCGAGAGCCCGGCATATTTCCTGGCGATCTCGGCGATGTCCTGCGGATGCACGAAATCCGCCGCGGGGAGCGCCGCCATCTCTTCCGGCTCATAGCCGAGCATCGCGCGGCAGGCGGGCGAGACATAGGACCGGCGCCCGTCCGCGTCCTGCAGGAAAATGATCTCCATGGTGTTTTCGGCCAGCATGCGATAGCGCAGCTCGCTCGCCTTCACCTCCCGCTCGCGCCGATCGAGCAGGTCCGCCATGTCGCCGATCGCAGCCAAGGTGCGCTCGAGCTCCGGTGCGCCGCCGGTCATCCCCCGGGCCGCAGCGAACCGGCCCTCGCCGATCGCGGTCGCAGCGTCGCCCAGCTTTTTGAGAGGACCCAGAATAAGCCGGTCGGCGCCGATCAGGGCACCGGCGATGCAGGCAAGGACGATCGCGCCCAGGATCGCCAGATCGTGCCGAAGCTGGTTGTTGATCTTGTCGACGATGGGCTGCTTGGCGATGCCGATCGCGATGGTGAGAGACGTATTGCCGAAGGGCTGGAAGGCGAAGAACCGATGGATGCCGGCAATGCCGTCCGCCTCCATCTGGCCGCTGCGGTCCCGCAGCGCGCTGGCGACGAGCGCGTTGTTGGGAAACCGCTTGCCGATGAAATCATCCTGGTCCGGATAGCGGCCGACGACGGTGCCGTCGCGGTCCAGGATGGTGATCGAGGCGCCTGGATCGGCGGCCTCCCCCCCAAGCTGGGCGTTGAACGCAGCCAGGTCGATCCCCATGCCGACAACCCGGACGACGCGGCCGTCCGCGTCCAGAACGGGCTGGGACACGGTTATCTGGGGACGGTGGGTAACCAGGCCGACGAGATAATCGCTGACGACCGGCTGTTTCGTCGCGATCACGCGCTTGAACCAGTCGCGCCCGGCAATGTTCTGCGGCTTGAGCTCGTTCGACGTCGCGCAGATTTTGCTGCCGCCGGGATCGGCAACGAACAGCGTATTGGCCCAGCGGTAACCGGACCGCACGGATTCGACGAAACGGTCACAGGCCGCCGGATCGTCTCCCTGCGTCAGCGGAGATCTGGCGACCACATCGACAACCGTCTGCGCCTTGATTAGCAGATCGCTATAGTCGCCGTTGGCGCGCTCGACCAACAGCTTGGCACGGTCGTTGGCCTGCGCGAATTCGCGCTCGGCATCGCCCTGTGAGCGGATGACGAAGACGAGGACAAGCGGCACCACCAGGATCAACCCCAGCAGGATGATCCTGGCGCGCAGGCTAAAGGCGCCGAAACGCTTCATATCCCTACAGAGGTTCCCTGACCGTCATTTACCGGATGTTGTACATTATTCTGTGACTGGTTAGTGAAATCTTAGTTTTTCGCCGGCCCGCGGCAAGGGCGATTGCGCCCCGCGTTCTATTCCCGGCACCGATCCCAGGGCGGAGTCGGCGCGTAGAGCCCAACGAGAAACCCGATAAACGCCTGCACGTTCGGCGAGATCAGGTCGGCGCGCGGACGGACGGCATAGATGCCGACGTCGGACGTTCCCTCATGGTCCGGCAGGATCCTGACCAAGGCGCCGGCGCGCAATTGCTCGGCGATGTCCCAGGTGGAGCGCAGCGCGATGCCGGCGCCGGCGAGGACGAGCTCGCGCACGACCTCGCTCGAATTGGTCCGCACCCGGCTTTCCCCGTCGATGACGACCGGCCCAGCGGGTCCGGTGAGCCGCCAGGGCAGCTGCCCCGTCGCCGCGAGCAGTGCGTGGTCATGCAGATCGTCCGCCCGCCCGGGTGCGCCGTAGGCCGCGATATAGCCCGGCGAGGCGCAGAGCAGGCGTCGGTTGGGCGCCAGCCGATGGGCCGCCAGCGTGCTGTCGGGCGGCAGGCCGATGCGGACCGCGACATCGATACGCTCGGCGACCAGGTCGACAAAATGATCGGTCAGGTCGATATCCAAGGCGATACCGGGATAGGCGTCGAGGAAGTCCTTGAGCCAGGGCGCGATATGCATGCGGCCGAACGAGGTCGGGACCGAGACCCTGAGCCGCCCGGTCGGAGTGCCGGTGCGGCCCGCGACCATCAGTTCGGCCTGCCGTATCGCCGACAGGATGGCGACGACCTGCTCATAGAAAGCCTGTCCGACATCGGTGAGGACAGACCGGCGCGTCGTGCGCTGGATCAGGCGGGCGCCCAGCCGTGTTTCCAACGCGGCGAGCCGCTTCGACACCATCGCCGGCGACAGCTTGAGCGCCCGGCCGGCGGCGGAGAGGCTGCCTTCCTCAACGATCGCGGCGAAAAGCGCATATTCGTCGGACACTGGGTTCATTTTATCCAAATAGGAAAAGCTGTTTCGAATTTTCTCTATCTAGTGCGGAAGTCAAGCACGCATTAGGTTTAAAAGTTGCTTGAAACGGAGAATTGGCGAAATGATCGAAAAAGCTGGCTTGCAGGTCGCTGAAGTGCTGGTCCGCTTCCTGGAGGACAAGGCGCTGCCCGGCACGGGGCTCACGCCCGACGCCTTCTGGCGCGGCGTGGCCGACATCTATGCCCGTTTCGCCCCGGAAAATCGGGCCCTGCTGGTGGAACGCGATACGATCCAGGCCCAGATCGACGCATGGCACAAGGCTCGGCGCGGTCAGCCGATCGATCAGGCGGAATACCAATCCTTCCTGCGCAGCATCGGCTACCTCGTTGATGAACCAGCGCCCTTCGCCATCGCGCCAAAGAAGGTCGACGCCGAGATCGCCGCGATGGCCGGGCCACAGCTGGTGGTCCCCGTTCTGAACGCCCGCTTCGTGCTGAACGCTGCCAATGCGCGCTGGGGCAGCCTGTACGACGCGTACTATGGCACCGACGCCATCCCGCAATCGGGCGCGCCCGCCAAGGGCTATGACCCGGCGCGCGGCGCACTGGTGATCGAGAAGGCCAAAGCCCTGCTGGACCAGGCCGCGCCGCTAGCCGAGGGCAAGCATGCGGCGGTCACCGGGTATTCGGTCGCGGGCGGAGCCCTTCAGCCGGCATTGAAGACTCCGGCAGCCTTCGCCGGCTATCGCGGCGACGCCGCGTCGCCCAGCGCGATTCTGCTGAAGCACAACGGCCTGCATATCGAAATCCAGATCGACCGCACTCACCCGATCGGCAAGACCGACCCGGCGGGCGTGGCCGACGTTGTTCTCGAGGCGGCGCTGACGACCATCGTCGACCTGGAGGATTCCATCGCCGCAGTCGATGCCGACGACAAGGTCGAGGCCTATTCGAACTGGCTGGGCCTGATGAAAGGCGACCTGGAGGCCAGCTTCGAAAAGGGCGGAAAGACGATGACCCGCGCCCTGGAGGCGGACCGCACCTACACCACGCCGGCCGGCGGCGCGCTGACCCTGCCCGGCCGCAGCCTGCTGTTCGTGCGCAATGTCGGCCACCTGATGACCACGCCGGCTGTCCGGCTGGCCGACGGCGGCGAAGGGCCGGAGGGTATTCTCGACGGCATCGTCACCAGCCTGATCGCCCTGCATGACCTGAAAGGCCAAGGCCGGTTCCGCAACAGCCGCGAGGGCTCGATCTATATCGTGAAGCCCAAGATGCACGGGCCCAAGGAGGTCGCGTTCAGCAACCGCCTGTTCGACGCCATCGAGGACCTGCTGGGCCTGGAGCGCCACACGATCAAGATCGGCGTGATGGATGAGGAAAGGCGGACCTCGGCCAACCTGGCCGCCTGCATCCAGGCGGTGAAGGACAGGATCGTCTTCATCAATACTGGCTTCCTGGACCGCACCGGCGACGAGATGCACACCTCGATGCAGGCCGGCCCGGTGATCCGCAAAGGCGAGATGAAGACCTCCGCCTGGATCAAGGCCTATGAGAGCCGCAACGTGCAGATCGGGCTCGCCAGCGGCCTGTCCGGCAAGGCGCAGATCGGCAAGGGCATGTGGGCCGCGCCCGACCGGATGGCGGAGATGCTGGAGGTCAAGATCGGCCACCCGCAGGCCGGCGCCAACACCGCCTGGGTGCCGAGCCCGACGGCAGCCACCCTGCACGCCACCCACTATCACGCGGTCGACGTCTTCGCCCGTCAGAAGGAGCTGGCCGGCCAGCCGACGCCGGCGCTGGGCGATCTGTTGACCGTCCCGCTGGCGCTGGGCCGGAACTTCTCCGAGGCCGAGGTGCGTGAGGAGATCGAGAACAACGCCCAGGGCATACTGGGCTACGTCGTGCGCTGGATCGACCAGGGCATCGGCTGCTCCAAGGTGCCGGATATCCACGATATCGGCCTGATGGAAGACCGCGCGACCCTGCGCATCTCATCCCAGCATATCGCCAACTGGCTGCTGCACGGCGTCTGCACCGAAGAAGAGGTCGACGCGGCGTTCCTGCGCATGGCCGCAAAGGTGGACGGTCAGAACGCGGGCGACAGGCTCTATCAGCCGATGGCGCCGAACCCGGCGGGCAGCCTCGCCTTCCAGGCGGCGCGCGCGCTGGTGTTCGAGGGCACCGCGCAGCCTAACGGCTATACCGAGCCTCTGCTGCACGGCTTCCGGGCGAAGAAGAAGGCAGAGGGCTGAGCTTAGGCTGGCCCGCCGCTCACCAGCATATCGGTGCCGGTGACGAAGCCGCCGGCGGGGCTCGCCAGGTACATCACCGCGTGGGCCACGTCCTCAGGCCGGCCGGCGCGGCCGATATGGTTGGGGGCCAACGCGGCGATGGCGCGCTTTTCGATCTCCGCCCAGTCGTCGCCCCAGCCAAACTGCTCGGACAGCTTGCGGAACCAGCCTTCGACGCCCGCGGTCAGGATCACGCCGGGGCTGATCGAATTGACCGTCACGCCGGTGCCGGCCAGCGCCAGCGACAGGCCGACCGTCATGTTGTTGAGCCCGGCCTTGGCCGCCGCATAATCGGGGATGACCAGGTTGGGCCGGTGCGAGACCAGGCTGCTGATCTGGATGATCCGCCCCCAGCCTGCCGCCTTCATGCCCGGGGCGAAGCGCTGGATCAGCCGGATGGCGCAGACGACATTGCCGTTATAGGTCTTGAGCCACTCCTCGGGCTTGGCATCGAAGAAGGTCGCCTGGCCGCTGCCGGCGGATTCGCCGCCGGCATTGTTGACCAGGATATCGATGCCGCCCAGCGCCGCCTCGGCGGTGTCGGCCACCGCCGTTGCCTGGTCGTCCAGCATCAGGTCGCCGATCGCGACATGCGCCTCTCCACCGTCCGCGCGGATTTCAGCGGCGACGCGCTCTGCCCGCTCGGCATTGCGGCCGTGGACGATCAAGCGCGCACCCTCGCGTGCCAGCCGCTTGGCGATGGCCATGCCGAGCCCCGAGCTGCTGCCGGTCACCAGTGCGCGCTTGCCTTCAAGTTCCCGCGCCATCCTTTCCTCCCCTGATAGTTTCTCAATAAGCCAACGCCAGCCCGTCGGCCCTCATCTCACTGGCGGCGGACCAGACCCGGTCCTGCCCGCTCATACGGTGCTCGATGCATTCATAGCGACCGAAGCCGCCGTCGGACTCGCCCATCGGCCAGCCGAGCGCGATCAGCGCCTGGCGGGTCGCCGCCGGTATGCCGCTTTCCAGCCGGAGCACGCCGAGCGGACCCAGGCCCGGCTGGTCCTCGCCCATCGTCTGGGAGGAGCCTTCATGGTGCCAGCGCGGGCTGTCGCCGGCGGCCTGGATGTCGAGACCGTAATCGACGCGATTAAGGACGATCTGGGTCTGGCCCTGGGGCTGCATGTCGCCGCCCATGACGCCGAAGCTCATCCAGGGCTGGCCGTTCTTGGTGGCAAACCCCGGGATGATGGTCTGGAACGGCCGCTTGCCCGGCGCATAGATGTTGGGATGGCCATCCTTAAGCGAGAACAGCTGCCCCCGGTCTTGGAACATGAAGCCCAGCGTCTTCCAGTCACCGCCCTTGCCCGGCGCATCCGATATCAGGCCGGAGCCCATGCCGCGGAAATTGGACTGGATGATCGAGACCATCATTCCGTCCTTGTCGGCGGTTGTGAAATAGGTGGTGTCGCCGTGTGACGGCGCCTGCCCTGGATAGACCGGGGTCAGGATCTTGTCGGGCCGGATCAGCTTGGCGCGCTGGGCCGCATACTCCTTGGAGTTCAGCCACTCGACCGGAACCTTCGAGAAATTCGGGTCGGCGTAGTAGCGGGCGCGGTCTTCATAGGCGAGGCGCTTGGCCTCGACCTGGAGGTGCAGGGACAGGGCCGACTGGAAGCCGGCGCTGCGCAGGTCGAAAGTCTCCAGGATGTTCAGCATCTGGAGAGTCGCCAGGCCCTGGGTGTTGGCGGCCATACCGTGGACCTCGACCCCGCGATAGGTCGTGACCAGCGGCGTGTTCCATTCGGAATGGTGGCGGGAGAGGTCGTCATAAGCCAGCCAGCCGCCGATCCGCTTGAAATAGGCGTCGATGGCATGGGCGATCGGCCCGGCATAGAAGGCATCACGCCCGCCCTCAGCGATCATGCGATAGGTCCGCGCCAGATCGGGATTACGGAACACGTCGCCCTCGCCGGGCGCCTTGCCGCCCTGCATCCAGACATGGGCGGCGTTATCCGTCTCCTCGACGCCCGAACCGGCGCGCAGGAAAGCCGCCATATTGCGCTTGATGTAATAGCCGATGATCTGCGGCACCGGGACGCCGCCCTCGGCCAGATGGATCGCCGGCTCGAACAGCTCCGCCCATTTGAGCTTGCCGTAGCGCTGATGCAACGACCACCAGGCGTCGAGCGCGCCGGGGGTCGAGACGGTGACCGCCCCAAGCTTCGGCAGCGCCCCGTTCACCGCCTTGGCGCGCGCAGTTTCCAGGCTCAAACCCTGCGGCGAGCGGCCGGAACCGGCGAGCCCGACCACCTTGGCCTGCTTCGGATCCCAGACCATGGCATAGCAGTCGCCGCCGAGGCCCGAGCTGACTGGCTCCAGGAAGCCCAGGCAGGCATTGGCCGCCACCGCCGCGTCAGCCGCCGATCCACCCTTCTTGAGGATCTCGATGGCGGCGAGCGTCGCCAGCGGGTGGGCCGTGCCGGCGGCGCCGGACAGGCCGAAGGCGGCGGAGCGGGTGGAGAAGCTGGCGCCCGACGGACGGTCCCCGGCATGGACGTCGGGGCGGCGAAAGGTCTCTGCGCCGTCCGGCTGGAAATTGGGCAGGTCGGCAGCTTCAGGCGCGGTCTGCTTGTTTTGGGCCAGCGACGCTGTCGCCAGCGCAGTCAGCGGCACGGCGGCAAGAAAGGTTCTGCGACGCAAATCAGCCTCCGGATAATCCTCGATCTTGGGCTGGACAATGCGGCGGCTGCCGGGCGCTGTCCATTGGACATTTTGAGCGAAGGATTGCGAGCGGAAGAGCGTTGTAATGTGACCTTATGCCATCGGCCCGAGGCCGGCCTGGCAAGGTAACGGCGATCCGGCGGCATTGCTTTTCTTGGCCTTCCGGCTGAAATTCGCCTTCCCGCCGACCATGCGCGCGTTTCCGCTTGGAGAGTTTCGAGTTGTCGTATCCCTTCTTTATTTGGACGGTGCAGCGCACCGGCGGCACATCGCTGGCCGAGCTTCTGATGAAGATGTCGGAGCACAAGAGCGCAGAACATGAGCCCTTCAACTGGCGCGTGAACAAACCCCGCCAGTTCGCCGCCGTCGCCCGGAACTGGGTCGAGACCAAGGATGCGGCCACGCTGCAAAGCGCCCTCAAAACTATCTTCGACGACCAGTACCTGATCAAGCACTGCTTCGAGTTGCACGGAACGCCGCTGAATGTACGGATCCTGCAGGCGGCGGCGAAGACAAACTATCGGCACATCCTGCTGCTGCGGCGGGACGAGCTGTCACGACTGGTGTCAAAATATATCGCCGAGGCGAACGGCACTTGGTTCAAGGATTATGCGGCCCAAGTCTATGCCGGGATCGCGACGGGGAAGCGCCAGCTCCAGCCGCTTCCCATCGACGAGATCGTCGCCACCTACCAGCATGTCCGCCGGACGGTCGACCGTATCCGGGAAGGTCTGGGCCAGCTTGGCGTCGAATGGCGGGAAATCTGGTACGAGGATATCTATACCGGCGACCGCAGTGCGCGCATGGCCAACTTGAATGCACTGTTTGAGTTTCTCGGCTTCTCCGACGAGACGATCCGGGCGCATCAAGCCGATATCGAAGAAAAGATCTTCCGCGGCAGCCACAACACCGCGGATATCTTGCAGTTCGTCCCCAATCTGACGGAAGTACGCGACGCGTTTGCCGCTGCCGATCGCACCGGCCAGCACCGAGGATGGCTGCGGAATGTCGCAGCACCGAGTCACAGGCATCCTGGAACTGGCGAACCCACCACACCCGTGGCATACCCTCGCGCAAACGAAGGCGAACTGCGCCAGACAATGAAAGGCAGTGGAGCAGAGATGTCGATTTTTACACGCGAGAATGGCTTTGTTGAGGAAAGCGGCCTCGGATATCATGAAAAAGGGCTCAACCGCCTCAATTCGCGGTACCGCACCTTCATGACGCCCAACGAGGACAAGTATAAGGGCAAGCGCGTTCTGGATCTGGCATCGCACGATGGCCGCTGGAGCTTTGCCGCGCTGAAGGCGGGAGCGGCCCATGTGACTGGCATCGAATATCGCCAGGACACGATCGACAAGTCGCGCTACATCATCAAAGACGACATGCGTGACAAGGTCCGCTTCATACAAGGCGACATCTTCGAGCAACTGCCGAAATTGTTGGACGCGGGCGAGAAGTTCGATGTCGTCCAGTGCTTCGGCATCTTCTACCACGTCATGGATCACCACCGGCTTCTCAGGATGATGACCTCCTGCGGTGCCGACCTGATCACCGTCGACACTAGCCTTCTCGACAGCAACGAGCCGGTCATCAAGCTGAAGGCCGAGCCGGTCGAAAGATTCCTCAACGCTGCACCCGTTTATGAGGGACAGAACGCAGCGCTGATCGGCGTAGTCTCGCGCAAGGCCATCCAGATGCTGGCCGCCGACCTTGGGTACAAGGTCCGCTTTGAGCCTTGGGTCGCGCACAAATACCCGGTGAAAGAGGGACTTTGGGACTACTTCAACACCAATAAGTGGGGCGGCCGCCGGTACACCTTCTATTTGGAAAAGGCATAGCGGCGTTGCCCGCAACCCCGCGCAGGGCACGCATCGAGGGCGGGTTGTGAGACAGCTGTCGGCGATAGCCGTAGCCGCTGTCTGCATGATGTTCTCGCCGGCTGAAGGATGGGGGCAAGCCAACCTTCGTTTCGTACCGGACAACGCCGCCTTGCAGGCCCTGCCTGTAAGCTCTGCCACCGTCGATACCCCGGTTTTCAGAGCGGGGTTCCATGCCCCGGGGGACGGGGGCGGGGCGACCTATGTTTTGAAGAACGCATCCTGCCCGCTCAATGACGGGAAGGGCGACGATGGCGCCCAGATATGGGCCGGCGGAAAACCAAATTCAGGCTATTGCTGGCTGATCGCACCGCCGACCATCGTCGATCCGCGCGTCTGGGGTGCTTACGGCGACATTCGGCGTGCAATGCAGATGCCGACGGCGATCGATGCCGGCTCCTGCAGCATCGCCCTGGCGCGGGGCAGCTTCTCGGCGGGCGACGTCGGCAAGAAGATCGTCATCACCGATTTTGTCGGCAACAACACCGCGAATGGGCCGACCTATGCCGGGACGATCGAGAGCGTTGCCCGCCCTGACCAGATCACCGTGGCCAAGCCTTGTCCGGACTTCAGCACCAAGCTTCCGCAGAATATCTTCTGGGGCCATGACGACGCGGCCGCACTGAACGCTGCCATCCGTTATATCGGCACGCTGAGGGCCAATCAGAGCATACCGACCCTGGTCCAGCTGAATGGTGGCGGCCTGAGCTACGGGGTCTGCAGCGCGCCCGTCAACATCACCGCCCAGATCGACCTTCAGAATATCGGCCTGAACGCACTGTGCGCGAGCAACATGCCGGTGGACACGACGGGGCTGCTGATGATCAGCGGCCCCGGAGCCGCCTATACCAGCGGCAGTTCGATCGAGCTCGACAGCAGTTTCCTGCCTGTGAACGCCTGGTATATCGCGGAAAACGGCACGACACGATGGCATCATGTCCGCGTTTTCGACTGGCTCGGTTCGGGTCCCGGCACTCCGGTAACTGTGCGCACGAGCCCGGTGGCGGCCTTCACGGGCTCTATCTCCGGCAACACGCTCACAGTATCCGGCGTATCCCACGGCGCGATCTCCCCGGGCCAGGCCGTGGTGGGCGGCAGGGTTGCCGCCGGCACGGTCATCCAGGCCTATGGCAACGGGACCGGTGGAACCGGAACCTATCTTCTGTCGGCGCCGCAGACGCTGTCGTCCACAGCGCTGGAAGCACTCGGAAACGAGGTGACGGTCGACAATCCCGCGGGCCTGTCCCAGGGAATGATTGCGCACGGCAACGGCGCCGCCGGCATCCGGGACCGGTCTATGATCGTTGCGATCCGCGACAGGGTCGTCACACTGAACAAGCCCCCGGCCCAGGCAATGACCGGGCAGCGCGCGATGTTCTACCGGGACAGCAACGGCATCGTCCTGACCGGTGGCGCACATCTCGATTCGATTTCCGAGGGCCAAGGGGATACGGCAATCGCCAATATTCCCGCCAACCACTATGGCTGCGGCTTTCTGTACGTGTCGGGCAGCCAGTCGGACCTGACCAATTCGGCCCTGGGCTTCGGCGTTGCCAATATCTGCATGAAGGGCGAGGCGCGTGGCCTTTATGTCGGCGGCGACACCGACCTGTTCCAGAACTGGAACCGGGAACTGGAGCTCAATCCGGCGTCGATCATCCTGATGGATGGGGCGACGAACCTGATCGCCGACCGCATCGGCATTTTCGGGCAGATCCAGGTCTGGAACGTGACCCGGCCGGTGGCGCCCGGGCTCAACCTGCGTAATGTCGGGATCGGCACCAGCCCGTCCCAGCAATTCGCGCCCAACAACTGGATGCACGTCTATACGGCGATTCCGAATACGTCGGCGCGGCGGATCTTCATAGACCCGTTCGGCGATCTTCTCACATCACCCCGGCCGCAGATCTTTTTCACAAGCGCGGGGCGGGGGTCGTGGCGGGAATTTTCAACGGCGCAGGCCGCGGCGATGTCGAAGGCCACAATCCAGGCGCTGCCGCTCAAAGGCGCTGAAGCCGGCCCGCCCGAGACGGCGCCGGCTTCGCACGAGTGATTTCGCGACGACGCCCGGCTAGGCGCGCCGGGCGACGAAGAACAGGAAATCGGCCGGCGACAGGGGCAGCCCGCGCAGAACCTCTTGATTCTCGACGACGAACCCGGCCTCGCGCAGTTCCTGATGGAGGTCCGTGATCTTGCCGTGGACCTCGGTCTCCTCGACCGGCTTGTAGAAGCTGCGGTTCCAGATGTTGTTGGAATTCCGCTCGAGATCAATGGTGAAGACCAGCCGGCCGTCCTCGGTGAGGCATTTGGCCGATTCGTTCCAGATGTCGCAGCGCGCCGTCTTGGGCGTATGTTCGACGACCGACACTGAATAGATCACATCGTATTTCACGCCCGGCACGGCCTCCGCGCTGAAATACTTGTTGAAGCTGTGCATGTTCTCATAACGCAGGCCATAGTCCAGGAAACCCCATCCCGACCACTTGGTCGGCATGTCCCAGGTCCGCTGCATGTGGCTGGCATCGAACGTGTAAACGTTGATCCCACGCTTGGCCAAGGCGATCGGCAACGGCGACACACCGGTCCCGATATCGGCTGCGTTCTTGACGTTCTTCAGCTTCGAGATCTGCTCCAGGGCCCACGGATATTCGAACAGCCGCGGGAAGTGGCCAGTGGGGACCTGGTTGCGTTCCTCCATCGAAATATTGAGAATCTCGTCGAGCGCCTCTTCCGTCGTCGTCATGCTGCGCGCCTTCTCGACACGCGTTATCGCCGACCCCGGCAATTCCACTCTCAGAGCCATTGGTTTCCTCAATGATTGTCGGTTGAACGGACGTGTTTAGGCAGCCTTGACAGGCAACGTCAAGCAAGAAGCTCGTACTTAATACTAGCGGAATCGGTGGCATGGCGGGCCGATTTGCCCTCTACGCGGCGAAGTGTCACCGACTCCAAAGGCGCTTTCCCCGGGCGCCTCTTGCTTTCGGAGGCCGCCTTGGCGAGTATCCGGCCGCGCCACGCCTACCGGAGATTGCGGGGGCCTGCACGGCACGAATTCGCTACTAGGAGTTTCTGGATGTATCCCCGCGTCATTTGGCAGTACTGGGAAACCGTCGGGAAGAAGCCTGCCTTCATCGACGGCCTGCATGAGATCGCCAAGAAGAACGCCGGGGTGGAGGTCATCCTCGTTACCCCCGAGACGCTGCCGCAATACCTGCCGAAGATCCATCCTCGCATCCATCAGATCGCCGGCATCGCGCACAAGGCGGACATGATCCGGTCCATGCTGGTCAAGGAACATGGCGGGATGTGGTTGGATTCCGACGCCGTCGTCCTCAAGAAGCTGGATTGGATTTTCGACCTGCTCGACAAGTACGAGTTCGTCTGTTTCAACGACAAGGGAAAGCTGGAACTGCGGCCCGATCTCCCGTGGGGGACGCCGCCCATGGTGCGGATCAACTGCTTCGCCTCGCGCCCGCAGGGGCTGATCGTGTCGGAATGGGTTCGGCAGCAGCATGCGAAGTTCCCGCGCACGAAATACCGCTGGCAGGAAGTCGGGTCCGAGATTCTGCACCCGCTCTGCCTCTGGTACAAAGGACGGGTCAAGGTTCTGCCGTTCGAGCAGATCTGCCCGGTGACCTCGCATGCCACCCAGAAATTCGAAAGCACCGAGATCGACGCGTCGGAGATCTTGCGCGACTGCCACATGGTCATGCTGAGCAACCATTCCCTGAGGGGCCGCGCGCCGGCCCTTTCCCACATGACGATCGAGGAGATCGCCTGCGGCAATTTCCTGCTGTCGGACATTGTGCGCCACGCAATGAACGAGGCGGGCATGCCGATTTCCGCGATGGAGTCGATTTCCGCGATGGACCGGATCAAGTCTGGCGTAAACGCCGCGGCCCGCGCCGTCTCCAGCCTGACGCCGGAACGCAAGGCCAAACCCGAACACGAGGCCGAGAAAGTACCGGCCATGGCGGCTGAGGGCGCCGGCGCGCCGCCCAAGAGCAATTTCGCCGCCGCGCGCGCGTTCGTGGAATTCGGCTTGCAGCAGAAAGAGGCGGGAAAGCGGGAATCGGCATCCGGGCCCGGAAGCTCCCTCGTCACGGCCGAGCCCTGCCTGAAACTGCTGAACGAGATCGTTCCCGAATTCGGCATCAAGTCGATCCTCGACCTGGGATGCGGCGACTGGAACTGGATGCAGAACGCGGCGTGGCGCTCGGACCCCACTGTCCGCTACGAGGGCTGGGAAGCCCATGAGGCACTGGTCGAGACACTGAACACGTCATTCGGCAACGAGCGTACGACCTTCCGCGTCGGCGACCTGACCACCGAGAACTTTCCCAAGGTCGATCTGATCATCTGCCGCGATGTGTTCTTCCACCTGCCCCTCCACATCTCCGAGGGCGTGGTGAAGCGCATTCAGGCCAATCGCGGCCTGTTCCTGTCGACCAGCTTCCTCGACGAGGACAGCAACACCGGAATCGGGCGAGCCTATCTCAAGATTCAGAACTGGGGCTTCTATCGCATCAACCTCGATATCGCGCCGTTCGACATCAAGTCTCGACGCATCCGCACCGTCGTCGAACCCAAGGGAGTCCATATGGGCAAGGCCCGGAGCGTCTGCCTGTACGATTTCCGGAACGCATAACCCGCATCCGAGCGGTCGGTTCGTTCCTGTCAAGGTGAGCGCTACTTTACCGAGACCCGGCGTTCAAGGTATCCTGTGAATTGGATTTTACCGGACAGGCAGCTCATCCGGGAATGGCGCGCTTTTTGTTAGCTTATTTCACGTTGCTAGGATGCGCGATGACCACTTCACGGCCCCTCGTGGGTAGAAGGACGTCACAGTGTTAATGTCTGAGCCGCTGGCGGCTGGTCCCTCCGGTGTCCTGGCGCAGCTTGTCGACCATATCCTCATCATTCGCGCGCTTGTCCTGCGCAATATAAAGCTGCGCTATCTCAACCGGCCGGCTGGCTTCCTGCTTGAGTTCTTCCGCCCCGGCATCGCGTGCGTGGCGCATTATTTCCTGTTCTGGGCCATCAACAAGCCGATGCCACCGGGCATGTCGCTCGAACAGTATATTTGGTCGGCGTTCACGGTCTGGCTGACTTTCATCCGCATCTACGGGGACCTGCAACAGCCGGGCCGATCCAAGATTCCGCCCTTTCCGGGCGTGACGCGGATGCATGCGCGCATCGCGATTTGCGTGTGGATGATCATCGTGAACGCAACCTTCTGCTATGGCTCGGTCGCGCTGATGAAGATCTTCGGCGACGATATTGCGTTCCCTAACATTCCTCTGACGGCGCTGGTTCTGGTGCTCGCGGCCATGTTGGGACTGGGGATCGGATTGATCGTCGAGGGCATCTGCCGCGCGGTGCCGCTGCTCGAACCGTTCTTCCACCTGACGCCGTATCTTCTGTTCATATCGTCGGGAATCTATATGACCGTCGCCATGGCGCCGCCGTTCATGGCGAACCTGTTGCTGTATTTCCCGAACATCCACCTGTGCGATTATGAGCGGTATGCTTTCTATCCAGGGTACCCGATTTACCTTGATAGCCTGACATATGCCGCGAGCTGCGCGCTCGTGATTCTGACCCTCGGCCTCCTGATCAATCGGCGGCTGCGCTATACGGTCGGCGAATGATCTATTTCCGGGCGGTCGCCAAAACATATCGTGTTCACGAGGGCCGCCCGAAGCTTGTCCTGCAGCCGACGACGATTGCCCTGCCCACTGACCGGCGAGTGGCAATCCTGGGCGGCCGCATGGCGGGAAAAACCACCCTACTGAAGCTATTGGCGGGGTTCGAGGCGCCCGATACCGGCCACGTCATTGCGCCGCCGTCGCTGAGATTGTCTCCCATCGGCAACTCACGGATCTTGCTTCATCCAGTCTTTTCCGGCGTGGAAAATATTCAGATCGTCGCCCGCATGACCGGCGTCGATCCCGATCTGCTGCTCACGGCGGTAGATCGCCTGTGCGGTATTGGCCGCATGCTTGAAAAGCCCCTGCATACCCAGGACGCGCAACAGCGCCAGCTGTTGGAAATAGCGCTGCTGTCGGTTTTGCCGTTCGACTGTTATCTTCTCGATAATACCCACTCGATGCCGGGGGGACTGCTGGAACGTTTTTTGGACGCGGCCCAGAGACGGGGAGCGGGAATGATCTTCGCAACCGGCCAGCCGCGCCAAGTCTATCGATATGCGGATTATGCCGTCGTGATCAAAGACCGCACGATCTGCGCATACACCCAAGTGGAAGAAGCGATCGAGTCTTATGAGCGAAAATCAGCATAACGCGCGAACCTCGAGTTCGCTGCGAGCCCAAGCCTCCAGACGTGCCGTCGATGACGAGCAACCTGACCGCAGCGAGCTTCATAATGAGATCGAAGAGCCGGTGGATTTGGTGGCCGCCAGCGGCCGGCAGGCTTCGCTGGAGCCGGCACCAATCGATCTCACAGCATCCGACGAGACTGCGCGACTGACGATTGTCCCTGAGGACAACGAGCAAGAGAACGTTGTGGCGGCGCATAATCCTGCCACCCTGCGGGCTCTGAGACTGGCGCGGGCCGCCACGCGTGACGGGGGCGGCCAACTGGCGCAGGAGGCGCTAAGACTGGCGCGCGACGCCGCTCGCGAGGACGGCGGTCCGATTGCCCTGCAAGCGCTGAGACTGGCGCGGGCAGCGGCCGCGCGCGCGCCTCTGAGACCGGTTCCAGCGAAAACGGAGCCGGAGCCGCTCGAATCCTGGCCTCAGCTCTTCCCGCACGACGATCTCCTGGCAACAATGCGGCAGACCCGGCGCCGCCGGTTCTTCCTCCGCATCGGCCTGTTCGTCGGACTGCCGACACTTCTGATGGCGCTTTATCTCATGCTGTGGGCGACGCCGCGCTATGCATCGGAATTCGAGATCACTTACCAGACCTACCAGAATACACAGTCGCTCTCGACCGGCCTTGTGCAGAGCATCCTGGGCGGAACCACGTCGGGCACCGATTTCAGTTCGATTCTGTACGAATATGTCCGATCGGAAACACTGGCGCAGCAGCTCGACGAGAAATTGAACCTCCGGAAATATTACAGCGGCGCCAACATCGATTATCCGGCCCGTCTGGCAGAAAATTCCTCTGGCGAAAAATTCCTCGATTATTACCGCAAACACATCGTCAGCGTGTCCCAGGGGCTCGGCGGTTATCTCACCATTGACGTCCAGGCTTTCGATCCTCAATTCGCCCATGCCGTAGCGACTGCGATCGTTCAATCCTGCGATGAAATGGTGGACCAGATGACGGCGCGCGCGCGCCGGGACGGAATGAAGTTCGCCGAGGACGAAGTGAGCCGGCAAGAGGACAGGGTGCGCCAGGCTCAAATCGCCCTAACCAAATTCCAAAACGCGCACGGCGACCTGAATCCGACCAATAGCGCGAACCAGTTCGGACAAATCGTCGGATCGCTTGAAACGCAGCTGTCACAGACGCGGACCGCCTTGACCAACACCTTGAGCTACGCCAGCCCGGGTGCCCCCCAGGTCCAGCAGCTGAAGAACCAGATCGCAGCCCTCGAAGCGCAGCTGCAGACTCAGCGCAGTCGTTTGACCGGCGGGGACCAGACATACTCGCAGATTCTCGAGGAATACACGCGCCTGCAGCTCGAATCGCAGTTCGCGCAGAATGCATATCTCTCGGCACAGCAAGGTTTGGCTGTGGCGCGGGCAGACGCCGCGCGCAAGCAAAGCTACCTCGTGGACTTCGTCACCCCGAGCCAGCCGACCGCGCCGGCGCGATCGTTCTACATCACCTATCTGGCCTCGACATTCTTCGGATCGCTGTTCCTGTGCGCAATCGGAAGCTTGATTATCGGGGCCTTCCGCGACCAGGCCGGATTGTAGCGGAGCTCAGACGAAGGCGAGAACGATCTTCGGATCGTCCGCGCCTTCCGATAGGCTTTCCAATGCCGCCCGGCTAAGTCCGCATTCGACCAGCCGGTCGATCACGGCCTGCCGTTTTTCCGACAAGTCCCTCAGACTGCCGACAATATTGCTCCAGTCGGCGCCGCCGTTCTGAAAATCGATGTCAAAGCTGCGGCCGAGTTGCGCCATCCAACTCCTCCAATGCAGCAGCGCGACGCTCTGCAGGGTTCCGTTCGCGTCCGGGGCTCCCTGACTGGCGATTCTGCGTTTGAGGACCGAGCGCGATGCCGATTCCCCAAGTTCGATGTAGCTTGCCCACCCGGCAGGCTTGGTTTCGATATGGGTGAACATCATTTCGTCGACCTTCTTGTTGAAGGCGCAGAACGCGACGACGAACTGGCGGAAACGATGGACCAGCACATCGGCCGGAAGCTCTGACAGCGGGCCCAAATCCAGTGTTTCGTCCAGATGCGGGTGAACCGGCTTCAGCGTTTCGACGAACGCCAGGAACGGATCGCCGCGCAGCACCGCCATTCGAACGTTCGGGCGGTCGAACATGATTTCGTAAATGTGCCATCCCTGCCCCCAGCGCAGCAGGAAGCCGCTGGTGCGCTCGGTTTCGGAGCGGATGAGATCAGCCAGGAAATTCGGCGCCGAGACATGCATGATCTCGGTGCTCTGGGCCTCATAGCCGGCAAAGCTGTCGGCCCCGCCGGCGAACTCGCTGCGCGACGGGTGGAAGAGCTGGCCGTGGCAGAGCAGTTCCGGCATTTGAGAGAGCGCCCGGTGAATCACCCTGAGCTCGGCCGTGCTGGTACCGAGCACGCAGAAATACGGCCTGGTCAGGCCACCCAGATTTTCCAGCCAGCGATTGGACATGAGGCCCACCACCGGCCGCCCCGGCACGCCGAGACGGTGAGAGATGCGGAAATCCTCGTATTCGGTGCCGATGCGCCCGAACTCCCAGTCGGAGAACTGGCGCGGACGGTGCGCGACATCCTCGGCCCACGACGCCTCGAGCCCGTCCTGAAGCTCAGGACTGTGGGGGGACAGCTTGCGTGCGAAGAAGAATGGCTGGCGCAGTAGATAGTCGATGTGATCGGCGTAATAGACGACCGGCACGCCGTAGTCGGTGAATTGATAGAGGGTGAGGTTGCGCCCGGTGATCGTTTTATAATCAACGAGATGAGCCACCATCGTCTGAAAGAACAGCTCATCCGGAATCAGCGTGGTGGTGAAGAAGGCCAGGATGTCGGGCTCGCGCGCCAAAGCCATGATCTGCTTCACGACATCCCAGGTCAGGGTCCACCACTGCGAGCCCATATGCGGTTCGATCCCGCGCACGAACTTCCGCTTCAGGCCGAAAAGCTTCTGGATGTTGTAGGACAGGTCGAACAGCGCGCGCTGGTCGCGCCAGTTGAAATGGAAGCGGTACTGATAGCGCTCCTGCTGCATGCCCCCGCGGACCCAGCGCCGCTCGTTGGAGGGCACGCATTCCAGGAACTGCTTGCCCTGGTTGCGCTCGAGAAAGGCGGCGAAATCACGGATCGAGCGGATCGGATAATCAGCGCCGCTCAGCAGATGGACATAGTCCGGTTCCCAGCCGGCGGCGGCGATCTCTTCCAGGCAGCGCAAGGTGGCGGCGACGATCGACCATTGCCCCCACGCGACGTGGAATTCGCGCACGACGCGGACCGACTCGTTGCCGGCAAAGGCCTCGACCAGCGCCTTATAGCCGGCCTCGGCCGCACGCGCGTCATAATGCACCGCCACGACATGGCCGTCAGCCAGCATCAGCCGGATCAGGCGCTCGACCGTCTTGGGGTGCTGGTGCGCGATCAGTGCGAAGGCAATCTTCACCGCAAGCCCCTCAAAACCACTGGCCGGACGTGAACAGCCCGGCCTCGGCCAGGTCGCGGCTGCCGGTCAAAACCCTGCTGACATTGGTTTTCAGGGTCATGGAACGCAGTTTCGCGATGCCGGGATAGATCGGATCGCCCGCCTCCTGTACCCACTCCTCGCTCTCGGCTGCCGTTGCACGCACCAGGACGGCAGCGTCGTTGAGCTGGGCATAGTTTAGCAGGCATACAGTCGGGGAGGCGTGGTCGGGACTGTGCGGCTGATTGAGCTTGCGCGGTGTCAGCACCCGCGTGCCGGCGGCATAGTTGAAGTACCATTCCCACTTGACCAGCGGAATGCGGTTGAGGGCCGGCGAGCGGCGAGGGATCGCCTGGAACAGCCGACGGCGCTGCGGCCCGCCGCGCACCGCGACCTCCAGCAGCCGTCCGGACCGCGCCGTTTCGTAACCCAGCGGATCGAACAGGGGCAGCAAGGCGCGCGGATCGTCGCCGGGCTGCAGCGAAAGTTCCGCCGCCGGACGGTCACCGTACATTTCGACCGCCACGCCATAGATATGATTGCGCCGTTCGCTTTCGACGAACTCGATCAGGTCTTTCAGTTTGCGCGTTTCACTGTAGCGAAAAGCGATGAAATCGGACGGTTCGATCGACAGGCACCAGCGGCCGGTGGCATAGCGTCGACGCAGATAATTCAGCCACAGCAACGCCCGCGTCAGGACCATCTTGCCGCGCGGGCGCCAGATCACGCAATCGTCCGTGTCCCCAAGCGTGGCTGCAAGGCCGCCGGCCTCCGACAGGTCGAGCAGCACGAACAGATTGACGGCGAGATGCCGGTGATGGGCGAGGCAGGCCTGAAGCATCGCGCTTTCGCCATAGAACGGGATGACGGCGACGAGGTCGGACGGCCGAAGCTTCCGGAACTCCGGGCTTTCACGCCTGATCTGCCGGCCGGCGCGATATACGTTCCAGACCGGAAGAAGGATATGGAGGAGCGTGAACCGGAAATCGCGGATCTCGCGCCATATCTTTCTGAGAAATTTCATCGAAGCCAGAACGGTGTCGGAAATGGGCGGGTAGACTAAATTCTTACCTCACGGACATGACAATCCGTCACTCATCGAGCGCGGCAAAGCGACGCCATCATGGGCCGCTGACGATCGCGATGCCACGTATTGCGATATTACCGATCACGGTACGCCCACCGAAACACTGTTCGCAGTGCTGTCGATCCGGGTGGCAAGGTTCGCGATCGTCGCCATGTGCAGCAGCTTGATGATCAGCTTGTCGAGCTGGGTCGTCTCCGCATTCGCCACATAGACGATATCCTTGTCCCGCATCTGGAACGACTGGGCCAGGAAGAA
>Ga0070665_100001258_pt1 | contig 30527 bp, 30 predicted proteins | sample KBSS13metaG_FD_65862 | JGI IMG/M metagenome (GOLD analysis project Ga0070665, IMG submission 65862) | Switchgrass rhizosphere microbial communities from Kellogg Biological Station, Michigan, USA - KBS S1-3 metaG | ecosystem: Host-associated > Plants > Roots > Rhizosphere > Soil ... | reverse complement strand
TGGAGATCGGCCACGTCGGCGCTGGCAGCCGTCGTGGCGACAGTGGTGGTGGCCGCGCTGACGACGGCAACAGCCTCGGCGGGACCGGTGCTGCCGGAGATCTGGGCCGGGTCGCCGGTCAGCGGTACGTGGAATTCCGATGCACGATCGCACCATTGGCTCGCCAATGCGAGCGACCAGGGAGACTGGGCGACCGACATCGCCGTCGCCGCCGGAACGCCTGTCGTGACCTACATCGCCCCGCAGAACGGCGGCTACGACGTCACGACGCGGGTCGATCAGATTGGAGCGGGCTGCCGTTCCGGAGACGGCGCCGGCTTCGTCACCGTGGGGGTCTACGCCAGCGGCACGCGAGTCGGTTCCGTGACGTACGGGCATGTTCGTCCAGGGGTGGCCGTCGGTCAGTGGATCAGCCGTTGGGGGGCGACGATCGGGACCGTCGCCGGTGGCCTCCCGGTCGACGCGAACTGCTGGACCGGACCACACATCCACCTCCAGATGTTCAACGTCTCGAAGTACTCCTGCTTCAACCGCGGCTACGGGGTCGGCTCCGTCGTCGACCCGTCCAACTTCGTGGGCTTCACGGGCGGGAACCGAGTCGGAGGACCTCGCCAACCCTGCCCGTAGGTCGCGGGCGCCTGTCGCCGAACACGCACACACCTTCGCATTCCCACCCGACTTCGTTACTCGCCGATGTGACGTGGGTCGTTCGACCTACAAATCCGCGCAATGCCGTTTCGTCCGTAACGAAGCCACACCGCTGCCGATTACCTGAAGACAAGTTCCGACCGCATCGACAGGGAGTACAGAGTGGACACGGTCGTCATCATCTGGATCGTCGGAATGCTCATATCCGGCTTCGTCTACCGCGCCCGCGCCGGCCTCGGGATCTGGCACAGAATCAGCCCAATCGGGTCCGGGGGGACCGGTCTCGAATGGTTCTTCGTCACCGTGGGCAAAGTGCTGGTCTGGCCGGTTGTCTGCGCCCTCTGGGTGGTCAAGGGGACGCCTGAACCGCGAATCGTCTTCAACGAGAAGGCCGAGGCGAGGCGTCGTCTGATCGACGCCAGCGGTGGGTCTCTCTCCACATCACACGACGCCTGAACCACCGAGAAAAGGAACTCCGACATGAACTGCAAGAAGTGCTCGTCCCGACTCGTGACTTGCCCGGGCTGCAATGGCAGACCCCAACGCGCGGCGCTCGGCGGGATGACCAGGCTCACCTGCAAGAAGTGTGACAACACCGGTCGCGTCTGCGCCACTCACGGCGCGAACTGGAACTAGACGGAGGGAGAAGAGATGGCCACATGGGACGATCTCCTCGGGTATCTTCACGCCAACTACAAGTTCCGCGAGGAACAGCCGGGGCTCATCACACTCGTCTTCGACGTCGGCGAAGGGCGCAGCCAGCTCGTCCTGTTGAGTCGCCAGGTGCTCAACGGCGGCTCCGAGGAGTGGGTCGGAATCAGCTCGCCGTTCGCCGAGGTGGGACAGGTGAGCCTGCAGCGCGCGCTCGAAGCGGCGGGAGACCTGGTCGTCGGCGGCGCAGGAATCGTCGGCACACACGTCGTGCTGAAGCACGCCGTCCCGCTTGCAGACATGAGCGTGGACGAGTTCGAGCGACCGCTGATGCTGCTCATGCACTCGGCGGACGACCTCGAACGGCAGATCTTCGGCGGCGACAAGTACTGAGGCGAGGCGCCCGATGACGATCACCGATGCTCACGTGTGCGGCGCGCTGGGCGCCTTCGTCTCGGGCGCCCAGCCGCTGCTGGCCTCCCTCGACCGGGTGGGCGAGCGGCTGGACGCCGATGCCCCGGCCGAGGAGGGTCGGCTCGCGCGCCTCCTGGAGGTGTCGCGAAGAGCCACCGGCTCGCTCACCGTGCCCGGCACGGCGGCATGGTCCGAGGCCGCACCCGCCCAGCGTTGTGCGTGGTGGGCGAACCGGATCGGCGAGGTCGTCGCGATCCCAGTCGCCGCTCCCCAGACCCTCGGCTCGCTGGCCGACCGCATCCCCGTCCGCGCCGTCGTGACGCTCGCCGGGCGGGGCCTCGTCGTCTGCGCGGTGGCCCGCGAGCATGGGGGTGTGAGTGAGGAGCGGCAGGTCGCCCTCCTGGCCCGAGAGATCCTCGGCCGCGACATCGCACCGACCGGCACGACTTGGGAGCGAACGTCCTCCCCCGTCGAAAGCGGCCTCCTCCCGACGATCAGGAACGCCGCGAGCCTCGGATGGCGACTGCGGTCCGCCATCGGCGAGCTCGGCTCCCATCTCGAGCAGATCCAGCCCACCCGCCGTTCTGGGATCTCCGACCGACTGCTGGCGGTCGCCATCGTGCGGGAGGTCAAGTCCCAGCGAGCACAGCTGCGCGCGACTGCTGACCACGCACTCCACACGATCGGGCAGGGTGCGCTACTCGCCCGGCACGAAGGAGGACTTCCCTCCGACGCCGGCTCCGTCGCCACCTTCGACGACCCCCGGCTGGGCGGTGCAGTTCGTACACCTACGCGGTGACAGGCGGCGGCGGAGATCCATAACGTCGACTCACCGGCGTCGGGGGGCGTCGACGTCGACGGACGCGGGAGACGCGCATGGCACCCTGCTGGACAGGCTTCGGAGACCTCGCCGACGGTCGCCCGATCTGGATCGGGGACTTCACCGGGGACGGACGCTCGGACGTCCTGTTCTACTTCCCCGGCGACGACAACTGGCGGCTGGGCACCGTCGAGGCGACCCTCGGCTTCGTCTGGAAGCTCGTCGGAAACACGGCCGGGTTCGGGCACGCGATCGACGACGGCCGGCCCTTCTGGGCCAGCCATTCTTCTCGCCCGGACCGCACGTCTACTCCCAGGAGACGGCAACCGGTGGCTCGGTTCGGACGACGGCGCCGGACAGCTGGCGTGGTCGCGGGCAGGCAACACGGACCGTCCCTGCTCCGAGCACGTCACGGTTCACAGGTTCAGCTGGAACCAGTGCTCGTCGCGGACGTCCCCTGGCCCGACGCGCAGGGCGCGCGGGAACCGTCCGACCTCGGTCCAGCCGAGGTGGCTGTAGAACTCCGGCAGCCCGGTCCCACCGCGCGCGGACAGCAGGAGCTGGTCGAAGCCGAGCTCCCGACCGCGCTCGACGGCCGCGTCGAGCAGCAGACCGCCCAGGCCGCGGCCCTGCAGCTCCGGCCGGACCATCAGCCTCAGCACGGTCGCGCGGTGCGCGACGACCGGTCCGGCACCGGGCTGCAGGAACACCACTCCGACGAACCCGTCGAGGGCGACCATGTGCAGCCGCTGCGCGCGGACCTGGGCCAGAGTGCGCGCGGCGAGCTCCCGGATCTCCGCCTCGGGCGCGTCCGGGGCGAAGCCGACGGCCCCACCGGCGCGGGTGACGGCGACCCAGAGGTCGGCGAAGCGGTCCTCGAGGCCGGTCGGGTCGTACACAGGGGCGGCCGTGGGGCCGCCCGCGCTCACCGGCCGGGGAACCAGAGCTTGATCTCCCGCTCCGCCGACTCCGGCGAGTCCGAGCCGTGCACCAGGTTCGCCTGGGTCTCCAGGCCGAAGTCCCCGCGGATGCTGCCGGGCGTCGCCTTCTCGACGGGGTCCGTGCCCCCGGCGATCTGCCGCCAGGCGGCGATCGCCCGCGGGCCCTCCGCCACGGCCGCGAGGACCGGGCCGGAGGTGATGAACTCCAGCAGCGACTCGAAGAAGGGCTTGCCGTCGTGCTCGGCGTAGTGCTGGGCCGCGAGCTCCCGGTCGACGGTCCGCAGCTCGACGGCCACCAACCGCAGGCCCTTCCGCTCGATGCGGGCCAGGACCTCCCCGATCAGGTTGCGAGCGACGCCGTCGGGCTTCACGAGGACGAGGGTGCGTTCAGTCACGCTGCGCAGCGTAGCGACGCCCTCAGGCCACCAGCGGGGCGGCCCCGAAGGACACCGCGAACCGTTCGCACCAGATGCTCACGCTGGTCAGGCCGGTGAGATCGGTGCCGGGTGGGATCGGGTAGTTGGCGCTGCCGAGGTTGCCCTTGAGGTCGCCGAGGTCGAGGTGCCTGCCGTCGTCGAAGAGGTACCAGCCCGCCCGGCCGGGGACCACGGGTGCGTCGGTCAGCCAGACCTTCAGCCGCGGCCCGTTGCTCGTGGCGAGATCCGCCAGGCGAAGCACGTGCGACCCGTCGGGCAGCCGAAGCAGCACGGCCTCACCGGTGGTCGCGTGCTCGTGGGTGACGAGCGTGCCCCGCGCGACGACCACCGGTCCGGCCGGTGCGGCCCCCACAGCGCGCCCGGCCTCCACCGCGGGCCCGGCCACGGCTGCCGAGGGAGCAGGCTCCGCCACCGTGGAGTCGACGACGAGCTTCCAGGGCTGGAACCAGAACGCCGCGGCGGCGGCGAGCACCAGCACCATCCCGAGCACCGGGAGCACCACCGCGCGGCGACGCCACCCGGCGCGTCGAGAATCGGTCATCGGACCACCGTGCCGGACCCGGTGTCCGCGCACCAGAACCTCGGGCCTTACGGACCGGGAACGACCCTGCTCACCCCTGCTGGGAGGGCAGCTCGCCGCGCGCCATCCGCCCCGCCACATCCCTGCGCATCCACAGCAGGGTGCCCCAGACCAGGGCGAACAACACGAAGACGATCCAGAGCGAGAAGTGCAGGAACCCGCAGGCGGCGAGGGCGACCTGCAGGCCGAGGGCGACCTGCAGCCCGTACGACCGCCGCTGCACACCCGAGGCGAGGATCATCAGCACGCCGAGCACGGAGACCAGGGTGATCGCGAGCGGGGTGGCGGCGGCGCCGTCGAAGCGGGACACGACGAGCAGCGCCAGCAGCACGACGATCGCCTCGAGCACGAGCACCCCTGCGAAGACGCCCCGCAGCCCCTTCATCGGGTCCGTGGCCGAAGGCCTGACCGGCTCCGCGGGCGAGCTCACGTCGGCACCCCGCCGATGGTCGCCATCCTCACGTCGGCACCCCGCCGATGGTCGCCATCCTCACGTCGGCTCCCCGCCGATGGTCGCCATCCTCACGTCGGCTCCTTCCCGAAGATCGTCCGGGTCTCGCCCGCGGTCACCACCGACCCGGTGACGATCACCCCGACGCCCGAGTCCCCGGCCTCCTCGGCCAGCTCGACGCCCTGTCCGATCGCCGCCTCGAGGTTCGGCTCGACGCTGACCCGCTCCCGCCCGAACACCTCCACGGCGATCTCGCCCAGCTCGTCCGGGTCCATCGCCCGCGGCGACGAGTTCCGGGTCAGCACGACCTCGTGCAGCGCCGGTTCGAGTGCCTCCAGCAGGCCCTTGGCGTCCTTGTCCCGCATCACGCCGATCACCCCGACGAGCCGGGTGAACCGGAACTCCGAGAGCAGGGTGGCCGCGAGCGCGCGGGCGCCGTGCGGGTTGTGGGCGGCGTCGATCAGCACGGTGGGCTGCCCGATCCCGCCGGAGACCGGCTCCAGCCGCCCCGGCGAGCCGACGGACGCGAACGCCGCCCGCACCGCCTCGGCGTCGAGCGGGTTCTTCGGCCCCGCCCCGACCAGCGCCTCGGCGGCCGCCAGCGCGATCGCCGCGTTCGACGCCTGGTGCTCGCCGTGCAGCGGCAGGAAGATGTCGTCGTACCGGCCGGACAGGCCCTGCAGCTCCAACCGCTGCCCGCCCACGGCCAGCTCCCGCTCCCGGACGCCGAACTCGGCGCCCTCCCGGGCCACCTGCGCGTCCACCTCGGCGCAGCGCTCGATGAGCACCTCCGCCACGGCCTTGTCCTGCGCGGCGAGGATCGCGACGGAGTCCGGCTTGATGATCCCGGCCTTCTCCCGCGCGATGCCGGTGATCTCGGTGCCGAGGAACTCCGCGTGGTCCAGCCCGATCGGCGTGATCACGGCGACCTTCGCGTCCACGACGTTCGTGGCGTCCCAGCGCCCGCCCAGCCCGACCTCGACGATGCCCGCCTCGACCGGCGCGTCCGCGAACGCCGAGTACGCCATGGCGGTGAGGACCTCGAACTTGGACAGCTTGGTCTCGTTCTTGGCGTCCACCAGGTCCACGAAGGGCTCGACGTCCCGGTACGCCTGCACGTACCGCTCCGGGGTGACCGGCCGGTTGTCCAGGTTGATCCGCTCGGTGGCGCGCTGCAGGTGGGGGCTGGTGTAGCGGCCCGTCCGCAGCCCGATCTCGGAGAGCAGCGCGTCCACCATCCGGGACACCGACGTCTTGCCGTTGGTCCCGGTGATGTGCACGACGGGATAGTTCGCCTGCGGGTCCCCCAGCACGTCCACCAGGGCCCGGATGCGGTCCAGGGACGGCTCCATGACCGTCTCCGGCCAACGCCGGTCCAGCGCCGCCTCGACGGCCAGGAACTCCGCGTACCCCGCGACCGTGGACTGCGCGGGCACGACGTCCGGGGTCTCGCCGCCGCGGATCTGCTCGAGGACCGCCGCGATCACCGCGTCCTCGGCCGACTCCTCGGGCGAGCGGATCCCGCCCTCGCCCTCGGGCAGCTCCCCGGGATGGTCCGGGTACTCCTCCGGGTACTCGCCCCGCGCCTCGTCGTCTCCGCTCATGACTCCGGCAACCCCGCCAGCCGGGCCTGGACCCGCTCGATCTCCGCGACGGCGACCTCGCGCCGCGCCCGGATGCCTGCGACGACCTGCTCCGGCGCCTTCTCGGTGAACTTGGGGTTCCCGAGCTTCTTGTCCGCCTGGTCCAGCTCCTTCTGCGCGGCCGCGAGGTCACGCCCCAGGCGGGCCCGCTCGGCGCCGACGTCGATCGCCCCCGAGGTGTCCAGCTCGACGTGGATCGTGCCGCTGCTCAACGCCACCTCGACCGTCGCGGTCGGCGCGAACTCCGATCCCGCCGCGTCCAACCGGGTCAGGAACCGGGCCGCGGGCTCGTGGGCGGTGAGCCCCGCCGCGTCCAGCCCGACCAGCCGAGCCTCGACCGACTTGCGGTCCGGCAGACCCTGCTCGGTGCGGAACCGGCGGACCTCGGTGATCAGCTTCTGGACGGCCTCGACTCGCGCGACCGCCGAGGCGTCGACCGGCAGCCCGGTGTCCGCACCGGGCCAGGCCGCCGTCACGACCGTCTCGCGGCCGGTGAGCGCGGTCCACAGCACCTCGGTGACGAACGGGGTGATCGGGTGGAGCAGCCGGAGCAGTGCGTCGAGCACGTGCCCGAGGACCGCCCTGGTCCCCTGGGCGGTGGCCGGGTCGTCGAGCTGCGGCTTGGCCAGCTCCAGGTACCAGTCGCAGAGCTCGTCCCAGGTGAAGTGGTAGAGCCCCTCGGTGGCCTTGGCGAACTGGAAGTCCTCCAGCAGCGCGTCGGTCTGCTCGCGGACCTCGCGCAGCCGTCCGAGGATCCACCGGTCGGCGTCCGTGGGCGCGGCGGGCAGCGGCAGGGCCGGGTCCGCGCCGTTGGCCAGCGCGAACCGGGTGGCGTTCCACAGCTTGGTGGTGAAGTTGCGCGACCCCGCGACCCACTCCGTGGACAGCGACATGTCGGTGCCCGGGTTGGAGCCGCGCGCGATGGTGAACCGCAGTGCGTCCGCCCCGTAGGAGTCGATCAGCTCCAGCGGGTCGATGACGTTGCCCTTGGACTTCGACATCTTCTTGCCGTGCTCGTCTCGGATGAGCCCGTGCAGGTAGACGTCGGAGAACGGGGTCTCCCCCATCGCGTACGTCCCGAACATCATCATCCGGACGACCCAGAAGAACAGGATGTCGTAGCCCGTGACCAGCACGGAGTTCGGGTAGTAGCGCTCCAGGTCCGGGGTCTTGTCCGGCCAGCCCAGGGTGGAGAACGGCCACAGCCCGGAGGAGAACCAGGTGTCGAGGACGTCCTCGTCCTGCCGCCAGCCCTCGCCGGTCGGCGGCTCCTCGTCCGGCCCGACGCAGACCATCTCGCCCTCGGGGCCGTACCAGACCGGGATCCGGTGGCCCCACCACAGCTGCCGCGAGATGCACCAGTCGTGCATGTTGTCGACCCAGTCGAAGAACCGGGACGACATCTCCGCCGGGTGGATGCGGGTGGCGCCCGTGCGCACGGCGTCCCCCGAGGCCTTGGCCAGCGACTCGACCTTGACCCACCACTGCAGCGACAGCCGCGGCTCGATGATCACGCCGTTGCGGGAGTCGTGACCGACCGAATGCACGTAGGGCCGCTTCTCGGCGACGATCCGGCCCTCGGCGCGCAGCGCCTCGGTGATCGCGGTCCGCGCCTCGAACCGGTCCAGCCCGTCGAACCGCGTGCCGGTGTTCGCGATGACCCCGGACTCGTCCATGATCGTGGGCATCGGCAGGTCGTGCCTGCGGCCCATCTCGAAGTCGTTGGGGTCGTGCGCCGGGGTGATCTTGACAGCACCGGTGCCGAACGCCGGGTCGACGTACGGGTCCGCGATGACGGGGATGTCCCGCCCCGCGAGCGGCAGCCGGACGGTCCTGCCCACCAGGTGCGCGTACCGCTCGTCGTCCGGGTGGACGGCGACCGCGGTGTCCCCGAGCATCGTCTCGACGCGGGTGGTGGCGACGACGATCGAGTCCTCGCCGTCCCCGTACCGCATGGAGACGAGCTCGCCCTCGATCTCCTTGTGGTCGACCTCGATGTCCGAGATGGCGCTCTGCACGGCGGGCGACCAGTTGACCAGGCGCTCGGCGCGGTAGATCAGCCCGTCGTCGAACATCTTCTTGAAGACGGCGCGGACGGCGCGGGACAGCCCCTCGTCCAGCGTGAACCGCTCGCGGGACCAGTCGACCCCGTCCCCGAGGCGGGTCATCTGGCCCAGGATCGCGCCGCCGGACTCGGCCTTCCAGTCCCAGACGCGCTGGACGAACGCCTCGCGCCCCAGCTCGCGCCGGGTCGGCCCGCCCTCCTCGGCGAGCTGCCGCTCGACGACGGCCTGGGTCGCGATGCCAGCGTGGTCCATGCCGGGCAGCCACAGTGCGTCGAACCCCTGCATCCGGCGCCGCCGGGTGAGGATGTCGATCAACGTGTGGTCCATGGCGTGCCCGAGGTGCAGGCTGCCGGTGACGTTGGGCGGGGGGATGACGATGCAGTACGGGTCCTGGCCGGACTCCGGGTGCGCGGTGAAGTACCCCTTGTCGACCCAGCCCTGGTAGAGGGCACCCTCTACCTCCGCCGGGCTCCACTTGGTGGGGAGTTCGGCGGACTTCTGCGGCAGGGTCTCGGTCACGTCGTTGAGTCTACGAGGCCACCACGAGTCGTTTCCGCGACCCCGCGGAGTTGTCCACAGGCCCCCTCAACTGGGGATGAACGCCACGTGCAGGTGGTCGAAACCGAGGACCGGGGCGAGGGCCCTGGTACGGATGAGCGCGGGATCGAGGGCACGGACCTGGCCGCTGCTGGGCTCGTAGACCCGCCAGGTCCCGTCGTCCGCGATCCGGAGAGCGAGGGTGTAGTGCCGTGGGACCGACGTACCGACCAGCAGCGGGACGGGGCGCCGCGCCGCCAGCGCCGCCTCGACCTGCCGGATCACCAGCTCGACGTCCGTCGCCGAGGCGTCGTCCACCCAGCGCAGCCGGTAGCGGCCCACCCCCGGCGCGTTCCGGCGCAGCCAGCGCAGGAAGCCCCAGGGCGACGTGCCCAGCGCACGCGGCCAGACCACGTTCGTCTGCCGGTGGATCTCCCGCTGCCGGGCGTCGTAGCGGGCCGCGAAGCCCCGCACCGTCCCCGCGGCGTCGGTCTCCCGCACCTCCAGGGCTGCCAGCTGGTCCGGGTCCGCCCAGGTCGCGAGGGCGAGCAGGACCGCGGAACCGCACGTCGTCCCGTCGACCTGGTCGAGCCGGGCACCCTCGTGCCGCTGCTCCCCCAGCGCCTCGGCGACCAGCGGACGACGCTCGCCGGACAGCGCGGACACCGCCGCCACGGGCACCACGACGGGACGGCTGGTGAGCCGCTGGAGCGCTCGTCCGAGCGCCGAGACCGTCCGCACGTGGTTCACCCTAGAGCGTGATCTCTCCCGACGCGTTCCCGCGCTGGTGGGAGGGGCCGGACGACCGCCCCGGACCGCACGGGCCCGCCCGGTTCTCCTAGGTTGGCACCATGACCGAGCTGACCCCCGACGTCGTCGAGTTCCTCAACCACGGCACCCGCACGGGGATGCTGGCCTGGACCGCTTCGGACGGGCGTCCGCTCGCCGCCCCGATCTGGTTCCTGGTGGAGGACGGCGCGCTGGTGTTCAACACCGGCAAGGACACCGCGAAGGGACGCGCGATCGCGCGCGATCCGCGGGTCACGCTGGTCGTGGACCTGCCCGAGCCGCCGTACGCGTTCGTGCAGGTCCAGGGCATCGCGGCGACCTCGGAGGACCCTGCGGAGCTGGTGCGGACCGCCACCGCGCTGGGCGGGCGGTACATGGGCCCGGAGCGGGCCGAGGAGTTCGGGCGGCGCAACGGGGTGCCGGGCGAGCTGGTCGTCCGGATCCGCCCCGTCAAGGTGAACTCCCACCTGGACATGACCGCCTGATCGGCTTCTCCGGGTTGCGGGCTGCATGTAACCGGCGGTAACGTTACCGCCGGTTACACCAGATGCCGTCGATCCGCGAGGGAGCGACCATGCACGGCGCCGACACGGTCTCCACCCGCCTGCTCCAGTCCGCCGAGCAGCTGTCCTACGACCCCGCCGTCGAGGTGGACTGGGACACCCCGCTCGACGAGGCCTTCCACGGCGCCAGCCCCGAGTGGAGCACGCTCTACGGCACCGCCTACTGGGCCGAGCTCACCGAGGCGCAGCAGCGCGAGCTGACCCGGCAGGAGTCGGCGTCGGTGGCGAGCACGGGCATCTGGTTCGAGATGATCCTGCAGCAGATGGTGCTGCGGGACTTCTACGCCGAGGACCCCACCGACCCCGCGTTCCAGTGGGCGCTGACCGAGATCGCCGACGAGTGCCGGCACTCGATCATGTTCGCCCGCGGTGCGCAGAAGCTGCGCGCCCCCGCGTACCGGCCGCGCCGGCTGGCGGTCGAGCTGGGCCGCGCGTTCAAGGCCCTCGCCTCCGGGGAGGCCGCCTACGCGGCGATCCTGGTGGCCGAGGAGGTCCTCGACGTCATGCAGCGAGACTGGATGCGCGACGAGCGCGTGGTCCCGTTCGTCCGGACGATCACCAACATCCATGTCGTCGAGGAGTCGCGCCACATGCGCTTCGCCCGCGACGAGGTGCTGCGGCGGATGAAGGGCACCGGCCCGGTGCGCAGGCACTGGAACGCCTTCGTGATCGCCGCGGCCGCCTACTTCATCGTGACCAGCATGGTCGGTCCCGCCGTCTACGAGGCCGCGGGCCTGGACCGGGAGCGGGCGGTGCGCGAGGCGAAGGGCAACGAGCACCACCGGGCCATGATGCGGTCGAGCTGCACCGGACTGATGGAGTTCCTCGGCTCGGCGGGCCTGCTGACCAGGGCGGCGCGGTGGATCTACCGCCGCGCGAACCTGCTCTGAGACGACACCGGCCATGCCCTTCGCGATCACGCAGACCTGCTGCACCGACGCCTCGTGCGTCGCGGCGTGCCCGGTCAACTGCATCCATCCCACGCCGGACGAACCGGACTTCGGCACCACGGACATGCTCTTCGTGGACCCGCGGACCTGCATCGACTGCGGCGCCTGCGCCGACGCCTGCCCGGTCGACGCCGTCTTCCCGGCCGAGACCCTGAGCGGCCCGTACCCGGAGATCAACGCCGCGTACTACGCCGACGAGCCGCTCGCCCCGGTCTCCGGTCCGACGTTCCACCGGTGGGGCCAGCCCGCCTTCGACCGGGTGCTCCCGGCGGGCTTCCCCGTGCTCGACGTGGCGGTGGTCGGCACCGGCCCCGCCGGCATGTACGCGGTGCAGGACCTGCTGCTGCACACCCCGGCTCGGGTCACGGTGTACGACCGGCTCACCGAGCCCGGCGGCCTGATCCGCTTCGGGGTCGCGCCCGACCACCCGTCCACGAAGAAGATCGGCGAGGCGTTCGCGCGCCACCACGGGCACGAACGGGTCCGGATGCGGCTCGGCGTGGAGGTCGGGCGGGACGTCACGGTCGAGGACCTCGCCGCCCGCCACGACGCGGTGATCTATGCGGTCGGTGCCTCGGAGTCCCGCTCGCTGGGCATCCCCGGCGAGGAGCGCACGCTGCCCGGTCCGACGGTCGTCGGCTGGTACAACGGCCATCCGGAGGTCCCCGCGGGTGCGGTGGACCTGAGCGGCGAGCGGGCCGTGGTCGTCGGCAACGGGAACGTGGCCCTCGACATCGCCCGGATCCTCACCACCGACCCGGCTGACCTGGCGGACACCTCGATCCCGCGCGCGGTGCAGGAGCGGTTGCGCACCGGGTCGGTCCGGGAGGTCGTGCTGCTGGCACGGCGGGGCCCGGAGTCCGCGGCCTACACCCGTTCTGAACTGCTCGCGGTGACGTCGAGCCTGGTCGTCGACGACGCGGACCCCCGCGTCGGGAAGACGATCGACTCGGCAGCGCCGGGCGAGCACGCCGCGTTGCTGCAGGGGGTCCGCCGCGAGCGGATCGACTGGTCCGCGCCGGTCGGGGTGGAGCGCCGGATCGTGCTGCGCTTCCACTCCGCACCGGAGGAGGTCACGGAGTCGGCGGTCCGCACTGCGGACGCCGACATCCCCACGGGTCTGGTGGTCCGCGCGATCGGCCACCGGGGCAGGCCCCTGCCGGGCCTGCCGTTCGCGGACGGGATCGTCCCGAACGAGAAGGGCCGGGTCTCCCCCGGCACCTACGTCGTCGGGTGGATCAAACGGGGCTCGACGGGCGGGATCGGCGCGAACCGCACCGACGCCGCCGAGACGGTGGGCGCCCTGATCGCGGACGCGACCGCGGGCACCCTCGCCCCGAGACGCCGCGGCTCCCTCCTGCGCCGATCCCTCCTCCGTCGCTGACCAGCGCTGACCAGCGCTGACCAGGAGATCAGGCTCGCTGGGACTGGTCGTTCGACGCCACACCGCGTTCGGTGTCGGCGTCCCATCCCTCGGCCAGTGCGGAGATCTTCCGGCCGTAGTCCGCGGCCGCGACCGTCGGGTCGTCGGCACGGCCCGCCGCGACCCCGATCAGGAACGCGGTCACGGGGGCGGCCGGACGGCTGACCCCGTGCGCGACCTCCGACGTCAGGTCGAGCACGGTGTCGACGACCGCCCCACCCTCGATCTCGAGGCCCAGCTCCAGGCCGACCGCGGTCACCCATTCGGACATGGCCCTGGCATCGTCACTGGCATCGTCATTGGCGTCGTCACTCATGACGGGGAGATACCCACTATCCCCCGAACAACGCGGGAATCTTGATCACGAGCTGCCAGAGGCCGTAGAGGAAGGGCACCCCCACCCACGCCCAGGCCAGGACGACGAGCGCGACCGGCGCCCTACCCTCGGTGCTGCGTGCCTGCTCACTCATGCCCGTGCCCCCGTGGTCCGCGTGGTGTCCGGCTCCGGCTCGTGCCACTTGTCCGCCACCGGCCTCACGAGCTCGTTCGCGACGAAGCCGAGCACCAGCAGGACGATCATCACCAGGAACGCCGGGGTGTACTTCGAGGGCCCCGCGATGTCCGCGCGGGAGTCCGCGATGGCGTTGACGATGATCGGGCCCAGCACCCCCGCGGTCGACCACGCGGTGAGCAGCCTGCCGTGGATGGCGCCGACCTGGTAGGTGCCGAAGAGGTCGCGCAGGTAGGCCGGGATGGTGGCGAACCCGGCGCCGTAGAACGACAGGATCAGGCACGAGCAGAGCAGGAAGACGGCCTTGTTCGTCTCCCCGATGAACGTCAGGGCCAGGTAGAGCAGCGCGCCGACGCCGAGGTAGATCCGGTAGATGTTCTTGCGCCCGATGACGTCCGACAGCGACGACCACAGGAACCGGCCGAGCATGTTGGCCAGCGACAGGATCGACACGAACGCGACCGCCGCCGCGGTGAGGGTCTCGGCGGGCGAGGAGTCGCGGAAGAAGTCCTGGTAGATCGGGTTCGCCTTCTCCAGGATCCCGATCCCCGCGGTGACGTTGAAGCACAGCACGATCCAGAGCAGCCAGAACTGCGGGGTCTTGATCGCGTTCGCCGCGGACACGCCCGCCCTGCTGACCATCGCCCTGGTCTTCTGCGCGGCCGGGTCCCAGCCCGCGGGCCTCCAGTCGTCGGCCGGGACGCGGATCAGCAGCCAGCCCATCGTCATGAAGACGGCGTAGACGACGCCGTGGATCAGGAACGCGAGCGCGATGCCGTCGGTGTCCGGGTCGTTCCCGCTCGCCCCGAAGGCCGCGAGCATCGACGACGTCCACGGGTTGGCGATCAGGGCGCCGCCGCCGAACCCCATGATCGCGATGCCGGTGGACAGGCCCGGACGGTCCGGGAACCACTTGATCAGCGTGGAGACCGGCGAGATGTACCCGATCCCCAGCCCGATCCCGCCGACGCCGCCGTACCCGAGGACGACCAGCCAGTACTGGCCGAGCCAGATCCCGAGCGCCGAGATCAGGAAGCCGGAGACGAAACAGGCCGAGGACACGGCCATGGCCCAGCGCGGCCCGTTGGCGTCGACCTTGGTGCCGAACACCGCCGCCGACAGCCCGAGCATCACGATGCCCAGGGTGAACGGCAGGGCGCTGGCGACACCCCCGATGTCCATGCCCTTCTCGAGCGCGCCCTTGAACGCGCTCCAGGCGTAGACCTGCCCGATCGCGAGATGGATCGACAACGCGGCCGGTGGCACGAGCCAGCGGCTCCAGCCCGGCCCCGCCACGATGCGCTCCCGCGAGAGGAACCCCGACATGTGCACCCCTCCCCGACGAATCGCCGAACGCTAAGCCGCGGTCGGCACCCCCGCAATTCGAGCCCGCGAGGGACCGATCAGAAATCCCCCGCCGCGTCGTCGGTTCTGGTAGCCCCCTCGCACCGATGGAAGGATCGACGACCATGACCGACGCCACAGTCCGAGGCGCCGACGAGGCCACGTTCATCGCGGTGGCCCGCACGGAGGACACCGCACAGTTCGCGCTCCTGACCGAGCGCCACCGGCGTGCGCTGCACGTGCACTGCTACCGGATGCTCGCGAACTACGACGACGCCCAGGACATGACCCAGGAGACCTTCCTGCGGGCGTGGCGCAGGCGGGAGTCGTTCGACGGCCGCGCGGCGCTGCGGACCTGGCTGTACCGGATCGCGACGAACGCCTGCCTGGACTTCCTGGACAAGCGCAGGCACCGCACGCCCGTGCCCGCCGAGCTGCCGGGCGCCGGCTCCGAGGTGCCGTACCTGCAGCCCTACCCGGACCGGATGCTCCCCGAGGACCCGCAGGAGTCGGCGGTCGCGCGGGAGACGATCGAGCTGGCGTTCGTCGTCGCCGTCCAGCACCTGCCGCCGCGCCAGCGGGCCGCGCTGATCCTCCGCGACGTCCTCGGCTGGCCCGCGGCGCCGACCGCCGAGGCGCTCGAGCTCAGCGTCGCCTCCGTGACCAGCGCCCTGCAACGGGCCCGCGTGACCATGCGCGAGCAGCTGCCGGACCGCCGCCTCGACTGGCGCACCCCCGCCACGTACGAGCTGTCCGACGACGAACGGGCCACGGTGAAGGCCTGGGTGCAGGCCCACGAGCGCAACGACCTCGAGGGGCTCGTGTCCCTCATGCGCGAGGACCTGCGCTTCGCGATGCCCCCGGACCCCGGCATCGTGGTCGGTGGGCGGGCCGCGCTGGACGCCTGGGTGGCGGGCGGCTTCGGCGGCCCCGGGTACGACGACTGGCGCTGCGTCCTCACCACGGTCAACCGCATGCCCGCGGTCGCGGAGTACCTGCGCACCCCCGAGCACCCCGAGTACCGACTCTTCGCCGTCGACGTCCTGCACATCGTCGACGGGAGGATCGCCGAGATCACCGGGTTCGCCGCCGCCGACAAACCGTGGCTGGGCCTGCCCCCGACGCTCTGACCCGAGAACCGCGAACGCCCGCCCTCCGAGCGGAGGGCGGGCGTTCGCGGTGTGGTCTCAGGCGGAGCGTTCGCCCCGCTCCCGGCGCGGGGGACGGCGCGGGACGATGGTCGGGTTGACGTTGTTGCGGACCGTCTCCCCCGTGACCACCACCCGGGCGACGTCGTCTCGGCTCGGGATGTCGTACATGACCGGGAGGAGGACCTCCTCCATGATGGCGCGCAGGCCTCGGGCGCCGGTGCCGCGCAGGATCGCCTGGTCGGCGACCGCCTCCATGGCGTCGTCGCTGAACTCCAGCTCCACGCCGTCCATCTCGAACAGCTTGCGGTACTGCTTGACCAGCGCGTTCCGCGGCTCGGTGAGGATCTTGACCAGCGCTTCCTTGTCCAGCGAGGTCACCGAGGCCACGACGGGCAGCCTGCCGATGAACTCGGGGATGAGGCCGAACTTGATCAGGTCCTCGGGCATGGTGTCCGCGAAGGACTCCGCGCCGTCGAGCTCCTTGTTGGACCGGATCTCCGCGCCGAAGCCCAGCCCGCGACGGCCGACCCGGTCCGAGATGATCTTCTCCAGGCCCGCGAAGGCCCCCGCCACGATGAACAGCACGTTCGTGGTGTCGATCTGGATGAACTCCTGGTGCGGGTGCTTGCGCCCGCCCTGCGGCGGCACCGAGGCGGTGGTGCCCTCCAGGATCTTCAGCAGCGCCTGCTGCACACCCTCGCCGGAGACGTCCCGGGTGATCGACGGGTTCTCCGACTTGCGGGCGATCTTGTCGACCTCGTCGATGTAGATGATCCCGGTCTCGGCGCGCTTCACGTCGTAGTCCGCGGCCTGGATCAGCTTGAGCAGGATGTTCTCGACGTCCTCACCCACGTACCCGGCCTCGGTCAGCGCCGTGGCGTCCGCGATGGCGAACGGCACGTTCAGCAGCTTGGCCAGGGTCTGGGCGAGGTAGGTCTTGCCGCAACCGGTCGGGCCGAGCATGAGGATGTTCGACTTGGCCAGCTCGACGCCGTCCCCGTCCCCCCGCGAGCGGTCCCCGGCCTGGATCCGCTTGTAGTGGTTGTAGACGGCCACGGACAGGGTCCGCTTCGTCTGCGCCTGGCCCACCACGTACTGGTCGAGGAACTCGTGGATCTCGGCGGGCTTGGGCAGCTCGTCGAGCTTCACGTCGCCGGTCTCGGCGAGCTCCTCCTCGATGATCTCGTTGCAGAGATCGATGCACTCATCGCAGATGTACACGCCGGGACCGGCGATGAGCTTCTTGACCTGCTTCTGGCTCTTCCCGCAGAAAGAGCACTTGAGCAGGTCACCACCGTCGCCGATGCGCGCCATGAGTGCCCCAGTCCCATCCGGAGTGACCTGGTCGGCCACGCCCACGTCGTCAGGTGACGGTACCTGCCAGACGCCGCCCCCGCGATGGATCGAAGGTCCTTCGCGCGGGTCCGGTCGGCAGACGGTCGTTATCGGTGCGTGCTGCAAAGAGCGGACGCCGGGACCCGAGGGCCCCGGCGACCACCGGTGGTACCTAGCCGACCGCGGAGAGCTTCCGGCTCTGGATGATCTCGTCGACGATCCCGTAGTCCTTGGCCTCGGTGGCCGTGAGGATGCGGTCACGCTCGATGTCGTCGTGCACCTGCTGCGGCGTGCGCCCGGTGTGGTGGGCGAGCGTGCCCTCCAGCAGGGCCCGCATCCGGGTGATCTCCGCGGCCTGGATCTCCAGGTCGGACACCTGGCCGTAGAAGCCCTCGGTGGCGGGCTGGTGGATCAGGATCCGCGCGTTCTGCACCGCGAGCCGACGCCCGGGCGTGCCCGCGGCGAGCAGCACGGCCGCAGCCGACGCCGCCTGCCCGAGGCAGACGGTCTGGATGTCGGGGCGGATGAACTGCATGGTGTCGTAGATCGCCATCAGCGACGTGAACGACCCGCCGGGCGAGTTGATGTACATCGAGATCTCGCGGTCCGGGTCCGCCGACTCGAGGCACAGCAGCTGGGCCATCACGTCGTTCGCCGAGGCGTCGTCGATCTGCACGCCGAGGAAGATGATGCGCTCCTCGAAGAGCTTGTTGTACGGGTTCGACTCCTTGACCCCGTACGACGTGCGCTCCACGAAGGACGGCAGCACGTAGCGCGACTGTGCCGACTGCGGGGCGGAGCCCCCCGGCATCTGGAAACCACTCATCACGAGTTCCCGTTCTCGCTCGGGTGCGGGAGGTCGCCCGCCCGCGACACGACGTGGTCGACGAACCCGTACTCCAGGGCCTCCTGCGCGGAGAACCACCGGTCACGGTCGAAGTCCTGGGTGATCTTCTCGACGGTCTGGCCGGTGTGCCCGGCGATCAGCGCCGCCATCTCCTGCTTGTGCCTGCGGAACAGCTCGGCCTGGATCCGGATGTCCGACTCCGAGCCGCCGACGCCCGCCGACGGCTGGTGCATCAGGATCTGGGTGTGCGGCAGCGCGTACCGCTTACCCGGGGTGCCCGCGGAGAGGAGGAACTGCCCCATCGACGCGGCCAGGCCCATCGCGGTGGTGGACACGTCGCACGAGATGAACTCCATCGTGTCGAAGATGGCCATCCCCGCGGTGACCGAACCACCCGGCGAGTTGATGTAGAGCGAGATGTCCGCCTCGGGGTCCTCCGCGGCGAGCAACAGCATCTGCGCGGCGATCCGGTTGGCGATCTCGTCGTCCACCTGCTGGCCGAGCACCACGATCCGCTGCTGCAGCAGCCGCTCGAACACCGAGTCGGACAGCGTCATGCTCGAGGGGCCCGAGCGCATCTGCAGCGCCCGACGATCCTCCACGAGACGGTCCGCGATCGAGCGCGGGCCGGTGTCCTGCTGACTCACTTCACCCTGCCTTCTGCTGGCTACTCGGGGGTTCGCTCGTCCGGCGGTGAGACCCGCCGGATGTCTTCTGGGCCCGACCCTACGCGGACGCGGGGTCGGACGACCGGATCCGGACGGTGTGTTCGCCGACAGCGCAGCGACCACCCGTCCGTGCTGGTCAGGACGGTGTGCTCAGGACTTCGCCGTGGCCTCGGCCGGGGTCTCCGCGGCCGTGTCGTCGGCGGTGTCGTCGGCGGTGTCGTCGGCGGCGTCCGCCCCGGTCTCGTCCGTGGTCTCACCGGCGGTGAGCTCCTCGGTGGCCGCCTCGACCACCGCGGGCTCGTCCGCCGAGTCGTCCCCGATCAGGTCCGACAGGTCGACGGGCTCGCCCGCCTCGTCCGTGACCGTGGCCGCGCGCACCGCGACGATGAGCGCCTTGCTGCGCCGCACGTCCTGGTAGATCGCGCCGAGCTGGCCCGCCTGCTGGATCCGCTGGACGAACTCCTCCGGCGCCAGGCCGTACTGCTGGGCCTGGTAGACGATCCGCTCGGTCAGCTCCTGGTCGCCCACCGTGACCTGCTCGGCGTCCGCCAGCGCGTCGAGCACCAGACGGGTCTTGACCGACTTCTCGGCCTCCTCCTTCGTCTCGGTGTCGAACTCCTCGCGGGTCTTGCCCTGCTCGGTGAGGAAGTCGTTGAACTTCTCGTCGCTGTGGTCGAAGGCGTGCACCGCGTCGTGGTGGCGGGACTCGACCTCGGCCTCGACGATCGACTCCGGCAGCGGCACCTCGACGGCGGCGACGATCTCGTCCAGCACCTTGTCGCGGGCCTGCGTGACCTGCTCCATGCGGCGGACGCGGCCGAGCCGATCCTTGAGGTCGCCGACCAGCTCGTCGAGCGTGTCGAACTCGCTGGCGAGCTGGGCGAACTCGTCGTCCGGCTCGGGCAGCTGGCGCTCCTTGACGGCGGTGACCTTGACGGTGACCTCCGCGTCCTTGTCCGCGTACTCGCCTGCGACCAGCTTCGAGGTGAAGGTGGCCTCCTCGCCCGCGGACAGGCCGGTGATCGCCTCGTCGATGCCCTCGATCAGGCCGCCCTGGCCGACCTGGTAGGAGAACCCGGTGGTCTGGGCCTCCTCGACCTCGGCGCCGTCGACCGTCGCGGACAGGTCGATCTGGACGAAGTCGTCCTCGGCCGCGGCGCGGTCGACGCCGGTCAGCGTGCCGAACCGGGCGCGCAGCTGGTCCAGCTGCTCGGTGACCTGCTCGTCGGTGACCTCGACGTCGTCCACGGTGACGGTGATGCCGTCCAACGCGGGCAGCGTGATCTCCGGCCGGACGTCGACCTCCGCGGTGAACGCGACCTTGTCGCCGTCCGCGAGCTCGGTGACCTCGATGTTCGGCTGGCCGATGGGCGTGACGTCCTCGGCGGCCGCCACGGCCTCGCTGTACTTCGCCGGGACCGCGGAGTTCAGCACCTCGTCCAGCACGACGCCGCGGCCGAGCCGCGCGTCGAGGATCCGGGCGGGGGCCTTGCCCTTGCGGAAGCCGGGGATGTTGACCTGCTGCGCGATCCGCTTGTAGGCGCGATCGAACTCGGGCTTGAGCTCGTCGAACGGCACCTCGACTGTGAGCTTGACGCGTGTCGGGCCGATGTGCTCGACGGTGCTCTTCACGGTGGGGACTCCTCGAACTGCTTCGCTTCTCGTGGCCCTGCTGCGAGTGGGCCGGATTCCGCCGCGACGCACAGCGCCGGGCACGTGTCCGGGCGAGTCTAGGCGAGAGGGGGCGCGGGCGTTCCGGCCGGTCGGGCCGCGCCCGCTCCGCCGGTCACCTCGACGTCGGCCACGGTCACCGCGACCTCCCGCTCACCCAGCACCCCGCGCACGACGGCGCCGATCTCGTCCGCGACCGCGGGCAGCGACACGGCCCACGGCCAGCGCACCACCACGGCGACCTCGACGGGCTCCGGCGCGAGCCCGAGGCGCACCCCCACCACCCGGCGACCGGGCAGGTGGGAGGCGACGGTGCCGAACGGCCCGCCGTCGAGCCGGACGACCGCGGGATGGCTCAGCACGGCGTCGGCGACGCGCTGGGGGATGTCGGACACACCGCAGAACGTAGCCGACGGCGGCCTCCCGGGTGGGGAGGCCGCCGTCGGTGGCGGCGAGCTCGCTCAGCGCTTGAAGGCGTCCTTGATCTTCTCGCCCGCCTGCTTCACGTCCGCGCCCATCTGGTCGGTGCGGCCCTCGGCCTCGAGCTTCTCGTCGTCGGTCGCCTTGCCGGTGGCTTCCTTGCCCTTGCCCGAGAGCTCCTGGACCTTGTTGTCGATCTTGTCCTGCAGACCCATGTCGACCTCCTGGATGTCGTGTCCGACGGGCGCGCGTGGTGCGCGGCCACTACCGTCGAACCCGACGACGGGGTACCCGGGAAGTCCCGTCTCACACCTGCCTGGGACCGGCTCACGAAGGAGCGTCGTGCACGCGATGCGGACCGATGGACGGGAGCGGGCGGAGGGGTCGGTGGAGCCGCCGCCCGCCCCGCCCCCCGAGCAGGACCTGGACGACACCACGCTGGTCGTCCGCGCCCGGGAGGGGGACGTCCGGGCGTTCTCGGTGCTGGCCGAGCGCCACCAGGGCGTGCTCTACCGGCTGGCCCTGCGCCTGGTCGGGAACTCCGACGACGCCCAGGACGCCCTGCAGGACTCGCTGCTGGACATGTGGCGGCGGCTGGACCGCTTCCGCGGCGACTCGGCGTTCACCACCTGGGCCTACCGGATCGTCACGAACCGCTGCCTGGACCTGCTGCGCAGGCGGCGGACCACGGTGCCGGTGGAGGAGATCGAGGACCGGCTCGCCTCCCCGGTCACCACCGAGCACACCGCCGAGGTCGACGCCGGGCTGGTCGCGCTGCGCGCCGCCCTGCTGACCCTGCCGGACGAGCAGCGGGCCTGTTTCGTCCTGCGCGAGCTGGAGGGGCTGGGGTACACGGAGATCGCGGAGATCACGGGGGCCACGGAGACGGCGGTGCGTGGCCGCATCCACCGCGCACGGACCACACTGGCGGGGGTGATGCGATCGTGGCGCTAGAGGACGTGCGGATCGAACCGCTGGCGTGCGGCCGAGACGCCGCGGACGTCTGGGACCACGCGGTCGCGGGTGAGCTGGACGAGCACGAGCGCAGCTGCCCGCACTGCCGGGCCGCCGCCGCGGACGCCGCGGGGCTCGACGGCGTGGTGCACCGGTTGGCCCAGGAACGCCCGCACCCGCCGCCCACCGTGCTCGACGCGGTGCTCGCCTCCGTGCGGGACGCGGTGGCGGCCGAGCTGCGCCCGCAGGACCTGCTGCCGCTGGACTCCCCCGCGGGCCCCGCGCGGCTCGCCCGCCCCGCCGCGGCCCGGGTGCTGCGGCACGTGGTGGACGGCATGGACGGGATGCGGGCACGGAGCTGCCGCATCGAGTCGCACACCGGGTTCGACGTCACCGTCGCCATCACCGTCACGGCCCGGTTCGGGGTGGACCTGGCCTCGGTCACGGCCCGGGTGCGGCAGATGCTCGTCGCGGCGGGCGAACAGGCGCTGGGGGTGCCCGTGAGCAGCGTGGACATCACCGTCGTGGACCTGTGGGAGGACGCGTGACCACCCGGGCACGGATCGGCGACGCGGCCGTCGCACGGATCGCCGCGGCCGTCGCCGCCGAGGTCCCGGGCGTGGTGGCGCTGCGCCCCGACCTCGGCCAGACGTTGCTGAGTCTGGCGGGCTCACTGCTGGGCGACCCCACCGCGGGCACCGGCGCCACGGCCGTGGTGACCGGGGACCGGGTGGACGTCACGGTCACGCTGGTCACGACCCTGGGCCACAACGCCCGCGACCTGTGCGCCGCCGTCCAACGCGCCGTGGCCGAGCGGATACGGGCGGACACGGCCCTGGCGGCGGTCGTCACGGTGACGGTGGCGGACATCCTCGTGTGACCCTCGCGGCGACTCCCGTGGCGACGCTTGTGTGGCACAAGCGTCACTCAGCGACGCTTGTGCCACACGAGCGTCAGGTCAGGGCGCAGTCGCCGCACTTCCCGCCGCCGGGCAGGCGGTAGTAGAGGCAGCAGGAGCGGCGCCGGAAGGTCCAGTCCCGGTCGGGCGGCTCGGGGGCCCGCCGCTCCCCCGCGTCGGCGAGCAGCGGGTGGGCCAGCACCTCCTCGACCACCCGTGTCGCGGGCCCGTCGCCCAGCATCCGTTTCGCCCCCGCGACCGAGGACGCCACGTTCCCCCAGAGCAGCCGGGGGGACACGAGCCCCGCCACGGCCTCGACCAGCGGCGCCGCGATCTCCTCGGCCACCAGGCGGGGCAGCTCGGCGGGGTCGCGCAGCCCCGTCGCGTCCGTCCACAGCGGCCACGGGCCGGTCATCGAGACCCGCCAGAACAGCGAGTCCGGCCCGAGCGCGGGGAGCACGCCGTGCCGCGCGACGGCCGCGATCGGCGCGGAGACCAGCCGCGCGGCGAGCCCCTGCACCGCGATGGAGGCGGCGACCCGCTCCTCGACACGCTCGCCCGCCTGCTCGCCCAGCACCCGTCGGACGTGGGCGATCCGCGCGCCCAGCTCGGCGGATCCCGCCAGGTCGCGCAGCGGTCGCCAGGTCGGGTCGACCTCCTCCGCGGGGTCCGTCGACACGTCGAAGAAGGGGCCGACGCGCCCGACGTCGGCCAGCACCGCCCGCACCGGGTCCGTCACCTGTCCGTCTCGCACCGCCCCATCCTGCGCCGGATCACCCGGCGGAGGTCACCGCGGACCCCACCCGCCGCAGAGGTGCCCCGCGTCACCTCACCCGGGTGGCGGCCTCCGTCCGGGTGCCCCTGACCTGCCCGAAAGGCGCAGGGCGCGATCTCCGTCCAGCGTCTTCGTCGCAGGTCACAGGGAGGATCGCGGCTATCGCTAGCGCGGGGAGGGGGTGGCGTGTAACTCTTTGCGCGGCGAGCGTGTACCCGACGCTGCGTGCTGCCCGCCCCGTGAGAGAGACAGTGCAAGCCGCCCGGCCGGGGCCCACAGTGGGGTCTCGGCCGAGAAACGTGCGTCCGAACCACCAGCACGAGACGACGAACGCGATCCGCACGGTGCACCCGAACGGATCAGCCCAGGCGTTCCGTCGGAGCATCGCTGTATTCTGGACCCCCTTGTGGAACCACCGTGGGACCGTCTGGGTTCCAGACAGCGGGTTCCACGTCGTCCCGATGCCAAGTCGGGGTGCACCGAGACGACAGGAGGAGCTGTTGGCTGCGACGAGCAACCGCCCCGGCCAGGCAGTGCCGAGTGCAGTGCCGAGTTCAGCGCCGGGTTCGGCGCCGACTCCACCGCCGGTACCGCCGACGCCCGGCGGTCTCTACTCGCCCGATCACGAGCACGATGCCTGTGGCGTCGCGCTGGTCGCGGACCTTCAGGGCCGCCGCAGCCACGAGATCGTCGAGAAGGCGCTCACCGCGCTGCTCCGCCTCGAGCACCGCGGTGCCCGCGGTGCGGAGGAGAACACCGGTGACGGCGCGGGCATCCTGATCCAGGTCCCGGACTCCTTCTATCGCGAGGCGGTGGAGTTCGAGCTGCCCGAGGCGGGCGCGTACGCCACCGGCATCGCGTTCCTGCCGCGGGACCCCGCCGCGGCGGCCGAGGCCGTCGCGCAGATCGACGAGCTCGCCGCGCAGGAGAACCTGCGCGTGCTGGGCTGGCGCGACCTGCCCACCGACCCCGAGAAGGCCGACCTCGGCCCCACCGCGCTCGCCGCGATGCCCGGGTTCCGTCAGCTGTTCGTGGCGGGCATCGAGACGGGCATCGTCAAGCCGCCGCCCACCGGCATCGAGCTGGAGCGGCGCACCTTCTGTCTGCGCAAGCGGATCGAGCACGAGACCGGCGTCTACTTCCCGAGCCTGTCCCCGCGCACGATCGTCTACAAGGGCATGCTCGCCGAGCCCCAGGTCGAGGCCTTCTACCCGGACCTGTCGGACGAGCGCGTCACGAGCGCGCTGGCGGTGGTGCACTCGCGCTTCTCCACCAACACGTTCCCGGCGTGGCCCCTCGCGCACCCCTACCGCTACGTCGCGCACAACGGTGAGATCAACACCCTGCGCGGCAACCGGAACTGGATGAAGGCGCGCGAGGCACTGCTGGCCTCGTCGAAGCTGCCCGGCAACCTGGACCGCCTGGTCCCGATCGTCACCCCGGACGCGTCGGACTCCGCGACCTTCGACGAGGTGCTGGAGCTGCTGCACCTCTCCGGCCGGTCGCTGCCGCACGCGGTGCTGATGATGATCCCCGAGGCGTGGGAGAACCACGCCGAGATGGACGCCCAGCGCCGCGCGTTCTACGAGTTCCACTCCAACCTGATGGAGCCGTGGGACGGGCCCGCCCTCGTCGCGTTCACCGACGGCACCCAGATCGGCGCGGTCCTGGACCGCAACGGCCTGCGCCCCGCCCGCTACTGGGTCACCGACGACGGGCTGGTCGTGCTGGCCTCCGAGGTCGGCGTGCTCGACGTCGAGCCCTCCCGGATCGTCCGCAAGGGCAGGCTCGAGCCGGGCCGCATGTTCCTGGTCGACACGGCCGCGGGCAAGATCGTCGCGGACGAGGAGATCAAGGGCTCGCTGGCCGCGGAGCTGCCGTACTCCGAGTGGCTGCACGCAGGCCGGATCGCGCTCGAGGACCTCCCCGAGCGCACCCGCGAGAGCCCCTCGCACGTGGAGCTGACCCTGCGCCAGCAGACCTTCGGCTACACCGAGGAGGAGCTCAACCTCCTGCTCAAGCCGATGGCGAAGGCCGGAGCGGAGCCGATCGGCTCGATGGGCAACGACGCGCCCATCGCCGCGATCTCGGAGAAGCCGCGGCAGATCTACGACTACTTCATCCAGCTGTTCGCGCAGATCACGAACCCGCCGCTGGACGCCATCCGCGAGGAGCTCGTCACCTCGCTGCGCTCGCTGCTCGGCCCCGAGGAGAACCTGCTCGAGGCGGGCCCGGCGAACTGTCGGCGGATCGTCCTGCCCTTCCCCGTGCTGGGCAACGACGACCTCGCCCGCATCGTCCACATCAACGACGACGGCGACATGCCCGGCTTCGCCTCCTACACCGTCAAGGGCGTCTTCAAGGCGGCCGACGGCGGCGAGGGCCTGCTGCAACGCCTCCAGGAGATCCGCGGCGAGGTCTCCGAGGCCATCCAGAACGGCGCCCGGCTGATCGTGCTGTCGTCCCGCGGGATCGACGCCGAGCACGCGCCGATCCCGTCGCTGCTGCTCACCGGCGCGGTGCACCACCACCTCGTCCGCGAGCGCACGCGCACCCGGGTCGGCCTGATCGTCGAGTCCGGGGACGCCCGCGAGGTGCACCACATCGCGCTGCTGATCGGCTACGGCGCGTCCGCGGTCAACCCGTACCTGGCCATGGCCACCGTCGAGGACCTCGCCGAGCGTGGGGACATCCCCGGCGTCGACGCGAAGACCGCGGCGAAGAACCTGGTCAAGGCGCTGGGCAAGGGCGTGCGGAAGACGATGTCCAAGATGGGCATCTCGACCGTCGCGTCCTACACCGGCGCGCAGATCTTCGAGGCCGTCGGGCTCGGCAAGGAGGTCGTCGAGACCTGCTTCGCGGGCACCACCTCGCGGATCGACGGCGTCGGGTTCGACGTGCTCGCGGAGGAGGCCCTCAAGCACCACAAGCGGGCCTTCCCCTCCGACGGCACCCGGGCCTCGCACCGCGCGCTGGCCGTGGGCGGTGAGTACCAGTGGCGCCGCGAGGGCGAGCTGCACCTGTTCAACCCGCAGACCGTCTTCAAGCTCCAGCACTCGACGCGCTCCGGGCGCTACGAGATCTTCAAGGAGTACACCCGCGCGGTCGACGACCAGGCCAAGCGGCTCATGACGATCCGCGGGCTGTTCTCCTTCAAGCAGGGCGTGCGCGAGCCGGTCCCGATCGACGAGGTCGAGCCGGTCGAGTCCATCGTGAAGCGCTTCGGCACCGGCGCCATCTCCTACGGCTCCATCAGCCAGGAGATGCACGAGACCCTGGCCATCGCCATGAACCGGCTCGGCGGGCGCTCGAACACCGGCGAGGGCGGCGAGGACCCGGCGCGCTTCACCCCGGACGCCAACGGCGACTCGCGGCGCAGCGCGGTCAAGCAGGTCGCGTCCGGGCGCTTCGGCGTGACGAGCGAGTACCTGGTCAACGCCGACGACATCCAGATCAAGATCGCGCAGGGCGCCAAGCCCGGCGAGGGAGGCCAGCTGCCCGGCAGCAAGGTCTACCCGTGGATCGCGACGACCCGGTACTCCACGCCGGGCGTCGGGCTGATCTCGCCGCCGCCGCACCACGACATCTACTCCATCGAGGACATCAAGCAGCTCATCCACGACCTGAAGAACGCCAACCCGCGGGCCCGCATCCACGTGAAGCTGGTCAGCCAGGTCGGCGTCGGGACGGTCGCGGCGGGCGTCGCGAAGGCGTACTCGGACGTCGTGCTGATCTCCGGGCACGACGGCGGCACCGGCGCCTCGCCGCTGTCCTCGATCAAGCACGCGGGCGGCCCCTGGGAGCTCGGCCTGGCCGAGACCCAGCAGACGCTGCTGGCCAACAACCTGCGCGACCGGATCGTCGTGCAGGCGGACGGGCAGCTCAAGACCGGGCGGGACGTCGTCATCGCGGCGCTGCTCGGCGCCGAGGAGTTCGGTTTCGCGACCGCGCCCCTTGTCGTGAGCGGCTGCATCATGATGCGGGTCTGCCACCTCGACACCTGCCCGGTGGGCGTCGCGACGCAGAACCCGGTGCTGCGCAAGAAGTTCGACGGGCGTCCCGAGTACGTCGTGAACTTCATGCGGTTCATCGCCGAGGAGGTCCGCGAGAACCTCGCGGCGCTGGGCTTCCGCAGCATCGAGGAGGCCGTCGGGCACGCCGAGATGCTGGACACCGAGGCCGCGCTGCACCACTGGAAGACCCAGGGCCTGGACCTGCGCCCGATCTTCCACGCCCCCGAGCTGCCCGAGGGCGCCTCGCGCCACCGGACCCGGGCGCAGGACCACGGCCTGGAGAAGGCGCTGGACAACACCATGATCCAGCTGGCCGAGGGCGCGCTGCGGAACGGCGACAAGGTCCGCCTGGATCTGCCGGTGCGCAACGTCAACCGGACCGTCGGCACCATGCTCGGCTACGAGCTCACCAAGAAGTGGGGCCGTGACGGCCTGCCGCACGACACGATCGACATCACGCTGACCGGTTCGGCCGGGCAGTCGCTGGGCGCGTTCGTGCCGAAGGGCATCACGCTGCGGATGGTCGGCGACACCAACGACTTCTTCGGCAAGGGCCTGTCCGGCGGACGGCTGATCCTGCGGCCGGACCCGTCGGCGTCGTTCGCGGCCGAGGAGAACATCATCGCGGGCAACGTGATCCTCTACGGGGCCACGTCCGGTGAGATGTTCATCCGCGGCATCGTCGGCGAGCGCTTCTGCGTCCGGAACTCCGGCGCCGTCGCGGTCGTCGAGGGCGTGGGCGACCACGGCTGCGAGTACATGACCGGCGGCCGGGTGGTGGTGCTGGGCAAGGTCGGCCGCAACTTCGCGGCGGGCATGTCCGGCGGCACGGCGTACGTCCTCGACCTCGAGGCGGACGACCGGCGGCTGGCGAAGCGCGTCAACCCCGAGATGGTCGACATCGACCCCCTCGACGACGCCGACCGCGAGTTCCTGCGGGAGGCCGTCGAGAAGCACCACGCGGAGACCGACTCCCCGGTCGCCCGCGCCCTGCTCGCCGACTGGGACGTCGCGGTGGAGCGCTTCGGCAAGATCATGCCGAAGGACTTCAAGCGTGTGCTGCAGGCCCGCGAGCAGGCCGAGAAGGATGGCCGCGACGTCGACGCGGCGATCATGGAGGCCGCACATGGGTGACCCGAAGGGCTTTCTGACCACGCCGCGCGAGACCCCCGTGCGCCGGCCCGTCGACCTGCGCCTGATGGACTGGCGCGAGGTCTACGAGGAGTTTCCCAAAGACCACCTGGAGAAGCAGGCGGGCCGCTGTATGAACTGCGGCATCCCGTTCTGTCACCAGGGCTGTCCGCTGGGGAACCTCATCCCGGAGTGGAACGACCTCGTCTACCGCCACGACTGGCGCGAGGCGATCGAGCGGCTGCACGCCACCAACAACTTCCCTGAGTTCACCGGGACGCTGTGCCCCGCCCCGTGCGAGGCGGCGTGCGTGCTGGCGATCAACGACGACGCCGTCACCATCAAGCAGGTCGAGGTCGAGATCATCGACCGGGCCTGGGACGAGGGCTGGGTGACCCCGGTCGTCGCGCAGACGAAGACCGGGAAGAAGGTCGCCGTCATCGGTTCGGGGCCCGCGGGCCTCGCGGCCGCGCAGCAGCTCACCCGCGCCGGGCACGACGTCGTCGTGTTCGAGCGGGCGGACCGGATCGGCGGGCTGCTCCGCTACGGCATCCCCGAGTTCAAGATGGAGAAGGCGCGCCTGGACCGGCGGCTCGAGCAGATGCAGGCCGAAGGCACGCACTTCCGCGCCTCGGTCAACGTCGGCGAGGACGTCACCGTCGAGCAGCTGCGCGGCGACTTCGACGCCGTGGTGCTCGCCGGGGGCTCGACGATCGGCCGGGACATCCCGGCCGAGGGCCGCGACCTCGAGGGCATCTACCAGGCCATGGAGTTCCTGCCCTGGGCCAACCGGGTCCAGCAGGGCGACGTGGAGGCTCCGGAGATCTCCGCCGAGGGCAAGCACGTCGTGATCATCGGCGGCGGCGACACCGGCGCGGACTGCCTCGGCACCTCGCACCGTCAGGGCGCGGCGTCGGTCACGCAGCTCGAGATCATGCCGACGCCCCCGGAGCACCGCACCGAGGGCATGCCCTGGCCGACCTACCCGATGGTCTACCGGGTCTCCTCGGCGCACGAGGAGGGCGGCGAGCGGCTGTTCTCGGTGAACACCACCGCGTTCGTCTCCGACGGCTCCGGCAAGGTCAAGGGGCTGCGGCTCGTCGAGGTCAAGCGCGGCGACCAGGGCTTCGAGACCGTCGAGGGCACCGAGCGGGAGATCCCGGCGGACCTCGTCCTGCTGGCGATGGGCTTCGTCGGGCCGGAGAAGGGCACGCTGCTCTCGGAGCTGGGCGTGGACCTGGACGAGCGCGGCAACGTCGCGCGGGACCAGAGCTACATGTCCAGCGTCGACGGCGTGTTCGTCGCGGGCGACATGGGCCGCGGCCAGTCGCTGATCGTGTGGGCGATCGCGGAGGGCCGCTCGGCGGCCGCGGGCGTGGACGCGTACCTGACCGGCCGGGACGTCCTCCCGCGCCCGATCAACCCCACGGACCGCCAGATCGCCTGACCCGCACCGCACGTCCGAACGGGCACCTCCGCTTCCCGGGGGTGCCCGTTCGTGCGTTCCGGGAGCGCCCGCCCACCACGCCCGCACGTTTCGTGCTGTCAGCGCGGCAAGATCGTCGTTTCCGTGCGCTCAGCGCTGTCGGAACCGCGCTGAGCGCACGAAACGTGCATATCGCTTCGTGCTCGCAGCGCTGTCGCTACCGCGCGGAGCGCACGAAACGTGCACATCGCCTCGTGCTCGCAGTGCTGTCGCTACCGCGCTGAGCGCACGAAACGTGCACATCGCTCGGCGCGACGCCGGCCGCGCACCGGACCTCCCGCCCGGACGGCCGGTGGTTGCTCCCGAGTTCGCCTTCTCGCCCAAGCGCTCGCTCTGCGGTAGCGGTGACGCGACCGTCGGAGATCGACGGGAGAGCGGACGCTTCGAGCGGGAGAGACAACCGATCATCG
>Ga0070665_100001256_pt1 | contig 30586 bp, 30 predicted proteins | sample KBSS13metaG_FD_65862 | JGI IMG/M metagenome (GOLD analysis project Ga0070665, IMG submission 65862) | Switchgrass rhizosphere microbial communities from Kellogg Biological Station, Michigan, USA - KBS S1-3 metaG | ecosystem: Host-associated > Plants > Roots > Rhizosphere > Soil ... | reverse complement strand
CGTCCCGCACGACTTCGACACGATCGACGTCCCGTTCGCCGAGAAGGGCGACCCGGAGCTCATCCGCTGGGACGCCGAGCGCCGGCCCGCGGCCGGGGTGGCGACGGGCTCATGAGGCTCTCCGCTCCCACCTGGCCGACCGTCATCCTCGGCGTCGCGTGCGGCGTGCTGTTCGGCGCGCTCCTGGCGATCGTGGTCAACGGCGACGACGCCCCGGCAGCCTCTCAGCCGAGGACGATCACCGTCGCGAAGACCGTGACGGCGCCGCCGGTCACGACGCCCGGGACGGTCATCGTCCGCACGCTCGTGCCCGATCTCGTCGGCGTGCAGCTCGACGTCGCCAAGCAGCGCCTCGCGGCGCGGAAGTTCGAGGCCGACGTCCAGGGCGGAGGCGTCTTCAAGGAGATGTTCTCCACGCTGCACGTCGTGAAGCAGACGCCGAAGGCCGGCACCTACCTCGAGCAGGGCTCCGCAGTCCGCATCACCGTCGGGTAGCGACCCCGGGCAGCAGCCCGTGCAGCGCGTAGCGCAGGATGTCGACGACCTGCTCGGGCTCCCGGGCGACGGCCAGGGCCGCGCGGTCGACCTCCTTGAGGGCGTGGTCGTGCTCCTCGGGATGCAGGACGACGAGCGGCTTGCCGAGCGCCGCCGCGTAGCCCGCGTCGAACGCGGCGTTCCACTGGCGGTACTGCTCGCCGAAGCGCACGACGACGACGTCCGCGCGCTCGAGCAGCGTGCGGGTGCGGATCGCGTTGACCCCGGCGCCGAGGTTGTCCTTCCAGAAGGCGCGCTCCTGCTCGCCGAGGATCGCGACGCCGGCGTTGTCCGAGGCGCTGTGGTCGGTCACCGGCGCGCCGAACTCGACGTCGAGTCCGGCCTCGGCCGCGCCGCGCTCGATCCGCTCGCGCCAGTCGGTGTGGATCTCGCCACTCAGGTACACATTCAGGGCCATGACCCGCGAGGCTAGAGAACGCCAGGGGACCCGCCTACGGCACCCCTCACGAGGGCTCACCCTCGCGCCGTTCAACGCGCTGAGCGATCCGCGGCTCCTCGCGGACCTCGCGGCACGCGCCGAGGAGCACGGCTGGGACGCCGTCTTCCTCTGGGACCACATCGTGTACTCGCCGCCCGCGAAGGCGGTCGCCGATCCGTGGGTCGCCATGGCGGCGATGGCGATGACGACCGAGCGGGTCCTGCTCGGCCCGATGGTCACGCCGCCGGGCCGGCGCCGCCCCCAGAAGCTCTCGCGCGAGATCGTCACGCTCGACCATCTGAGCGACGGTCGCGTGATCCTGGGACTGGGTCTCGGCGCGGACAAGCACGGCGAGCTCAGCCCGTTCGGCGACCCGTCCGAGCCCAAGGAGCTGGCGCGCCGGCTGGAGGACACGCTCGAGAAGCTGCCGCGCTGGTGGGCGGGCGAGCTCGAGCCGGTCCCGCTGCAGCGGCCGCGGATCCCGATCTGGCTCGCCGGGCGCTATCCCAACCGCCGCCCACTGCGCCGCGCCGCGAACTGGGAGGGCTACTTCGTCATCGACCTGCCCGGCCCCGAGGCACTCACGGAGCTGGCCGCCGAGCTGCCGGGGGCGCCGTTCGAGCTCGTCACGGACATCGAGCCCGGAGAGGACCCAGCGCCGTGGGCCGCCGCCGGCGCGACCTGGGTCCTGACGTCGTTCGGCCCGGACCCCGATCCCGACGAGCTGCGGGAGACCATCGACGCCGGGCCGTGATGAGTCCGCGGCCGTGGAGGAGTCATCACCGACATGAACCACATCGACACCGTCAAGGCCTCCTACACGGCCTTCACCACGGCTGACCGCGACCTCATCGAGTCACTGCTCGCCGACGACCTCGTCTTCTCCGCGCCGCCGGACGTCGGCATCGATCGCGCGACCTACTTCGAGCGCTGCTGGCCGGGCGCGGGCGGCACCGAGCGCTTCGACTACGTCCGCCTGACCGAGGTCGGCGACGAGGTCCTCGTGACCTACGAGGCGACCCGCCAGGACGGCACCCGCTTCCGCAACACGGAGATCTTCGGATTCGAGGGCGGGCGCATCGCTTCGATCGAGGTCTACTTCGGGTGGGACCTCGACTAGCCCGAGCCGTCGGCGCCCGATGCTACGTTCCTGCACGACATCGCCCCTTCAAACCGGTCCCGTGAGGCCGGAAAGGAGCACCCGCAGACCATGCCTGACGCGAAGGTCGTCCTGGACAGGGACGACGTGCGGCGCACCCTCGTTCGGATCGCGCACGAGATCGTGGAGAAGACGCCCGAGCCCGAGCTGCTCGCGCTCGTCGGCATCCACCGCCGCGGCGCCTTCCTCGCCGCCCGCCTGAAGGACCAGCTCGACGAGCTGCTCGGCGCCGACGTCCCGCTCGGCGACATCGACATCGCCTTCTACCGCGACGACCTGCGCAGCCGCTCCGGCGCGCCCGTCGTCCACGCCAGCCACGTCGACTTCGACGTCGACGGGCGCACGATCGTCATCGTCGACGACGTCCTCTACACCGGCCGCACGGTGCGCGCCGCGATCGAGGCGCTCTTCGACTACGGCCGCCCCGGCCGCATCCAGCTCGCCGTCCTGGCCGACCGCGGCCACCGCGAGCTGCCGTTCCGGCCCGACTACGTCGGCAAGAACCTCCCGACCTCCAAGCAGGAGCGCGTGAACGTCCGCGTCGAGGAGCTCGACGGGGTCGACGAGGTCGCCATCACCGCCCTGGAGGAGGCCGTCGCATGAGGCACCTGCTGTCGATCGCCGACCTCACGCGCGAGGACATCGAGCGCATCCTCGACCGCGCCACCGCCTTCGAGCAGATCGCCGACCGCGAGGTCAAGAAGGTCCCGGCGCTGCGCGGGCGCACCGTCCTGAACCTCTTCTACGAGGCCTCGACGCGCACGCGCTCGTCCTTCGAGCTCGCGGCGAAGCGCCTGAGCGCGGACGTCGTGAACTTCGCGGCCAGCGGCTCGAGCGTCGAGAAGGGAGAGTCGCTGAAGGACACGGTCCTGACGCTCGGCGCGCACTCGCCCGACGCCATCGTCATCCGCAGCCCGCACGCCGGCGCCGCCGCGCTCGTCGCGGGCTGGACGAGCGCGGCGGTGATCAACGCCGGGGACGGCAAGCACGAGCACCCCACGCAGGCCCTGCTCGACGTGCACACGCTGCGCTCGAAGCTCGGCGGCATCGACGGGCGCTCGATCTGGATCGTCGGCGACATCGCGCACTCGCGCGTCGCGCGCTCGAACATCCTCGCCTTCCGCGCCATGGGCGCGCACGTCACGCTCGTCGGCCCGCCGACGCTCATGCCGCGCGACATCGAGGCCCTCGGCTGCGACGTGCGCTACGACCTCGACGACCTCCGCCAGGCCGACGTCGTCTACGCCCTGCGCGTGCAGCGCGAGCGCATGGACGGCAAGGAGCTGCCGTCGCTGCGCGAGTACGCCGCCCGCTACCAGATCAACGGCCGCCGCCTGCACCCGCGCCAGGTGCTGATGCACCCCGGCCCGGTGAACCGCGGGGTCGAGCTGTCCGGCGAGGTGGTCGACTCGCCGCAGGCCGTCATCACGATGCAGGTCCGTGCGGGCGTCGTCGTCCGGATGGCGGTGCTCTACGAGCTGCTCGCCGGGACGCGGCTCGACAGCCCGTCGCGGATGCGGGAGCCCCAGCCCGCATGACGGCGCCGAACCTGACGCGCGCACCCGCGCGCCCGGCGACGCTGCTCGTCCGCGGCGTCCACGTCGTCGATCCCGTCGCGCGCATCGACGCGCTGCACGACGTCCTCGTCCGCGAGGGCGAGATCGCCGAGATCGGGAACGCCGGCCGGCTCGACGCCGGCTCCGGCGCCGAGGTGGTCGACGGGACGGGCAAGCACCTGCTGCCCGCGTTCGTGGACCCGCACGTGCACCTGCGCACCCCCGGTCAGGAGCACAAGGAGGACCTCGAGACGGGGACCCGCGCCGCGGCCGCCGGCGGCTTCTGCGCGATCCTCGGCATGGCCAACACGGACCCGGTCGTCGACACCGCGCCGATCCTCGGCGCCCTGCTCGAGGCGGCGGCGCGCGACGCGCGCATCCCGGTCGGCTTCATGGCGTGCGTCACGCGCGGGATGGACGGCCGCGACCTCACCGAGATGGCCGAGCTCGCGGACGTCGGCGCCTTCGGCTTCACCGACGACGGCCGCCCGATCGCCGATGCCGGCGTCATGCGCCGCGCACTGCAGTACCAGCGCCTGGCCGGTCGCGTCATCGCACTGCACGAGGAGGACATGTCGCTGTCGGGCACCGGCGCGATGCACGAGGGCGCGGTCAGCGCCCGCCTCGGCGTCGCCGGGGTCCCGAGCGTCTCGGAGTCCACGCTCGTCGCACGCGACTGCCTCCTGGCCGGCTACGAGGACGCCCGCATCCACCTGCAGCACCTGAGCTGCGTCGCCTCCGTGGAGGCGGTCGCCGCCGCGAAGGCCGACGGCGTCCAGGTGACGTGCGAGGCCAGCCCGCACCACCTCACGCTCACCGACGAGGACGTCGCCGGCCTCGACACGCGGATGAAGATGAACCCGCCGCTGCGCACCGAGACGGACCGCAAGGCGCTCATCGACGGCCTGCGCGACGGGACGATCGACTGCATCGCCACCGACCACGCCCCGCACGCGCGCGACGAGAAGGAGGTCGCGTTCGAGCAGGCGCCCATGGGGACGACCGGCCTGGAGACCTCCTTCGCGGCGGTCTACACCGAGCTCGTCCTGGGCGGGCTCCTCGGACTCGACGTGCTCGTCGACCGGCTGTGCCGCGGCGGCATCCCGTTCGGCATCCCGCAGCCGACGGTCGCGGTCGGGCAGCCCGCGAACCTCACGCTCGTCGACCTCGGGCGCAGGTGGGTCGTCGGGGAGAACGGCTACGAGAGCCGCTCGGAGAACTGCTGCTTCGCCGGCCGCGAGCTGCACGGCAGAGTGCTGCTCACGATCGCCGCCGGTGCCGTCGCCTACCGCGAGCGCGCCTTCGCGCTCACCGCCGCCAAGTGACCGCCTACGTGCTCCTGGAGGACGGGACGCGCTTCGACGGCGACGCCGTCGGCGCGGACGCCCACGCCGTGGGGGAGGTCGTCTTCACGACAGGCATGAGCGGCTACCAGGAGTCGATGACCGACCCCTCCTTCGCGGGCCAGCTCATCACGTTCACCTACCCGCACATCGGCAACTACGGCGTGCGGGCGGCGGCGATGGAGTCCGACCGGCCCTGGGCGCGCGCGGCGATCATGCGCGAGGCCAACGACACCGACGACGCGCCGGGAGCCGAGGACGGGTGGCTGCGCTGGCTGCGGTCCAACGGCATCCCGGCGATCACCGGCGTCGACACGCGGTCGCTCGTCCTGCACATCCGCGACGAGGGCGCGATGCGCGGCGGCGTGTTCCCGGAGTCGATCCCCGAGGCGCGGGCGCGCGAGCTCATCGACGCCGAGCCGTCGATGGTCGGGCGCGATCTCGTACAGGACGTCACGCCGCGCGAGCTCACGATCCACGGCGACGGCGACGGGCCCCGCATCGTCGCCATCGACACCGGCATCAAGGGCTCGATCGTGCGCAACTTCACCGAGCGCGGCGCGATCGTCGAGCTGCACCCGGCGCGCACGACGGCGGAGGAGCTCCTGGCGCGCGGCGGCGACGCGATCTTCCTGGCCAACGGCCCGGGCGACCCCGCGGCGCTCGACCACATCGTCGACACCCTGCGCGCGCTCGTCGGCAGGCAGCCGACGTTCGGCATCTGCCTCGGCCACCAGCTGCTGTGCCGGGCGGTGGGGCTGGACACGTTCAAGCTCCCGTTCGGCCACCGCGGCGGCAATCACCCCGTCAAGGACCTGGAGACCGGTCGCATCGAGATCACGTCGCAGAACCACGGCTTCGCGGTCCTCGGGCCGGACGGCGAGCAGCGCATCGAAGCCGACGAGGCCGTGCGCTGGACGACCGACTTCGGCGAGGCGCGCCTCAGCCACGTGAACCTCTACGACCGCACCGTCGAGGGGCTCACGCTGCTCGACGTCGCCGGCGGCACCGTGCAGTACCACCCCGAGGCGGGCCCCGGCCCGAACGACTCCCTGTACCTCTTCGACCGCTTCCTGGAGGCCATCCGTGCCGCGGCGTGACGACCTGCGCAGGATCATGATCCTGGGCTCCGGCCCGATCGTCATCGGCCAGGCGGCCGAGTTCGACTACTCCGGCGTGCAGGCCTGCAAGGTGCTGCGCGAGGAGGGCTACGAGGTCGTGCTCGTCAACTCCAACCCGGCGACGATCATGACCGACCCCGAGTTCGCCGACGCGACGTACGTCGAGCCGCTGCGCCCGGACGTCGTCACGCAGATCATCGAGAAGGAGCGCCCCGACGCGCTCCTCCCGACGCTCGGCGGGCAGACCGCGCTGAACATCGCGATGGACCTCGACCGCAGCGGCGTGCTCGAGCGCCTCGGCGTGGAGCTCATCGGCGCGAAGGGCGACGCGATCGAGCGCGCCGAGGACCGCGACATCTTCCGCCAGACGATGGAGGAGGCGGGCCTGCGCGTGCCGCGCAGCGCGATCGCCCACACGCTCGCCGAGGCGGAGGACGCGCTCATCGATCTCGGCCTGCCCATCGTCGTACGCCCCGCGTACACGCTCGGCGGCCGCGGCGGCGGCATCGCGCGCACGCCCGACGAGTTCCGCCGCATCGTGGCCCAGGGTGTGGAGGCGTCGCCGATCTCGCAGGTGCTGCTCGACGAGTCGGTGCTCGGCTGGGGCGAGTTCGAGCTCGAGGTCATGCGCGACCACAACGACAACGTCGTGATCGTCTGCTCGATCGAGAACATCGACCCGATGGGCGTCCACACGGGCGACTCGGTCACCGTCGCGCCGCAGCAGACGCTCCCCGACCGGCTCTACCAGAAGCTGCGCGACCAGGCGATCGCGGTGATCCGCGCGGTCGGCGTCGAGACCGGCGGCTCCAACGTGCAGTTCGCGGTCAACCCGGCGACCGAGGAGGTCGTCGTCATCGAGATGAACCCGCGCGTGTCGCGCTCCAGCGCGCTGGCGTCGAAGGCCACCGGGTTCCCGATCGCGAAGATCGCCGCCAAGCTCGCCGTGGGCTACGCGCTCGAGGAGATCGACAACGACATCACGAAGCTGACGCCCGCGTCGTTCGAGCCGACGATCGACTACGTCGTCGTCAAGTGGCCGCGGTTCGCCTTCGAGAAGTTCGCCGGCGCCGACGAGGGCCTCACGACCCACATGAAGTCGGTGGGGGAGGCCATGGCGATCGGCCGCACGTTCAAGCAGGCGTTCGCGAAGGCGATGCGCTCCCGCGAGCTCGACGCGCCGATCAACACGACCGAGGACGACCTGCTGACGCGCCTGGAGATCCCGTCCTGGGATCGCTACGACGTGCTGCAGGAGGCGTTCCGCCGCGGCGCGACGCCGGCCGAGGTCCACGCGCGCACGTCGATCGATCCGTGGTTCCTGCGCGAGCTGCAGTCCCTCGCACTGGACCCCGACGAGCCCTTCCGCGGCGAGCGCGTGTACCGCTCGGTCGACACCTGCGCGGCGGAGTTCCCGGCCAGCACGCCGTACTTCTACTCGGGCTGGGAGCGTGGCGGCACCGCACGCCACGAGGTCCGCCGCGGCGACCGCCCGTCGGTGATGATCCTCGGCTCGGGGCCCAACCGCATCGGCCAGGGCATCGAGTTCGACTACTGCTGCGTCCACGCGGCGATGACCGTCCGCGCGTCCGGCCGCGACGCGGTGATGGTCAACTGCAACCCCGAGACGGTCTCCACCGACTACGACACCTCGGACCGCCTGTACTTCGAGCCGCTGACGCTGGAGGACGTCCTCGCCATCGTCGAGATCGAGCAGCCCGAGGGGGTCATCGTCCAGTTCGGCGGCCAGACGCCGCTCAAGCTCGCGGCTGGTCTGCAGGACGCCGGCGTGTCGGTGCTCGGCACCTCCGTCGACGCGATCGACCTGGCCGAGGACCGCGGGCGCTTCGGCGACCTGCTCAGCCGGCTCAGCCTGCGCGCCCCGCGATGGGCGACGGCGCACTCCGTCGAGGGCGCGATCGAGGCCAGCGAGGAGGTCGGGTTCCCGCTCCTGGTCCGGCCGAGCTACGTCCTCGGCGGCCGCGCGATGGAGATCGTCTACTCCACCGACGGCCTGCACGACTACCTCCGGCGGACCGGCAACGGGCGCGCCCGGGAGATCTTCCTGGACCGCTTCCTGGAGAACGCGATCGAGGTCGACGTCGATGCGCTGTGCGACGGGGAAGCGGTCTGGATCGGCGGGATCATGCAGCACGTCGAGGAGGCCGGCGTGCACTCCGGCGACAGCGCATGCGTGCTGCCGCCGCACTCGCTGGGCCGCGACATGCTCGACGAGATCCGCCGCGCGACCGAGGGCCTCGCGAAGGCGCTCGGCGTCGTCGGCCTGGTCAACGTCCAGTACGCCGTCGCCGACGGCGGGCTCCATGTCATCGAGGCCAACCCACGCGCCTCGCGGACGGTGCCGTTCGTGTCCAAGGCGATCGGGGTGCCGCTCGCGAAGATGGCCTGCCGGCTCATGCTCGGCGAGCGCCTGGAGGACCTCGACCTGCCCGCCGACCCGATGCGCGGGGGCCACGTCTCGGTGAAGGAGGCCGTCCTGCCGTTCGACCGTTTCGCGGGCTCGGACGCCGTGCTCGGCCCGGAGATGCGCTCGACCGGCGAGGTCATGGGCATCGCGCCGGACTTCCCGACCGCGTTCGCGAAGGCGCAGGCGGCGGCCGGTTCGCACCTGCCGGCTCAGGGGACCGTGTTCATCACCGTCACCGACTCCGACAAGCCGGGGGCCGGCGGCCTCGCCGTGTTGTTCAGCGACCTCGGCTTCCGCATCGTCGCGACGCAGGGCACCGCGGACGCCATCCGCGGGATGGGCGTGCGCGTCGACGAGGTGCTGCAGAAGATCGGCGACGGATCCCCGAACGTGGTCGACGGGATCGAGCGCGGCGAGGTCGATCTCGTCATCAACACGCCGACCGGCTCCGGCGCACGCACCGACGGATGGGAGATCCGGCGGGCGGCCGTCGCACGCGGCATCGCGTGCATCACGACGCTCGCGGGAGGCATGGCCGCGGCCCGCGCGATCGCCGCCGGGCGGACGCGGGAGCCCGGTGTCCTGTCGCTCCAGGAGATCCATCGCGAGCGACTCCGGGTATGAGAGGTCTCACAACACTCGTCCCAGCATCGAGGTGGCAGGAAATCCCTGCAAACAGCGCCTTTCGTCTCGACCTGCCTCGATTCCCCTCAAGCTGAGGTCGAGGTCGAGCCATTTTGGGCCTCTGGGGGGTTGTTCAGGCCCGGTGAGTATGTAGACTCGCCGTCCCGGTGCCGCCCGCCCCGAACACCGCCACCAAGCCGCCCGCAGCGCCCGAGCGCTCACTGGCCCAACGCATGGATGCGCTCCAGCGCGCGAACGCGATCCGTTCGAAGCGTGCGCAGCTCAAGCGCGACCTGAAGGGGTCCCGCGCGTCCATCCACCAGCTCCTGCTCGATCCGCCGGAGTGGGTGGAGACCGCCAAGGTCTTCGACATGCTCCTCGCGGTCCCGAAGTACGGGCGCGTGAAGGTCAACAAGATCCTGGCCCAGTGCCGGATCTCGCCGAGCAAGACGATCGGCGGCCTCTCCCAGCGCCAGCGCACGGAGCTCGTCCAGCTCCTCCGGCGATAGCCGGCGCGATCGTCATCATCACCGGCCCCTCGGGGGTCGGGAAGGGCACGCTGATCCGGAGCCTGCTGGATCGCATCCCCGACCTGCAGCTCGCCGTGTCCGCCACGACGCGCCGTCCGCGCCCGGGGGAGACCCACGGCGTGGACTACTGGTTCCTCTCCGACGAGGAGTTCGACGAGCGCGTACGCGCCGGGCAGTTCGTCGAGCACGCGGAGTACTCGGGCCGCCGCTACGGGACCCTCAGGTCCGAGCTCGAGACTCGCGGCTCGGCCGGCCGGCCCGTCGTCCTGGAGATCGAGGTGCAGGGCGCGCGCCAGGTCAGGGCCGCGATGCCCGAGACGGTCCAGGTCTTCATCGCGCCGCCCTCGCGCGACGCGCTGCGCGCGCGGCTCATCGGGCGGGGCACCGACGACCCCGAGCAGGTCGAGCGCCGGCTCGCGACCGCCGAGCGCGAGCTCGAGGCGCAGGGCGAGTTCACGCGCGTGGTGGTGAACGACCGCCTGGAGGACGCCGTCGACGAGCTCGAGGCGATCGTCCGCGGCGCGATCTGAGACCCCCGGGGCGCCCGGTAGAATCCTGGGAATGATCTCTCCCCGCATCGATCGTCTGCTCACCCAGGTGGACTCCAACTACGCCTCGGTGATCGTGGCCGCCAAGCGCGCCCGGCAGATCAACTCGTACTACCACAACCTCGGGGAGGGGACGTTCGACGAGTTTCCGCCGCCCATGGTGGACTCCGCGTCCAAGAACTACCTGACGATCGCCCTCGAGGAAGTCGCCGAGGGCAAGCTGAAGTACCACTACCGCTAGTCCGCGGCGACCGGGCCCCGGGGCGATGGCGCGCATCCTCCTGGGCGTCACGGGCGGGATCGCTGCGTACAAGGCGCTCGAGCTCGTTCGTCTCGCGACGGGCGCGGGCCACGCGGTCCGCGTCGTCCAGACGCCGGCGAGCCTGGACTTCGTCGGCGCGGCGTCCTTCGCGGCGATCACCGGCGCCCCGGTGCTGACCGACGAGCTGGAGCGCGATCCCGCCCGCGGCGCGTTCCCCGACCAGGCGCCGCCCGACCACGACCCGCTGAGCCACCTCGAGCTCGTCGCCAACGCCGACGTGCTCGTCGTCGCGCCGGCCTCGGCCAACACCATGGCCAAGCTCGCGGCGGGGCTCGCCGACAACCTCCTGACCACGTCCGTGCTCGCCGCGACCTGCCCGGTGCTCGTCGCGCCCGCGATGAACGACCGGATGTGGGCCCACGCGGCCACGCGCGCGAACGTCGCGCTGCTGCGCGAGCGCGGCGTCGAGGTCATGGAGCCCGGCGTCGGCCGGCTCGGGTCGATCGGCGAGCACGGCGCCGGCCGGCTGCCGGAGCCCCCCGCGATCCTCGCGGCGGCCGAGGGCCTGCTGGGCCGCGGCGCCGGCGTCCTCGAGGGCCTGCGGGTCCTCGTCACCGCGGGCGGGACGCGCGAGCCGCTCGACGCGGTGCGCTACATCGGCAACCGCTCCTCGGGGCGCATGGGGTTCGCGGTCGCGCACGAGGCCGCGGCGCTCGGCGCCGACATCGTGGTGATCGCGGCGAACGTCGACCTGCCCCGGATCGAGGGAGTCCGCTACGTCGACGTGTCCACGGCCGCGGAGCTCCAGTCCGCGTGCGAGGAAGGATTCGGGTCCTGCGACGTCCTGGTGATGGCAGCCGCAGTCGTCGATTTCCGACCCGCGCACGTACACGAGGGCAAGATGAAGAAGACGGGCGATCAGGAGGATCTCGTGGTGCGCCTCGAGCGCACGCCGGACATCCTCGCCGGCCTCGCCAGGCGCAAGCGCCCGGGGCAGACGGTCGTCGGCTTCGCAGCGGAACACGGACAGCGCGCGCTGGAGTACGGTCGCGAGAAGCTGGCACGGAAGGGGCTGGACGCGATCGTGGTCAACGACGTGGGTCAGGCGGGCATCGGGTTCGACGCCGCCGACAACGAGGTGACCGTCATCACCGCCGATGGCGAGCGCCACGTGCCCCGGGCCGCCAAGGCCGAGGTCGCGCGAGCGGTCCTCGCCGAGGTGCGCCGCCTTCGAACGGCGGGTAGCCCCGCATAGCTATGGAGGGTCGAGTGGAGAGCACGGAGGCGGAGCAGCCGCGGGTCACCGGAGAGGAGATCGACGCGGCTGTCGAGCTCGGCCGCCGGATCACCCGGAACATCGAGACCAGCGTCGAGGTGAAGGGGCAGGTCGTCGCCGACCTCGTCGTCGCCCTGCTCGCCGAGGGGCACGTCCTCATCGAGGACCTCCCCGGCGTCGGCAAGACGACGCTGGCCCGCTCGCTCGCCCGGTCGCTCGACCTCGAGTTCGCGCGCGTGCAGTGCACCGCGGACCTCCTGCCCGCCGACGTCGTCGGCGTCAACGTCTTCAACCAGCGCGAGGACCGCTTCGAGTTCCGGCCCGGGCCGATCTTCGCGAACGTCGTGCTCGTCGACGAGATCAACCGCGCGTCGCCCAAGACGCAGTCCGGCCTGCTCGAGTGCATGCAGGAGCGGCGGGTCACCGTCGACGTGTACACGCACGAGCTCGCCCGGCCGTTCGTCGTGCTCGCCACGCAGAACCCGGTCGAGTTCGAGGGCACCTACCCGCTCCCCGAGGCGCAGGTCGACCGCTTCACCATGCGCCTGTCGCTCGGGTACCCGTCGGCCGCGGGCGAGGCGGACATGCTGGCCGCGCACGAGCACGGCGACCGCGTCGCAGCACTCGAGCCGGTCGCCGACGCCCCGTCGCTGCTCGCCGCCCAGGACGCGACGCTGCGCGTGCACGCCTCGCAGGCGCTGCGCCAGTACGTCGTCGCGCTGCTCGGGCGCACGCGGTCGGACCCGCGCGTCGAGCTCGGCGCGAGCCCCCGCGCCGGCCTGATGCTGTTGCGCGCCGCGAAGGCCCGCGCGCTGCTGCAGGGCCGCGACCACGCGCTGCCCGACGACGTGCAGCACCTCGCCGAGGCCGTGCTGTCGCACCGCCTCGTGCTCGCGCCCGAGGCACTCGACCTGACCGGCGACCAGGTGGTCGCCGACGCGGTCGCGGCGACCCCAGCGATGTAGGGCGTCTCGTGCGCGGAGCTCGCGACACCGGTCTCCTCGCACTCGCGCTGGGGCTGGCCGCCGCCCTGTTCGACGCGGAGCCGCTCTGGGTCCCCGCCGTCGCCCTCGCGCTGCTCGCGGGCGGGGCCACGGCGTGGGTCGCGCTCGGCTCGCGCGGGCTGCGCGTCCGGCGCACGCTCAGCGCGCGGCGGGTCATGGAGGACGAGCCGCTCGAGGTGACGCTCGACATCCGCGCGGGGACGCTGCCGCTGCCGACGGGCCGCCTCGTCGATCCACTGCTCGACGCGCCGGTCGCGCTCGCGACCGGACGCCGCCGGTCGCGCATCCGCATCGACGCCCGGTTCTCCCGCCGCGGCCGCCGCACGCTGGAGGCGCCGAAGATCGTCGTGTCCGACCCGCTGTCGCTCGCGACCCGCACCGTCCAACTGCCGCCGGAGACCGGCGACGACGAGGTGCTGGTGCTCCCGCGGATCGAGCGCGTCCAGGCGCCCGGGGATGGCGACGACAACCGCCAACGCTCGCGCGGGCGCCACGTCGCCACCGCCGAGGTCGACATGGACGGGCTGCGCCCGCTGCGCGAGGGCACGTCCGCCGCGCGCATCTACTGGCCCGCGGTCGCGCGCGGCGCGGAGCCGATGGAGCGCAAGCTCGCGGGGGAGGGGGACGGCCGCCCGCTCATCGTGCTGGACCCGCGCGGCGCCTCCGAGCCCGAGGACCTCGACGCGGCCGTGCGCGCCGCGGCGTCGCTCACCGTCCACCTCGCACGCACCGGCGGCTGCTCGCTGCTGCTGCCCGGGGACAAGCGCCCGACGGCCGTCGACCCGACGCTCTCGGGCTGGCCGCATCTGCACGCGCGGCTGGCCGTCGTCCCCGACAACGGCCGCCCGCTGCTCGCGGGGCTGACGGGGCGCCGCGGCGACGTCATCTACGTCAGCGCGCGCATCCGGTCGACGCCGCCCGCCGGCCTCGGGACCGCTGCGGGCGCGCGGATGCTCGTCGTGCCGCGCGGCCTCGCCGGGCGTCGCGCGGCGTTCTCCGTGGCCGGGTGCCACGGCTACGCGCTCGAGCGGTCGCGTGCGAGCCGCAGGCCGACGGTCGGAGCCGGCTCGCCGTGACCGCGACCGCGCGTCGAGGGCTCTCCCGCCCACGCGCGCGGGCTGCCTACGCCGCGCCGCTCCTGCCGCCGTCGTGGGCGCGCCTGGTCGGCTTCGCCCCGCTCGTCGTCTTCTGCGCGTGCATGTGGGCGCGCATGCTGGAGCCCGCCCGCGTCGGCGACATGCTCGCGGCGGCGAGCGTCGCGATCGCCGCGTCCGTCGCGCTGCTCGCCGTGCGCGGAAGGCGGCGCTACGCGGTCCTCGTGGCAGCGGTCGCCGGAGCGCTGCTCGCGGCCGGCGTCGCGCCGCAGCTGCTGCTCCCATGGCACTGGGACGAGCTGGCTGCGAGCCTGAGCGGCGCGATCGGCGACCTGCCGACGACGAACGTGCCGTACCGCGGGTCGGACGAGTGGTCGATCGTCGTGCTGCTGCTCATCGGCGGGCTGCTCGGAGTGCTCGCGGCGTGGCTCGCGTTCGCGCAGCGCCGATCGGGAGGCATGCGTGGGCCGCTGCCCGCCGCGGTCGCGTTCGGCGTCCTGTTCACCGTCCCCGCCGTGCAGGTCGAGGGCGGCCGCCCGTGGTTGCAGGGGATCGCGCTCGCGGTCCTGCTCTGCGCGTTCCTGCGCCTCGAGCGCGTCGAGCGCCACGGCGCGGTCACGGCGCTGGCCGTCGTCGTGGTCGCCGGCCTCGCCGCCGCCGTCGTTGCGCCGCGGCTCGACGTCGGCCGGCCGCTCCTGGACCCCCAGGCGCTGGCCAACGCCCTGGCGCCCGATCGCGGCCTGCAGTTCTCGTGGAACCACGACTACGGCGCGCTGCACTGGCCGCGCACCGGCCGCGAGGTGCTGCGCATCAAGGCGAAGACGGCGAGCTACTGGAAGGTCGAGAACCTGTCGCACTTCGACGGGCTGCGCTGGGTGGCACCCCGCGAGCCCGGGCCGACGGAGCAGGAGGCGAGCATGATCGCCTCGCAGCGCGACTGGAGCTCGGAGATCCACGTGCGCGTGCGCGGGTTCAGCAGCCGCCTGTTCGTGGGGGCCGGGACGACGCTCGCGATCAGCTCGTCGCCGCGGACGCCGATCCGCGACGCGCCCGGCACGTTCCGCACCGGCCCGCGGCCGCTGCACGAGGGGCAGAGCTACGACGCCACCGTCTGGAACCCGCGGCCGACGAAGCGGCAGCTGCGCACCGCCAAGGGCGAGCTGCCGGCGTGGACGTGGCCGTACCTGCGCATCGACCTCCCGCGCGCCCAGGGGGGCCCGGTGCTGCGCCCGCCGGCGGGCAGCGTCCTCACCGCGCCGCAGACCGCCCAGGTGTCGTTCCCGGGGTACGCGGTCGACAGCCCGCCGTTCATCTCGCGCTGGCCCGGGCAGGCGCCGCTGGAGATCGAGGATGGGCTGCGGCGCTCCGCCTACGGCGGCGTGTACCGCCTCGCCGAGCAGCTGCGGCAGGGCACGAAGACGTCCTACGGGTACGTGCAGCGGGTGCTCGACCACCTCGCGCACGGCGGCTACACGTACTCCGAGCAGCCGCCGCCCAGCGCCGTCCCGCTCGCGTCGTTCCTGCTCACCGACAAGCAGGGCTACTGCCAGCAGTTCTCCGGGGCGATGGCGCTCCTGCTGCGGATGGAGGGCGTCCCCGCCCGGGTCGCGACCGGGTTCTCCCCGGGCACGACCGACCGTGCCACCGGCGAGTTCGTCGTGCACGACACCGACGCCCACTCCTGGGTCGAGGCCTACATCGCCCCGTACGGCTGGGTCACCTTCGACCCGACGCCACCGGTCGGGCCGGCGCGCCTGAACGCCGGCGTCGGCGCCGCCGCGAGCGCGTACGCGCTCGCGGCGCCGGCCGGGGTGCTCGGCGCGGGCGAGCGTGTCGGCGACCGCAACCCCGGCGGCGGCAAGGTGGACGACGGCTCGCCGCTGCCGTGGATCCTCGCCGGCATCGTCGCGCTCGTCCTCGTCGTGACGGTCGCGCTGCTCGTGCGCCGGCGCCGCCGCGGGCCACCGCGCCCGGACTCGGCGGTCGCCGAGCTGCTGGCGGCGCTGGAGGGGACCGGCCGGACCGAGACCGGCGGGCTGACGCTGCAGACGATGCAGCGGCGCTACCGAGGGACGCCCGCGGAGCCGTACCTGCGCACGCTGGAGGCGGCGCGGTTCGCCGGGGCCGACGTCACGCCGACACCCGCGATGCGCTCGGCGATGCGCCGGGAACTGGTGCTCGGGCTCGGCCCCGCCGCGCGCTTCGGCGCCTGGCGCGCGATCCCGCCCGTGCTCATCCGGACCAACCGGCCACGCAGCACCTACCCTGACCCTCGATGACGCGGCCCCGGGCACGGCTCATCGCCTTCTTCGCGCTCGTGTCGTTCGGGGCGCTGCAGTGGATCAGGCTGCTCGACCCGGCACCCGTCGGGCGGACGATCTGGTTCCTGCTCGCCGCCATCGTGGCCGGGATCGCCCTGCGCTGGTGCAACCGGCTCGAGCGCCGCCGGCGCTGGGGCGCGACCGCCGGCATCGCCTTCGTGCTCGTGCTCATCGGCCTGCTCCTGGCCGGCGTGCCCTTCTCGCTCGTCGAGCCGCGCGGCTGGGGCGATCTCGTGTCGGGCCTCAACCAGGGCGTCGGGACGCTCCCGTCGATGCGCATCCCGTACCGGGGTGCGGAGCCCTGGGCGCACGCCACGCTCGTCTTCATCGGGTACCTGCTCGTCGCGCTGGCCACGGTGCTCGCCTGCCTGCCGCGCGGTGACGCGCGCCCCGGCCGGCCGCTTGCCGCCGCGGTCGTCGTCGGCGTGCTCGTCGGCGTGCCGTCGGTCTCGCTGGAGAGCAGCTCGCCGGTGCTCATCGGCCTCGTCTTCACGGCGCTGCTGGTCGCCTACCTGCGCATCGACCGCGTCCGGCGCGACGCGATGGCCTGGGCGGGCGCGACCGTCGCCGGCGTCCTGCTCGTGGCCCTCGTGCTGGCGCCGCGCGTCGACGCGGGCCGCCCGCTCATCGACTACGAGGCGATCGCGGCCTCGGTGTCCAAGACGGATGGCGCGAGCTTCAATTGGTCGCACAGCTACGGCCCGCTGAACTGGCCACGGACCGGCCGCGAGCTGCTGCGGATCAAGACCGACCGCGCGGCGTACTGGAAGGCGACGAACCTCGTCGAGTTCGACGGCGTGCGCTGGACGACGGGAGGCGACCGCTGGCTGCCGAGCGTCGACTCCTCCGAGGTGCCCGACGAGCGCGACTCGTGGCGCCAGCGCCTCCTCGTCACGGTCCGCGGCCTGCGCACGACGCAGGTCATCGGGGCGGGGACGACGCTGTCGGTGGCCAACTCGCCGCGGCCCGTCCGCGAGTCCGGCCCCGGGCGCTTCGAGACGGTCGGAGATCCGCTCACCTCGGGCCAGGCCTACACGGCCGAGGTGTACGTGCCGGCGCCGACCCGCAGGGCCTTGGCGCTCGCGTCGACGATCTATCCGCCCTCCAGCCAGGCCTACCTCAACATGGAGCTGCCGACCCAGGTCGGCGGCCCGCAGTCGATCGACGGGACCGCGAGCTTCCCGGGCTCGCGCTTCTCGCCGCGGATCCGCTTCGCGCCGTGGGACTCGGGTCAGGGGCCCGCGCTGGACCTACCGCCGTTCCGACGCGACGCGGGCGACGGCACCGCCGCCCTGGAGGCCTCGCGGTACGCGCGCACGTGGGATCTCAGCCAGCGGCTGAAGGCCGAGTCCACCACGCCGGCGGCGTATGTCCGCCGCGTGCAGGAGTACCTCTCGAACGGCTTCGGCTACACGGAGACGCCGCGCGGCTCCGACGTCCCGCTCGACACGTTCCTCTTCGACGAGAAGGCCGGCTACTGCCAGCAGTTCTCGGGCGCCATGGCGCTGCTGCTGCGCATGGCGGGCATCCCGGCCCGGATCGCCGCCGGCTTCTCGCCCGGCACCCGCGACGACAAGCGCGGCGAGATGGTCGTCCGCGACGTCGACGCGCACTCCTGGGTCGAGGCCTACTTCCCCGACATCGGCTGGGTCACGTTCGATCCGACGCCGGCGGACTCGCCCGCACGCGGCCGCGACGCCGAGGAGCAGGCCGCGGCCGACGGCGGCGCCGACACCACGGACGCTCCGACGCCGGCGGTCTCCGAGGGGCGGCCGTTCCCCGGAGGCCCGACGGCCGGCAGCGACGCGACGGTGACCGGCGACGCCAACGGCGGCTGGAGCCCGCCGCTGCTGCTCGTGGTCGTCGCCGTCCTCGCCATCGGCGGCGGTGCCACGGCGCTGTGGACGCGCGCCCGCCGCGTGCGCCGCGTGCGCGAGGCCGCGCCCGGCGATCCGACCGCCCTCGCGATCGACGAGCTGCACCGCGCGCTGCGGCGCAGCGGCCGGCGCGTGGGCCCGGACACGACGCTGCACGGGCTCGCGACGCGCTTCGCCGGGACCGGGGCGGAGGGCTATCTGCGTCAGCTCGCCACGACGCGCTACGGGACGACGCCCCGCGCGCCCGATCGCTCGGCGCGCGCCGGCCTGCGGCGAGCCCTCGCGGTCGGCGCGGGACCGCTCGGCCGGATCCGCAGCCTGTGGGCGCTGCCGCCCGCGCCGCCGTCTCTGCGCAGGTTGCGCGGACGACGCCGCGACGGTTCCTGAGAGCGCTGGCGATCGCCGGGACCGCGCCTATATTGGTGGGGGATGGACAACGTCTACGACCTCTTCCAGGCGGGGACGAAGCTGCTCGAGGAGGGCGACTACCACGCCGCCGCGGTGCCCCTGAGGCGGGCCGCGGACCTCGCTCCCGACAAGACCTCGATCCGCGAGGCGCTCGGCCGGGCGCTCTTTCGCACGCAGCAGTACGAGGCCGCCGCTGCGGAGTTCGAGGCAGTCGTCGAGCACGCCCCGACGAACGACTTCGCGCTGTTCTGCCTCGGTCGCTCGCTCCAGCAGCTCGGGCGCCACCGCGAGGCGCGCCACCCGCTCGCCCTGGCCGCCAACCTGCGGCCGGAGCGCACGGACTACCGGCGCTACCGCGACCTCTCCCGCCGGCGGGCGGCCTGAGCCACCGGCTCCGCGCAGCGCGCTATCCTGGGAGAGGACATCTTCGGACCGGCGGCAGGGCCGCCGGTGACGTACCGGAGCGGGCGAGAGCCCGCTTCTTTCGTGTCAGAGAGGAGGATCGAAACGTTGAGCACACCCCCCATCCAGCAGGAGATCGAAGAGCGGCTCGCGTCGGCACAGCCCGACGTGGAAGTGCTGCTGGCCGAGGTCGTCGGCGGGGACACACTGCGGCTCTACATCGATCATCCCGACGGCGTCACGCTCGCCCTCTGCGAGCAGGTGACCCGCGACCTGGCCGAGGTGCGCGAGCGCTTCGCCCTGGAGGTCTCCTCACCCGGCAGCCGGCGTCCGCTGACGAAGCCGGACCACTTCCGCCGCTACCTGGGACGCCGCGCGACCGTGCGAACGCGCGAGCGCCACGACGACCGCCGCTCGTTCACGGGCGAGCTGGTCGGCGCGTCGGACGACGAGGTCACGATCGCCGCCGACACCGGCGTCGTCACCGTCGCGTACGACGACATCCACCGCAGCAACCTGATCGAGGAGTAACCCGGCATGTCACGCGAGATCCTGGAGGCCATGAGCGGCCTTGCCGCCGAGAAGGGCATCCCAGCGGAGAAGCTGATGGCCGCCCTCGAGGACGCCCTGCTGTCCGCGTACAAGAAGCAGCCGGGCGCGGCGAAGTACGCCCGTGTGGAGGTCGATCGGGAGACCGGCGACTTCCGCGTGATCGAGCTCATCGTCCCCGAGCGCCTGGAGGCGCACCTCATCGTCGAGACGATCGACGAGGGAACCGTGCTCGACCCGGAGACGGGCGAGTACGTCGAGCCCTCCGATCCGGAGATCGACCCGGCCAAGTTCGAGGAGTACAAGGACCAGATCGACGAGCGCGACGTCACGCCCGACGACTTCGGCCGCATCGCTGCGCAGACCGCCAAGCAGGTCATCCTGCAGCGCATCCGCGAGGCCGAGCGCGAGCAGATGTTCGAGGAGTACCGCGACCGCGTCGGCGAGCTGATCACCGGCATCGTGCAGCAGAAGGACGCCCGGTACACGCTCATCCAGCTGCGCGAGCGCGTCGAGGCGCTGCTGCCCAAGTCCGAGCAGGTCGAGGGCGAGCGCTACGAGCACAATCAGCGCATCAAGGCCGTCATCAAGGAGGTCTCGCCCTCCACGAAGGGCCCGTCGATCATCGTGTCGCGGCGCGACCCCGAGCTCATCAAGTCGCTCTTCGAGCTCGAGGTCCCCGAGATCGCCGACGGCCTCGTCGAGATCGAGAACGTCGCCCGCGAGCCCGGCTACCGCTCGAAGATCGCGGTCGTGTCGCACGCCGACGGCGTCGACCCGGTCGGCGCGTGCGTCGGCCCCCGCGGCTCGCGCGTGCGCATGGTCGTCTCCGAGCTGCGCGGCGAGAAGATCGACATCATCCCCTACAACGACGAGCCTGCCCGCTTCGTCGCCAAGGCGCTGAGCCCCGCGCGGGTGCGCGAGGTCCTCGTCGATGACGACGGCAAGCAGGCGACGGTCATCGTGCCGGACGACCAGCTCGCGCTGGCGATCGGCCGCGAGGGGCAGAACGCGCGGCTCGCCGCACGGCTCACGGGCTGGCGAATCGACATCCGGTCGGAGACCGAGTTCGCCGAGGAGGACCACGGCGAGAGCTATGAGGAGGAGGAGACGTCCGGGCGCTGCGCGGCCGTCCTCTCCAGCGGGCGCCGCTGCCCCAACTCCGCGCTGTCGGGATCGCGCTACTGCGGCCTGCCGCTGCACCAGGCGCTCTCGACGATCGAGACCGACAACGTGGCCGACCTCGAGGACGCGGGCGACGCCGCCCAGGCCGGCTAGCGCTCGCAGCGAGCGCAGGTGCATCGCGTGTGGCGCGCGCTCCGAGAAGCGCGCGCTGCACCGCTTCGCGCTCGACGGCGACCGGGTGGTCGCCGATCCCACGCAGACGCTCCCGGGACGGGGCTCCTACGTCTGCTCCACCCGGTGTCTCGAGGACGCCATCCGGCGACACGCGTTCCAGCGTGCATACCGGCGCCCCGTCGTCCTCCATGAAGGACTCCCCACTAGTATCGGACAGTGAATGGCAAAGAAGCGAATCAACGAGCTGGCGCGCGAGCACGACATGCCCGCCAAGGAGGTCATCGAGCGCCTCCGTGCTGCCGGCATCGAGGTGAAGGCTCAGGCCTCCGCGGTGGACGAGACGCAGGCCAAGCGCGCCATCGCCGGCCAGCCGATCGAGGCCCCCGAGGCGAAGAACGGCAAGGCTGAGGAAGCGCCGCCGAAGCGCACGGGCCCGCGCGTCCCTCCGCGCAACCAGACTCCGGGTGACGCTCAGCGCACCGGCAACCGCGGCGGGCAGCCCGCCGGGCAGGGCCCACGCGGCCCGCGCTCGGAGGGCGGCGCACGCCAGGGCGGCGGCTCGGGCGCCGGCGCACCCCCGCGCCAGGGCCAGGGCGGCGCAGCCGGCGGTGCCGGTGGCGCAGCGGCCGGGCGTCCCAACCGCGGCGACCTGCGCGGCGAGCGCGCGCCCGGCAACGCGGGCGCCGGTGGCCGGCGACGCGTCGTCATCGACTCACAGGCATCCCGTCGCGGCCCCGGTGGCCCCGGCGGTCCCGGCGGAGGCCCCCAGGGCCCGCCGCGCCGGCCCCCGCGCGGGCGCGGCCGGCGTCGCCGCGGCACGTACGACGACACGATCACGCCGCTCGACCAGGGCGCGCAGACGCGGACCGACACCGTCAAGGTCAACTCCGGCTCGACCGTCAAGGACGTCGCCGAGTACCTCGGCGTCCCCGTCCCCGAGATCATCAAGAAGCTCATGGGCATGGGCGAGATGGCGACGCTCACGCAGACGCTTTCCGACGACGCCATCGGCGTCATCGCCGAGGAGTTCGGCAAGGAAGTGGAGATCGTCCACGCCTCCGACGACTCCGAGGCCGAGCCCACGTTCGAGGACGCCGCCGAGGACCTCATCACCCGTCCGCCGGTCGTCACGATCATGGGTCACGTCGACCACGGCAAGACGTCCCTGCTGGACGCGATCCGCGAGACGAAGGTCGCCGCGGGCGAGGCCGGCGGCATCACCCAGCACATCGGCGCCTACCAGGTCGACACCGACGAGCGGACCATCACGTTCCTCGACACCCCGGGCCACGAGGCGTTCACCGCCATGCGAGCCCGCGGAGCCAAGGCGACCGACATCGCCGTCATCGTGGTCGCCGCCGACGACGGCGCCAAGCCGCAGACCGACGAGGCGATCGACCACGCGAAGGCGGCCGAGGTGCCGATCGTCGTCGCGGTCAACAAGATCGACAAGGAGGGCGCGGACCCCGTCCGCGTCCGCACCGAGCTCGCACAGCGCGGCCTGAACCCGGCGGAGTGGGGCGGCGACACGGAGTTCGTCGACGTCTCGGCCAAGACACAGCAGGGTCTCGACGACCTCCTCGAGGTGATCGGCGTCGTCGCTGACATAGCCGAGCTCAAGGCGAACCCGGACACCGAGGCGTCCGGCGTCGTCATCGAGTCGCGCCTGGATCCCGGCCGCGGCCCGGTCGTCACGCTGCTCGTGCAGCGCGGCACGCTGCGCGTCGGGGATGCCCTCGTGGCAGGCTCGACGTGGGGCCGCGTGCGCGCCATGCACGACTACCGCGGCGGGCGGGTCACCGACGCCAGGCCGGGCGACCCGGTCGAGGTGCTCGGGTTCGACGGCGTCCCCGAGGCGGGCGACTTCGCCCGCGTCGTGGAGAACGACCGCACCGCCCGCTCGACCGCCGAGGAGCGCGCGCTGCGCCTGCGGCAGGAGCAGCAGGCGCGCCGCTCGGGCCGCAAGCGTTCCCTGGAGGACGTCTTCAAGGAGATCCGCGCCGGCGAGCTCAAGGAGCTCGACCTGCTCATCAAGGGCGACGTGGCCGGCTCCGTCGAGGCACTCGAGGACGAGATCGCGAAGCTCCCGCAGGAGGAGGTGGCGGTCAACGTCATCCACTCCGGCGTCGGTGGCATCAACGAGTCCGACGTCATGCTGGCGTCGGCGTCGGAGGCGATCATCATCGGCTTCAACGTGCGGCCCGTCGGGGCGGCGCGCGAGGTCGCCGATCGCGAGGGCGTCGAGATCCGCAACTACTCCGTGATCTACCGGGTCATCGAGGAGCTGCGGGCGGCCATGCAGGGTCTGCTGGAGCCGGAGGAGGTCGAGGAGTCGATGGGGACCGCCGAGGTGCGCCAGACGTTCCGCGCCTCGCGCATCGGCGTCATCGCGGGCTCCTACGTCACCGACGGCATGCTGCGGCGCGGCGCGAGGGTGCGCCTCGTCCGCGACGGCACCGTCGTCTACACCGGCACGATCGGGTCGCTGCGGCGCTTCAACGACGATGTGCGCGAGGTCCAGACGGGCTTCGAGTGCGGCGTGGTGTTGCAGAACTTCCAGGACGTCAAGGAAGGTGACGTCCTGGAGGCCTACGACACGCGCCAGGTCGAGCGCGAGCTCGCGTAGGCGATCGGCTCCCCGGCGGACAAGGCGTACGTCGCCCTCCTGCTCGTCCATCTGCACTTCCCGGACTCCGGGTCCCTGAAGTCCAAGCGCAAGGACCTCGCCTCGGCGAAGGCCCAGCTCAGGACCAGGCTCGGTGTTTCGGTGAGTGAGGTGGCGGGGCAGGACACCTGGCAGCGTGCGACGCTGGCGGTGGCGATCACCGGCGGCTCGGCGGGCTCCGTCCAGGAGCACGCCGACCGTGTGGAGCGCTACGTCGTCGAGCGCTTCCCGGATGGTTCGCGGATCGATCGAATGGTCCGCTCGTTCTCAGAGGTGGATGGTTAGGATGGCCGGTCAGAGGATGCGCCGGGTTGACGAGGCGGTCCGGGAGGTGCTGAGCGAAGCTCTGGGCCACCGCGACCTCAAGGATCCCCGGATCGGCTTCGTGACCGTCACCGATGTGAAGACCAGCGCTGATCTGCGTCATGCACGCGTGTTCGTCAGCGTGCTCGGGACCGAGGAGGAGCGCGAGCAGACGCTCGAGGGGCTCCGCTCGGCCCACGGCGTACTGCAGCGCCGCGTCGCCGGCGAGCTGCGCCTGAAGCGCACGCCGACGCTCGAGTTCGCGTACGACGACACGGTCGACCGCGCGATGCGAGTCGAGCAGATCCTTGCCGACGAGGCCGCCGAGTGAACGCCGACCGCGCGGAGGTCCTGCGCAAGCTCCGCACGGAGGACCGGTTCGTGCTCGTCACCCACGAGTCGCCGGACGGGGACGCGCTGGGCTCCCTCGTCGGCATGCAGGGGCTCCTGGAGTCGCTCGGCAAGGACTCGATCATGTATGTCTCCGAGAGCGACCTGCCGCTCCCGTACGAGTACGCCTGGCTCGACCTCGACGGCCTGGTCTCCGCGCCGCCGGAGGACGCCGACACCCGGACGCTCGTGTTCCTGGACTGCGGGAACCTCGACCGCAACCCCGTCGAGCAGCTGCGCAACAGGGCGACCTGCGTCGTCAACGTCGACCACCATCACGACAACACCCGCTTCGCCGACATCAACCACGTCGTGCCGGAGGCCTCGAGCACGGCGGAGGTCGTGTGGGACCTCATGCACGACCTCGGCGTGCAGCCGACGCGCCGCGTCGCCGAGGGCCTCTACGTCGGGCTCGTCACGGACACCGGGCGCTTCATGTACACGAACACCGGCGTGCGCGCCCACGAGATGGCCGCCGAGCTGGTCGCCGCCGGGGTCAACGTGCACGAGACGTTCCGGCGCCTGTACGAGGGGATGCCCGAGCCCAAGGTGGCGCTGCTGGCGCGCGCGCTCGACGTCATGGAGCGCTTCGACGGGGGCCGGCTCACGTACGTGCAGCTCGGCCTGGACGACTTCGCCCGGACCGGGGCGCAGGAGTCCTACACGGAGGGGATCATCGACCACCTGCGGGCCATCGACGGCACCAAGGTGGCGGCGCTGACCCGCTCGATCCCGCCGCTCCACGACGGCCCGGCGCGCGCCAAGGTGTCGCTGCGCGCGACCGACGGCGAGGTCGACGTGTCCGCGATCGCCCGCGCGGGCGGCGGTGGCGGGCACCGCCAGGCGGCCGGCTTCACCACGGAGCTGGAGCCCGACGAGATCGTCGCGTTCCTGCGCTCCCACATCGCCGCGCAGCTCGCTTCGACGGCCCGCTGACCCGACGGGCATATCGTCCTCGTCCGTGGACGGGGTCCTCCTCATCGACAAGCCGGCCGGCAAGACCTCGCACGACATGGTCGCGGCGGTGCGTCGCGCGCTCGGCATCAAGCGCGTCGGGCACGCCGGCACGCTGGACCCCTTCGCGACCGGCCTGCTGCTGATCCTCGTAGGCCGCGCCACGCGGACCCAGCGCTTCCTCATGGAGCTGCCGAAGACCTACGTGGCGACCGCCCGCCTGGGTGCGGTCTCGACGACCGGCGATCCGGAGGGCGAGATCACGGTGACGGGGGAGATGCCGCCCGACCCTCTGCACCTGCCGACGGGCGAGGTGCGCCAGCGGCCGCCCGCGCACTCGGCCGTCCACGTCGACGGCGAGCGGGCGTACGCGCGGGCACGGCGCGGCGAGGTCGTCGAGATCCCGGAGCGCGTCGTGCACGTGGAGCGCTTCGTCCAGCGCTGGCGCGCGGACGACCGGGCCGAGTTCGAGATCGAGTGCTCGTCGGGGACGTACGTGCGGTCGCTCGTCGCCGACCTCGGCGACGCCTACTGCGAGGAGCTGCGGCGGACCGCGATCGGCCCGTTCGACGTCCGCGACGCCGATCCCGGCCACGTGATCGGGCTCGCCGACGCGCTGCGCTTCATGCCGTCGGTGCGCCTGGACTCCGACGACGCGCGCGCCGCGGTGCACGGCCGTCCGATCCCGGATCCCGGGCACTCGCAGGGCCCGGTGCTGCTCATGGACTCCGGCGGGCCGGTCGCCGTCGCCGAGCCGCGGGACGGCACGCTGAAGCCCACCGTAGGCTTTCGCGCATGACGGTCGCCGTGACCCGCCTCCAGGACGCCGAGCGCCGCCCGCGGCGCCTCGCCGTGGGGACGTTCGACGGCGTGCACCTCGGGCACCGCGACGTCATCCGCGGTGCCGACACGGTCGTGACCTTCGAGCCGCACCCAGCCGTCGTCCTGCACCCGGACACGCCGCCGCAGCTGCTGACCTCGCTCGAGCGCAAGGCCGCGCTCATCGGCGGTCTCGGCGTGTCGGAGGTCGTCGTCGTGCCGTTCGACAGCGCGTTCGCCGCGCGCTCGGCGACGGACTTCGCCGACCACGTGCTCGTGGACGCCCTCGGCGCGACGCACGTGTCGGTGGGTGAGAACTTCCACTTCGGCCACCGCGCGACCGGGCGGCCGGCGATGCTCGCGGCCGACAGCCGCTTCGACACGCGCGTGGTGCCGCTGCTGCAGGTGGAGGGGGAGATCGTCTCCTCCAGCCACATCCGCAGACTCATCGCCGGCGAGGGCGACGTCGCCGCGGGCGGCCGGCTCCTCGGCGCGCCCTTCGCGATGGCCGGCGAGGTCGTGCAGGGCGAGCAGCGCGGCCGAACGATCGGCTACCCGACCGCGAACCTCGTCCCCGATCCCGGGTTCGTCACACCGGCCTTCGGGGTCTACGCCTGCCTCGCCAACGGCTCGATCCCCGCCGCGGTGAGCATCGGCGTGCGCCCGACGTTCGAGACCCGGCTCGGCGAGCTCGTCGAGGCCTACCTCCTCGACTTCAGCGGGGACCTGTACGGCACGCAGCTCGAGCTGACCTTCCTCGAGCGCCTGCGCGGGGAGCTGGCGTTCGGCGGCGTCGAGGAGCTCGTCGCGCAGATCGAGCGCGACGTCGACGACACGCGCCGGATCGCAGCCGCCCGCGCTCGCGCGGCCGCCTAGGGGTGGCGGCGTCGGCCCATGAACGGGCACGTGCCGAAGGTCGTCATGGCCGATGCAGGCGGGTCCCCCTGGAGATCAGGCTGCTAGCCTGCTCCGCCGCATGCCACTGACGCAGGAGCGCAAGCTCGACATCATCCGCCGGTTCGGCGAGAACGAACACGACACGGGGAGCACCCGTGTCCAGGTGGCGCTGCTGACCGAGCGGATCAACGATCTCACGGAGCACCTGCGCAGCCACCGCAAGGACCACCACTCGCGCCGCGGGCTCCTCATGCTCGTCGGCCAGCGCCGTCGCTTCCTCCGGTACCTCGAGAAGAACGATCTCGAGGCCTACCGTGCGCTGATCCGCGAGCTCGGTCTTCGCCGCTAGTGGCGCCGATCGCGCCCGGCACGAAGGTCCCCGACTTCACGCTGAAGACGGAGGACCTGGAGGACTTCACGCAGGCCGACCTCGAGGGCAAGACGACCGTCCTGGTCTTCTACCCGGCCGCCTTCAGCCCCGTCTGCACGGACCAGCTGCAGGTCTACGACGAGGTCGTCGACGAGCTCCGCGCCCAGGGCGTCGAGATGTACGGCGTCGCCTGCGACGGGCCGTTCGCGCTCAAGGCGTTCCGCGCGCAGCTCAACGTCTCGATCCCGCAGCTGTCGGACTTCGAGCCGAAGGGCGCCGTGTCGCGCGCGTTCGGCGCGTACTTCGAGCCGGCGGGCTTCTCGAATCGCTCGATCGTGATCGTCGGCCCCGACGGCGTCGTGACCTGGTCCTACGAGGCTGACTCCCCGGGCGATCTGCCCGGCATCAACCTGATCGTCGACGCGCTCGCCGCTAGCGCCTGAGGAGCTCCTCGACCTTCCGCGCGCGGAAGTCGAAGATCGTCTCCAGGTCGCGCCGGACGAGCAGGCGGTGCGCGAGCTCGCCGAGCGGCCCGTACCCGATCGCGTAGCGGACCGTGTCACGCATGCGCGTGCCGCCGGGCCCGGAAGGGAACAGCTCATGGGTGTGATGCCAGAGCGCGAACGGACCGCGGACCTGCTGGTCGATGAAGCGGTGCGGAGGATCCCAGTCCTGGATCGACGTGAGCCAGGAGATCGGCACGCCGTGCAGGTGCAGTCGATACGTGATGAGCGCGCCGACGCGCATCGTCACCTCGCCGGGCGTGATGACCTCGAAGCGCAGCAGCGGCGGCGTGATCGCCTCGAGGTTGCGAGCATCGGCGAACAGGCCGAAGACCTCAGCGGGCGTCCCGGGCAGTTCCTGCTCGCGCTCGAGGGTGTGGATGCGCATCATCCGATGTACGGATGAGCGACCTCGCCAGCGCACCGCCGCCCGCGCTGCGGGGGGACGATCACGTCCGTGGCCCCGAGGACGGGCCGCTCGTCATCGTCTACGCCGACTTCACGTGCCCGTACTGCGCGGTCGCCCGTGAGTGGCTGCAGGCCGCGCCCGTGCGGACGGTCTTCCGGCACTTCGCGCTGAAGGCGAAGCACCCCCGCGCCGTCCCCACGGCGCTCGCGGCCGAGGCAGCGGCGATGCAGGATGCGTTCTGGCCGTTCCACGACGAGCTCTACGACGACCAGGGGCGCCTCGACGACCCGCATCTCTGGGCCCGCGCCGAGGCGCTGGGCCTCGATCTGGACCGCTTCGAGGCCGACCGGCGAGGCGACGACGCGGCCGCGCGGGTGCGCCGCGACGTCCGGGAGGGCCTCGCGGCAGGGGTCGCCGAGACGCCGACCGCCTTCACCGAGAACCCGGAGAGGCTCCGAATGCTGGGGTATCCTGGGGCTGTTCGAAGTCAAGAGAGCGAAACGGCGCGCCAACCGATGAGCGCGCGAGAAGGGAATTCCCCACGATGAGCAGCACCAACCCGACGACCGTCACGGTCGAGATCGCGGGTACCGAGATCTCGTTCGAGACGGGGAAGGTCGCAAAGCAGGCCTCGGGTTCCGTCGTCGTCCGCCAGGGCGACACCATGGTCCTCTCCACCGCAACGCGCGGCAGCCTCCGCGAGGTCGACTTCCTCCCGCTGACGGTGGATGTCGAGGAGAGGATGTACGCGGCCGGCAAGATCCCCGGCTCCTTCTTCAAGCGCGAGGGTCGTGCAGGGGAGAAGGGCATCCTGACCGCCCGGATGATCGACCGGCCGATCCGGCCGCTGTTCCCCAAGGGATGGCGCTACGACACGCAGCTCGTGGCCATCCCCATGTCGATCGACCACGTCCACCCGTACGACATCCTGGCCATGAACGGCGCGTCCGCCGCGCTCATGGTCTCCGACATCCCGATCCCCACGCCCGTCGGCGCGGTGCGCATCGGCAAGGTCGAGGGCAACTTCGTCGTCAACCCGCGCGAGGAGGACCTCCTCGACACGACCGAGCTCGACCTGATCGTCGCCGGCACCGACGACGCGATCCTCATGGTCGAGGCGGGCGCCTCCGAGGTCTCCGAGGCCGAGGTGCTCGACGCGCTCGACATCGCGCACGACGCGATCAAGAAGCTGTGCGCCGCCCAGCGCGAGCTCGCCGAGAAGGCCGGCAAGGAGAAGCTCGTCTTCGAGGCCCCCAAGGTCGACGAGGGCCTGCTCGACGCCATCCGCGCCTCGCACGGCGCCGCGCTCGACGCGGCCACGCAGGTCGAGGACAAGCTCGAGCGCCAGGACGCGACGAAGGCCGTCGAGGCCGCCGTCATCGAGGCCCATTCGGGCGACCAGGACTGGGAGGGCTACGCGGAGCAGCGCGGCCGCGTCCAGCAGGCGTTCGACGCGCTCGAGAAGGCGACCGTCCGCCAGCGCATCGCCGTCCACAAGAAGCGCCCCGACGGCCGCGCGGAGAACGAGATCCGCCCGATCGACATCGAGGTGTCCTACGCGCCGCGCACGCACGGCTCCGCGCTCTTCACGCGTGGCCAGACGCAGGCGCTCAGCGTCGCCGCCCTCGGCACGCTGAAGGAGGAGATGCGCCTGGACACCCTCGGGCTCCAGACGCAGAAGTTCTACTTCCACCACTACAACTTCCCGCCCTTCTCGGTGGGCGAGGCAGGCCGCCTCGGCGGCCCGAAGCGACGTGACGTCGGCCACGGGGCGCTCGCCGAGCGCGCGCTCGTCCCGATGGTCCCGACGACCGAGGAGTTCCCCTACACGATCCGCGTCGTGTCGGACATCCTGGAGTCCAACGGCTCGTCGTCGATGGCCTCCGTCTGCGGCTCGTCGCTGTCGCTCATGGACGCAGGCGTCCCGCTGAAGCGGCCGGTGGCGGGCATCGCGATGGGCCTCATCAAGGAGGGCGACGACTACATCGTCCTCACCGACATCGCGGGCGTCGAGGACCACCTGGGCGACATGGACTTCAAGGTCGCCGGCACGTCCGAGGGCATCACCGCCCTGCAGATGGACATCAAGATCCAGGGCGTCACGTTCGACATCCTGCGCGACGCGCTGACCCAGGCCCGTGAGGCCCGGATGTTCATCCTCGGCAAGATGAACGAGGTGCTCGACGGCCCGCGCACGGAGCTCAAGCCCCACGCGCCGCGCATCGTGCAGCTCAAGATCGACCCGTCGCAGATCGGCCTGCTCATCGGCAAGGGCGGCGAGACGATCCGCGGCCTGCAGGAGCAGTTCGAGTCGCAGATCGACGTCAACGACGAGGGCCAGGTCCTCGTCTACGCCTCCAACGGCGAGCTGGGCGACGCACTCGCCGAGCACATCCGCTCGATGATGAAGGAGGTCGAGGTCGGCGACGAGTTCAACGGCAAGGTCGTGAAGACGACGACCTTCGGGGCGTTCGTCGAGCTCTCCAAGGGCACCGACGGCCT
>Ga0070665_100001255_pt1 | contig 30600 bp, 28 predicted proteins | sample KBSS13metaG_FD_65862 | JGI IMG/M metagenome (GOLD analysis project Ga0070665, IMG submission 65862) | Switchgrass rhizosphere microbial communities from Kellogg Biological Station, Michigan, USA - KBS S1-3 metaG | ecosystem: Host-associated > Plants > Roots > Rhizosphere > Soil ... | reverse complement strand
CTCAAGCGGACGACCGACCTGACTCCCGGGTCGTCCGCCCCACCGGGTGCACTAGCACCCACTCAAGCGGACGACCGACCTGACTCCCGGGTCGTCCGCCCCACCGGGTGCTCTAGCACCCACTCAAGCGGACGACCCGATCTCCTCGCGTTCGACCCCGATCGTGGTGTCGTCGCCGTGGCCGGTGTGGACGACGGTCGCGTCGGGGAGCGGCAGCAGCCGGGCCCGGATCGACTCCACGATCAGGGACCCGTCGCTGTACGACCGCCCGGTCGCGCCCGGCCCGCCCTGGAAGAGCGTGTCCCCGGTGAAGACACAACCGAGGTCGTCCGAGAGCAGGCACACCGAGCCCGGCGAGTGACCGGGTGTGTGCAGCACGGTCAGCGCGGATCCCGCGACAGGCACGGAGAATCCGTCCGACAGGTCGACGTCCCACAGCTCGTCGGGGTGGGTCAGCTCCCAGAGCGGCCGCTCGTCGGGGTGGAGCAGGATCGGCGCCTGCACCGCGACGCGCAGCGCGGGTGCCACCCGAACGTGGTCGTCGTGCGCGTGGGTGCAGACGATCGCGCGCACCCGGCGTCCGTCCACCACGGCCAGGATGTCCGACACCGAGTGCGGGGCGTCGATCACGACGCACTCCTCGTCGTCACCGACGACCCAGATGTTGTTGTCGACGTCGTACGTCGCGCCGTCGAGGGAGAAGGTCCCGCTGCTGACGGCATGGCCGAGCCGCAGAGCCATCAGAAGATGACCACCGACCGGAGCACGTTCCCCTGGTGCATCTTCTCGAACGCCTCCTCCACATCGCCCAGCCCGATCTCCTCGGACACGAAGGCGTCGAGGTCGAGGCGGCCCTGCTGGTAGAGCGAGACCAGCATCGGGAAGTCGCGGGTGGGCAGGCAGTCGCCGTACCACGACGACTTCAGGGCACCACCCCGTCCGAAGACGTCGATCAGCGGGATGTCGGGGATCTTCATGTCCGGCGTCGGCACCCCGACCAGGACCACGGTCCCGGCCAGGTCGCGCGCGTAGAACGCCTGCTTCCAGGTCTCCGGCCGGCCGACGGCGTCGATCACGACGTCGGCGCCGTTGCCCTCGGTCAGCTCCTGGATGCCGGTCACGGGGTCGGTGGAGGCGCTGTTGATCGTGTGCGTCGCCCCCATCCGCCGGGCGCCCTCGAGCTTCCGGTCGTCGATGTCGACGGCGATGATCGTGTCGGCCCCGGCCAGCACCGAGCCGGCGATCGCGGCCGCACCCACACCGCCGCAGCCGATCACCGCGACGCTCTTGCCCCGCGAGACGTTGCCGGTGTTGAGCGCCGCGCCCAGCCCGGCCATCACGCCACAGCCGAGCAGGCCCACGGCGGCGGCGCGCGCCGACGGGTCGACCTTGGTGCACTGGCCGGCCGCGACCAGCGTCTTCTCCGCGAAGGCCCCGATGCCCAGCGCGGGCGAGAGCTCGGTCCCGTCGGCCAGCGTCATCCTCTGGGTCGCGTTGTGGGTCGCGAAGCAGTACCACGGCTCACCGCGGTTGCAGGCGCGACAGTTGCCGCACACGGCTCGCCAGTTGAGGATCACGAAGTCGCCCGGGGCTACCGACGTCACGTCGTCGCCCACGGCCTCGACGACCCCTGCGGCCTCGTGCCCGAGCAGGAACGGGAAGTCGTCGTTGATCCCGCCCTCGCGGTAGTGCAGGTCGGTGTGGCAGACCCCGCAGGCCTGCACCTGCACCAGTGCCTCGCCGGGCCCGGGATCGGGGACGTTGATCGTCTCGATGCTCACGGGCTCGCCCTTCGCTCGGGCGACGACAGCCTGGACCTGGTGCATGCGGTTCCTCCCCAACGACGATGCAGCGACGGTGCCCGCAGCCTAGGAGGCCGAGCCGACCACCCGCGAGCAGGGGGATGTCACAACTTTCAACCATCCGGCGGGGTCTCAGCACCATGCAGCCGTTCCAGTCGCGATCACTCACCGTCGGCGCGGTGTCCCTCGCCGTCCTCGTCCTCGTCGCGGCGGCCGTGCTCCCGTCGTACGCCGCGGAACGGCCGCACACCCACGACGAGTACGTCGCGCACGCGGCCGCCGCGGCGGCGCCACAGCCGTTCCCGATCTCCGACTTGAGCGTCGGCGACGACCCGGCGATCCCCTTCGCGTTCGCCTCCGACCCCGAGTTCGGCGAGGGGGACTGGGTGCTCCATCGCCCCGGCGGCACCACCCTGGCCCTGCCGCAGCTCACCTGGAGCACCTGGGCTCCGGTCGGCGACGGCGCGATCGGCATGGCCGGCACCGAGGCCGGGCCCGAGCTGCAGGTCGTCGCAGGCAGCGGACACGTGCGCACGCGGATGGTCGAGCACTTCGGGCTGGTGGTCTCACCGGAGCACGAGATCGTGGCCTGGCTCGGCGACCGCGGGTCGCCCCACGTCATCGAAGGCGGCGGTGCCCGTCACCTGACGATGCCGCGGGTGAGGCACGGACGCGAGATCGCGGCACTCCGGGGCGCTGACACCTGCCAGGAGCAGGACCCCGAGGGCGGCGGCTGCACGGTGTTCGTCAACGGTGCCCACGGCGCCTGGCTCACCACCTCCCACGGCATCGTGGATCGCGCCCGGCCGATGCTCGAGGTCTCCGACGTCAACCAGTCGGGTCGGGTCGCGGGCCTCCTCTCGCGACGTACGGGGCAGCGGCCGGCGTGCTGGGGCGTCGTCCGGCCGGACGGGCACCGGGTCTTCCGGAGCTGCGGCTCCTTCCTCGACTCCTTCTCACCCGACGGGCACCGGGTGCTGGCGGAGCGTTCGCAGGCCCGCTGGCAGAGCGTGCGGCGCTTCGCGATCCTCGGCCACGACGGCCGGACCATCCGCTCCTGGACCTTCGACCCCGGCCGTCATCGCAGCCTCTCCCAGCTGACCTGGGAGGACAGCCACCACCTCCTCGGCGTGCTGCTCGCCCACGGCCGGTGGGGACTGGTCCGGATCGGCACCGACGGCACCGTCGCGTACGCCGGCCCCCCCGTGGCCGTCGTCAACGAGTTCACGCCGTACGGCCTGCCCCGTCGCTGACCCGTACGACCTCTGCCAGGATGGCAACCTTCCCGCTCCCGCTCGCGTCTTGGTGGCGAACGAAGGAGGGGAGATGGACCGACCGCCCGAGGACCGGACGGGGGCGACCAGTGTGCTACCCGGAGCCGAGCGACGCAGTGCGCAGGACGCGCGCGACGCCGACTTCGCGGCGTACCTGGCGGCCCGTCAGCCGAGCCTGCTGCGCACCGCGTACCTGCTCACCGGCAACCGGCACGACGCCGAGGACCTGGTCCAGGTCGCCTTCGCCAAGCTGTACCTGTCCTGGGACAAGGTGCGCGACCACGGATCCATCGACGGCTACGTCCGCCGGATCCTGGTCAACGAGCACAACTCGCTGTGGCGACGCGCCTGGAAGAAGCGCGAGCACACCGCAGAGGACTCGGTGCTCCACGCCCTCGATCGTCCCCATCACGACACCACCGACGACGGTGTGGGCTCCGCCCTCTGGGACGTCGTGCAGACGCTCCCGCGCCGGGCGCGTGCCGTCGTCGTGCTCCGGTACTACGAGGAGCTGAGCGAGGCCGAGACGGCCGGCGTTCTCGGGATCTCCGTCGGGACCGTGAAGTCCCAGACCAGCCGCGCGCTCGCGGCCCTGCGCACCCGCGCCCCCGAGACCCTGAACCCCCGCGCCAGCGAGGAGGACGACCGATGAACGAGTACGACGACCTGACCACCCAGCTGACCCGGAGCCTGAGCGACCACGCGGACGTGATGACCGGCAGGTCCCTCGGTCTCGCCGAGGTGAAGGGCCGCGCCCGCGGGATCCGTCGTCGGCGTGCCGCCAGCGCGGTGGTCGCGGCAGCGGCCGCGGTGGCGATCCTCGTCCCCGCGGTGTCGCTCGCCAACCACACCGGTGGGAAGCCCGAGCCGGCGCCCGCTACGCAGACGCCGAGCCCGAGCCCGACCACGACCGGGACGCCCGACGGCAGCCAGCCGGCACCCGGGGTCCTCGACGTCTCGGACCTGCCGACCGGCGCAGCGCCGACGATGGACTACCTCGAGAACGGGACGCTGCACTTCGCCGACGGCGGGACGGGGCAGGTCAACACCCGCTACACGCCCGCGCAGTTCGTGGAGATGGCGGACGGTTCCCGCGTCTGGCAGACCGCCGACGACACCGGAACGCCGTACGTCGAGATCCAGGACACCGACGGCACCTTCCACGACCCGGTCCGAACCGGCGGGGGTCTGAGCGTCAACCCGAAGCACAGCATCGTCGCCTGGCTCACGCCGGCCGGCCAGGTCGTGGTCTGGGGGGCACGAGCCAGCGAGCCGGCGCCCTTGGGCGACCCGGTGCCGGGCAGCGACCTGCGTCTGGGCCCGGTCACCGGTGACGACTGCTCGCTGGCCTGCTCGGTGATCGTGAACGTGCGGGACGGCCGGGGCCAGCCCTGGGAGGTCAGCGACTCGGGGTCGCAGCCCCTCCGCGACGGCGGATACCTCGTCGTGAACGACGACAGCGAGGGGGGCCTCTCGATCGGGTTCACCGAGATCACCGACTTCAAGACCTGCTCGAAGCTCCTCGGTGGCGGTGAGTTCCAGGGTTTCGCGACGTGCAAGAACCAGCTCATCTCCTTCTCGCCGGACGGCCAGCTGATCCAGGCGCTGCCGAGCTACTTCGACGGTGTCGGCCCGGGCGGGATCGCGATGTACGGGCTCGACGGGAAGCAGCTGTTCGAGCGCTCGGCGACCGCGCAGGTGCAGTCGTACTTCACCGTCGCGACCTGGGAGGACGACACCCACGTGCTGGCGCCGACGTACCAGGACGGGAAGTGGGCCTTGGTGCGGATCGCGTCCGACGGGAGCATGGAGTACGCCGTTGCGCCGGTGAAGGGCCCGTACGACCAGAGCCGCTTCCTGCTCCCCACCGGCGGGAACGTGCCCGTCGCCTGATCACGCCACCACCTGGGTGACGGGCTGGGACGAGTCGGCCGGGAGGTCGAGCGCGGACGGCGGGCGACCGCGGACGACCAGCTCCGCGCCCAGGGCGGCCACCATCGCGCCGTTGTCGGTGCACAGGCCGGGTCTCGGGACCCGGACCCGGATCCCCTTCGGCTCGGCGCGTTCGGTGGCCATGGCCCGGAGCCGGGAGTTCGCGGCGACGCCCCCTCCGATCAGGATGTCCTCGATGCCCTGGTCGGTGGCGGCGTCGAGCGCCTTGCGCACCAGCACGTCGCAGACCGCCTCCTGGAAGCTGGCTGCCACGTCGGCCACGTCGATCTCGACGCCGTCGCGCTGCTGGGTCTCGACCCAGCGGGCGACGGCGGTCTTCAGCCCCGAGAACGAGAAGTCGAACCGGTGCCGCTCGAGGTCGCGGCCGCTGGTGAGCCCGCGCGGGAAGTCGATGGTGACCTGCCCCTCGCTGGCCGCCCGGTCGATGTGCGGGCCGCCGGGGAACGGCAGCCCGAGCAGCCGGGCCACCTTGTCGAAGGCCTCCCCGGCCGCGTCGTCGATGGTGGCCCCGAGGGGTGTCACGCCCGTGGTGACGTCCTCGACGCGGAGCAGGCTCGAGTGGCCGCCGCTGACCAGCACCGCCAGGCACGGCTCGGGGAGGGCGCCGTGCTCGAGCTGGTCGACGGCGACGTGGGCGGCGAGGTGGTTGACGCCGTAGATCGGCTTGCCGAGCCCGATCGCGAGCGCCTTGGCGGCGGCGACACCGACGAGGAGCGCGCCGGCCAGCCCCGGGCCGCTGGTCACGGCGATCGCGTCGACGTCGTAGGGCCGGATGCCGGCGGTCTCGCAGGCCCGCTCGATGGTCGGCACCATCGCCTCGAGGTGGGCGCGGCTCGCGACCTCCGGCACGACGCCGCCGAAGCGGGCGTGCTCGTCGACGCTGCTGGCGACCGCGTCGGCCAGCAGGGTGTGGCCGCGCACCAGGCCGACCCCGGTCTCGTCGCACGAGGTCTCGATGCCGAGGACCAGCGGCTGGTCGCTCATGCCAGGGCCTTCTCGAGGACCACGGCGGTGGTGCCGTCGGCGTAGTAGCGCGGCCGGCGGTCGAGCTCGTGGAAGCCGCGGGCGGCGTAGAACGCGCAGGCCGCGGCGTTGTCCTCGCGCACCTCGAGCAGCAGCCGCTCGGAGTACCGCAACCTCGCCTCCTCCTCGACGCGGGCCAGCAGGCGGCTGGCGATGCCCGTACGCCGGGCGGTCGTCGTCACCGCGATCCGCTGGAGCTCGGCGACGTCGGCGAAGAGACTGGCCGCGGCGTAGCCGACGATGTCCGCCACGGCCTCGTCCTCCGCGACGAGGTACAGCGCGCCGGGGATCTGACCGGCCAGACCCTCGGACACCAGCGCGTCCGACCAGGCGTCCGAGCCGAACGCCTCGTGCTCGAGCGAGGCGATCTCCGGCCCGTCACTCTGGTCGGCCGGCCTGATCACGACACCCGCTTCGGAGCGCCGGGGGCGATCGCATCGGGCCGGCGGAGGTACATCGGGTCCGGGTCGTGGAGCTCAGCGAGCTCCTCGGCGACGGCCCGGGCGAGCCAGCCGGCGCTCGGCAGGGCGGGGTGCCGGCCGTCGGGGAAGGCGTCGGGATAGAGCACGGCACCCTCACCCGCCACCGGGACCTCGGTGGCGGCGTCGGCCGGGCGGACGACGTCGGGCCCGGCCAGCCGGCGGCCCCGGTCGTCGTACGTCGCGAGGTAGACCTCCTTGCGACGCGCGTCGGTGGCGACGGTGAAGTCGGTGCCGACCGGCGCCGCCCCCAGCGCGGCCTCCAGCGCGACCACGTCGAGCGAGCACACGCCGTACACCGGGAGCTCGAGGACGTAGGCGAGGGTGCGCGCGGTGACCAGCCCGACGCGCAGCCCGGTGAACGGGCCGGGCCCCACCCCCACCCCGAGCGCGGTCAGGTCCTGACGGACCAGGCCGGTGTCGGCGAGCACGGCCTCGATCAACGGCGCGAGCTGCTCGCCGTGCTTCATCCGCAGCTCCGACCGCCGCTCGGCGACGACGTGCTCGCCGTCGTGGAGGGCGACGGTCACGAAGGGCGTGGCCGTGTCGAAGGCGAGCAGCACGTGGTCGAGGTTACTGAGACGGCAAGGCCCGCCAGTGCGTGGTCACGCGGAGGTCGTCGTCGACGAGATGGAGGGCCAGGCTGGGTGGCGCGTCGTACCAGACCACCGGGAACGGCTCGGCCGCCAGCGGGACGGTGGAGACGACCCCGCCACCGATCAGCAGCGGACGTCCGGCGTACGTCGTGGTGGCCATCGTGTGGGCGTGGCCGACCAGCGTCGCGAGCACGTGGGGGTGGGCCTGGATCACGGCGGCCAGCGCGTCGCCCTCGAGCAGCCGGATCGGGTCCATCAGGGGGATGCCGATCCTGACCGGCGGGTGGTGGAGGCAGACGAACGCCGGAGCGTCCGACGCCGCGAGCTCGCGGTCGAGCCAGGCCAGCTGCTCCGGGCCGAGCCGGCCCTGGTCGACGCGCTCGCCGGCGACCGCGTCGATCAGCGAGTCGAGCATCAGGAACCGGTAGCCGCCGGTCTCGACCACCGAGCGCGCCGGTAGACCGAGACCCTCCACGAAGGCCGCCCGCACGTCATGGTTGCCCGGACACACCGCGACCTCACCCGGCCAGCGATCGAGCCAGGCGCGCGCACCGACGTACTCCTCGGCGAGCCCGTGGTCCGCGATGTCGCCACTCACCACGAGGACGTCGGGCCGGGGGTCCATCGCGAGCAGGTGGTCCATCACGGCGGTTGTACGCCCGGACGGGTCCTGGGTCTCGTTGCCGAAGTGGGTGTCACTGACGTGAGCGACCGCGAACATGGCGACAGCCTGGCATGACCTAGCCTCGGGGCCGTGGACGACTGGGCGTCGCGCTTCCCCGACCTGTTCGGCAGCAGGTTCGAGGAGTACGCCGACGCCGACCTGGAGTTCCACCTCGGAGAGCCTCCCGACGAGCTGGTCACCCGGCTCCATCTGGTGGCCGTCGACGCCGCAGGGCGGGTCGTCGTGTGCCGGTCGGTCGAGGAGTGGCGGTTCCTGCCCGGCGGGCGGCGCGAGGAGGGCGAGTCGCTGCGCACGACGGCCGAGCGCGAGCTCCTCGAGGAGGCGGGCTGTGCCGTCGTCGGTGAGCCGGGCGCGATCTTCGCCTACCAGCTCGCGCGGTCGCAGCGAGCGGAGCCGCACCATGCGCACTTCCCGCACCCGGTCTCGGCCTGGGCGTACGCCGTCGCGCGGGTCGAGGTCACCGGGCCGCCCACCATCCCCGACGACGGCGAGGCGGTCGTCGAGGTCCGCCTGCTGCCGCACGCGGAGGCCGCGGACTGGCTGCGCGTCCACGATGCCGAGCACGCCGACGTCGTGCTGCTCGCGGCGGCGATGGGCCTGCTCAGGCCCTGAGCAGTGGTGGCCGCACGCCGAGCCAGCGGCGGCCCACCGGCGCGATCCGCACCCGACGCGGGTCGAGCCCGCCGCTCGAGGCGGCCTCGTCGGCGAAGGCCCGCTCGATCCGGACCTCGACCCGGTCGTCGGCCAGCCCCTCGGCGATGCCCTCGCCCCACTCGACCACGGTGACCGCCTCGTCCAGCGACGTGTCGAGATCGAGGTCGTCCAGCTCGGCGACCCCGCCCAGCCGGTAGGCGTCGACGTGCACGAGCGGAGGTCCGCCACCGAGCGACGGATGCACCCGCGAGATCACGAACGTCGGCGAGGTCACCTCGCCACGGACGCCGAGACCGCTCCCGAGGCCCTGGGTGAACGTCGTCTTGCCGGCCCCCAGCTCTCCGGAGAGCACGACCACGTCACCGGGTCGCAGCTCGGTCGCCAGCGCAGCGCCCAACGCGCGCATCGACTCCGCGTCCGGTGCGTCGTAGCTGCGTGGGGCGGGTCGCCGGAGCTCGACGTACGGCGGGGTGCCGCCGACCGGCACGAACCCGTGCTCGCGCCAGAACTTGCCGGTTGCCGGCAGCTCCTCGCGCGCCAGCACCGCGACGTCGTCGTACTCCCCTGCCCGGGCCAGGGCCTCGACCACCAACGCGGTCGCCACCCCGTGGTCGCGGACCTCCGGGAGCACCCCGACGCGGCGCAGCCACAGGGTGGAGCCCTGGGGGTCGAGGAGCAGCGCTCCCACGTCCCTCCCGTCGGCGTACGACGCGACCAGGCCGCCGTGGACGAGTGCGGAGGCGATCGTCGCGTCGGTGTCGTTCATCGCATCGGCGGGCGGGTCCAGCACCGGGCGCGTCGAGAAGGCGGCGCGCACGATCCGGTGGACGGCCGGCGCCTCCTCGGGGCCGACCAGGCGGATCTGCGTCATCGCCCGTCGACCCGGTCGGCTGCCGCGGCGAACAGCAGGTCGAGCTCGTCGTTCACGTCGTCGTGACGCTCCATGATCACCATGTGCCCGGCACCCTCGCACTCGAGCAGCGACGACCCGGCGATGTGGGCGTGGAGCTTGCGGCTGTGACTGATCGACGTCAGCTTGTCGTCGGTGCCGCAGATGATGGTGGTCGGCACGACCGACAACGCCTTGACGGTCTCGAACTTGTCGAGGGTGGAGAAGTTCGGGAAGAACTCCGCGACCACCTCGAACGGCGTCGACGACAACATCCGGTCGACGAACTCGACGTACGACGCGGGCACGTCGCCTCCGAACGCGAGCTCGTCGGTGGCCACCATCGCCACCGAGCGGCCGAGGCGGCGCACACCGTCGACGGCCCGGTGTCCACGGGCGAGCGCGGACACGAGGCGCGCGGCCAGCTGACCGCCGACGTTGGCGGGCAGGGCGGGCACCAGCATCCGGTGTGGCTCCAGGCCGCCGGCGGTGGTCGAGATCAGGCCGACGCCGACGATCCGTTCGCCGAAGAGGTCCGGGTGCTCCTCCGCGAGCGCGACGATCGTCATCCCGCCCATCGAGTGGCCGACCAGGACGACCGGACCGTCGGGGACGACGGTGTCGAGCACCGTCTTCAGGTCTCGGCCGAGCTGGTCGATCGTGGCGTGGCCGGGCGTCGACCGCCCGGACCGGCCGTGGGAGCGCTGGTCGTAGTAGACGGCGCGGACCCTGCCTCGGTAGGCGGCACGCTGGAAGTGCCAGGAGTCCAGGGTCAACGAGTAGCCGTGAGCGAAGACGACCGTGAGCTCGGGTGCGTGGTCGCGGCCGCGCGGACCGGTGTACTCGTCGATCTCGACGTGGAGGTCGACGCCGTCGTCGGCCACCACCGTGATCGGGGCGGAGCGCAGCGATCCGAACGGCGTGTGGTCGCCCGCGCCGCGTCCGCTGATCACCTGGCGGCGACGGGCGACGCGGTACGCCGTGCCGGCTGCGGCGGCGGCGACGGCGCCGGCGGCGACGCCGCCGGCGACCGAGGCGACGCGGCGGCGTGCGCTCATCGGGTGGCTCCGACGTAGCGGCGGCGAAGGCGCCCACCGACCCGGGTCACGATCTCGTAGTGGATGGTTCCGCAGGCGCGGGCCCAGTCGTCGGCGGTGGGCTCCCCCGACGTACCGGGACCGAAGAGGACGACCTCGTCGCCGGCGTCGGGCCCGTCCTCGCCCAGGTCGATCACGAACTGGTCCATGCAGATGCGGCCGCGGATCGGCCGGCGCTTGCCGTCGACCCAGACCTCGGCGGTGTTGCCGGCATGGCGCGGGACCCCGTCGCCGTAGCCGAGCGGGACCAGGCCGACCCGGGTGTCGCCGGGCGTCGTCCAGGTGTGGCCGTAGGAGACCGAGGCGCCGGCGTGGAGATGCTTGGTGAGCGCGAGCGGGGCGGTCACGGTCATCGCCGGCTCGAGGCCGAGGTCGGAGGTGACACCGGGCGCGGGGTCGAGGCCGTAGCTCGCGATGCCGCACCGCACCAGGTCGAAGCGACTGGACGGTCGCAGCACCGCAGCCGCCGAGTTGGCCAGGTGGCGGACTTCGGGGACCAGTCCCGCCTGCTCGGCGGCGGCCAGGGCGTCGCGGAACTCGCGCTCCTGGACGGCGTTCGCGGGGTGCTCGGGCTCGTCGCTGCAGGCGAAGTGGGACCAGATGCCGGTGATCCGCCAGATCCCGTCGGCCTCGCCGGCGCGCGCGGCCGCGAGCACGTCCGGCCAGAGGTCCTTGGTCGAGCCACCCCGGGACAGGCCGGTGTCGATCTTGAGCTGGACCCGGGCCGGCGTACTGCCGTCGACGCGCCCCATGGCACCGCGGATCGCGTCGAGCTCGGCCACGGAGTACGCCGTGACGTCGACGTCGCGCTCGATCGCGGCGGCCCAGTCGTCGCCCGGCACCGTCAGCCAGCACAGCAGCCGACCGGTGTCGCCCGCTTCGCGCAGGCGGACCGCCTCCTCGATCGTGGCCACTCCGATCCACGGGGCTCCGGCCCGCCGGGCGGCGCGGGCGGCCTCGAGCATCCCGTGGCCGTAGCCGTCGGCCTTGACCACCACCATCACGTCGGACCCGTCGGGGGTGACCAGGTCGCGAAGGATCCCCACGTTGCGCCGGATCGCGGCCAGGTCGACCACGATCTCGGGTCGACGGACCTCGGCGCTCATGGGCGTCATCCTCCCATCGCCCACCTCAACCGACGATGGCGGCGATCACCGCGGGGAGGGCGGCCGCGACGGCGGGAGCGCTGATCGGGCCGCCGCGGGAGGCGTACGTCGCGGCGGCGCCGTGCAGCCACGAGCCGACCGAGCCGGCGTCGTACGGCGACAAGCCCGCGGCGAGCAACGCCCCGCAGAGCCCGCCGAGGACGTCGCCGGCACCGGCGACGGCGAGCCACGGCGTCCCGGTCGTGGTGACCCGCACCCGGCCGTCCGGTTCGGCCACCAGCGTGTGATGACCCTTGAGCAGCACGGTCGCGCCGTACCGCTCGGCGGCCTGGCGGACGTACGCCAGCTGCTCGGCCTCGACCGCGGCCCGATCGACGTCGAGCATGGCTGCGAGCTCGCCGGCGTGCGGGGTCAGCAGGGCCGGGCGGCCGACGGGGCCGTCGAGGTGCTGCAGCGCGTCGGCGTCGATGAGCAGCGGTACGTCGTCGGCCAGCGCGGCCGCGAGCGCGTCGGCGGAGCCCTCGTCGCCACCGGACCCGACGACCCAGGCCTGCACCCGCCCCTCGCCCACGACCACCTCGGGATGGGCGGCGAGGACGACGTCGGGTGCCCCACCGGCGTACCGGACCATCCCGGCCAGGCCGCACGCGGCGCCGGAGGTCGAGAGCACGCCGGCGCCCGGATAGCGCTCCGACCCGGCACGGACGCCGACGACGCCACGGGTGTACTTCTGCGCGTCGATCTCGGGCCGCGGCACCAGCGCGGCGACGTCGTCCTGCTGCAGGGCCGACACCCGGGCCGCGGGCAGGTGCAGCCCGAGGCCGACCAGCTGGACGACGCCGCAGACCGATGCGGCGGGCTCCACGAGGTGGCAGTTCTTGTGGGTGCCGAACGTGACCGTCAGGTCAGCGGTGACGTGGGGGCCGTCGAGGCGGCCGGTGTCGACGTCGACACCGCTCGGGACGTCGACCGCGACCGTCGGGACGCCGGCCACCGCCCGCACCGCCTCGGCCGCGCGCTCGCGCAACCCGGGCCTTCCGCCGATCCCGACGATCCCGTCGACGACGACGTCCGGAGCCGAGATGTCGGGCACGCCGACCAGGCGTCCCCCGACCGCCCGCAGGGCAGCGAGACCGGCCTCGTGCACGGAGTCCGCGACCGTCACCACCTCGACACGTGCGCCCCGCCGGGCGAGCACCGCACCGGCGTACAGCGCGTCGCCGCCGTTGTCGCCCGAGCCGACCAGCAGCAGCACCTTCCGGCCGTAGGCGCCGCCGAGGAGGTCGATCACCGCAGCCGCCAGCCCGGCCGCGGCCCGCTGCATCAGCGCACCCTCGGGCACCGTCGCCATCAGCGCCGCCTCGGCGGTGCGGACCTGCTCCACCGTGTGCGCCGACCTCATGCGCTCAACCTAGCCGCGGCTCCCGTCGGGTCGTGTGCCTGGCGACGGTCCCTAGACCGTTCTCAGGCACACGACCCGGGAGAGCCCCCGGGCGAGCTCAGGCCTCCAGCACCACCACGGCCGAGGCGATCCCCGCGTCATGCGAGAGCGAGAGGTGGACCGAGGTCGCACCCACCTCGACGGCTCGGGCGGCGACGGTGCCGCGGAGGGTGAAGCGGGGACGGCCGGACGACTCCGAGACGACCTCGGCGTCGTGCCACTCGAGGTTGCCGGGAGCGCCCAGTGCCTTGGCCAGCGCCTCCTTCGCCGCGAAGCGCGCGGCCAACGACGCCGGCGGTCGCGTGGCCTCGGCGGGCGTGAAGAGCCGCTCGACCATGCCCGGCGTACGCCGCACCGCGTCGTCGAAGCGCGAGATGTCGACGACGTCGATCCCGACGCCCACGATCGCCACCGGCCGGCCCCTACTCGACGGTGACGGACTTGGCCAGGTTGCGCGGCTGGTCGACGTCGTGGCCGAGCCTCGACGCGAGCTCGCACGCGAACAGCTGCAGCGGTACGACGGCCAGCACCGGCTGCAGCAACGTCGAGACCCGCGGCAGCCGGATGATCGTGTCGGCGAACTCCTCGATGCCGCGGTCGTCGTCCTCGACCAGCACGATGGTGCGGGCACCGCGCGCCCGGATCTCCTGGATCGCACTCACCATCTTGTCGTGGAGCTGGTCGCGGCCGTGGGGCGGCACGACGCAGAAGACCGGCAGCCCCGGCTCGATCAGCGCGATCGGCCCGTGCTTGAGCTCGCCGGCGGCGAAGCCCTCGGCGTGCAGGTAGGCGAGCTCCTTCAGCTTGAGCGCGCCCTCGAGCGCGATCGGGAAGCCGACGTGCCGCCCGAGGAACAGCACCGACCGCGTGTCCTGGAGGTCCTCCGCCAGCGCGTAGAGCTCGTCGGCGGAGTCGAGCAGCCGCTGCACGTGACCGGGCATGTCGCCGAGCTCGGTCACCACCCGCGCGATCTCGTCGGCGTACGACGTCCCGCGGACCTGGGCGAGGTACAGCCCCAGCAGGTACGCCGCGATCATCTGGGTCATGAAGCCCTTGGTCGACGCGACGCCGATCTCGGGCCCGGCATGGGTGTAGATGACGGCGTCCGACTCACGCGGGATCGTCGAGCCGTTGGTGTTGCAGATCGCCAGCACCTTGGAGCGCTGCTGCCGCGCGTGCCGGATCGCCTGCAGGGTGTCGGCGGTCTCGCCGGACTGGCTGATCGCGACCACCAGCGTCGACCGGGTGAGGATCGGGTCGCGGTAGCGGAACTCGTGGGCCAGCTCGACCTCGCAGGGGATGCGCGTCCAGTGCTCGATCGCGTACTTCGCCACCAGTCCGGCGTAGAAGGCCGTCCCGCAGGCGATGATGATGATCTTGTCGACCTCGCGGAGCTCGTCGTCGGAGATCCGGACCTCGTCGAGCTGGAGGCGGCCGGCCGCGTCGTGACGACCCAGCAGCGCATCGGCGATCGCGCGCGGCTGCTCGAAGATCTCCTTGCGCATGAACCAGTCGTAGCCGTCCTTCTCGGCGGCCGAGAGGTCCCAGTCGACGTGGTAGCGCGTGCCCTCCACCGGGGTGCCGTCGAACCCGATCACCTCGACGGCGTCGCGGGTGATCGTGACGATCTGGTCCTGGCCGAGCTCCAGCGCCTCTCGGGTGTGCTCGATGAACGCCGCGACGTCGGAGCCGATGAAGTTCTCGCCCTCGCCGAGCCCGACCACGAGGGGGGAGCTGCGTCGTGCCGCCACCACCCGCGACGGGTCCTGCGCGTCGACGGCGACCAGGGTGAAGGCGCCCTCGAGTCGTGAGCAGACCTGCAGCATCGCGTCGGTGAGCGTGCCGCCGCCGGCCAGGGCCGACTCGAGCAGGTGGGCCGCGATCTCGGTGTCGGTCTCCGACCTCAGCTCGTCGCCGGCCCGCTCGACCTCCGCACGCAGCTCGGCGAAGTTCTCGATGATGCCGTTGTGCACCAGCGCGACCCGGCCGTGGTTGCCGAGGTGCGGGTGGGCGTTGGCGTCGTTGGGGGCACCGTGCGTGGCCCAGCGGGTGTGCCCGATGCCCGTGGTGGCGGTCGGCAGCGGTGACTCCGACAGCTCCTTCTCGAGGTTGGCCAGCTTGCCGGCCTTCTTCGCCCAGGCGATCCGGTCGCCGCTGACGAGCGCGATCCCGGCGGAGTCGTAACCGCGGTACTCCAGGCGTCGCAGCCCCTCGATGACGACGTCCTGGGCCTGCTTGTCGCCGACGTACCCCACGATGCCGCACATGGGCCGGAGTCTATCGGCGGGTACCTCCGAGGCCGGCCACCCCGGGCGCGGCCGCGGCCGTGTGCAGGTCGGGCCGCAGCCTGCTGCCACAATGCGCGGCATGCCCAACGGAGCGGTGAACGGCAAGGGTGCGCACGCCGAGCCGTCGCCGTACGTCGAGCTCGACCGCGACGCCTGGGCCGCGCTCGGCGAGCACGTCACGCAACCGCTCAGCACCGACGAGATCGACCGACTCCGCGGTCTGGGCGACGAGCTCGACCTCGCGGAGGTCGAGCAGGTCTACCTGCCCCTCTCGCGGCTGCTCAGCCTGCGGGTGAAGGCGGCGCGCCGGCTGCACCGCAAGCAGGAGGAGTTCCTGCACGAGCCGCTGCCGCCGCGCACGCCGTTCGTGATCGGCCTGGCCGGCTCGGTGGCCGTGGGCAAGTCGACGACCGCCCGGGTGCTGCAGCAGATGCTCGCCCACTGGGACGAGCACCCCCACGTCGCGCTGGTCACCACCGACGGCTTCCTGCACTCCAACGCCGAGCTCGAACGACGCGGGTTGCTGCAGCGCAAGGGGTTCCCCGAGTCCTACGACCGGCGTGCCCTGCTGCGCTTCGTGGTCGACATCAAGTCGGGGAAGGACGAGGTCGAGGCGCCGACGTACTCCCACCTGGTCTACGACGTGGTGCCCGACCAGAAGGTCGTCATCCGGCACCCGGACATCGTGATCCTCGAGGGACTCAACGTCCTCCAGCCCGCCCGGGTCACCGAGGACGGCCGCTCGGCGCTCGCCCTGAGCGACTTCTTCGACTTCGGCATCTACGTCGACGCCGCGACCTCCGACATCCGGTCGTGGTACGTCGACCGCTTCCAGCGCCTGCGCGAGACCGCGTTCGCCGACCCGGCGTCGTACTTCCGACGCTACGCCGACCTCTCGCCCGACGAGGCCCGCAAGACGGCCGAGGGGATCTGGGACACCATCAACGGCCCGAACCTCGACCAGAACATCAAGCCGACCCGCTCCCGCGCCACGCTCGTCCTGCGCAAGGACCGCGACCACTCCGTGCGCTACGTGCGGCTGCGCAAGCTGTAGGCGCGTCTGGAAGGGTGGTGGAGCGTGTCCTCCCCGCTCCGCGCTCCCGGCTGGTGGAAGAGCGCCGTCGTCTACCAGGTCTACCCGCGGTCCTTCATGGACTCCGACGGTGACGGCGTCGGCGACCTCGCCGGCATCACCTCGCGCCTCGACCACCTGGGCACGCTGGGTGTCGACGTGCTCTGGCTGTCGCCGGTCTACCGCTCGCCGATGGACGACAACGGCTATGACATCAGCGACTACGAGGACGTCGACCCACTGTTCGGGACGCTCGCCGACCTCGACGCCCTCGTCGCCGGCTGTCACGAACGCGGCATCCGGGTGGTGATGGACCTCGTCGTCAACCACACCTCCGACGAGCACCCGTGGTTCGTCGAGTCGCGCGACCCGGCGTCACCGAAGCGAGACTGGTACTGGTGGCGTCCGCCCCGCGCTGACGGGTCCGCCCCCACGAACTGGGAGTCGTTCTTCGGCGGCTCCGCCTGGGAGTACGACGACCGCAGCGGCGAGTACTACCTCCACCTCTTCAGCCGGAAGCAGCCCGACCTCGACTGGGAGAACCCCGAGGTCCGCCAGGCGGTCCACGCGATGATGCGGCGCTGGGTCGACCGCGGCATCGACGGGTTCCGGATGGACGTGATCGAGCTGATCTCCAAGGAGGCCGACCTGCGCGACGGCGTACCGGCCGACGGGCAGACGCTCGCCTCGCCGGTCGGGGTGTCGTTCGGACCGCGGCTGCACGAGTTCCTCGTCGAGATGAACCACGAGGTCGGCCTCTCCGCCGAGCACCTGCTCACGGTCGGCGAGATGGGGATGAGCACGATCGAGCAGGCGCGGCAGGTGACCGATCCCGCACGCGGCGAGCTCGACATGCTCTTCAGCTTCGAGCACCTGTGGCAGGACGAGGTGCCCGGTCAGGGCAAATGGGGCCTGAAGCCGCTGCACCTCCCCGACCTGAAGCGGGTCCTCGAGCGCTGGCAGAACGGACTCGCCGACATCGGCTGGAACTCCCTCTACTGGGACAACCACGACCAGCCCCGGGCCGTCAGCCGCTTCGGCGACGACTCCCCCGATCACCGGATCGTCTCCGCCAAGACCCTCGCGACGGTGCTGCACCTGCATCGCGGCACGCCGTACGTGTACCAGGGCGAGGAGCTCGGCATGACCAACGCCGGCTTCACCCGCGTGGAGCAGTACGCCGACCTCGAGTCGCTCAACTGGGCCCGCGAGGCGCTCGCGCGCGGTCTCCGCGAGGAAGCGGTGCTCCGGGCGCTGGCGACCAAGAGCCGCGACAACGCCCGCACCCCGATGCAGTGGGACGCCTCCGAGAACGCCGGCTTCACCAGCGGTACGCCGTGGCTCCCGGCCCACGCCAACCGCGACGTCGTCAACGCCGAGGCCGAGCTGGCCGACCCCGACTCCGTGTTCCACCACTACCGGCGGCTGATCGAGCTGCGCCACTTCGACGACGTCGTGGTCGACGGCCGCTTCGCGCTGCTCCTGCCCGACGACCCGGCCGTCTGGGCCTTCACCCGGACCCTGGGCGACCAGGTGCTGCTCGTGCTCGCCAACCTGTCGGGTGACCCGGTCACCATCTCGCCGGACGACGTCCCCGACGTGTCCGGGCGTGAGGTGCTGCTGCCCACGCACGCGCCGCCGTACGGGTCGACGCTGCGGCCCTGGGAGTCGCGGATCGAGCGAGGACGCTTCGATCCGGGGACCTCGTAGACCGCACACCGGTGAGTCAGGTGCGTTCGAGCCGGACCACCACCGACTTGGAGACGGGGGTGTTCGACTCGTCGGCGACCGAGTCGAGCGCGACCAGGACGTTGGCCTCGGGGTAGTACGTCGCCGCACAGCCCCGGGCGCTCGGATAGCTGACTGCCCGCAACCCCGGGAGCAGGCGCTCGCCGTCGTCGAACACGGACACCACGTCGACGATGTCACCGTCGGCGATCCCCAGCGCAGCGAGGTCTTCCGGGTTGACGAAGACGACGTTGCGACCGTGCTTGATCCCCCGGTAGCGGTCGTCGTACCCGTAGACCGTGGTGTTGAACTGGTCGTGCGAGCGCAGCGTCTGCAGGAGCAGGTGACCCGCCGGCACCTCGACCGCGGTCAACGGGTTGGCCGTGACGTGCGCCCTGCCGGTCGACGTCTCGAACTCGCGCGAGTCGCGTGCGGCGTTGGGCAGCTGGAAGCCTCCCGGATGTGCCACCCGCTCCTCGAAGGCGTGGAACCCGGGGACGACGTGGGCGATGTGACGCCGGATGACCGAGTAGTCCCGAGCCATGCCCTTCCAGTCGATGGCCCGCTCGTCCCGGCCCTGCCGTGGGGCGGACCCGAGGAGCGCGTCGGCGATGCCGCAGACGATCTGGACCTCACTGCGCAGGTGAGGTGATCCGGGCAGGAGCTTGCCGCGCGAGGAGTGCACCATGCTCATCGAGTCCTCGACGGTGACGAACTGCTCTCCCGCGGTGGTGACGTCGCGCTCGGTGCGGCCCAGGCAGGGCAGGATGAGCGCCTCGCGTCCGTGATGGAGGTGCGACCGGTTGAGCTTGGTCTGGATGCCGACGGTGAGTCCGACGTTCTCCATCGCCTTGGTCGCGACGTGGGTGTCGGGAGTGGCGACCGCGAAGTTGCCGCCGAGGCCGATGAACACGTCGACCTGGCCGTCGCGCATGGCCCGCAGCGCGGCCACGGTGTCCAGGCCGTGCTCGCGAGGCGGCGCGAACCCGAACTCGTCCCGGATCGCATCGAGGAACGAGTCCGGCATCTGCTCCCAGATCCCCATCGTCCGGTCGCCTTGGACGTTGCTGTGTCCGCGGATGGGCGCGGCCCCGGCTCCAGGACGCCCGACGTTGCCGCGCAACAGCAGGAAGCTGACGATCTCGCGGACGGTGGCCACCGCGTTCTTGTGCTGCGTCAGTCCCATCGCCCAGCAGACGATGACCCGGTCGTGGGCCTCCACGTCGTCGGCCAGCGCCTCGATCTCCCGGCGCCGCAGGCCGCTGTGCGCCTCGATGGTCGCCCAGTCGAGGCCGGCCCAGGCCCGGGCCGCGACGTCGTACCCGTCGGTGTAGTGCTCGAGGAAGTCCCGGTCGACCGCGCCCCGCTCGGTGAGGAGCTTGTTGACACCCGCGAAGAGGGCGAGGTCGCCGTTGAGCCGCACCGACAGGTGTACGTCGGCCATCTTGGTGCCGACTCCCGAGATCCCGCGAGCGGACTGCGGGTTCCGGAACCGGATCAGCCCTGCCTCGGGCAACGGGTTGATCGCCACGATCCGGGCGCCGCGCCGCTTGGCCTCCTCCAACGCGGTGAGCATGCGGGGGTGGTTGGTCCCGGGGTTCTGTCCGGCGATCAGGATGAGTCCCGACTCGTGGGCGATGTCGTCGAAGGTGACGGTCCCCTTCCCGGTCCCGAGGGTCTCGGTCAGAGCCGTCCCGCTGGACTCGTGGCACATGTTCGAGCAGTCGGGCAGGTTGTTGGTCCCTGATCGGCGGGCCAGGAGCTGGTAAACGAACGCGGCCTCGTTCGAGGCGCGGCCGGAGGTGTAGAACACCGCGCGGTCCGGCGAGTCCATCGCCGCCAGCCGCTCCGCGACGAGGTCGAAGGCGTCCTGCCAGTCGATCGGCTGGTAGTGGGTCCCGCCCGGTGGGACGTACATCGGCTGGGTGAGACGACCCTGGCGCTCGAGCCAGTGGTCGTCGCGCTGGAGCAGGTCCGCGACCGAGTGCTCGGCGAAGAAGTCGGCGCCGACCCGCTTGCGGGTCGCCTCCCACGCCACCGCCTTGGCGCCGTTCTCGCAGAACTCGGCTGCCTTGCGCCGGTCGGGGTCCGGCCACGCGCACGACGGGCAGTCGAAGCCGTCGATGTGGTTCATCTTCAGCAGGGTCTGCGCCGCGCGCTTGGGACCCATCTCGTCCTTCGCGTACTTCATCGACCAGTAGATGCCCGGCAGTCCCACGGCCGCACGCTCGGGCTCGCCGACTTCCGGGCCACCAGCAGAGCTCTGATCCGTCACGCTCTCCCTGTACCCCGCCGACCGGCCCTCATCACCGAGCACGCGCCCGGTGGGCCCGGCCAGCGACCCCGCTCAGAGGCTGCGGTGGTACTCCAGGAGGTGCTCCACCACCCGGTAGCCCATCACCTCGTTGATCGCGTTCATCCGCTCGTTGACGTCGGCGTTGCTGGTGACCACCAGGTGACACTCGGGGAAGGCTGCCCGCAGCGCACGGTGGGTCGCGAGCTTGGTCGCCAGGCCGAGCCGATGTCCCCGGTGCTCGGGCAGCACCATCGTGACGGAGATGTGGGCCGCCCGCGGGTCGTGGGTGTTGACCCGGATGCCGGTGAGCGCCACCACGGCCCCGTCCCGCCCGACCGCAGCCGCCTCGTACGTCGCGAGGCCGACCTCGACCCGGTGCCGCTCGGCCGCGCGGACCCGGTCGACGGTCCACTCACCGTCGTCGAGGCCGAGCTCGCCCTGCGGGATCAGGCTCATCACCCGGCTGAGCGCCACGCCGAAGCTCTCGACCAGCCCGTCGGGACATGCGTCCCGCCAGACGACCACCCGGTAGTCCCCGACCTCACCCGCGACCTCGTCGTCGAGCGGAGCCCAGCGCGGTTCGCAGGCCACCAGGTCCAGGGCCTTCATCTCCTCACGGTTGGCCAGCGCGTAGCCGCGCGACTCGGCGAACCCGGTGTCCGGCGACTCCACACCCGGCGGCGGGGCGAACACCTCGAACAGCACCCGGCTGCGCCCCGCGTCCCGCGATCGGCGTTCGACCTCCGCGAGCACTGCCGACCCGACGCCACGTCCCCGATGGCCGGGGTGGGCCGTGGCCTCGGCGTAGGCCACGGTCGGGTTGTCGCTCATCGGCAGGTTGACCAGGCCTGCGCCGACCGGAACGTCCCCGTCGTAGGCCGTGAACATCGTGACCTCGAAGTCCGGGTGCTGCCGCGCCAGGCCGACCCGGGCGATCTCCCACGACGTGATCAGCTCCGGCGGTCGGTGACGCACCGCCGCGGCCCACGTGGAGTGCCACGTGTGCAGCTGCTCCTCGTCGACCTTGGCGACCTCCCGCATCTCCAGCACCCGGTGGACGCTAGAGCGCCGTCGGATCCGGCGCGACCCGGTTTCGCGTCAGAGGGAGAGACGGCGGCGTACGACGTCGGCGAGGCGCTCGGCGACGGCCGAGGCCTCCCGGGGCGACGCGGCCTCGACCATGACCCGCACCAGCGGCTCGGTGCCCGACGGGCGGAGCAGGACCCGGCCGCCGTCGCCGAGCTTCTCCTGCTCGACCGCCACCGCGGCGGCCAGCTCCGGGTCGTCGGTGCGCTCGCGGTCGACCCCGGGGACGTTGACCAGCACCTGCGGCAGCGTCGTCATCACCGACGCGAGGTCGCGCAGCGAGGACCCGGTGCGGACCATCCGCTGCAGCACCTGGAGCGCGGTCAGGATGCCGTCACCGGTGGTGGCGTGGTCGCTCATGATGATGTGACCCGACTGCTCACCACCGAGGGTGAACCCGCCGTCGCGCATCGCCTCGAGCACGTAGCGGTCGCCGACCGCGGTCTGGTGGACGGTGATGCCGGACTTCTGCATCGCCTGGAAGAACCCGAGGTTGCTCATCACCGTGGCCACCACCGTGTCGTGGGCGAGCCGGCCGCGCTCGTGCAGGTCGATGGCGAGCACCGCCATCAGCTGGTCGCCGTCCACGACGTTGCCGGCGTGGTCGACCGCCAGGCACCGGTCGGCGTCGCCGTCCCAGGCGAAGCCGACGTCGGCACCCCGCGCCAGGACCGCCTCTCGCACGGCCTCGAGGTGCGTCGACCCGCAGCGCTGGTTGATGTTGAGCCCGTCGGGGTCGTCGTTGATCGCGAGCACGTCGGCCCCGGCCGCCCGCACCGTGTGGGGGCCGACCACCGAGGCGGCGCCGTTGGCGCAGTCGAGGACGACCTTGAGCTCGGCGAGCGGGGTGTCGACGGTGCGGAGCAGGTAGTCGGAGTACTCCGCGACCGAGCGGGCGTACGGCGTGACCCGGCCGACGTCGGCGCCGACGGGGCGGTCCCACGGCTGGCCGACGAGCGCCTCGATCTCGCGCTCCAGCGCGTCGTCGAGCTTGACTCCGCCGCGGGCCAGGAACTTGATGCCGTTGTCGGGCATCGGGTTGTGGGACGCGCTGATCACGACACCCACGTCCGCGCCCAGGGCGTCGGTCAGGTAGGCCACGCCCGGGGTCGGCAGGACCCGCAGCCGGATGACGTCGACGCCGGCTGAGGCCAGGCCGGCCACCACGGCGTGCTCGAGGAACTGGCCCGAGATCCGGGTGTCGCGACCGACCACGGCGACCGGACGCTGTCCTCTGTAGCCGCCGTGGTCGACGAGCACCCGGGCCGCGGCTGCGCCGAGGTCCACCGCGAGCTCGGCGGTGATCACACCGTTGGCGAGCCCGCGGACCCCGTCGGTGCCGAAGATCCGCTGCGTCATCGGTGGCCGGGACCGTCGGCGGCTGTCAGCGCTTGCTGAACTGAGGAGCCTTGCGCGCCTTCTTGAGGCCGGCCTTCTTGCGCTCGATGACACGCGCGTCACGGGTTAGCAGTCCGGCCTTCTTCAAGGTCGGGCGGTTGGCGTCGACGTCGATCGCGTTCAGGGCCCGGGCCACGCCGAGGCGGAGGGCACCGGCCTGGCCGGTGATGCCGCCGCCGTGGATGCGGGCGATGACGTCGAAGCGACCGTCGAGCTGGAGCGCCTCGAAGGGCTCCTTGACGACCTGCTGGTGGAGCTTGTTCGGGAAGTACGAGTCGAGGGTGCGGCCGTTGATCGTCCAGACACCGGTGCCGGGGAGGATGCGCACGCGGGCGACGGCCTCCTTGCGGCGGCCGGTCGCGGCGGCCGGGGCGATGGTCGCCGGGCGTGCTGGGTCGGCGCCGGGCGAGGTCTCGGACGTGTAGGCCACGCCCTGCTCGTCGGTGGTGAACGTCGCGGTCTCGGCGGCGTCGGTGGTGGTGGTCGTGTCGTCAGCCACGGAAGTTCCTTCGGTTGTCTGCTCGCTCACTGGGAGACCTGCGTGATCTCGAACGGCTTGGCCTGCTGGGCCTGGTGCGGGTGGGTGGGGCCGGCGTACACCTTGAGCTTCTTCAGGATCTGACGGCCGAGCTTGTTCTTCGGGAGCATCCCCCACACGGCGCCCTCGATCACCTTGCGGGCGTCCTTCTCCAGCTGCTTGCCCACGGGGGTGGCGGTGAGGCCGCCCGGGTAGCCGGAGTGGCGGTAGAGAAGCTTGCTGGTCAGCTTGTCGCCGGTGAGCGCGACCTTCTCCGCGTTGACGACGATGACGAAGTCACCCATGTCCATGTGCGGGGCGAAGGTCGGCTTGTGCTTGCCGCGCAAGAGGTTCGCCGACTGGACGGCGAGCTTGCCGAGCACGATGTCGGTGGCGTCGATGACGTGCCACTCGCGATGGATGTCGCCGGGCTTCGGGCTGTACGTACGCACGTGCGTCTGCCTTACTCGTTCGTGGTCCGGCCGGGCGGTCGCCCACCGGGTGGTGCTGCTGCGGCTGCTGACGAACACTGCCCGGCTTCACCTCATCCGGGTCTGCACCTCGACCGACGTAGTCGGGGCACGGCAGGAGTCGCGACCGCACAATCTACCGGCTGCCCAGGTCAGCGGCCTAATCCTGCTCGCTAGCCTGCGACCCATGGAGCTCACCGACGGAGAGGTCGCGCTCGCGGCCGCCGCGGTCGGAGCCGCGGTCGTCCGCCGCCACTATCGCACCGTCGTCGAACGTCACATGAAGGTCGGTTCCGACTTCGCTACCGACGCAGATCTGGAGGCGGAGTCGGCGATCCGGGCGGTGCTGAGCGAGCACCGCCCCGAGGACGCCCAGCTGGGCGAGGAGCACGGGGCCTCGGGGCCGGCCTCCGCGCGTCGTTGGCTGGTCGACCCGCTCTGCGGGACGCGGAACTTCGCCGCCGGTCTCCCGCTGATGTCGAGCAACGTCGCCCTCTCCGTCGACGGGGAGGTCACCGCGGCCGCTTCGGCCGAGTGCGTCGGCGACGAGACGTACTGGACGGACGGCCGCGGCGCTTGGTGCCGCCGCGGTGGCGCCGACACCGTGCTGCGGCCGGACGCCCGGTCGCTGATGGTGTCCCTCAACCTCGAGGTGGCCCCTGAGGGACGCCGCCGCGCGTCGGAGCTGCTCGCGAATCCGGCGTTCTTCGAGACATACCAACCTCGCGTCACGTCGACCACCGAAGCGCTCGCCTGGGTCGCGGCCGGACGCCACGCGGCCTACCTCACCGAGGGCGACCTGGTCGACAACGTGCATTTCGCGGCAGGCGTAGGTCTGTGCCGCGCCGCGGGCTGCGTCGTCACCGACCTGGGGGGCGGGCCGGTGCGGACCGGTACGAACGGACCGGCTGGCCGCGCTGGACTGCTGGCGACCGCGGACGAGGAGACCCACGCGGCGCTGCTCGCGCTGCTGCACGCCTGACGAAGGACGTCCTGACTTGGATTCGCCCTCCGGAGTACCCCGAAGTAAGTTGACGGGGTGACTGACTCCCTCTCCGTCCGCGACAACCGCACCGGCCAGGAGTACGACGTACCGATCGAGAACGGCACGGTCAAGGGCGCGGACCTCGGCAAGATCAAGGACGGCGACGGGGCTCCGCTCGCCGTGTACGACCCCGGTTTCGTGAACACCGCCTCGTGCAAGAGCAGCGTCACGTTCATCGACGGTGAGGAGGGCATCCTGGAGTACCGCGGCTACCCGATCGAGCAGCTGGCCGAGAAGTCGACGTTCCTCGAGGTCGCCTACCTGCTGATCCACGGCGAGCTGCCGACCAAGACCCAGTACGAAACTTGGGTGCACGACATCACGTACCACACGTTCGTCCACGAGAACGTGAAGACGTTCATGGAGGGCTTCCGCTACGACGCCCACCCGATGGGGATGCTGATGGCGTCCGTCGGTGCGCTGTCGACGTTCTACCCCGACGCGCGCCACATCGACGACGACGAGATCCGCCAGCTCCAGATCGTCCGGATGATCGCGAAGATGCCGACCCTCGGCGCCTGGGCCTTCCGGCACGCGCAGGGCAAGCCGTTCGTCTACCCCGACAACGAGCTGGGCTACACCGCGAACTTCCTGTCGATGCTCTTCCGGATGAGCGAGGACCGCTTCGCCGCCGACGAGCGACTGGTCAAGGCGCTCGACGTGCTGTTCATCCTGCACGCCGACCACGAGCAGAACTGCTCCACCAACGCCGTCCGCTCCATCGGCTCGTCGCAGGTCGACCCCTACTCCGCGGTGGCCGGCGGCATCGGCGCCCTCTACGGCCCGCTGCACGGCGGTGCCAACGAGGCCGTGCTGCGGATGCTGCGCCGGATCAAGAACAAGGAGAACATCCCCGACTTCATCGAGGGTGTGAAGAACGGCGACGAGCGGCTGATGGGCTTCGGACACCGGGTCTACAAGAACTATGACCCGCGGGCCACGATCATCAAGAAGGCCTGCGACGACGTCTTCGAGGTGACCGGGGTCAACCCGCTCCTCGAGATCGCCATGGAGCTGGAGAAGATCGCGCTCGAGGACGAGTACTTCGTCTCCCGCAAGCTCTACCCGAACGTCGACTTCTACTCCGGGCTGATCTACGAGGCGCTCCAGTTCCCGCCCGAGATGTTCACGGTGCTGTTCGCGATCGGGCGTACGCCGGGCTGGCTGGCGCAGTGGGTCGAGCTGGTGCAGGACAAGGAGCAGAAGATCGCCCGGCCGAAGCAGATCTACACCGGCCAGCGGACGCTCGACTTCACCCCCGCGTCGGAGCGCTGGAGCTGAGCGAGGACCCATCGCCCCGACGAAGGAGGGGCACAGGTCCGCAGCGAACCGAAGCGAGCCTGTTCGCGAGGTGGTCTGACACCGGCCCTCGGACCCCGTCGGTCGAGCCTGTCGAGTCCTCCGCGTCGGGCCCCAGAACAGTGACCGGGGTTCGTCGGCGTTGCTCGGGCTGCTGACACCGCGCAATTGCGCCACTTGAGCAACCCCGCCGGCCCCCGACTGCGCAAACAGCGCAAATGCGCCACTTGAGCAACCCGCCGGCCCCCGACCGCTCAAACCACGCAATTGCGCCACTTGAGCAACTCCGGCGACCCCCCGACTGCTCAAACAGCGCAAATGCGCCAATTGAGCAACCCCGTCCGCGTCCCGACCGCTCAAACAGCGCAATTGCGCCACTTGAGCAACGCAGTGACCTCAGGCGGCTGCCCGCTCGACCTCGAGCAACGACTCGGAGTGCCGCTCGGCCTCGAAGGCCGCGTGGCCACCGCGGAAGCCGAACAACCGCTTCGTCCACACGATGTAGACGACCGCGAACAGGTTCAGGGCCAGCGCCCCGACGCGGAGCCAGGTGACCTTCTCGAGGAGCTCGTAGACCTCCAGCGGGACGAACACCGCGGTGCCGACGACCGCGACGTACTCGCCCCACCGCTTCATCAGCCACAGCCCCACGGCCTCCAGCAGCTCCAGCGCCCCGTAGGCCAGCACCCCGAGGCTGACCAGGGTGAGCGTGTGGGGGTCGGCCGCCAGGGCCTTCTCGATCAGCCGCACCGGGCCGGTCGACTGCAGGTCGACTCCGGCGTGCTCGGCGACGGGACGGAGGCGCGGCAGGTAGTCGTCGAAGACCCGCTGCAACGAGTCCCGGGACCCCTCGAACTTGTACACGCCGTACGCCAGCGCCACGAGCAGGACGCCTCGGATCCCGCGCTCGACGGCCAGCAGCCGCAGGATGAAGGCGTCCCGGAGCGCCTTGCCGCGGAGCACGATCGGTGCGTCCTCGGCCGATCCGCGTCCGTGCGGCTCGCCAGGCACGAACGAGCCGCAGCGCAGGCACCGCCACGCCACGCCGTCGACCGTGTCCACGTGCAGGGGTACGGCGAGGTCCTCCTCGGTCGGCGCCCACGTCACGTGGCCGTGCCAGCCGCAGCTGCGCACGTTCCAGTCGAAGTTCCGCCAGGGGTTCCTCACGCCGCGCAGCCTAGAGAGTGCCGGTCGCCGACGACGCATCCAGACGCTGAGAAATGCCGAGCGGAAATGCGGTCGAGTTGGCAGGATCAGACCGTGACCACGACTGCCGCCCTGGAGGCTCAGCTGGAGCACCTCCGAGCCGCGCCGGCCGACAGCGGCACCCTCGCGATGGTCGTACGCCGACCCGAGGCCGGCGTCCGCGAGCTCCTCGACGAGGGCCGGCTCGACGAGGCCGAGGGCCTGGTGGGTGACAACTGGCTGAGCCGGGCCACCTCGCGCGCCATCGCCGACGGACGCCACCTCGACGCGATGATCACCGTGATGAGCGCACGGATGGCCACCCTGCTCGCCGACGACGACGCGACCCGGGCCCTGGCCGGTGACCAGCTCTACGTCGACCTCGATCTCTCCCACGACAACCTCCCGGCCGGCAGCAGGATCGCCATCGGCGACGACGCCGTGCTCGAGGTCAGCGCGAAGCCGCACGCCGGGTGCAAGAAGTTCCTCGCCCGGTTCGGCCCGGACGCCCTCGCGTTCGTCAACAGCGAGGCCGGCAGCCGGATGCGACTGCGTGGTCTGAACGCCCGGGTCGTCCACGGCGGCCGGATCTGCCCGGGCGACGCCGTACGCCGGCTCGCCTGACGTGGGCTGAACGAGGCGGCGCTTCTTCAGGACACCCCAGCGCCGTCTCAGCGTCCTCCCAGACTCACCCGGCAACGTCGGGGTCATGACGAACGACCCGTACGGCAGCTCTGAGCCGGACAACCGTCACGAGTGGGGTCAGGAGCCGCCTTCCCCGCCCGCGACCTGGTCGCCGTACGGTCATGCAGCCCCGACGGAGGACGGCCGGTCCACCCTCGGCCAGGACGTCAGCCCACCGGTTCACCCGCCGGAGCGACGTCCCCGGAGCGGGCTGCGAGGCAAGGGGCTGGCCGCCACGGTTGTGGCGGCCAGCCTGCTCGTCGGCGGAGCGGCCGGCGTCGGAGGTGCCGCGGTCTGGACGTCCACGCACGACGAGGTGCAGTCCTCCCCGGTGCTGACCCAGACCGGTGGTTCCACCGCTCAGACGGCCGTGACCGGCTCGATCGAGAAGGTCGCCCAGAGCGTGCTGCCGTCGGTGGTGATGATCGACGTCAGCGGCGCCAACGGGTCGGGCTCGGGCTCCGGGATCATCCTCAGCCAGGACGGCAAGATCCTGACCAACAACCACGTGGTCGCCCTCGCCGGCAAGGGCGGGCAGATCACCGTGGCCTTCAACGACGGGTCGCACGCGAACGCGAAGGTGCTCGGCACCGATCCCCTCACCGACACCGCCGTGGTCCAGGCGCAGGGCGTGAAGAACCTGACGCCGGCCACGCTCGGCCACTCGTCGAGCCTTCAGGTGGGCCAGGGGGTCGTGGCGATCGGCTCGCCGTTCGGGCTCGACGCGACCGTCACCAGCGGCATCGTCAGCGCGCTGAACCGGCCCGTGAACGTCGGTCAGGTCAGCCAGGGAAACGCGACGGTCTACCCCGCGATCCAGACCGATGCGGCGATCAACCCCGGCAACTCAGGGGGTCCGCTCGTCAACCTCTCCGGTGAGGTCGTCGGCATCGACGCGGCGATCCAGACCGCGACCGACCAGTCGACCCAGCAGGGCGAGCCCGGCTCGATCGGCCTCGGCTTCGCGATCCCGATCGACGAGGTGCTGCCGATCGTCCAGCAGATGATCAAGGGCGAGACCCCGACCCACGCGCGGCTCGGCATCGGTGTCGAGAACGCCTCCACGGGATCCGCCGGCGCCCAGATCACCGACGGCGCCAAGGTGAGCCAGGTCAACAACGGCTCGGCGGCCGCCAACGCCGGCCTCAAGTCGGGTGACGTGATCACCAAGGTCGACGACCACCTGATCACCTCGTCCGACTCGCTGGTGGCGACCGTCCGCTCGTACCGACCGGGCGACCACGTGACCGTGACCTACGAACGCGGTGGGAGCACCCACACGGTGTGGGTCACCCTCGACTCCGACGCCGCCACGCAGAACTCCTGATCTCGGACCCCGGGAAAGCGTCCAGAGCGCCGGTGACGCCCCCGGGGTCCGTGCCACTCTCGGTCACCTGACGCGACGGACCCGCGTCTCGTCCCAGACAGGACCGTCGGACTCGTAGACCTCGCCCTCGGCGCCGTAGACCAGGAACCGGTCGAAGCCGCGGGCGAACCAGCGGTCGTGGGTGACCGCGACCACCGTGCCCTCGAACGCCTCCAGGCCGTCCTCGAGCGCCTCGGCGGACTGGACGTCGAGGTTGTCGGTCGGCTCGTCGAGCAGGAGCAGCGTCGCCCCCGAGAGCTCGAGCAGCAGGATCTGGAAGCGCGCCTGCTGGCCGCCCGACAGTGACTCGAACTTCTGCTCGGACGCGTGCGCGAGCTCGTAGCGGTCGAGCACGCGGGCGGCGGCCTCGCGACCCATGCCCGTGCGGCCGTCCGGGGTGCCGTCACCGCGATGGAGGATCTCCAGCAGCGTCCGGCCCACCAGCTCGGGATGCTCGTGCGTCTGCACGAACCACCCGGGCCGCACCCGCGCGCCGAGCTTGGCCTTGCCCGTGTGGCGCACCGGGTCGATCACCGTGGAGTCGACCGGGCGGTGCTCGATGTCGGGGTCGGATCCGCCGGCGGCCAGCAGGCGCAGGAAGTGCGACTTGCCCGAGCCGTTGCTGCCGAGCACCGCGACCCGCTCGCCGTACCAGACCTCGAGGTCGAAGGGCTGCATCAGCCCGGTCAGCTCCAGGCCTTCGCAGACCACGGCACGCTTGCCGGTGCGGCCGCCCTTGAGCCGCATCGAGACCTGCTGCTCGCGCGGCTGCTCGATCGGCGGGCCGGCCTCCTCGAACTTCCGGAGCCGGGTCTGGGCGGCCTTGTACTGCGAGGCCATGCCGTCGTTGTACTCCGCCTTGATCCTCAGCCGCAGGACCAGCGCCTTGATCTTGGCATGCTCCTCGTCCCAGCGCCGGCGCATCTCCTCCAGGCGCTCGAACCGGTCGCGGCGCGCCTCGTGGTACGACGCGAAGCCGCCCGGGTGGGTCCACACCAGGTTGCCGGCGGCCCCGAGCTCGACGGAGACGATCCGGGTGGCGGTGTTGTTGAGCAGCTCGCGGTCGTGGCTGATGAACAGGATCGTCTTCTCCGACTCGCGGATGCGTCCCTCGAGCCAGATCTTGCCGGGCACGTCGAGGAAGTTGTCGGGCTCGTCGAGCAGCAG
>Ga0070665_100001253_pt1 | contig 30634 bp, 31 predicted proteins | sample KBSS13metaG_FD_65862 | JGI IMG/M metagenome (GOLD analysis project Ga0070665, IMG submission 65862) | Switchgrass rhizosphere microbial communities from Kellogg Biological Station, Michigan, USA - KBS S1-3 metaG | ecosystem: Host-associated > Plants > Roots > Rhizosphere > Soil ... | reverse complement strand
CCGTAGCTGCGCGTCAGGCCGTCGACCCAGAGGGGTGGTGTGTCGGGCACGCCACCAGTGTGACGCGCGCCCGTAAGATCGCCCGCATGGCTGAGCCGGTGGGCCGACCCAACGAGGTGTCCTACGCGATCGACCCACGGTCGGCGGCGCTGGTCGGCGTCGACTTCCAGGTCGGCTTCGGGCACGGCTTCGAGCCCGTGCCGCACGCCGACGAGGCGGTTGCGAACTTCGTCGCGCTCGCCCGCGCCTGGCGCGAGGCCGGCGGCACGGTGATCCACGTGCACACGACCTACACGCCCGAGCGCGTGCCGACGGGCCGCGTCACCGACTTCGTCCCCGGCATCGCCGGGGCGCTGTCGGAGGGCTCGCCGCTCGCCGCGTTCTACGACGGGATGGTCGAAGAGGGCGACGTCCTCGTCCCGAAGACGACGTTCAGCGCCGTCCTCTCCAGCGACCTGTCCGGGGAGCTGGCCCGGCGCGGGTTCGACACGGCGGTCGTCGGCGGGCTCACGACGCCGATCTGCGTGCAGACGACGGTCGACGCGCTGAGCATGACCGGCACGAAGGTCTGCCTCGTCACGGATGCGTGCGCCTCGCAGCCCATGGGCGGCCTGTCCGCCGAGGAGGCGCACGACGCCGCGGTCGGGCGGATGGGCTACCTCTTCGCGAGCGTCGCGACGACGGCCGAGCTCGTCGACCGGATCGCCTCCGGCTAGGCCGTCGGCGGCGGCTCGTCGAGCTCGGGGAGCTCCTCGGCCGCGTGGACCGCGCAGAGCGGCGGCCCGTCGGACTCCAGGGCGTCCGCCATCTCCTGCGTCGTGAGCTGGGCTCCGCAGACCTGGCAGTGGGCGACGTCGGGATCGTCGACAGCCATGATCTGTGGGTCCCCACCGGGCGGCTCGGTCAAACGGGCACGCGCAGGTACGATCGCGGCGTGCCCGATCGCCTCCACTTCACCGAATCCGATGACGCGAACGCGCTCATCGCGCAGGACCCGATGGCACTGCTGATCGGCTTCGCGCTCGACCAGCAGGTGTCGGTCCAGAAGGCGTTCTCGGGGCCGCTCGCCATCCGCGAGCGTCTCGGCGCGCTGGATGCGGCGACCGTCGCCGGCGCGGACCTCGAGGCGGTCTTCCGCGAGCGTCCCGCCATCCATCGCTACCCGGCCGTGATGGCCAAGCGGGTGCACGACCTCGCGGCGTACCTCCGCGACACCTACGACGGCGACGCCGCGCGCGTGTGGACCGACGCCGCCGACGGCGCCGAGCTGCGCGCCAACCTCGAGGCGCTCCCCGGGTTCGGCGAGATGAAGGTCAAGGCGCTGGGGTCGGTGCTGGCCAAGCGCTTCGACGTCGCCGCCGCCCAGGACCTCGTGCCCTGGCACCCGACGCTGGGCGACGTCGACTCGGCGGACGCGCTCGCCGAGTACCAGGCGGCGAAGCGCATCCACAAGAAGGAGTGGTCGGCGAAGGCCCCCGCCGGGGGCTAGTCCCGGCGGTCCGTCTCGGTCGTCGGTGCGGTCTTCTCGACGGTGCTCGTCGTCCTCGCCGAGCGGCCGAGCGACCGGAGCCAGGCGATGGTCAGCGCCTCCTGCCGGCGGATGAAACGCGCGCGCTCCGCGGCGTTCTGCGGCGCGGCGGACGCTGCCGCGGGGCGGTTCGAAGGTCTCACGTCAGAGCCTTACCCGGACTGCGTGAGCGTAGTCTGGAGGTCGTGAACGGCGAGCCTGTCGCCAACGAGGAGAACAGAACGCGAGATCTCGTCGTGATCGGCGCATCGGCGGGCGGGGTCGAGGCGCTCAAGACCGTCGCGGCGCGGCTTCCCGCCGACCTCCCGGCCGCGATCTGCGTCGTGCTCCACATCGCCCCGACGAGCACGAGCGCCCTCGCCGGGATCCTCGGCAGGGCGGGCGATCTTCCGTGCTGGGCAGCGACCGACGGCGAGCCTCTGCGCCCCGGCCACATCCTCGTCGCGACGCCCGACCATCACCTGGTCGTGGAGGACGGCATCGCCCGGGTGACGGTCGGCCCGCGGGAGAACAACCACCGCCCCTCGATCGACACGCTCTTCCGGTCCGCCGCGCACGCGCACGGTCCCGACGTTGTCGGCGTCGTGCTGTCCGGGACCCGGGACGACGGCTCGGCCGGGCTCGCGATCATCAAGTCCCGGGGCGGCGCCGCCGTCGTGCAGGATCCCGAGGACGCGCTCTACCCCGGCATGCCGACCAACGCGATCGCCCAGGTCGCCGTCGACGCCGTCGCGCCGGTTGCGCTCGTCGCGGACGCGATCACAGCGCTCGTCCACGGCACGTCGCTTCCCGACGATGTGCGGGCCAGCGACCCGACGGTCGGGGCGCCGTCGCGGCAGCGCGACCTCACCCTCGTCTGCCCCGAGTGCGGGGGCGTCCTGTCCGAGCGCCGGGCGGAGGGCGTCCTGCAGTGGCGCTGCCACGTCGGCCACCTCTACTCGTTCGACAGCCTCGCCGAGGCGCAGGGCGGCGCGGTCGAGGCGGCACTGTGGACCGCGCTGCGCAGCCTGGAGGACCGCGCCGCGCTGATGCGACGCCTCGCCGAGCACAGCGAGGTCCACGGACGACCCCGTTCCGCGCAGATGTTCGCCCACCAGGCCGAGCACGCCCAGCGCCAGGCCGACCTCGTCCGCACCGTCGTGCGCGACGCCGCTGCCGCGGCGCAGCGCGCAGTGGGTGATCCGGCATGACCGCGGAGCGCAGCGAGATGACGCTCGACCTCCTGCTGGACTTCGTCAAGCGCACCCGCGGCTTCGACTTCACGGGCTACAAGCGCTCGACGATCGAGCGCCGCGTCGCGAAGCGCATGGGTGAGCTCGAGCTCACGAGTTACGACGACTACGTCGATCACCTCGAGCTGCACCCCGAGGAGTTCGAGGCGCTCTTCAACACGATCCTCATCAACGTCACGGGCTTCTTCCGCGACGCGGCGACCTGGGATCACCTCGCGACCGACGTCGTCCCGCAGCTGCTCGCGTCGCGGCCGCCGGACGCAGCCATCCGCGTGTGGAGCGCGGGTTGCGCGTCGGGCGAGGAGGCCTACACGGTCGCGATGGTCTTCGCCAAGGCGCTCGGCGAGTCGGCGTTCCTGCATCGCGTGAAGATCTACGCGACGGACGTCGACGAGGAGGCGCTCGAGACCGCGCGCCACGGCGCCTACGCGGCACGGGCGGTCGAGGACGTGCCGCGCGATGCCCTTGAGCGCTTCTTCGAGCGCTCCGACCAGCGCTACACGTTCCGCCGCGACCTCCGGCGTGCGGTGATCTTCGGTCGCAACGACCTCGTGCAGGACGCCCCGATCTCCCGGATCGACCTGCTCGTCTGCCGCAACACGCTCATGTACTTCAACGCCGAGACGCAGTCGCGCGTCCTACGCCGGTTCCACTTCGCGCTCGACGACGACGGCGTGCTCGTGCTGGGCAAGTCGGAGATGCTCATCACGCACGCCGACCTGTTCCGCCCGACGGACATCAAGCGGCGGATCTTCCACAAGGTCGTCCGTCCCACGATGCGCGACCGCGTCCGCGTCATGGCGACCGATCTCGCGAGCGGCCCCGCGCCGGGCCCGGCCGACACGCTGCGCGAGAGCGCGTACGACCTCACGAGCAGCGCGCAGGTGGTCATCGCCCGGGACGGCACGATCGCGATGGCGAACGACCGCGCCCGCCGGATGCTCGGGCTCACCGCCAAGGACGTCGGCCGCGACTTCCACGACCTGGATCTCTCCTACCGCCCCGTCGAGCTCCGCGCGCGGATCGAGCGGATCGCCGAGGACCGCCAGCCGATCGCCATGGAGGGGGTGAAGTGGCGGGCGCCGTCGGGGCACGAGCGCACCCTCGACGTGCGGATGGTGCCCATCGTCTCCGAGGGCGAGCTGCTGGGGACCGCCGTCACCTACCAGGACGCCACCGACGTCGTCCGGCTCGAGTCTGATCTGACGGCGTCCCGTCGCGATCTCGCGCAGGCGCACGAGGAGCTCCAGTCCACGGTCGAGGAGCTGGAGACGACCAACGAGGAGCTCCAGTCGACCAACGAGGAGCTCGAGACGACCAACGAGGAGCTCCAGTCGACCAACGAGGAGCTCGAGACCATGAACGAGGAGCTCCAGTCGACGAACGAGGAGCTCGAGACGATGAACGACGAGCTCCGCCAGCGGACCTTCGAGCTCAACGACGTCAACGCGTTCCTGGAGACGATCCTCACCACGATCGGGCTGTCGGTCGTCGTGCTCGACCGGCAGCTGCACGTGCAGCTCTGGAACGGCCAGTCGCGCGAGCTGTGGGGGCTGAGCTCGGAGGACGTCGAGGGCCAGCACCTGCTCGGGCTCGACATCGGCCTGCCCGTCGAGCAGCTGCGGCCGATGCTGCTCGCGTCCCTGAAGGGCGAGGACGGTCAGCAGCTGACGCTGGACGCCGTGAACCGCCGGGGCAAGGCGATCCGCTGCAAGGTGAGCTGCATGGCCCTGTCGCCCCTGAACGACGGGGTGGTCACGGGCCTCATCCTGATGATGGAGCCTCAGTCGGCGTGACCTCGCGCGAGGCGCGCACGCTCTCGCGGATCTCCTGACTGCGCAGCCGCGATGCGCGGACGCGCTCGAGCCCCACACGGACAGCGTCCGTCCGCTCGAGATGCTGCTCGCGCAGCCGCGCGACCGTCGCCAGGAACTCGTCCTGCACGTCGTGCTGGATGTCGTGCAGCTCGCGGGTGCCCCACGTCGTGGGTGACTCCGCCACGAAGCTCGGCGCATGCGGGTCCGGGACCCCGTGCATGGGCCGCGTGAGCGGCTCGACGAGCAGCCACGCCCGGCCCTGTCGCAGCACCGCGCCCCGTTCGGAGAGGTCTCCGAGCGCGAGCGTCACGGTCGGGCGGCGCGCCCCCACCAGCGCGCCGAGCGTCTCGTGGGTGAGGGCAAGCGGCAGCACGGTGCCGCCGGGCGTCACGCGTCCCCACTGCTCGGCGAGCAGCCAGAACAGGGCGAGGAGCCGATCCTCGACGCGTGGGAGCTGGCAGATCGCGAGCTGCACAGCGACGCGCTCGATCTGCTCGGCCGTGCGCGCGTGGAGGCCGGCGACGAGACGCGGCCAGCGGTGCGCTCCGACGAGCACGTCCTTGCCGAGCATGGCGAGCTGCGTGGTGGACACCGCGCGACACCCGGAGTCGACCAGCAGCATCGACGCGGGAGCCGTGCCCGCGGAGACGACGTCGCCGGGCCCGAGGATCCGCATGCCGGCCTGCTCGCCGACGCGCAGGTGCGAGACGAGCATGCCGCTGACAACGAGGGCGCCGAAGCACGCGTTGCGGTCGAGCAGCGCACGGACGTCGACGTGCCCCGTCTCGAACGTCACGACCGGCACGGTGAGCGCCTCGGCCGCTGCGCGCTCCTCCGCGGTCAGGTACCGGCCGATGTCGGCGTCGGCCTGCAGCAGCGGAATCCGCGCGGAGGACACGAGCACGAGCCTACTCCCGCGGAGGCCCATCTCATCGGTCCAGGAGGTCCATGTGGTCGAGCAGTCCCGTGATGCGCAGCGCGCGGCTGACGTTGCCGTTCCCGGGGATGACGGAGAGCCGCGTGCCGTCCTGCGCGGAGCGCTGGTGCGCCTGCCAGAGGATGCGGATGCCGGTCGAGTCGATGAACGTCAGCTCGCGCAGGTCGGCCACGACGTGCGCGAAGCCGTTGTCGAACTGGTCGAGCAGCGCAGCGCGCATCTGCTCCGCAGTCGCGATGTCGAGCTCCCCATGCGGGGCGACGAGGAGCCGATCGCGATCGGGGGTCAGCCGCACCTCGAACGGGGTCGGGAGATCATGCCCGTCAGCCATGCCCACGGCATCGTGTCGCCGCGTGCGCCCGCCGTCGCATGGGAGGTTGGGCGGCAACATGGCAGATGATTGCTACCGCAAGTAACTCTGATACGCTTGCTCTAGCAATCAACCGGGCCGCAGCCCGAGGAGCACGCAATCATGAGCGTCACCAGCACCATCGTCCCGACCGGCACCTGGACCGTCGATCCGGCCCACTCGAAGGTCGGCTTCTCCGTCAAGCACATGGGCATCGCTACCGTCCGCGGCGTGTTCGGTGAGTTCAGCGGCACCCTCGAGGTCGGCGACGAGATCACCGCATCCGGCTCCGTGACGACCGCGTCGGTCGACACGAACGAGCAGGGGCGCGACGATCACCTCCGCTCGCCCGACTTCTTCCACGCCGAGGAGCATCCCGAGCTCACGTTCACGTCGACGCGCATCGAGGCCGACGGCGACGACGAGTTCACGGTCACCGGCGATCTCACGATCCACGGCGTCACGCGCGAGGTGCAGCTGAAGGCGGAGGTCCAGGGCGTCGACGTCGACCCCTGGGGCAACGAGCGGGTCGGCCTCGAGATCACGGGCCAGATCAACCGCGGCGACTTCGGCATGACGTTCAACCAGGCGCTCGGCAGCGGCAACCTCCTCGTGTCCGACAAGGTCAAGCTCGCCCTCGACATCTCGGCGGTCAAGCAGGCATAGCCATGGAGACACGCGACACCCTCACCTCCACCCCTGCCGAGGCGCGCCTGCCCGACGCGACGCGCCTCGGGGCGGTCCGCCTGACCGTCACCGACCTGACGCGCGCGCTCGCGTTCTACGAGGGGGTGATCGGGCTTCGCGTGCACCGCCGCGACGGCGGCGAGGCGGCGCTCGGCACCGGCGGGCGCGACGTGCTGGTCCTCCACGAGGACCGGTCGGCGCGCCCGGCCGGCCGACACGCGGGCCTGTACCACGTGGCGCTGCTGTTCGGCACCCGCGCGGAGCTCGCGCGGGTCGCCGTGCGGATCGCTGTCTCGCAGACCCCGATCCAGGGCGCGTCGGACCACGGCACGCACGAGGCGATCTACCTCGCCGATCCCGACGGCAACGGCCTCGAGCTGGCCTGGGACCGCGACCGGTCCGTGTGGCCGAGCTACGAGGAGCAGCTCGCCGGCGGCATCCAGCCGCTCGACGCCCAGGCACTGCTCGCGGTCGTCGCCGGCGAGGAGCCGTCCGTGCGGGCGGCGGACGGCCTGACCATCGGACACGTGCACCTGCACGTGGCCGACACCGAGGATGCGACGCGCTTCTACCGCGACGGGCTCGGCTTCGACGTCATGGCCGATCTCGGGACCGCGGTCTTCGTCTCCGCCGGCGGCTACCACCACCACGTGGGCTTCAACGTCTGGCGCGGGCGCGGCATCCCGGCCCAGCCCGACGGCACCGTCGGCCTCGGGCACTGGACGCTCGTGGTCCCCGACGCCGCGACCCTCGCCGTCGTCGCCGAGCGCCTGAAGGCGGTCGGCGCGCCGGTCGAGCCGCACCCGGAGGGCCTGCTCGCACGAGATCCTTCGGGGATCGCCGTCGTCGTCACCGAACAGGAGCAGGGATGAGCGGACCGCAGGGCAGCATCGTGCCGATCGCCACCGCGCCGGATCCGATCGATCCCGGCGTCCGGGTGGGCCACGTGCACCTCCGGGCGACGGACATCGACCGGATCCGCGACTTCTACGTCGGCGTCCTCGGGTTCGACGTCGTCTCCGAGGCGCGCGACGTGCCCGGCTGGGGCACGACCGGCGACATCCTGTTCCTGTCCGCCGGCGGCTATCACCACCACCTCGGCTTCAACACCTGGAGGTCCGCCGGCGGCGGCCCGCAGCCCGACGGTTTCGCGGGCCTGCACCACGTCGCGCTGAACTACCCCACGAAGGCCGGGCTCGCGGACGTCGCGCGGCGCCTGAGGGCCGTCGACTGGCCGTTCCGCCAGATCGCCGACCACGGCACCCACCTGGCGATCTACATCACCGATCCCGACGGCAACGATCTCGAGCTCGCGTGGGACCGACCCATGGAGGAGTGGCCACGCGATGCCGACGGCCACGTGGCGGGCGCTCTGGACGCCGAGTTCGATCTGGAGGCCCTGCTCGCCGAGGCGTAGGCTCCCGCGATGAGCCGCTTCGGAGAGATCGACGGTCTGCTGGCACGCAGCGCGGACGCCGGGGCAGTGCCCGGCGTCGTCGCGATCGTGGTGGGGCCGGACGGGTTGCTGTACGAGGGCGCCGCGGGCGACGCGACGCCCGACACGATGTTCCGCTTCGCGTCGATGACGAAGGCGATGGCGAGCGTCGCCGCGCTCGCGCTCGTGGAGGAGGGCCGGCTGGAGCTCGACGCCCCCGTCGCGAGCGTGATCCCGGAGTTCGCCGAGCTCCAGGTGCTCGAGGGCTTCGACGGCGACACCCCGCGCCTGCGCCCGCCCGCGACGCAGCCGACGATCCGCCAGCTCTTCACCCACACGGCGGGCCACGGCTACTGGTTCGGCAGCGAGGACCTCAAGCGCTACCACGAGGTGACCGGTACGCCGAACCCGTTCTCGGGGCTCCGCGCGTCCCTGCACACACCCCTGCTCTTCGATCCGGGCACCACCTGGAACTACGGCATCAACACCGACTGGCTCGGGCAGGTCGTCGAGAAGATCACCGGCAAGGGCCTGGACGAGGTCCTGGCCGAGCGCATCTGGCAGCCGCTGGGTATGTCGGACACGTCCTTCGCCCCGAGTGAGGAACAGCGGACGCGGCTCATGGGCGTCAAGCAGCGCCAGGCCGACGGCAGCCTCGCGCCATCGCCGCACGACATCCCGCAGCACCCGGAGTTCTACGCGGCCGGCCACGGCAGCTACGGCACCGCGCGCGACTTCGGCCGCTTCGTCTCGATGCTGCTGGCCGGCGGCGCACCGGTCCTGCGCCCGGAGACGGTGGACCTCGCGTTCTCCGACCAGCTCGCGGGCGCGCCGCTGCCCGACCGGACGATCTCGACCGAGCCCGAGCTCGTCAACGAGTTCGACGCGCTGCCGTTCCCGCAGACCTGGGGGCTGGGCTTCCACATCACGTCGGTGGACCTCGACGGCATGCGCCGCGCCGGCACCGGTGACTGGGCGGGCCTGTTCAACTCGTACTTCTGGGTCGACCGCGCCGCCGGCGTCGGCGGGGTGCTCATGACCCAGGTCCTCCCGTTCTTCGACGCAGGGGTCGTCGAGCTCCTGGTCGGGTTCGAGCAGGCGGTCTACGCGTCGGTGGGTGCGCCCGCGACGCCGTCCTGAAAGCGCCGGTAGCGGGCGGTGTGGCGCGCGTAGCGCTTCGCCGCCCGCTCGTGCTTGCGGCTGCCCGCCGCGTAGCGCCGGCGGCCCCAGGCCGACTCGGGCTTGGCGAGGCGCAGGGCGGTGACGACGCCGACGACCGGGATGAGCATGCTCACGATCGCGAACACGTACTTGCCCTTCAGGGCGTTGACGACCGCGATCGCGAACGCGGCGAGCGTGCTCGCCACGATCGTGACGATGCCCGAGTCGGTCGAGAACGGCACGAAGCCCAGGAGCAGGAGGCCGCCGACCGTCGCGGCGATGACGACCGCGTCGACGGACTGACGCCCCTCCTCCGCCCAGTAGACGTCGTCGAGGTGCAGCCAGAGCGCGTACTCGTCGAGGGTGAGCCCGGCCCCGACGCCGAACCCGGCGGCGACGAGCTCGACCCACGGGCTGGCGGGCTCGAGCGCGAGCAGGAAGCCGCAGAGCAGCATGAGCACGATGCCCGGCACGAGGTGATGGACGTGGACGCCGCCGGTCTTGATGCTGCCCGGCCACCACGGCACCTTGGGGCTGCGCATGAGCCGCGTGCTCGTGCGGATGAGGAGGAACGACAGCAGCAGCGAGCCGAGCAGGATGAGGCCGGAGCGCTGCCCCGCCGGGTCGAGGAAGTCGTCCCCGCCGAAGGTCAGCTCGATGCCGGCCAGCACGTTCACCCGCGCAGGCTATCTCGCCCGCGGGGTCGGTTCAGACGACGTCGCGGGCGTTCGCGTCGCACGCGGCCGCCGCACGCGGCGCGAAGCGCGCGAAGACCTCGGAGAGCACCGCGATCTCCTCCGGGCCCAGGTGGTCGAAGAATCGCTCCTGCACGGCGGCGTGGTGCGCCGCCTGGGCCGCGCGGGCGAGGTCGAGCCCGGCCGGGGTCAGGTGGGCGTTGACCGCGCGTGCGTCCGACGGGCAGGGCCTGCGGGCCACCAGCTCGCGGCGCTCGAGGACGTCGACGATGCGCGAGACCCGGCTGAGGCTCAGCCCCGTCTCCTCCGCGATGACCGAGAGTCGCAGCCGACGGTCGGGCGACGCCGCGAGGCGTCCGAGGATCTCCAGGGCGCTCAGGCTCAGGCCGTAGGCGGCCTCCAGCTCGGCGTCGAGCGCCCGGGTGAGCCTGCGGTGCGTCTCCAGCAGGCCGATCCACGCGTCGGCGTGGGAGTCCGACCAGCGCGACAGCCCGTCGTCACCTACGACGTACGCGCATGCCTCTGCTCTGGTGTCGGGCTCCGTCGCCATTGTGCTTGTCAGGACAAGGATAGCCTTCGCGCTCACCGGACCTGCGGTACGAGCGCCTCCGCGCCGTGGGGCATGAGGCCGAAGTGCAGGCGGCCGTAGAAGTCGGAGACGAGCTCCGGCTGCACGGTGTTGTGGGTCATGAGGACGTTCATGTCGCGCAGGTAGCGCTGCCACATCGCCCCGGTGCGCATGCCGGCCGACCCGTTGACGCGCATCATGAGCAGCACCGCGTCGTAGGCCATCTTCGCGCACAGCTGCATCCGCAGCTGGAGGCGGCGGTCGAGGTCGGGGTCGAAGTCGCGCTCCTCCGCGTCGGCGCGCCGGGCCTCGGCCATGTAGTCGGCGTTCGTCTGCAGGAGCGCCGCCTCGGCGACCTCGATGCCCTGCAGCGCCTCGCCGTAGAACCGCGGGTACTGCGCGTGCTCGGTCATCGCCACGAGCGGGAGCACGGTCGTCCTGCGCGTCCGGATGCTCTCCTCGAAGAGGTCCAGGACGCCGCGCGCCGTGCCGATCGCGACCGAGCAGGTCTCCGCGAACACGAGGCCCGCGAGGCTGCCGCGCCGGTAGATCGGGTTCTCGTGGACGGTGCGGCCGGGGAAGGGCGGGGCCTGCAGGTCGAAGAACGAGTGGATCGTCATGTGCGACGGCACGAAGACGTCGTCGACGATGACGCGGTTGGACCCGGTGCCGCGGAGGCCGAGCACGTCCCAGTTGTGGACGATCTCGACCTGGTCGAACGGGATGAGCGTGATGACGTCCGTCGCCAGCTCGCCCGCGGTGAGGTCCTCGTCCAGCGCGAAGCCGAACGTCAGGTACGTCGCGGAGTCGCAGCCGGAGACGTAGTCGAACGTCCCGGTGCAGCGGTAGCCCCCGTCGACCTCGACCGCCGTGCCGGGGCGGAAGCGCCCTGGGACGCGGATGTCGCCGTCGGCACCCGCGATCTCGGCCTGTGCCTCCTCGGAGAAGTAGGACGCGAGCAGGTGGGCGTGCCCGGCGGTCAGCGTGAACGCCCAGCCCGTGGACGGGCAGCCGCGGGCGAGCTGGATGGCGACCCGCGAGAAGGTCGGCAGGTCGAACTCGTAGCCGCCGAACCGGCGCGGCTGCAGGATGCGGTAGAAGCCCGCATCGATGAGGTCCCTGCTCGTGCTGTCGGGCAGGCGGCCGAGCTCCTCGGTCTCCTCCTGCCGCGCGCGCAGCGTGGGGACCATGTCCCGCGCGCGCTCGATGATCTGCTCCTGCGTGAGCGCAGGCTCGGGCACGGCGATGCTGTTCGTCATGGCGTCTCCTCCCGTCGACGTTTCCGACGGGGAGACAGGCTACCTGCGAAGAAGCAGCGCCTCGCCCTGACCGCCGCCTCCGCAGAGCGTGGCGACGCCCAGTTCGGCGCCGCGGCGCCGCATCTCGTACGCGAGGGTGAGCACGAGGCGCATGCCGGAGCCCGCGAGAGGATGGCCGATCGCGACGGCGCCCCCGTTGACGTTGACCCGCTCGGGATCGATGCCCAGGGCCGCGACTGAGGCGACCACGACGCCGGCGAAGGCCTCGTTGACCTCCCAGAGGTCGATGTCGCGGGCGCTCAGACCGTGGCGCGCGAGGAGCTTCTCGGCGGCCTCGGCGGGACGCAGGTGCAGGCTGGAGTCGGGGCCGGCGACGATCGCGCGGCCGACCACCTCGGCGAGCGGCTCGAGGCCCTGCGCCCGGGACCTGGCAAGCGTCGTGACGATGCCCGCGGCCCCGCCGTCGGACACCTGCGAGGCGTTGCCGGCGGTGATCGTCCCGTCCTCGCCGAAAGCGGGCTGCAGCGCGGCGAGCCGCTCCAGCGAGGTGTCCGTCCGGATCCCCTCGTCCTGGGCGAGCTCGGGCAGCGGCACGATCTCGTCGGCCAGCCGACCCTCCGCGGTCGCGGCCGCCGCGCGCTCGTGGGAGCGCAGCGCGAGCATGTCCTGCGCGGCGCGCGTGACCTCGAGGCGCACGTTCTCGGCGTCGGACAGCTCGCCCATCCCGACGCCGCCGATCGAGCAGTACAGGCCGTCGTGGACCATGAGGTCGAGGATCGGGTCGTCGGGGGAGCGCTGCACCGCGTGCGGCGCGCGGCTCATGGAGTCGAAGCCGCCGACCAGCACGGTGTCGGCCTCGCCCTCGCGGACCATCCCGGCGGCGAGCGCGACCGACGTCATGCTCGCGAGGCAGACGTCGTTGATCGTCGTGCCCGGCGTGGTCCGCGGGACGCCGCCCCGGATCGCCGCCTGGCGCGCGGGGTTCTGGCCGTTCGCCGCCTGCAGGACGTTGCCGAGGAGGATGTGGTCGGGGACGAGGCCGGGGCAGCGCGCGAGCGTCTCGCGCACGGCGTGGGCGCCGAGGTCGATCGGATCGACTGCGGCGAGCGCGCGCCCGTAGCGCCCGATCGGCGTACGGGCTCCGTCGACGAGGACCGTGGTGGTGTCGTGTGCGGTTGCCACGCTCACCGCGACGATACTCAGCCGATGACGGCGGCGTGCGTCACCACGGCGCCGTCCTCCGTCAGCAGATGCAGGGCGTAGCCGGGAGGCTCGCCATCGTCGACGACCGCCCGGCCGTCGGGCCCGAGGTCGAGCACCGCCTGCCGCCAGGCGCTCGGCGCGACGCAGACCGGGACCCCGCCCACGGTCGCCGTGATGACGCGATGGATGTGGCCGCAGACGACCCGCAGCACCTCACGGCGACCGTCGAGCAGCGCGGCGAGCGCGGCGGTGTCGGCGGCCGGCAGACCGATCGTGTCGAACTCGGCGATCCCGGTCGGGATGGGCGGGTGGTGCATCGCGACGATCGTGGGCGAGCCGTCCAGCGCGGCGGCGAGCCATGCGCGGCGCTCGGCGTCGAAGCTCCCGCCGGGCGTCCGCGGGACGAGCGTGTCGCACATGAGCAGGCGGACCCCGCCGCAGTCGACCGCGTACTGCACGAGCCCGTCGGTCGACGCGACGCCCGGATGGTCGGTGAACGCCTCGCGCAGGGCGTCGCGGTCGTCGTGGTTGCCCGGGATGGGATGGACCGGGACGCCGAGCGGCGCGAGCAGCTCGCGCACGCGTGCGTAGGAGCGCGGATCCCCGTCGTCGGTGAGGTCGCCGGTGACGAGCACCGCGTCGGGCTGCGGATCGAGTGCGAGGAGGGCCGACACCGCGGTCTGCAGCGCGTGGGCCGCGCCGAGATCGTCGGGACCGACCGTGAGGTGCAGATCGGTGAGCTGGGCGACGAGGAGGGGTCTGGGCTCGCGGGGCACGCAGGGGTGATACTGCAGGACGGTCAGCTCCCGCGCGCCTCCGGGCGGTCCAGGATGCGCAGCCAGGTGCCGTCCGCCTGACGCCGCACGACCTGGGCGCGGCCGCCGGTGCCGTCCTCGGGCTTCGTCGCCGTCAGGGCGATGTCGCCGATGCGCAGGGTGGGGAGGAGCTCCTCGTGCGGGAACTCGCTCGGGCCGTGCTCGATCATCCCCTGCATGACGGCCTTGATCGCGTCGCGGCCGACGGTCTGCTCGCCGGGCGGGAACGCCATGACGGCGTCGGGCTCGTAGAGCTCGGCGAGGCCATCGACGTCGCCGGCGTTGGCGCGGTCGACGAAGAGCCGCGTGATGTCCTCGGGGGTCCGTGCCTTCTCGCGTGTGGTCATGACCTCGGGTCTGCCCGCCCCCGTCGCAGAACGAACAGACATGTCGGTTCTCATGCCTAGAATGATCCGTTATGGAACTGCGCCAGCTCGAGTACCTCGTCGCCGTTGCCGACGAAGGGAGCTTCACGCGCGCCGCGGAGCGGTTGCACGTCGCCCAGCCAGGCGTGAGCGCGCAGATCCGCCGTCTCGAGCGCGAGCTCGGCCAGGAGCTGCTCGACCGCACGGGCGGCGTGCGCCCGACGGCGGTCGGGGCGGCGGTGCTGCCGCACGCCCGGGCCGCGCTCGCGGCCGTGGCGCGGGCCCGCCACGCGGTCCACGACCTCGCGGGGCTCGTGCAGGGCCGCGTGGCGATGGGGGTGGTGACGTCCTACGCCGAGCCCGACGTCCCCACACTGCTCGGCGACTTCCGCGAGGCCCATCCCGGCGTGGAGATCGTGCTGAGCGAGGCGAGCACCGACGTCCTGGTCGCCGGACTGCGCGACGGAGCGCTGGACCTCGCGCTCGTCTCCCTCCCGGCGACGGACATCGACGGGCTCGAGACGCGTGTGGTGACCGAGGAGGGGCTCGTCGCGGCGGTGGGCCCGGAGCATCCGCTGGCCGATCGCGATTCGATCGGCCTGCGCTCGCTGCGTGACCTGGCGCTCATCAGCCTGCCGCGCGGCACGGGCCTGCGCTCGCTGCTCGACGATGCGTGCGCGGCCGCGGGGTTCGCGCCGCGGATCGCGCTGGAGGCGGGCGACCCTGGGGTGCTCGCCCGTCTGGCGGCCCGCGGCCTGGGCGCCGCGATCGTGCCGGCCTCGCTGGCCGCCGGGTTCGCCGGCGAGCTGCGCGCGGTGCCGATCGTGCGTCCCGAGTTGCGCGGCGCCCTCGCCCTCGCGTGGCGAGCGGGCGGGCCGGCGAGTCCGGCCGGTCGCGCGCTCGTGCGGGCCGCGCTGGCGGCCTGAGCGCAACCTCGGGCACCCGTCGCCCGTTCCCACTGGTGCCATGCGCACCCTGTCCCGCCTCGCCGTCCTCGCCCTCGTCGCGCTCGCCCTCCCGGCGACCGCGTCCGCGGCCGACCCCTGGTCGCTGCCCGCCCCGATCCGCGCGCAGACAACGACGCCCCCCCTGCCCGGCGCGCCGGGCCTGGCGGCGAACGCGCACGGGATGGCGATCGCGGTGGCGGCGACGGGCGCGAGCGTCTTCGCGGACGGGGCGTTCTCCGATCCCGCGCGGCTGGCCCCCGCGGGCGTGGCCATGGGGCCGGGCGACGGGCGCGTCCTGCCGTACGGCCAGACCCGGATCATCGGCGCCGGCATCCGTGCGGCCGGGTCGTCGTCGCAGGCGGTCGTCGCGTTCGGCCGCATCGCCCCGTCGGGTGCGTCGCTGGACTCGCCGCGCGGACTGGGACCGTCCACCATGCACGCCGCGCGGGCCACGATGGCGGTCAACGCCAAGGGGGACGCCGCGATCGTGTACCCGGTCTGCCGCGACGCCGCCTGCACGAAGGTGCTCGTCTACCTGGCGACGCGCGCGGCGGGCACCTCGACGTTCCGCTCGACGCGCCTGGCGGACGGCTCCGGGCCGCTACCCCAGGTCACCGCGGCGATCAACGCCCGCGGCGACGCGATGGCGGTCTGGACGCAGGCGAGCACGCTGTACGCACGCATCCGCACGGCGGGCGGGACCGTCCGGCCGCGTCAGCTCGTCGGCCCGGCGATCCGCGGGCCGCATCTCGCGCCCTCCGCGGTGCTGAGCCTCCATCGCGGGCAGCTCGTCGGCTGGCTCGCGCAGGCGGTCAGCGAGGGGGACGGATCGGCCGGGACCGCCCGGGTCGCGCAGGCGCGCGACGGCGGCACGTTCACGACGATCGCGCTCGGCACGGTCCCGGCGCTCGGCGCCGGCGCCTACGTGTCGGAGGCCGGCGTACGCGTCGGCTACGGCTCCCAGGGGCGCGCGGTCGTCGCGTGGACGGGCTATGAGGGCGGGCACTTCCTGGTCCGCCAGGCGGGCATCCGCGGGGCGGCGAACAACCCGTCGCAGAGCCTCACGGGCGTCGCGACGCTGTCGCAGGCCGGGACCGACACCGTCCTGTCCGATCTCGTCGTCGACCCATCGGGGCCGACATACGCGCTCATGCTCGCCGGCGTCCGCGGCAACGACCCGGCCACGCCGGGCGGCGCGGTGTCCGTGCGCGCGAGCGGCGGGGAGGAGGTCGCTCCCGCCGCGGCCGGCGCGGCGCAGCCGTTCGGGGTCGCGGCGACGCTGCTGTCCGACGGCCGGGTCCTCGCAGCGTGGACCACTGTCGGCCAGGGCGACCTCTGGGCGGTGCGCGCGTCGCCCACCCGGTAGTGCACTAGCGTCGCCGCCCTCTACGACCAGGGGGATGCGCATGCCAGGCAGGCTCGACGGGACGGCCGCGCTCGTGACGGGCGCGAGCAGCGGGATCGGGGAGGCGACGGCGCTGGCCCTCGCCGCCGAGGGCGCGGCGGTCGCGGTCGTCGCACGGCGCGGTGAGCGCCTGCGCAGCCTCGCGGCAGAGATCGGTCGCGGGGGCGGGACGGCGCACACGATCGAGGCGGACGTCACCGATCCGTCCCAGCCCGCCGCGGTGGTCGCGGACGCCGTCGACCGCCTCGGGCGCCTCGACACCGTGGTCAACAACGCGGGGGTCATGCTCCTGGGGCCGATCGTCGGCGCGCCCGCCGACGAGTGGGACCGGATGTTCGACCTCAACGTGACGGCGCTCATGCGCGTCGCGCACGCGGCACTCCCGCACCTGCTCGAGGCGGCGGAGCAGGGCCCGCGCAACGTCGCCGACCTCGTGAACGTCTCGTCCGTCGCCGGGCGCCGCGTGGCCGCCGGCGGCGGCGTCTACCAGGCGACGAAGCACGCTGTCGGCGCGTTCAGCGAAGCGCTGCGCCAGGAGGTCACCGGCCGCCACGTCCGCGTGTCCCTCGTCGAGCCGGGCGCCGTCGCGACCGAGCTCATGAGCCACGTCCGCGACGAGGTCCGCGAGCACGCCCAGCAGCGCTTCGCGGGCGTGGAGCGTCTCGAGGCGGAGGACATCGCGGACGCGATCGCCTACGTCGTCACCCGGCGGCGCCGTGTGGCGATCAACGAGCTGCTCGTGAGACCGACGGAGCAGGTCGCCTAGTCTCGGGCGGATGCTGCAGGAGGCGCTCCCACCACCGGTGCCCGAGGGTGCCGGCGTCGGGCGTGCCGGGCTCATCGCCGGTGTGCGCGCCGGGTTCCCCTTCGCGATCGCGGGCGGCATCCTGGCGATCTCGTTCGGCGTCGTGGCCCAGGACATCGGGATGTCGAAGGCCGCGGCGATCATCATGTCGACGATCGTGTTCGCCGGGTCGGCGCAGTTCGCCGCGCTCGCGATCGTCGGCGGTGGCGGTGCGATCGGCGCCGCGATCGTCGCCGCCGCGCTCATGAACTCGCGGTTCCTCGCGATGAGCATCGCGCTGGCCCCCTCGCTGCCCGGCGGGCCGCTGTGGCGGGCGCTCCAGGGTCAGGCGACGGTGGACGCATCGTGGGCGATCGCCTCCCGCGGCGACGGCACGTTCGACCGCGCGCTGCTCTTCGGCTCCACCGCCATCCAGTACGTGGCCTGGGTCGGGGGGACGATCATCGGCGCGTTCGGGGGCGGGGCGCTGGGCGACACCGACCGCTTCGGCCTCGACGCCGTCTACCCCGCGTTCTTCGCCGGACTGCTCATCAACGAGCTCCACGACCGGCGCTCGCGGGTGGTCGCTGCGACCGGCGGGCTCATCGCACTGGTGCTCGTGCCGATCGCCCCGGCGGGCGTCCCGATCCTCGCGGCGAGCCTCGCCGCGCTGGCCGGGCTGACACGGCAGGCCCGCGCGGACACCGCGGCCGTGCTGCAGGCGGAGCACGGGTCGTGAACGGCACCGTGCTGCTCATCGCCGGGTGCGCGGTGATCACGTTCCTCATCAAGGCTGCGGGCCCGGTCTTCCTCGGCGGACGCGACCTGCCGATCGCCTTTCGCAGCGTGATCATGGTGCTCGCGCCGGCGCTGTTCGCGGCCCTCGTGGCGACCCAGGCGCTCGCCGACGGCAAGCACATCGCGATCGGCCCGGAGACCGCCGGGGTTGCGGCGGGGGCGCTCGTCGCGTGGCGCACGAGGTCCATCGTCGGGTGCGTCGTCGCGGCCGCGGCCGTGACCGCCCTGTTGCGGGCGTTGTAGACCGGGTTTCCCTTCGCGGCCCCAGTTGCTATTTTGCGCGCCTGTCAGGTCGAGCGCCGTGCTCGACAGCCATATGTGCCGCGCCGCAGTCGTTGCCTCACCAGCACCTCCGCGTCCGCAGTCACAAGGAAAATCGCCGTGGAGGAAAACATGGCTACAGGCACCGTGAAGTGGTTCAACGACGACAAGGGGTTCGGCTTCATCACGCCGGACGAGCCCGGCAAGGACCTCTTCGTCCACCACACGGGCATCAACGGCAGCGGCTTCAAGTCGCTCGCCGAGGGTTCGAAGGTCACGTACACGGCTGAGCAGGGCGACAAGGGCCCCAAGGCCGTCGACGTCACCCAGCTGTAGGCGCTCGGCACAGCCGAGTCTTCGCGGAGAAGCCGCGGCCACCCGCCGCGGCTTCTCTCATTTCAGGGAAGCTCCATCTCCGTGACACCGCCCCAACTGCTCCTCGGTCCTCTCCTGCGCTACGTCGGCGAGCGGGACGCCACCGTCTGGGTGGAGACCGACCGCCCGTGCGACGTCGACGTCCTCGGCTGCAGCGCCCGGACCTTCACGGCGAGCGGCCACCACTTCGCGCTCGTCGTCGTCGACGGTCTCGAGCCGGGGACGACCAATCCGTACTCGGTCGCCCTCGACGGGCACGTCGTGTGGCCCGAGGCGGGCAACGCCGCGACCGAGAGCACCATCCGCACGCAGGGCGGCGATCATCCGCTGCGGATCGCCTTCGGCTCGTGTCGCGTGGCCGCGCCGCATGCGGCGCCCTGGTCGCTGACGAAGGACGAGCACGAGGAGGGCCGCGAGATCGACGCGCTCCTCGCGCTCGCGGTCCGCATGCGCGCGTCCGACCCGTCCGACTGGCCGGACCTGCTCGTGCTGCTCGGCGATCAGGTCTACGCCGACCAGGTGTCGCCGGCGACGAAGCGGTACATCGAGTCGCGCACCGCCGATCGCAACGGCGCGCCGCTCTCCGACGTCGCCGACTTCGAGGAGTACTGCCACCTCTACTGGGAGGCCTGGCGCACGCCGCTCATGCGCTGGCTGCTGTCGACGGTCCCGACGACGATGATCTTCGACGACCACGACGTCCACGACGACTGGAACACCTCGGACGTCTGGGTCCGCCAGATCCGCAAGCAGCCGTGGTGGCGCGAGCGGATCATCGGCGCCTACTCCTCCTACTGGATCTACCAGCACATCGGGAACCTCTCCCCCGCGGACCTCCGCGACGACGAGATCTACCCGCAGGTCGCCGCGGCGGCCGACGCGACCGAGATCCTGCGCGAGTTCGCCATCCGCGCCGAGCGCGAGCCGAGCGCGAGCCGCTGGAGCTTCCGGCGCGACCTGGGCTCGACGCGGCTCGTCGTGGCGGACTCGCGCGCCGGTCGCGTCCTGGAGCCCGGGCGGCGCGACATGCTCGACGAGGCGGAGTGGCAGTGGCTGGAGGCGCAGTGCACAGGGGACGTCGACCACCTGCTCATCGGGACGTCGCTGCCGTTCCTGCTCGCGCCCGGGATGCACCATCTCGAGGCGTGGGACGAGGCGGTCGCCGGTGGGGTCTGGGGCAGTCTGGCGGCGCGCGTGGCCGAGTCCCTGCGCCAGGGCCTCGACCTCGAGCACTGGGCGGCGTTCGAGCGCTCGTTCCGGCGTCTCACCGGGCTGCTCACCGAGGTGGCCTGCGGCCGGCGCGGGCGTGCGCCGTCCTCGATCGTCCTGCTCTCCGGCGACGTGCACCACGCGTACGTCGCCGAGGCGACGCTCCCCGACCCCGACGTCCAGAGCGTCGTCGCGCAGCTGACCTGCTCGCCGTTCCGCAACCCGTTGTCGGGCAAGGAGCAACGGGCGATGCGGATCGCGCAGTCCGAGCCGGTCAGGGCGATCACGCGACGGCTGGCGCGACGCGCCGGCGTGAAGCCTCCGCGCATCGCCTGGGAGATCAGCGACGGGCCGTGGTTCGACAACCAGATCGGCGAGCTCGCGATCACGGGGCGCCGTCTCGACGTCACGCTGGCGAAGTCGCCGCCCGGCGATCCCGCCGAGCCGCGGCTGGAGCCGCAGCTGGAGCGGACGCTCGCGCGCTAGGAAGGGTCGTCGGCGAGGCCGAGGACGCTCTGCGTGCCGGACAGCTCGATGAAGACGCGCGCCTCGCTGCCCCTGGGGCTGTGCACCTCGACCTGCCCGCGGCGCTCGCGCACCTCGTTGGCCGCTCCGACCAGCGCGGCGAGCCCCGCCGAGTCGACGAACGTGGTCGGCGTCAGGTCGATGCGTACCTTCATCGCGCCCTGCTCGAGCACGCCGTGGACGGCGTGCTTGAGCGACTCGCCCGACACCATGTCGAGCTCGCCGTCGACCTCCAGGGTCACGGCGTCCTCGTCGTAGTCGGCGCGTCGGATCCCCTCCACGTCCACCAGTGTGGAGCATCGAGGCGAAAGTTTCGCCGCGACGTGCCGATACGAGAGAGGGATGAGCGCGTTCTCCGAGTCCACCGTCGCAGCAGCAGCCGCGTCCTCCGCGGCCGAGCCCGCCTGGCGACCCCGCCCGGGCAGGCTGCTGGGCGACGTCATCGTCGAGCTCGGATTCGCGCCGCGCGAGGTCGTCGAGAGCGCCGTGACCCGGGGCCGCGAGCTCGGCCGCCCGATGGGCCAGGTGCTCCTGGACTCCAACGTCGTCACGAGCGATCAGCTCGCCCGCGCCGTCGCCGACCGCTTCTCGCTCGACCACGTCCGCCTGGACTCCTTCCAGGTCGACATGGGCGCCACCAACCTCATCGACGCCTCCGTCGCGCGCCGCCTCGAGGCGGTGCCCATCGGCTGGCGTCCCGACGGCAGCCTGCTCGTGGCGATGGTCAACCCGTCCAACGTCCTCGCGATCGACGACATCGCGATGATCACCGACCGCCGCGTGCACCCCGCGGTGGTCTCCAACGAGGACCTCCAGGCCCTCCTCACCCGCCTGAACCGACTCGACGAGGGTCTCGTCGAGTCCGAGCCCGACCTCGACGACCACGCGCCCGAGCAGGTCGACTTCCGCGACGCCTCCGCCGAGGACGAGGTCCCGGCCGTCAAGCTGGTGCACTCCGTGATCGCCCAGGCGATCGACCAGGGCGCGTCCGACATCCACTTCGACCCCGACGAGGGCGAGCTCCAGGTCCGGTACCGCATCGACGGCGTCATGTCCGACGCCGCCCGCGTCCCGCGCAAGCTGGCCCAGAAGGTCGTCGCCCGCGTCAAGATCCTCGCCGACCTCGACATCGCCGAGCGCCGGCTGCCGCAGGACGGCCGCGTCGGCCTCACCGTCGACGGCCGCCGCATCGACCTCCGCGTCGCCATCGTCCCGCTCGTCGGCGGCGAGTCGGCGGTGCTCCGCATCCTGGACTCCGGCAACGCGCCGCTGAGCCTCGAGGACCTCGGCATGGCCGACGACGATCGCGCCAAGGTCACGAAGGCCCTGTCCCGCGCCCACGGCGCGGTCCTCACCACCGGGCCCACCGGCTCGGGCAAGTCGACCTCGCTCTACGCGGCCCTGCGCATCGTGCGCTCGCCCGAGAAGACGGTCATGACGATCGAGGATCCGGTCGAGCAGCGCATGACCGGCGTCAAGCAGGTCCAGGTGTCCGAGCGCACCGGGCTCACCTTCGCCCGCGGCCTGCGCTCCATGATGCGCGCCGACCCCGACGTCGTGATGGTCGGCGAGATGCGCGACCGCGAGAGCGCGCACATCGCCATCGAGGCCGCGCTCACCGGGCACATGGTGCTCTCCACGCTGCACACGAACGACGCCCCGACGGCAGGCCCGCGCCTCGTCGACATGGGCATCGAGCCCTACCTCGTCGCCTCCGCGCTGGAGTGCGTGGTCGCCCAGCGCCTGGCCCGCAAGCTCTGCGAGTCCTGTCGCCGCCCGGGCCAGGCCCCGGCGAGCGCGTTCGGGCTCGAGGGCGACGCGATGATCGACGTCTACGAGCCCGTCGGGTGCTCGCGCTGCCGCGGCACCGGCTACCGCGGCCGGATCGGCCTCTACGAGGTCATGATGGTGACCGAGGAGATCCGCTCGCTCATCGTCCGTCAGGCGTCATCGGCCGACGTGACCAAGGTCGCCGTCGCGCAGGGCATGCGCACCCTGCGCGAGGACGGTCTCCTCAAGGCCCGTCAGGGCCTGACCTCGCTCGCCGAGGTCGCCCGCGTCACCGGTTGAACAGGCGCTTCAGCCGGTCCCGCAGCACCCCGAGGAACAGCGAGAACCCGCCGATCGGCTTCGCCTGGGGCGGAGGCGGCGGGGGCGCCGCCTGCGTCGTGGGCGGTGGGGTCGACCCGGCCGGGGGGCCGTCGGGCGCCGCAGCTGCCGCAGGGGCCTGCGCGGCCTCCTCGACGGCCTCCTGATGCCCCAGACGCTGCTCCAGGCAGCCGGCGAACTCGCGCAGCAGCCGGTTGCCGACATCCTCGATCATGCCACCGCGGCCGAGCCGCGCGAGTGGGCCGGTGATGGAGTAGTCGGTGTCGATGTCGACCTTGGTCTTGCCGCCGTCGCCCTCGCTGACCTTCGAGATGATCGTGGCCTTCGCGCCACCCTGGCCGCGGCGGTTGGAGCCGTTGGCCAGCATCTTGGCGGTGTGGGTGGCCTCGTCGACCTCCTCCATCTTCAGCGTGCCCTTGAACGACACCGAGGCGGGCCCGACCTTCGCCGAGAACGTGCCCTCGTAGGTCCCGTCCTCGCTCGCCTCCGTGATCGTGGCGCCCGGCAGGCAGGGGGCGACCTGGTCGACGTGGATGAGCGCTTCCCAGACGCGCTCCAGCGGCGCATCCACCTCGAACGTCTGCTCGAGCTTCACGTGGGCATCTCCTTCAGATCTCCGACTGTGTCCACGTCGCGGCTGTCCGCGACGTCTCCGCACTCCACGGTCCGGGCGTCGCGCAGAAGCCCGCGCGCACCCTCGTCGCCCTCGAGCTCCAGTGCGGCGGCGGCGAGCGCGCCGCCGAGCACGACCGGGTGACCCGGCACGCCATCGTACGCGGCCCGCGTTCCAGCAGGCTCGCGGGCGAGTCGCATGATGGCCTCGGTGCCGACCCAAGGCTGGTCGCCGAGCGTCACGACGACGCGCTCCGCCTCGGGCAGCGCGCGCAGTCCGCAGCGCAGCGAGGCCGCCTGCCCGTCGTCCCAGTCCTCGCACACGACCGGCTCCGCTCGCCCGAAGTCGACCGCGTCCGTGATCTGCTCGGCACGGGCGCCGAGCACGACGACCACGCGCCCCAGCGCGTCGGCGGCCACGGCCGCGTCGACGGCGTGTTGCAGCAGCGGCCGCCCGTCGAGCTCGGCGAGCTGCTTGGGCTCGTCGCCGAAGCGTCGCCCCGCGCCGGCCGCGAGCACCAGCCCGGCAATCATGCGTCAGCTCCGCCTGCGTTCCGGTCGCCCCGCGACCGCGACGCGACCGACGGCGAAGCCGTCGGCATGTCCTCCAGGATCGTCGCAAGGTCCTCGAGCGACGCGATGGAGTTGCCGGCCAGCAGGTGGTCGGTGTACGGCAGCGCAGCCTGCATCCCGCGCGTGAGCGGTGCGTACTCGGGATGCGCGGCGAGGGGGTTGAGCCAGACGACCCGGAAGGCGCTGCGGCGCAGGCGCTCCATCTCCGCGGCCAGCAGCTCCGGGTCCCCGCGGTCCCAGCCGTCGGACAGGATGATCACGACCGCGCCGCGCCCCAGCCGCCGCCCGTGCGTGCGGTTCAGCTCGCCGATCGCCTCGCCGATGCGCGTGCCGCCGGAGAAGTCGACCACCGCGGCCGTCGCGCGGCGCAGCGCCTCGTCGTGGTCGCGGCCGGCGAGCTCGCGGGTGATGCGCGTGAGCCGCGTCCCGAACGCGAACGCCTCGACCCGTCGCCGCGCTGCGACCGACGCGTGGAGGTACTGCATCATCGCCCGCGCGTAGGGCGTCATCGAGCCCGACACGTCGAGGAGGAGCACCACCGGGCGCTGCTTGACCGTCGGGCCGCGCCAGCGGCGCTCGAGCGGCTCCCCGCCGTGGCGCAGCGAGGACCGCAGGGTCCGGCGCAGATCGGGGCGGTGGGCGCGGCGGCGGGAGGCCTTCATCCGCCGCGAGCGGCGGGTCGGGCCGCGCAACGCGAGCCGCGCCAGGATCCGGTTCGCCGCAGCGAGCTCCTCGTCGGTCATGTCCGCGAAGTCCTTGCGGCGCAGGAGCTCGACATCGCTGTAGGCGGCGGGAACCGGCTCGGGCTCCTCGTCGGACTGGGCGCCGGGGCGGTTGGAGGGGAGCGCGTGCTTGGGCAGCGCCTCCCGCACCAGCTCGCCGAGCTCCTCCAGCGGGTTGGGCGGACGCGGGACCTCGCCCGTCCCGAACACCTCGACGAACGCCTCGTCGAACGCCTCCAGGTCCTCGTGACGCGAGCAGAAGACGGCGCGCAGCGCGAGGCGCACGTCCTCGCGGTCGGTCGCGTCGACCGCGGCGACGGCACGGTGCGCCGCGAGCAGCTCGCCGACGCCCGCCCGGACGCCGCGCGCCCGCAGCGCAGCGACGAGTGCGGAGAGGCGGGGGGTGGGGGAAGGGGAGGTGGCGCTCATCGGAGCCAGATGCCCGGAGATATGGCGCTCTGCGCCATATCTCCAATGTGACGGACGAAGTCCGTCACACGCCTTCGAGAACGCCCCGCTCGCGCACGCGCACGAGGTCCTCGTGGACCTTGAGCGCGACGCCGAGGGTGTCCTCGAGCGATCCGTCGCCGTCGAGGGCCAGCAGCGCGCGCGCCCACACGATGGTCTCGCCCACACCGGGCGACTTGTAGAGCTCCTCGTCGCGGAGCTTCGCGACGGCGTTCACGACCCGCCAGGCGATCTCGTCCGGCACGCCGGGCACCCGCGCGACGACGATCTCGTGCTCGCGCTCGGGGTTCGGGTAGTCGATCCAGTGGTACAGGCACCGCCGCTTGAGCGCGTCGTGCAGCTCGCGCGTGCGGTTCGACGTCAGGACCACGGTCGGCTTGTGTCTGGCGGTGATCGTCCCCAGCTCGGGGATCGTCACGGCGAAGTCGGCGAGGAACTCGAGCAGGAACGCCTCGAACTCGTCGTCGGCGCGATCGATCTCGTCGATGAGCAGCACGGCCGGCCCGTCGTGCTCGAGCGCCTCCAGCAGCGGGCGCTGGACGAGGAAGCGCCGGGAGAAGAGATCGCCCTCCTCGACACCGCTCTCCGCGGCCCTGATCGCGAGGAGCTGGCGCGGATAGTCCCAGTCGTAGACCGCGTGGTGCAGGTCGATGCCCTCGTGGCACTGCAGGCGGATGAGCCGGGCGCCTCGCGCCGTGGCGAGGGCGCGCGCGACCTCCGTCTTGCCGACTCCGGCCTCGCCCTCGAGCAGCAGCGGCTGGTCGAGGGCGAGCGCGAGCCGCAGGGACGTCGCCAGGGCGCGGTCGGCCAGATACCCCTGACCGGCCAGCGCCTCGGTGACGTCCTGTTCGACCGCGTGGCTCACTACGCGGCGGCCGCCTTCGTCAGCGCCCTGCGGGTGAGCACCCGCGCGAGGTGGCGCTTGTAGTCCGGTGAGGCGTTGAGATCGCCGGGGGGCTCGGTGCCGTCGGCGGCCAGCTCGGCGGCCTTCGCGATGGCCTCCGCGCTCGCGGGCTGGCCGCGCAGCGCCTCCTCGACCGCGGTCGCCCGCAGCGGGGTGGAGCCCATGTTGCCGAGGCCGACGCGCACGTCGGACACGGTACCGCCCTCGTTCTTGACCCAGACCGCGACGGCGACCATCGCCCAGTCCTCGGCGCGCCGGTTGAACTTCTCGTAGGCGTAGCCGAAGCCGTCCATCGAGGGCATCGTCACCGACGTGACGATCTCGTCGTCGGCGATCGACGTCGTGAGGTAGTCCTCGAACAGGTCGGCGGCACCGATCGAGCGCTGCCCGTTCGGCCCCTGGACCTGGACGGACCCCTCGGCGGCCAGCAGCACGCCGGGCAGGTCGGACGCCGGGTCGCCGTGCGCCAGCGAGCCGCCGATCGTCCCCCGATGGCGGACCTGCGGGTCGGCGATCGTGCCCGCGACGAGCGACGTCAGCCCGACGTCGCCGGCCTCGACCTCGGCGTGCGTCGTCAGCGCGCCGATCCGGACGTCCCCGTTGGAGCGCGCGATGCCCCGCAGGTCGGGGATCTTGCGGATGTCGACGAGCAGCGACGGCGCCGCGAGACGCAGCTTCATGAGCGGGATGAGCGAGTGTCCGCCCGCCAGCACCTTGACGTCCTCATCGCCCCCGGACAGCAGGGCGATGGCGGCGTCGAGCGTGTCGGGCGCCTCGTACTCGAACTCGAGCGGGATCATCCGCGGGCCTCCTGGATCGCGGCCCACACCCGCGAGGGCGAGAGGGGCATGTTCAGCCACGTCACCCCGACGGGGCGCAGGGCGTCGATGACGGCGTTGGTGACGGCGGCCGAGGCGCCGATCGTGCCGGCCTCGCCGACGCCCTTGACGCCGAGCGTGTTCGTCGGCGTCGGGGTCTCGGTGCGGTCGAGCTCGAACGACGGGACCTCCGCCGCGCTCGGCAGCGCGTAGTCCACGAACGTGCCGGTGACCAGCTGGCCCTCGGCGTCGTAGTGCACGCGCTCGTACAGGGCCTGCCCGATGGCGTGCACGATGCCGCCGTGGAGCTGGCCGTCGATGATCTTCGGGTTGATCGCGGGGCCGCAGTCGTCGACGCCGAGGTAGCGCACGACGTCGACCTTGCCGGTCTCGACGTCCACGTCGACGATCGCCGCGTGGGCGCCGAACGGGAACACGAAGTTGTCCGGGTCGTAGAACGTCGTCTCCGACAGCCCGGGCTCCATGCCCTCCGGCAGGTTGAGCGGGATGTAGGCCTGCCCCGCGACCTCCGCGAGGGTCATGCCCTTGTCCGGCGAGCCCTTGACGGAGAACTTCCCGTCGCGCAGCTCGATGTCGGCCGGGTCGGCCTCGAGCTGGTGGGCCACGATGCGCTTGACCTTGGCCTGGATCTTCTCGGCGGACCGCGCGATGGACTCGCCGCCCACGGCCAGCGACCGCGAGCCGTAGGTGTTCAGGCCCTCGGGGCCGGTCGCCGTGTCGCCGTGCAGCACGTCGACCATGTCCGGGCTCGTCCCGACGCGGTCGGCGACGATCTGCGCGAAGCTCGTCTCCAGGCCCTGGCCGTGCGGCGAGGTGCCCGTGTAGACGGTGACCGCGCCGGTCGTGTGGACGGAGACGACCGCCGACTCCCAGCCGCCGGCCTGCAGGCCGAAGCCCGTGGGACCGGTGACGCGGGACGGGGCCAGGCCGCAGATCTCCGTGTACGTCGAGAACCCGACGCCGCGGTAGATGCCCTCGCCTCGCAGCCGCTCCTGCTCCGCGCGGAACTTCGGCAGGTCGAGGTGCTCCAGCAGGCGGTCCAGCGTGCCCTGGTAGTTGCCGGAGTCGTAGACGACACCGACCGTGGTCTCGAACGGGAAGGCGTCCGCCGGGATGAAGTTCTTCCGGCGGATCTCGACCGGGTCCATGCCCAGCTCGGCCGCGGCCTGGTCGAGCACCGTCTCGATCATGTGGGTCGCCTCGGGGCGGCCCGCGCCGCGGATGGCGTCCGTGGAGAACTTGTTCGTGAAGACGCCCGTGATGTCCGTCTGGACGGCGGGCATCCGGTAGCAGCCCTGCATCACGAACGCCCCGAGCGACGGGATCGTCGGCGTGAGCAGCATGTGGTACGCGCCGAAGTCGGCCAGGATGTCGGCGTGGAACGCGGTGATCGAGCCGTCGTTCTTGACGCCCATGCGCACCTTGGCGATCTGGTCGCGCCCGTGGTGGCAGACCTGCATGTTCTCCGAGCGGGTCTCGATCCACTTGACCGGCCGCTCGAGCTTGCGGGCGGCCCAGCAGAGCAGGACCTCCTCGCCGTACATCTGCAGCTTGGAGCCGAACCCGCCGCCGACGTCGGGCGCGACCGCGCGAACGCGGTCCTGGCTGATCCCGAGCAGGATGCCGAGGAACAGGCGCACGAAGTGCGGGACCTGCGTGCTGGTCCAGATCGTGAGCTCGTCGCCGCGGTAGTCGGCGAGGACGCCGCGGGGCTCGATCGCGCCGCCTGCGGTCCGGTGGTTGACCACGCGGCGCTCGATGATGTGATCGGCCTCGGCGAAGCCCGCCTCGAGGTCCCCGCCGCCGAGCGACCAGCGGTGCGAGACGTTCGTGCCGAGGGCGTCGTGGATGATCGTCTCGTCCCTGAGGGCCTCCTCGGGGTCGACGACCACGGGGAGCGGGTCGTACTCGACCGCGACCTCGTCCGCGGCGTCCACGACGCCGTAGCGGTCGGTCCCGATGACGACGGCGACCGGGTCGCCCACGTGCTTGACGCTGCCCTTGGCCAGCGGCCAGTGCTCGGGCGTGTTGACGTCGACGCCGGGCGGGATCCACGCCATCGGCAGAGGTCCTGCGAGGCCGTCGACGTCCTCACCGGTGGCGACGAGCACGATGTCGTCGCGCGCCTCGGCGGCCGAGGTGTCGATGGAGACGATGCGAGCGTGCGCCTCGGGCGAGCGGACGAACGAGGCCCACAGCGTGCCCGCGATCGAGATGTCCTCGACGTAGTTCCCCCGGCCCGTGATGAGCTTGGGGTCCTCCTTGCGCTTCATCGCACGGCCGACCCACTTCTCCGCCTGGGCCCGGTCCGCGACGCTCATGACGCGTCGGCCGCGCTGAGCACGGCCTTGACGATGTTGTGGTAGCCCGTGCAGCGGCAGAGGTTGCCCTCCAGCGCGTGACGGACCTGCTCCTCGTTGGGCTTCGGGATGCGCCGCAGCAGGTCCGCGGAGGCCATGATCATGCCCGGGGTGCAGTAGCCGCACTGCAGGCCGTGCTCCTCCCAGAACGCCTCCTGCACGGGGTGCAGGTTGCCCTCGGTGCCCAGGCCCTCGATGGTCGTGATCTCGCCTCCGTCGGCCTGGACCGCGAGGACGGTGCACGACTTCACGGCCTGCCCGTCGAGATGCACGGTGCACGCGCCGCAGTTGGACGTGTCACAGCCGACGTGCGTGCCGGTGAGACCGAGGTCCTCGCGGATGGCGTGGACGAGCAGCCGTCGCGGCTCGACCTCGATGGTGCGGGCCTCTCCGTTGACCGTGAGGCTGACCGAGTGGGTGCTCATGCCTCTCCTCCCCTGACGATGGCGTACACCGCCCATCATGCCTCCGGGAGGCGGTGCGCCGCAACGCCATGGGGGGTTGCGGGGAGGTAGCGTGTGCCGCGTGCGCAACCCCTGGCTCGGGCTGGACTCCTCCGCAGACCCCGTGGGGCTCGCCCGGCTGCTCATGCGAGCGCACGAGCGCGCGCTCGCGGGGGGAGGTTCGGAGGCGATCCTGCGCGACGTCGTGACGCGCTCCTGGGAGCGCTCGCAGCTCGCCGGCGTGAACCCCGACAGCCACGACGCGCCGCTGCTGCACGAGCGCCGCGACGTCGCCGAGCGCTGGCGCACGCACCCGCTCGCCCGCTTCGCGCCGCTCGTGCGCGAGAACCTGTCGGACTTCGCCTACGACGCCCGGCACATCGTCGTCATCGGCGACGCGGACGGCTGTCTCCTGTGGTCTGCCGGTCATCCGAGCGTGCTGGCGGCCTCGGAGGAGATCGGCTTCGTCCCCGGCCGGCTCTGGCGCGAGGAGGCGACGGGGACGAACGGCGTCGGCACCGCGATCGCCGTCGACCACCCGGTCCAGATCTTCTCCGCCGAGCACTTCAGCCGCAGCATCCACGGGTGGACCTGCTCGGGCGCCCCCGTGCACGATCCCGAGACCGGGAAGGTGCTCGGGATCATCGACCTGTCGAGTGGAATCCGCGCCGCGCACCCGCATTCGCTCGCGCTCGTGACGGCGACCGCGCGCATGGTCGAGGCACGGTTGAGCGCCGACCTCATGCAGCGCCGTGAGCGGCTGCGGGCCCGGTTCTTCGAGCGCGTCGCACGTGGCGCGGCGACGCCCTGCGCGCTCGTCGATCGCACAGGGCACGTCCTCGCCTGCCACCCGCCCGGGGCGCTCGCCGGGCGTCTGGAGCCGGCGGAAGGAGGCGGCTGGCGCGAGGTCGGCGGCGAACGGCTCGAGGGCGAGCCCCTCGGCGACGGCGCGCAGCTCGTGCAGGCGCGCGTCACGACGGGACGCCCCCGCGCGCTGCGCCTGCGGGCGCTCGGGCGCGACACGGTCGAGGCCACCGTCTCGGGCCAGCGGATCGTGCTGCCGCGGCGGCGCAGCGAGATCGTCGTCCTGCTGGCGCTGCATCCCGAGGGGCTCACGGCGGAGCATCTCGCGCGCGAGCTCTACGGGGACGAGGGCAAGCGGATGAGCGTCCGGTCGGAGATCTCCCGGCTGCGCCGCCAGCTCGGCGGCCTGCTCGGCGGGAACCCGTACCGCCTGCTCGCGGACGTG
>Ga0070665_100001250_pt1 | contig 30697 bp, 23 predicted proteins | sample KBSS13metaG_FD_65862 | JGI IMG/M metagenome (GOLD analysis project Ga0070665, IMG submission 65862) | Switchgrass rhizosphere microbial communities from Kellogg Biological Station, Michigan, USA - KBS S1-3 metaG | ecosystem: Host-associated > Plants > Roots > Rhizosphere > Soil ... | reverse complement strand
GCGCAGCAGCTCAACACCCATAATCCTAAGACGGCGCCAATGCCGACGTTAGCCTTCATCACAATTGCCGCTCCCGCGTGGACTACGGCAGACTAGAGCGAATGAGAATGATTCACAAGGCGGGGGCGCGGCGACCCGATGCGCCAGCCGCAATGGCCGTCGTCGGCGCCGCTTTGTTCTTGGCCGCGGGCTGTGCGCCGGCTCCCCAGCAGTTGCGCCTCGCGGACGGTACTGAAGTCTTCTTCCTTTCCAACACCAAGGTCCTGCCGGCCAATTCCTTTCCGGAAGTCCGTGAGCTCAAGATCGACGGCGAGGCTTTCATCCGGGTTCCTGCCGCCGCGCAGCCTTTGATCATTCGCTCGCGCCTGATGGTTCTGACGGTCACCGGCCGCACGGCGTTGCGGGTTACCGCACGCTCCAAGGAGACGGGAGAGGAGGCTGATGTGCTCTATGGGCACGTCGTCGCGACGAAGGCCTACCCTTCGCGGCAAAACGAGCCGGATACGCTCCTCGCGGGTGAGGAAGTGATGGTCAACGAGACCATCGATCTTCAGGAGAAGGAGACGACGGATCTGGCGAGCCTGCGCTCGTGGAGCGACAACCTCATTGCGTCTCAAAAGCCTGCACGTTGAGATAGGCCGTCGATGCGGTTGAGGCTGATGCCATGGCGTTTCAATCTGCGATAGAGCGCATTGCGGCTGATGCCGAGTTGCATGGCGCTATGGCATAGATTGCCGTGGTTGGCGCGGATGACGGTCAGCAGGGTTTCACGCTCGGCGTGGGCCAGGGCGTTGGTTGTGGGGGTGTCCGCGGTCGAGCTCGAATTCGCGGTCGCTTCGAAGCTTCTCGCGGACGCGTGGGGTGTCGCGCCTGCATTGAAGGTTGCGTCCGTGGTTGCGTGACGCTGGCCGGCGCGCATCTCGGCCGGCAGGTCGTCGAGCCGGATCACGTTGTCGTCGCAGATGGCGAAGGCGCTGCGAATGACGTTGCGGAGCTCGCGGATGTTGCCGGGCCAACTGTATCGGGTCAGGCAGTGCAGGGCCTCGGGGTCGATGGAGTTGGAGCGGACGGTGCCGGCCTCTTCCTGCAGGAAGCGACTGATGAGTGCGTCCTTGTCGGCGCGCGCCGCCAGGGTAGGCAACTCGAGCGTGATGCCATTCAGCCTGTAGTACAGGTCCTCCCGAAAGCTGCCGCCGGCAATCATGCCGCGCAGATCCTGGTTCGAGGCGCAGATGACGCGCAGGTCGACGGGGACGGCCGTTTCGGCGCCCAACGGGATGACTTCCTGCTCTTCCAACACGCGCAGGAGCCGTGTCTGCAGGAGCAGCGGCATGTCGCCGATCTCATCGAGGAAGAGTGTGCCGCCGGAAGCCTGGACGATCTTGCCCTTGCGGCCTTCCTTTCTGGCGCCGGTGAAGGCGCCCGGGCCGTAACCGAACAGTTCGCTTTCGATGAGGGTCTCGGGCAGGGCTGCGCAGTTTACAGCGACGAAAGCCCGGGCGCCGCGCGAGCTCGCGGCGTGCAGCGCCCGCGCCAGGCATTCCTTGCCGGAGCCCGTTGGGCCCTGGATGAGGATCGGCAGCGTCGAGCTCGCAACGCGGGAGGCTTTGCGGATGATGGCGGCCATGTAGGTGTCGTTGCCGGCCAGCTCCTCGAGGGAGAGGGCGCGGGCTGGGCCGCGGGGTGTTGGAACGAATTGGGTGCTTACGGGCAGTTGTTGGGCTGCCAGGCTGGCACGGGACGGGGTCGTGCGTGTCAGGGCGGCGGTTTGCGTCGAAGCGTCGTGCGAGGAGCCAGTGCGCGCTGACGCATTGCGTGTTGGGGTGCCCAGGTGCCTCGTCACGCGGGCTGCTGGTGCGGTCATGCCGCCGTGCAAACTGGCGAAAAAGCGGCGCCCGAGGCCTGAGTCGCGCACGGGCCAGAGCGCCTGGCGGGCCAGGGGTGTGGGCGCCAGCAAGTCTTCGATGCGGGCATCGAAGATCTCGTTGAACGGGCGGCCGACCAACTCATGGCGTCCGCGCGCAGCCAACAGTCGTACCGCCATCTCGTCCGCGGCGATGACATTGCCATTGTTGTCGAGTGCCAGTGAGCCGTCGTGCAGCAGGTTGACGAGCTCGGGACGCGCATGAAACCGTACGATACAGGTGTTGTGATGGTGCTGGAGGAAGACACACTTTTCGATGAGCTGTGCCGACATGTTGACCAGCGCCATCGTATGTGCCTGGCCCGCGCTGGTTCCTCGGGCATCTACCGTGGACGCATCGAGTACGGCGAGGAGGCCGCCCGATGGGTCGTGTATCGGCGCGCCCGAGCATGACAGGCCGATGTGGCTCGCCCTGAAATGCTCCGTCCGATGGACCGTCACCGGCCGGTCGACGGTGATGCAGGTGCCGATACCGTTGGTGCCTTCGTGCAACTCGCTCCAATCCGCACCGATGAGGAGGCCGGCGGAGCGGAACAGGCTTTTCAAGGTGGCGTCGATCTTTTCGCACAGGATCACGCCGCTGGCATCCGTCAACAGCAGGGCATAGCCCGAGCCCCGGATCTGCTCGTAGAGCGAGTCCATCTCGGCGCTGGCGATCTGGATCAGTTGCTCGTGCTGGACTTGCCGCCCGCGCAGGTCGCCGGTGCTGATGACCGCCGGCGAATAGACCCTGACCGGGTCGAGTGAAAAGTCGCGAACGCAGCGTTTCCACGAGTCCCCGATCGACTCGCTCAGGACCACCGGGCTGTCGGCTTTCATTCCGTGAGCCACGCGTAGCACACGGTCCGCGTGCCGTACGACTGTCGGATCGGCCATCAGTCCCCCTCGTTGCGCGCGCCCCATCTTTACGCATGTGGGGGTGACTGGCAATTGGAGGGCTGGCCTGAGCACTGGCGTTACCGGAACAACTGCTCCGTGGCCGAACAGTTGTCGTGGCGCCGAAGATGCATCGCGCCGCAGCGACCCCTTGTCGGGCTCCCGGTTGCGCTGCCCGACGCGCTCTAGCGTGCTGATTTCCCTGGCGCCCCAGGTTCCGCACGTGCTCGGGACGGGCGTCACTCTCCCGCTGGTCCGGTCCTTGCTCTAAAGGGCCCCCGGAGGAGCGACACGGTCGCACCCTGACCCCTTTTCTCGTATGGAGCCTGCAATGAACGCTCAAATGAATTCCGATGTCGTCTCACTGAACGCGCGGGTGCAGCAATTCATCGCCCAGCCCCGCAAGGTCTTGATCGACGGGCGCTGGGTTCCCGCCAAGAGCGGCGAGACTTTCGATGTATTCAACCCCGCGACCGGGCAGCGCATCGCCATGGCCGCAGCCTGCGGGAAGGCGGACGTCGACGCCGCCGTAGCGGCGGCGCGTAAGGCGTTCGACACCGGGCCGTGGCCCCGGATGTCACCCTCGGAGCGGGGTCGGATCATCTGGAAGATCGGCGACCTGATCCAGGAGAACCTCGAGGAGCTGGCGCAACTCGAGTCGTTGGATAACGGCAAGCCCATCGTGGTCGCGCGGGCCGCGGATGTTCCCCTGGCCGCGGACCTGTTTCATTACATGGCCGGCTGGGCGACCAAGATCGAAGGCAACACGATCTCGCTGTCCGTGCCCTACACCCCCGGCACCGAATACCATGCGTACACGCGGCGTGAGCCGATCGGTGTCGTCGGGCAGATCATTCCCTGGAACTTCCCCCTGTTGATGGCGGCCTGGAAGCTCGGGCCGGCGCTCGCCAGCGGGTGCACCATCGTGTTGAAGGTGGCCGAGGAGACGCCGTTGTCAGGCTTGCGGCTCGCGGAGTTGTGTCAGGAAGCCGGCATCCCCGATGGCGTGTTGAATGTGCTCACGGGTTTCGGAGAGACCTGCGGCGCGCCGCTGGCCGCGCACCCGCTGGTCGACAAAGTCGCTTTTACCGGCTCGACCGAGGTGGGCAAGCTCATCGTGAAAGCGGCCGCCAACGATCTGAAGAAGGTGACGCTCGAGCTGGGTGGCAAATCCCCTAACATCATTCTCGAGGACGCCGACCTCGAGAGCGCCATTCCAGGAGCTGCGAACGCGATCTTCTTCAACCAGGGCCAGTGTTGCTGTGCCGGCTCGCGCCTGTTCGTGCACCAGAAGCACTTCGACAAGGTGTTGGACGGTGTTACCCAGTTCGCGAAGAGCATCAAGGTCGGTCCGGGGCTCGACATCCGCACGCAGATGGGGCCGCTCGTGTCGCAGACCCAGCTCGAGCGTGTCACCGGGTACCTGCGCGCAGGGGCCGCTGAAGGCGCGCGGGCGACTTGCGGCGGTGCGCAGGTTGCCGGCTCCGGTTATTTCGTACAGCCGACGGTGTTGACCGATACATCGAACGACATGAAGGTCGTGCGCGAGGAGATTTTCGGGCCCGTCGTTACCGCGGCACCGTTCAAGGATGCGGAGGAGGATCTCATCCGGCGCGCGAACGATACGACGTACGGCCTGGCGGCCGGCGTCTATACGCGTGACATCGGCAAGGCGCACCGCATTGCCAACCGGTTGAAGGCGGGCACCGTCTGGGTCAATTGCTACAACATCTTCGACGCCGCGCTACCGTTCGGCGGGTACAAGCAATCGGGCTGGGGTCGCGAGATGGGGCATGATGCTCTCAACAACTATCTGGAGACCAAGGCCGTCTGTGTCGGGTTCCAGCAGTAGTCAGCAGTAGTCAGCGGGATGTCGGCGGCGACTCGATCAATTCGACGAAGCCGCCGACGTCCGGATCGCGGATCAACACCGCACGTTCACCGGTTTTCAGCTGCACGCCGCCGCCGCCGCTCGAGACCACTCGGGCGCCGGCGGTTTTTGCTTTTGCCAACAGCGTGTCGAGATTGCTCACCTCGAAGCCGACGTAGCCGACGGTGATGTCGCAGATGCGATAGGACGCGACGGGCTTCTTGCGGTTCTGGAACTCGACGAGCTCGAAGTGCAGCAGCGAGCTCGGCTGGGCCGCTTCGGGGAAGGACTCGTTGAAAAAGCGCAGGATGTTGCCGTGTCCGCCGACCGCGGAGTCCGTGAAGTCTCCCTTCATCCACGGTGACTGGGCTTCGACGAGCTGTCCGCCGAGCACGTCGCCGTAGAAGGCGCGCTCCTTGTCCGAGTCGAGAATGACCAGGCCGGCGTGGCTCAGGCCCGGATGGAGCGCCGGCCTGGCCGGGCGGCCGTTGGCGGCGGGCGCCCCGGGGCGTTGGTTGATGATCTCGATATCGAGGCCGTCGGGGTCGGTCATGTAGGCGAGACCTCCCCGGGTCTCGCCGGGAAACGGGATGAGCTTTCCGCCCCACGAGCGGGCATGCAGCCAGCCGCGGGTTTCGAGTTGCGACCAGAGCTGGGGCGCATCAGGGACTACCAGGCCGAAATGGCTCGCGCCGGGTTCCCACGGCGGATAGCCCGCGACGGATTTGCGCCTGATGCCGCGCAGTTCGTGGAGGTACAGCGTGAAAGGCTTGCCGGAAATATTGCTGCTGACGGTCAGCCGCGCTGTGCGGGAGGTCGCGTTCTTTATCCCCAGGAGTCGGTTCAGCGCGTCGTCCTGGTGCCAGGAGGTGTCGACGCTCTCGTCGCGTTTGAAGCCCAGGGCTTCGTAGAACGGGAGGGATTTGTCCAGGTCGGCGATCATACGGCCGACCAGGGCTATGCGGGCGGGCGCTGGGGCTGGTGTCTCTGCGGAGGCGGCGGGCGCGTTGCGGAGTTCCGAGCGCGCTGGGGGCGTGGTGGCGGTGAAGGCAAGCGCGGCTAGTGATGCGATTGCTAGTGGAGTCGAGCGTGCCGCGCGCGGTGGCGCGGTGCGCATCGTGCCACGTGGGCGCCGAACGTCGTTTGAGTGCCCGAAGGCGCGCGAGTGCCAGGTGGCGCACTGGCACGAGAACGTGCTTTGGCCCATCGTGTCCCCCTTTATTCGTCGCGCGCATCTTACAACCGGCTTTGCGTCGCCCTTGACACTATCCCCCGCGGCGACCATTTTGGCCCGGCTGCTGGTCTGGCGGCGGGGCGCGCCGCCACGCGTTCTCGGTGGCCAACTGCGCGGTGATGGCTCGAGCGCCTCGATCGGTCGCACCATGTTTTTGAGGGGAGAATGTCATGTCTGATGTCAGACCAGGCAGTGTCTTGATTCTGGGTGTTGGTGCCTCACAAGGGCTGGGTGCGGCGACGGCCCGCGTCTTTGCCGCTGCCGGCCATCCGGTCGTCATTGCGGGGCGCAGCGAGGGCAAGCTGCGCCAGGCGGCGGAATCAATTGCGGCCGTTGGGCCGGCGCCGCGAGTCGAAGTCGGCGACGTCACCAAGGCCGCGGATGTTGCGCGTTTCGTCGCGGCTGCGGAGAGTGTGGCTCCTCTGCAAGTGGCAGTGCAAAACGCCGGCGGCAACAGCCCCGCGCCGTTTCTGAAGGTCGCGCCCGAAGCGTTCGAGGAGCATTGGCGTGCGCACGCATTTGCGGGCTTTCTGCTGGGGCAGGCGGTGCTACCGAAGATGCTGGCCCGTAAAACAGGTACGATTATTTTTACCGGCGCTACCGGCAGCTTGCGTGGAAGCGCCAACTTTTCTCCATTCGCCGCGGCCAAAGCCGCCTTACGCATGGTCGCGCAGAGCCTCGCTCGCGAATTCGGCCCCCAAGGTATTCACATCGCCCATGTCGTCATCGACGGCGTGATTGAGGGTGATCGTGCATTGACCAACATTCCCGGCATCAAGGAGCGCTTCGGTGAGGACGGCATGTTGCATCCCGACAAGATCGCGGAAATGTACCTGGTGCTCCACCGTCAACATCGCAGCGCCTGGACTCATGAGCTCGACGTGCGTCCCTGGTCGGAGAAGTTTTGATGTACAACCGTAGGCAGGTTGTGAGGCTCGCTGGAGCGGGGGTTGCGGCGGCGCTTGGTGGAGGATGGGGACGTACGGCTGTAGCGACCGTGGGGGTCAGGGATGCGGACCTCGTGGTGTTGAACGGCAAGGTTTACACGGTTGATCCGCAGGTGCCGAAGGCCGAGGCATTTGCTGTGAAGGGTGGTCGATTTATGGCAGTGGGGACTAGCGCGGAGATCAAAGCGCTGGCAGGCCAGGGCACGCAGACTATCGATGCGCAGGGAATGATGGTTGTGCCGGGGTTCATTGACTGTCACAACCACGCGCCGGGTACCACGTTGCTTTATGACGTGTTGGTTGGAAATCCGTACGAGGTCGAGTTCGTAACGATTGACAGCATCGTCGAGAAGCTGCGGGAGCGAGCGCAGAAGACGCGGCCGGGGAGTTGGATCGACGGATATTTCTTTGACGACACCAAGGTCAAGGGCGAGCGCCCGCTGAATATCCATGACCTGGATAAGGTGTCCACGGAACACCCGGTCGCGGTTCACCATCGTGGGGGGCACACCACGTTCTACAACAGTAAGGCCTTCCAGATGGCGGGCATCACCAGGGATACGCCGAATGTGTCTGGCGGCACTTACGATCGAGGACCGGACGGGCAGCTCAACGGTCGGGTGACCGATCGTGCAAACGCGGCCTTCGCGCATATCGGTACGCGTGCGAAATACTCCACCGCTGAATCGATGGAGCGCGACCGCAAAGGACTGGCCTTCATTTCCAAGCAGTTCGTGCGCTACGGTCTCACGGGAGTTTGTCACGAGGGCGGCAATCTGCGCGCCCTGGAGCAGGTCCGGGAGCGCGGCGAGCTCTTGCATCGGGTGAGTTACGAAGCGAACGGCCCGGAGCTCGAAGCCATGATCACCGGGGGCATGCCCACCGGTCTGGGTGACGAATGGATCAGGCTGGGAGCCACGTTCGAGCACACCGCGGACGGCTCATTCTCCGAGCGCACGATGGCGCTCAGCGTTCCTTATCCCGGCATCACGCCGCCCTACAAAGGCAACGTCACCGAGTCACAGGAGGACCTCAATGCCTGGACCGAGCGGGTGCATCGGGCGGGTATTCAACTCAATTGCCACGCCAACGGCGACGTGGCGATCGATCACGTCCTCACGGCCTACGAGCGCGCATTGCACCTGGTGCCGCAGCCTGATGCACGTCCGCGGATCACGCATTGCACGCTGGTGAACGATGATCTCATCCGGCGCATCAAGACACTTGGAGTCGTACCGGCGCTGTTCACTTCGTACGCCTATTACAACCCGGACAAATTTCATTTTTATGGCCCGGAGCTCATGAAGCATTGCATGGCCTATCGCACGCTGCTCGACGCCGGAGTGCCCGTCGCTGGCGGCTCGGACTTCAACCCGGGACCGTTCTCGCCGCTCATGGGGATTCAGGGCATGGTCACGCGCACCGGTTGGAATAAAGAGGTCTGGGGAGCGAACCAGCGCATTACCGTGGATGAGGCTCTGCGGGTGAACACGATCAACGGCGCTCATGCGACTCGGGAGGAGTCGCTCAAGGGCTCCATCACACCCGGAAAGCTTGCCGACTTCGTCATTCTGGCGGACGACCTCCACACTGTGGATCCCTCCAAGATCAAGGACGTCAAAATCGTCCGCACCGTGGTGGGTGGGGCGACCGTGTTTCAGGCATGATGAGGTCTCAATAACCATACGAAATCCGCGGGAGGCGCCAGACATGAGAGCTCTTTGGGTCCTTCTCCTCGCGAGCTTGCTCGCCATCGACGGGATGAGTGCTTCGGCCCAGGCGACCGGGCCTGGTGGTGCGAATGCCGCGGTAGCGGGCTCGAAGCCGAAAGTCCGCGCCATTACCGGGTTTGTGCGACTCGAGCGCGCCACGTATGCCCAGCAGGTCAATGACACGCTGGCAGTGCTGAGGAACGCGAAGAGCCAGTTTGAAAACCAGGGCTACCAGGTCGAGACCGTCCGCATCGTGACTCAACCGCTGGCCGAGCTGGTCGGGGGCCTGGCGGACGCCGAGGCGCTGAAATTCCTCCAAGGCTTCGATGACCTTGCGGCCAAGGAACGCTTCGTTCCCAATGTTGGCCCCGGGATGATGCGCGATTCGGACGATCCGCGGACGATGCACCTGTTGGCCCAGGTACTCTCGACGCTGCCACACATCGACGCGAGCGCCATCATGGCCGGCGAGGATGGGATTCACTGGAAGGTGATCAAGGAAACCGCGGCCCTGGTTCATTACGTGGCGGATCACAGCCCGCGCAGCCAAGGCAATTTCAACTTCACGGCGACGGCGATGTTGAAGCCGTACGGGCCCTTTTATCCGGGCACCTATCACACGGGTGCGGGTAAGCAATTTTCGATCGGCTTTGAAGGCGCCAACATTGTGCAGGAGGTCTTCGCGCGAACACACGGAGACTTCTCTGCGTCGGTTGGCGAATTGACCAGGCAGTTGACGATCCATTCCAAGGTGGCGGAAGCCATTGGTGAGCAAGTCGCAGCCGCCACCGGATGGACCTTCATGGGTGTGGACCCGACGCCCGCGCCGATGGGTGATAACTCCATCGGCGCCGCCATGGAGGCCTATACGGGTGCGAAGTTCGGCTCGAGCGGCACGATGACGGCGGCACTCATCATAACGACTGCCGTCAAGGCGGTTCCCGTGAAGCAGATTGGTTATGCGGGACTCATGGTACCGGTGATGGAGGACAAGCTGCTGGCCAAGCGCTGGGCTGAAGGCTCGTACAACACGGATGCGCTGTTGGCCTACTCGTCGGTTTGCGGGACGGGCCTGGACACCATCCCGCTGCCGGGAGACGTTTCCGAGACGCAGATTGCTCACATGCTCGGTGACGTCGCAGCGCTGGCGTGGAAGTGGAACAAGCCGCTGTCGGCCCGACTGCTGCCGGTCAAGGGCAAGAAGGCCGGTGACATGACCGGGTTCCAGAATGAAAATCTCTTCAATACGACACTGCATGCCCTGCCTTAGTCGCGGACTCCCGCTCGCCCTGGCTCAGGTTCTTGCGCTCGCGCTCCTGCGGGTGGCGCCCGGTTGGGCACAAGCCGGCACGGCTTCCGGAGATTTCTGGGTTGAGCCGCCGACCCTGCAGTCGCTGGGCTTCGAGTGGCGCATCAACGGGGATGACAATCGCAACGCCACCGTCGAGATAACGTATCGGAAGAAAGGGGAGCAACAGTGGCATAAAGCACTGTCGCTGTTGCGTCTGCAGCGGGAGTCCGTGACCGGTATCGTGCCCCGGGACGGGAGTGGTGAGCACTTCAACCGCTACATCGCCCCCAACATGTTCGCGGGCAGCATTCTCAATCTGGAGCCCGATACCGAGTACGACTGCCGTCTCGTGTTGAGCGATCCGGACGGCGTCAAGGGCAAGAAGGAGCAGTTGGTCCACGTGCGCACCCGCAAGGAGCCGATGCCGGCACCCGGCGGCGCCGTGTATCACGTCTACCCGTTCGACTACAAGGGACCCAGACAGCAGCCCGCGTTCACGGGACTGCTCGCTGCATACTACCTCGGCTCAGACCAATCCGATCACTCACGCGAAATGCCGCCTCGCGTCCGCCCGGGCGATACGATTCTCGTGCACGCGGGTGTTTATAAGGACAACCGTTTCGTCTACAGCGGCTTTGACAAGACGCTCGCTGCCTACGGCACGCCGTTCGATGGGACCTACTACCTCACGCAGAACGGTACGCCGGATGAGCCCATCGTGATCAAGGGAGCGGGAGACGGCGAGGCCATCTTCGATGGGGATGGCTGCGACAATCTCTTCAACCTGATGGGCGGCAACTACAACTACTTCGAAGGCATTACGGTCCGCAACACGCAGGTGGCTTTCAAGCTCGGGATCAAGTATATCGCCGGCTCCAGCGGGTTTACCTTGAAGCACAGTCGCGTGTACGACATCGGTCGGGTGGTCGAGGCGGGCTGGTCCGGGTCGAAGGACTTCTACATCGCGGATAACGTGCTCATCGGGCGGCATGATCCGAACAAGATGCAGAGTTGGTTTACGCCGGAAGTCTGGGGCAGGTTTCCGGGGTTCCCGGCTCTCATCCGCTCGGAGTACGCCGTCAAGGTGTATGGGCAGGGACACGTGGTCGCGCACAATTATGTCGCGAACTGGCATGACGGGATCGATATCGACACCTACGGTGATCCGGATGGCACGCCCGCTGAGTTGCGCGACCGGGTGCCGGTGGCGATCGATATCTATAACAACGATATATACAACACCGACGACAACTGCATCGAGGCCGACGGCGGCGCGCACAACATCAGGGTGTTTCGCAACCGCTGTTTCAACTCCACCGGCGGGGCGCTCAGCGCGCAGCCGACGTTCGGCGGTCCTTTGTATTTCTACCAGAACGTCGCCTATGGATTGACGACGGGCGGGTATATGAAGCTCGTGGATACGCCGGCGGGTGTGCTGTTCTACCAGAACACGCTCGTGGGACAGGTGCGTTATTTCGGGCCCGCTGCCAACGTGCACTTCCGGAACAATCTGCTCTTGTCGGATGGATGGTCGCCGGAGGTGTTTGCACTGCGGACGACGACGAACTATTCGAGCTCGGACTACAACGGTTTCCGGCTGAATCCCGGAGCGGAAGCAGCGTTTGAATGGGACTCACCGCAGCGGCGTGTGACGGCCGAGTTCGTCAAGCCGTTGGAGGTACGGAAGTTCAAGACGCTGGCGGACTATGCGGCGGCGACGGGGCAGGACAGGCACAGTGTCGCGGTCGATTTCGACTCGTTTGCGAAGGTCGCCATTGCGGATAAGGCCGATCCGCAGCGGCTTTATAACCCGGAGGATTTCGACTTCCGGCTGAAGCCCGGCTCTGCCGCGGTGGACGCGGGGGTCGAGCTGCCGACAATCACCGATGGCTTCAGCGGCAAAGCGCCCGACTTGGGCGCCTACGAGAGCGGAAAGCCGACGCCGCACTACGGCCCGCGAGGTCAGATTTCGGGCGCTGCTGCGCCTGATGCCCCGCGCTCCATCAAAGGACCGCCCGCGGGGGAGTAAGGATCGCCGCGGGCGACGCGGCCGAGATCGAAGGACAGAAGGGGGCTTTAGATGAAGCTGTTTGCACGTGTCTTTTTCCTGCTGTTTCTCGCAGTCGACGTTGCGTACGGGGCGCAGGCGCCTACGGTCGCGCAGTTAGCTGCGGGCGAAGTTGCCGGCGTGGAGCAGGGCGGTGTCACCGCATTCCTCGGAATCCCGTTCGCGGCGCCGCCGGTGGGACCTGACCGCTGGCGTGCGCCGCGGCCTGCGAAAGCGTGGCAAGGGACGCGCGCTGCGACGCACTTTGCCGCGAGTTGCTACCAGGCGAAAATGCCGGATGGCTTTGGGCCCTGGAAGCATGAGTATGTCGTGCAGGGTGAGGTTAGCGAGGACTGTCTTTACCTCAATGTCTGGACCCCGAAGGCTGACGCCAAGGCACACCTCCCGGTGTTGGTGTGGATCCACGGCGGTGGTTTCACGCAAGGGTCGGGCTCGGTGGCGGTTTACGACGGGGCCGCACTGGCTTCCGACGGCATTGTTGTGGTGACGCTCAACTACCGCCTTGGTGTGTTTGGGTTCCTAGCCCACCCCGAGTTGACACGCGAGGCCGGCAAAGATGCGCCGCCGGGTAACTTCGGGCTCCAGGACATGATTGCGGCATTGAAGTGGGTCCGTGCCAATATCGCGGCGTTGGGCGGCGACCCGGACCAGGTCACCATCGATGGACAGTCCGCCGGCGCAATGGCGATTCACGACCTGCTTGCCGCGCCGCTGGCCGCAGGGCTGTTCAAACGAGCGATCATCGAAAGTGGTCTTCCCAACATCGCGGTACCGCATAGCCTGGCGGAGGCTGAGCGGTCGGGAGAGCAATTCCAACGCTCCAGGCATGCTGCATCACTGGCCGCCCTGCGAGCGTTGTCCGCCGCGGAAATGCTGGGGCCGTCGCAGCCGGGCGGGCCGCGTTTCGAGCCCATCATCGACGGAGCTTTATTGCCGGATGCGCCCACGCAAATTGCGAAGACCGGTAAGTTCAACGACACGCCCGTCATGATCGGGATGGTTGCCGATGAGGCCAGTGGACTCGCTCCGGGAACGTACGGGATCACCGACCGGGCGGGGTTCACAGACCTGGTACATAAAACCTACGGTCCGATGGCTGAGCGTTTCCAGCACTTCTATCCGGCGGCCACGGATGGCGAGCGTGTCGACATGTCTCACCAGCTTCTGCGGGATAAAGGGTTGGCTGGCATTTACGCCTGGGGAAGTGAGCGCCTCGCACGGAGCCAGCAGCCTGTCTATGTCTACCTGTTTACCCACGTAGAGCCTGGTCCGGACTCAGCGCGCTACGCGGCGTTCCACTCGTGTGAGATTCCCTACGCCTTCCGGACTTTGGACAAGGCGCCTGAGCGTCATTTCACCGCTGCGGATCGCAGCCTGGCGCATCGAGTTTCCGCATACTGGGTCAACTTCGTCAAAACCGGTGACCCCAACGGACAGGGGCTGGCGTCGTGGCCCCGATTCGAGGCAAACAACCCGCGGATCATGAAGCTCGATGTCGAGGCGGGCGCGCAGCCGCTGCTGCCGGAGCCGAAGTTGGAAGCTGTCAGGGCCTTCCTCGCGCAGGGCGGCAACCCGTCGATATTCTAAGGCCACCGACCGGCAGTCGGTGACGCACGGGGCGATCGCCGCTGCGCAGATCGCGGGCCGCCGGCGAGTCAGGGGTAACTCAACCCAAAGAAAATAGGGTAGAGCGGGTTCGCGCTGTCGTGGGGCACGTCGGGTTGCTGAGCCTCGACGGCCGCCATCGAAGCAGGTAATTCGAACGGCAGCCGGCCTTCCGGCCGGGCCTTTCCCGTTAGAACATCGAGAACTGCGCCGTCGCTGGCACCAAACTCCCCGATCAGAGCGGTCGCTTTTGCTTTGACCTGCGTCAGGATGGCGGGACGATCCAGTGTTATGACGACCACCGTCGGCACGGACTGGCTCGCCTGCAACACGAGCGCGAGCTCCGGGCTATCCTCCTTGAAATCGAGCGAGCCTTCCTGTTGTTTGCTGCCGAAGAAAAACCCCGGGTGCAGATTCTCGTGCGGCGAGTGAATGCGCAATAGGGCAACCTGCGCGGCGGCCGGCTGACTCACTGCAGTCAGCCCGTGAGCAGCCAGAGCCGCGGCACTCATGCCGGGCGCGAACACTTTGCGAAGCGCTTTTTTCAGCGGCAGCAGGGCGTTACGGTTCTCCAACAGCACCAGGGAGCGCCGCTGTGCATCCAGCGCCGCGCCGCGAAAGGCCGGAGCGCCAACCGTGGCGGCGGCTTTCTGCTCATCCACGAAGGGGTTCTCGAACAACCCGAGCCTGAGCTTCAATTCCAGAATCCGCAGCACGGAGGCATCCAGTCGCGACTCACTCACCAATCCCGACTTCACCGCCGCCAGCAGGACATCAGTCTCCGTCACGCCTCCGAACTGATCGATGCCGGCGCTGACGGCCTGCGCATACCGCTCCACTCGGGATAGTTTCTCGACACCCCAGGGCATCGCGATGTCGGTATGCGTCTGCGCCGGTGTACCTGTCATACAACTCGGATCGCAGTCCCGCGTCACGGCCCAGTCGGACAGAATGAGCCCGGTGAAGCCGTGCTGCTCACGCAGGAGGCCCGTCAGGAGCTGCCGGTTGAAGTTGGCACCGACGGACTCGAGCGGCTGCCCGTCGAGGCTGACGCCCAACAGGATGTCATAGGTGGGCATGACGCCCGCAACATTGACCTGGAAGGCAGCCGTGAACGGACGGACGTGTGCATCGAACTGCGAGCCCGGAAATTTCGCGAAGCGGCCGTAGTAGTTGTGGCCGTCGAAGCCATTCGCGGCAGCGCCGTAGCCAACCCAGTGCTTCACGACAGTCGCGACACCATCCGTTGCAACGCCGGCCGTGCCGTGTTGAAAGCCGGTGACATACGCCGCTACCAATCGGCCGACGAGCTCGGGATCCTCGCCGAAAGTGCCATTGATGCGTGGCCAGCGCGGTTCGGTGGCGAGATCTGCCTGCGGCGACAGCGCCATGTGGATACCGACAGATCGATATTCCTGGCGCGCACTGTCGGCGAAGCGTTGGACGAGCGCGGTGTCCCCAATACTGGCCAGGCCTAACGGCCCCGGCCACTGCGCGAACCCGCTGGGATTTACGCTCGCACCGACCGTCCGGTCGAAGTGGCTGCGCGGGTCGGTACTGATGAGCAACGGGATACCCAGCCGGCCGTGCTCCGCAAGCGCCTGCAACTCGTTGTTCTGCTCGGCGAGCTCCGCGGCCGGGAGGCTCAGCCGGGTAATGAAAGCGGTGATCCGGGACGCGAGGATGAGCGTTTCAACCTGTGCGAGGTCGTAGTGCTCATTGGGCGGCCTGAGTCGGGCGCCGGAGCTCGGGGCGGTACCGTGCATCATGGCACCGGCCTTTTCCTCCAGGGTCATGCGGGAGAGGAGGTCGGCGGCCCGGGCCGCGCTCGAGAGACGCCAGTCCTCGTAAGGCTCCAGGCGCCCATTGCGGTTCAGGTCGCGGAACTGCAAGCCCGCCGCGTGGATGAGCGGAATAGTGCGCGTACCGAGGTGGGGCTGGCGGCTGGGGGTGTTGGTCGCGGTGTTGCATCGGGCGCCGCTGCAAGCCAGAAGCATCGCGACACCGAGCGCGCACGTGAGCCCTGAAGACGTATGGGCCAGCCATTTTTTGTCGGGCACGACCTGAAGTGCTGCAATAGCCGGCTGAAAACGATTGCAGAAATATAACAAAGGGACGCCGGGGTCGCAAATGGCGAGGCGGGCCGCGCGGTGAGGGTTGGGACGCCGGGGTCGCAAATGGCACCCCGTCGCGGTTGCCGCAAAAAGGATGGTGTACCCTCACCCCATGAACGACACCGACCGCCCGCACCCCGAGCGCTCACTCCGGGAATACCTGGCCGAAGTTCGCGAGACCGCCGAAATCAGGAGGGGCTTCCCGCTCCCATTGGGCACGAGAGCGGTCCTGGACGGCGTCAACTTCACCTTGTTCAGCCGCTTCGCCCGACGGGTCCGGCTCGAGCTGTTCACGAACAGCTACGACGCGACCCCGGCGAGAGCCATTGACCTGGACCCCGTGCGCAACCGCACCGGCGATGTCTGGCACGTCTGGGTCCAAGGGATCGTCCCCGGGCAGTTGTACGCTTACCGCGTCGATGGTCCATACGAGCCGGCCGCGGGCCATCGTTACAACTTCAACCGCCTCCTGTTGGATCCGCGTGCGACGGCGATTACCCACATCCCGCGGTGGGACTTCGACGCGGCGCGCGGCTATGACCCGGCGCTCGGCGATTCCAGGCGCTCCTACGTCGACAATGCCGCTTCGATGCCCAAGTGCGTTTTTACCCGGATGCTGTTCGACTGGAAGGATGACCGGCCGCCGCGTCATCCCTGGTCGAAAACGGTGATCTACGAGACCCATGTGCGCGGGCTCACCATTCATCCGAGCTCCGGCGTTCCCGACCCGGGCACCTACCGCGGCCTGGTGGAGAAGATTCCCTACCTCAAGGATCTCGGCGTGACCGCCGTCGAGCTGCTGCCGGTGCAGGAATTCAACACCCACGAGATGAAGACGCGCAATCCGCAAACCGGGGAGCGGCTGCGCAACTACTGGGGTTACAACCCGGTCTCGTTCACAGCGGTGAACGGCTCCTACTGCAGTGCCGGTGCGTCGGGCCAGCAGACGCTCGAGTTCAAGGAAATGGTCCGGCTGCTGCACGCCGCCGGCATCGAAGTCATCATCGACGTTGTGCTCAATCACACCGCGGAGACCGACGAGACCGGTCCGACATTGAGCTGGCGAGGCATCGAGAACTCGGTCTTCTACACCCTGGAGAAGGACAAGCGCCGCTATCAGAATTTCGCGGGCACCGGCAACTCGATCAACGCGAACCACCCCATAGTGCGCGACTACATCATGGGCTGCCTGCGCTACTGGGTCATGGAGATGCACGTCGACGGTTTCCGCTTCGACCTCGCCTCCATTCTCGGCCGCGACCGGGCCGGCCATCTTCTGACCAACCCACCGTTGCTGGAGGCTATTGCCGAAGACCCGATCCTGAGTACGACGAAGCTGATCGCCGAAGCCTGGGACGCCGCAGGTGCCTACCAGGTGGGGAGTTTTTCCGAGCGCCGCTGGGCGGAGTGGAATGGTCGTTATCGCGACGACGTGCGGCGCTTCTGGCGCGGCGACCCGGGCATGCTGGGCACGTTCGCCAGCCGGCTCTGCGGCAGCGAGGACATCTACGCGAAATCCGGCAAGGGGCCGGAGAGCAGCATCAACTTCGTCACCTGCCACGACGGCTTCACACTCAACGATCTCGTCAGTTACGCGGAAAAACACAACCTGGCGAACGGCGAGGACAACCGCGACGGTGGCAACGACAACTTCAGTGCCAACTACGGTGTCGAAGGCCCGACCCAGGATGCGCGGATCGAGACCCTGCGCCGGCGGCAGATCCGCAATTTCCTGCTGACGCTGCTCGTCTCGCGTGGCGTACCGATGCTGCTCGGGGGCGACGAGTTCCGTCGCACCCAGAACGGCAACAACAACGCCTACTGCCAGGACAACGAGACGAGCTGGTACGACTGGACGCTGCTCGAGCGCCATCGTGGCCTGTTCGAGTTCGTCAAACACATGATCGCGTTGCGCCAGGCACATCCGATCCTGGCGCGCGAGCAGTTCTACACGAGCGATGACATCACCTGGTTTGGCACGTCCGACCGGGCACCAGATTGGAACAATCCGCAGGCCAAGGCCGTTGCCTGCCTGATCCACGATGGCACTCCGGAAGCCTTGTTTCTGATGTTCAACGCGAGCGATACGACCGCGGTGTTCCATACGCCGGTCGCGCCGGATCAAGGGCGCTGGCGCCTGGCTGTCGATACATCACACGAGCAGCCGCCGAACCCGGCCGAATCGTTCGTCCATTCTTCGCAACCCTATACGCTCGAGCCCCATTCGAGCGCAGTGTTAGTGGCAAACTAACGGGAGGCACCATGAGCTCAGGACGCGCGATGCGGCTGCAAAAGGCGGGCGGAACACTGAGTCTCGAGAGCGTGAAACCCACGGCTCTCAACGAGCACCAGCTGCGCCTGCAGATGTTGGCGTGCGGTGTGTGTCGTACAGACCTGCACCTGGTGGACGGTGAGTTAGCCCAGGCGGTGTATCCCGTCACGCCCGGGCACGAGATCGTCGGACGCGTGGTGGAAGTAGGGTCGCGCGTCACGGAGTTTCGAGTAGGTGACCGTGTCGGCGTGCCCTGGTTGGGTTGGACCTGCGGCGTGTGCGAATACTGCAAACAGGGGTTGGAAAACCTCTGTGACAAGGCGGCATTTACCGGGTGTACGCTCGATGGCGGTTATGCCGAGAGCGTGGTGGCCGACGCACGTTACTGTTTGCACATTCCGGATCGTTACGAGGACGCCCAGGCGGCTCCCTTGCTTTGCGCCGGATTGATCGGCTACCGTGCCTATCGAGCCGCCGGCGATGCTCTGAATCTCGGGCTGTATGGATTTGGAGCCGCGGCCCACTTGCTGGCGCAGGTGGCCCAGGCGGAAGGACAGCGTGTCTACGCATTCGTGCGACCGGGCGATGCCGACGCGCAGCGCTTTGCAATGGAGCTCGGGGCGAGCTGGGCCGGTGGATCGGACGAGTTACCTCCCGTGCCTCTCGATGCTGCAATTCTCTTCGCGCCCGTGGGCTCTCTCGTACCGGCCGCATTGGCCGCAACTCGTAAGGCCGGTCGCGTGATCTGCGCCGGCATCCACATGAGCGACATCCCGGCCTTTCGCTACGACCTGTTATGGGAAGAGCGCTCCGTGTCGTCGGTTGCGAACCTGACACGCGCGGATGGGAAGGCCTTCATGCAGGTGGCCGAGGAAACCGATCTGCGTCCGAGCGTCGAAACGTTCCCGCTCGCGCAGGCCAACGAGGCCCTGACCCGACTGCGCACCGGCAAGCTGCAGGGCGCGGCCGTGTTGACGCCCTAGAGAAAAACACAGGTGGGCGCGGCGCTCGCGGGGAACAATTGTCGCTTTCGCGCAATTAAATATGTCCGGGACTCGGCGGTAAAACGGCCCGGTTACGTCATTATTACCACATTGGTGCAAAGTGCGTAGAATGCCGTTCCGCGAGCTGTCGTCGCAATGGCGGCGTTGAAAGTTTCAGGAAAGGGCTAGGGCAGGCCCAGCGCTTTTTGGGCCCGGCCGTCTAAAGGGGGAGGCAAGGCATGAAAAGGTTTCGCAGCGCCTTTGGCGCGATAGTTGCCGCCGTACTGGTGGTGGGATGCGGCGGGACGAACACGGAGTCGGCGCCGGTCAATAACACTACCACGCACGGGACTTTGGTCGAGAACCCACCGTTGCGCATCGCGTCTTTGGATGCGACGACCTTCCAGGCGCAACTCTCCAGTAGCACCGCGGGGCAGCAGTTGCTGCAGGTGACGGGTAATCCCACCTGTGGTGTCGACTTCTACTACCTCAAGTTTTATACAGCCGGCGCCAAGGGGGAGTCGACCGTGTCATCAGGTGCCCTGATGGTACCGACGGGCGCCGCCGGCACGTGCTCGGGACCGCGCCCGATCGTCCTGTATGCCCACGGTACCCAGACGCTGCAGACGGCCAACATGGCCGATATCACCAATACTTCGAATACCGAGGGTGCGCTGATTGCGGCCATGTTCGCGGCCCAGGGTTATATCGTCGTGGCGCCGAACTACGCGGGCTATGACATCTCCACGCTCGGGTATCACCCGTTCCTGAACGCCAGCCAGCAGTCCGGCGAAATGATCGACATCCTGGCGGCAGCCCGGAGTGCGTTGCCCAAGACGTTTGCGGCCTCGACGACGGATGGCGGCAAGTTGTTCGTTACGGGTTATTCCGAGGGCGGTTACGTGGCGATGGCCACCATGCAGGCTCTGCAGGCCGCCGGTGCCAGGATCACGGCGGCCGCGCCGATGTCGGGGCCCTACGCTCTCGAAGCTTTCGGCGATGCAATCTTCTTCGGCCACGTCAACCTGGGCTCCACTATCTTCGCGCCCCTCATCACGACGAGTTATCAGCACGCGTATTCCAACATCTATGCCGCGCCGACCGACGTTTACACGTCGACCTACGCGAGCGGCATCGAGACGGTGCTGCCGAACGCGACGCCGATCGGTACGTTGTTCCAGAACAATAAGCTGCCCCAGACGGCCCTGTTCGACAGCACCACGCCGCAGGTGACCATTCCCAACAACCCGCAGTTGTCGGCGCAGTTGACTGCATTGCTGAGTGTGCCGAACAACCCGAGCGACCCGGCTACACCTATCTATGCGGCCGGCTTCGGTGAGCCGAACCTGGTCAACAACACCTACCGCGTCAGTTACGCGCTCGATGCGGCCGCCAACCCGGACGGCGCCACTCAGAGCCCGCCCGTGGCCGGTGCGCCGCTGGCCGCCGCGGCACCGACCCAGACTTTGCGCAAAGCGCTCTACACCAATGATTTGCGCAACGGCAACTGGGGGCCGATGGAGCCTACCCTGCTGTGCGGTGGCGACCAGGATCCGACGGTCTTCTTCAGTATCAACACCGGCACCATGGCGAATTTCTGGAGCCCCGAAGTCCAGGCGCACGTCATCACCGTGCTCGACGTGAATGGCACGCCGGGCGGTCCGTTCGCACCCATCCAAACAGCCTTCCAGGCAAGTCAGGCGCAACTGCTCCAGTTCTACCTGTCGGCGGCCGGCGGCAGCCTGCCCCTGGCGGCGGCGCAGCTCCAGGTCATAGAGGGGTACCACACCAACGTGGCACCGTTCTGCGCATTGGCCGCGCGCTCCTTCTTCGCACAGTTTTAAAGGGACTGACAGCCATGAAGAACCTGACTTTGAAGAGCCTGCCCGTGGCGCTCATCACGGCAGCGGCCGTCGCGACACCGTGGACAGCCGCGCGTGCCGACGAGGTCCCGGCCAACACGTTCCGGGCGGGTATCTACGAGATTTTCTATCACGTCAAAGCGGATGACCTGCAGGGGCCCTACGTACCGCCAGGCGTGAACGTGGACCTGAAGAATACCCAGACCGCTTACTTCGCCTACATCCGCCGCCTGACTTCCTACCTGGACCTCGAGATTGCCTTCGGCGTACCGCCGAAGACCAAGACCATCGGAAAAGGGCCGGCGACGCTGGGATCGGTGCCCTACAACGGCCAGACCATCGCGACCAGCAAGTGGCTGGCGCCCTCCGCGCTGCTCGAATACAAGTTCTTGAGCGAGAGCTCCCCGTTTCGGCCGTATGTCGGAGTCGGTGTGAACTACACCAGCTTCTACGACCGGCAGGTCACCCCGGCCGGCCAGGCCGGCACGGGTGGGCCCACGCGATTGTCGCTGACCTCATCGGTCGGGCCGGTCGGGACTGTCGGCATCAAGTACCAACCGGGCACCCGTTGGAGCGTGATCGCTTCCTACTCGATCAGCCGCGTCAGCAGCGATCTGAAAACCGATACGGCGGGCGTGATCCGCACCACCCATATCAGTTTCGGGCCGCAGGCGCTCGTGGTGGCAGCGGGTTATTCGTTCTAGCTCAGGGCCCTTGCATCATCGGCATCATGTTGGCGTTCATGTGCGCCATGGCCCACACGGTGCCGAAGATGAGAACGAATACGATCAGCACGCCGAACGCCAGCGCCAGCACGTTGTTGGTGTTGTCCGGGGCGGTGGTGATGTGTAGGAAAAAGACCAGGTGGATGCCCATCTGGGCGACGGCCAACACCACCAGGGCAATGGGCACGCCCGGGCCATAGATGAGGTGCGTGCTCGAGGCCCAGAACGAGGCGGCGGTCAGCGCGCTCGCGAGCACCAGTCCAATCACGTACCCCCGAACGGCGGCCCGGACGCCTTCGGGGGTTTCCGACTCGTAACCTGGAGCGCTGTCGCCGTGTATGTTGGAGGCAGCGTCGTGATTGCTCCGGGAGCTCATAGGTGCAACCCCACCAGGTAGACCAGGCCGAAGATGGCCACCCAGATGATGTCCAGCGCGTGCCAGAAGAGACTGAAACAGAAGTAGCGATGCTGGATATCGCGCCGGAACCCCTTGGCGTAGAACTGCGCCATCATGGTCCCGAGCCATAACAGGCCGGCCGTCACGTGCAAGCCGTGACAGCCGACCAAGGTAAAGAACGCCGATAAGAACGCACTTCGGGTCGGCCCGTAATCGCGTAAGAGCAGGCCAGTGAATTCGTGCACCTCGAGCATGAGGAACGTGAAGCCCAGCAGGCCGGTCACGAGCAGCGCGAGTTGCGTCCACTTCTGGTTGCGTTGGCTGGCGGCGATACTGGCCATTCCGCAGGTGAAGCTCGAGAGCAGCAGGCAGGCGGTCTCGACGGCGACACTGTTTGGATCGAATATCTGCCGCGCCGACGGCCCGTCGGCGATCGCCGGCGCAAGAATGGCGTAGGCGCAGAAGAACGCCGAGAACATGATGATGTCGGAGATGAGGAAGACCCAGAATCCGTAACCGACGATGATGCGTTTCGCGGCCGGTCCGCCGGTCCCATGTCCCGGTGCCGTGGAGGGCTCGCGGCGAGGGCCCTCGCCCTCGTGATGATCCAGCACCGCGGCATTCATGCGGTCACCTCCTGCTGTAGCGCTGCCGCGCGGGCCGCACGGTTGGCACGGTCGAGCCGCGCCACTTCCTCCGCGGGTATCTCGGTCTCAGCGACGTCACGCCAGGCGAAGACCACAAATGTCGCGTAGGCGCCCACCAACCCCAGGACAACGAGCCAGGTGATATGCCAGATCAGGGAGAAGCCCGTGATCACGGCAAATACGGCTGTGACAAATCCTGTCGCGCTGTTACGCGGCATCTCGATCGGCTCGTAGTGGGGCTCCGCGGAAAGGCGCAGCGATTCGCGTGCCTTGGCCTTCATTCCCCAGTAAGGCTCTTCCTGCTCGACATTGGGCAACACCGCGAAGTTGTAAAGCGGTGGCGGGGACGAAGTCGCCCACTCCAGGTTGCGCCCATCCCAGGGGTCGCCGGTCGGCTCGCGGCGCCGCTGGCGAGTTCTGATCGAGACAACGAGCTGCGCAGCCTGCAGAGCGATCCCGCACAGGATGAGCAAAGCACCCACCCCCGCAACCAACACCCACGGATACCATTCAGGCTGTCCGAAGTGTTGCATACGTCGCGTCATTCCCATGAGGCCGAGCACGTACAGCGGCACAAAGGCCACGTAGAACCCGATGAACCAACACCAGAACGCCGCCTTGCCGAGGCGCTCATCCAGGCGGAAGCCGAACGCCTTGGGAAACCAGTAGGTATAGCCCGCGAAGGCGCCGAACAGGACGCCGCCGATGATGACGTTGTGGAAATGCGCGACCAGGAACAGGCTGTTGTGGAGCACGAAGTCCGCCGGCGGCACGGCCAGCAGCACGCCCGTGAGGCCGCCGAGTACGAAGGTGATCATGAACCCGATGGACCACAGCATGGGAGTTTCCAGCCGCACGCGGCCGCCGTACATGGTGAACAGCCAGTTATAGATCTTCACGCCGGTCGGCACTGCAATGATCATACTCATGATGCCGAAGAAGCCGTTGACGTCCCCGCCGGGTCCCATGGTGAAAAAGTGATGCAACCACACGAGGAACGAGATCAGGCAGATGGCGAGCGTGGCCGTCACCATGGAGCGGTAGCCGAACAGCGGCTTTCCCGAGAAGGTGGGGACGATCTCCGAATAGATGCCGAACGCCGGCAGGACCAGGATGTACACCTCCGGATGACCCCAGGCCCAGATGAGATTCATGAACAGCATGGGATTGCCACCGGCTTCGTTGGTGAAGAAATGGAAGCCGACGTAGCGGTCGAGCAGCAGCATGGCGAGCGTCGCGGTCAGGATGGGAAACGCGGCGACGATCAGGAGGTTGGAGGCGAGCGCGGTCCAGCAGAACACCGGCATGCGCATGTAGTTCATACCGGGCGCGCGCATCTTCAAAATGGTGGTGACGAAGTTGATTCCCGTCATGAGCGTGCCGATGCCGGAAATCTGCAGCGACCACAGGTAGTAGTCGACCCCCACGCCGGGGGAGTATTTCAGCTCCGAGAGCGGTGGAAACGGCAGCCACCCGGTGCGCGCGAACTCACCGATCACGAGCGAGAGGTTGACCAGCAGCATGCCGGAGGCGGTGAGCCAGAACCCGACGGAGTTCAGGGTTGGAAAGGCGACGTCCCGCACGCCCAGCTGCAGCGGCACCACGAAATTCATCAGGCCGATGAGGAAGGGCATGGCCACGAAGAAGATCATGATGGTGCCGTGGGCGGAGAAGATCTGGTCGTAGTGCTCGGGCGGAAGATAGCCCGGAGCGTTGAACGCCAGTGCCTGTTGGGAGCGCATCATGAGCGCATCGATGAATCCCCGGACCAGCATGACCAGTGCCAGGACGCAGTACATGATGCCGATGTGTTTGTGATCGACACTCGTGATCCACTCGCGCCACAGGTAGGGCAGGTAGCCTTTGGCGACGATCCACACCAGGACCGCCAGGAGCACCAGGCCCACGACGGCGGCGGACAGCAGCGGAATGGGTTGGTCGAACGGGATCGCTTGCCAGGTGAGTTTGCCGAACACGTCGTTACTCCGCTTTGGCCGCTACCGGCTTGGCGTGGTGCGTGGCCGCAGGCCCGTCCCCCGGCGGCAGCTTTTGCATCAGGATGGCGTCGAACAGGCCGGCCGCGACGGTCGGGTAGGTGTAGGGTTTCACGTTCTGCGTCTGGCGGAGCAACAGCCGGTACGCGGCCTGGTCCAAAGAGGGGCCGTCGCCCTCGTGGGTGCTCATGGCCCAGGCCTCGAATTGCGCCGGGGATACGGCCTGGACCTGAAAGTTCATGTCGGAAAAACCGTCGCCGCTGAAATGCGCGGACAAGCCCAGGTACTCCCCGGGCGCATCTGCCTGCAGGTTGAGTTGGCTCTGCATGCCGTACATGCTGTAGATCTCGCTGCCGAGCCGCGGCACGAAAAACACGTTCATGACGGTCGCGGAGGTGATCCGCAGGTGCAGCGGTACTCCCGTCGGGATGACCAGGCGATTGACGCTGGCAACCCCCTCGCGCGGGTAGATGAAGAGCCACTTCCAATCGAGCGACACTACGTCGATCTCGACCGGCGGCTCCTTGCCGGGGAGTGGGTTGGCGGGGTCCAACTCGTGCGAGCTGATCCAGGCAATGCCTCCCAGGAAGAAGACCACCAGGGCCGGAATGGACCAGACGATGAGCTCGAGGCGGCCGGAATACGCCCAGGTCGGGAGGTAACGCGCACGCTCGTTCGACGCGCGGAACCACCATGCGAACGCGACCGTGGCCAGCATCGTCGGGATGACGATGGCGAGCATGATCGCGAGCGCGTTCAAGAGGATGGTGCGCTCGCCGCTGCCGACCGGACCGACGGGCGCAAGAATCCCGTCGCACCCATCGAGCAGCAAAGTTGCCCCCAGTGCGGCCAGGAGAATTCCGAGGCGGCGGAGATGACACATTCCAGTGGCCTCGAATGCAAAGCGCGCGCACGAGGCGCGCGGTTCGTTCAACGGTGACGGGTTTTGAAAGTTCCCGCTAAGGTCCCACGGGTGTGCCGCGCTGGCTTGTACTTTTTTGCTGCGTTTTGCGTACACTCGTGCCGCTGCAGCAATGGATAACCTCTCACACAGCCTGATCGGCCTCATCGCCGGTGAATCCATTGCGCGCGGGAGCAGGGCTCGTGAGCCCGGTCTCGCCCCGGAGACGCGCCGCGGGCTGCTCGTCGCCCTGTCCGTCATTGGTGGCAACCTGCCGGACATCGACCTGGTCTACAGCTACCACCCTTTCTCCCACGGGACGCACGCCAAGCTGGACTACATGCTGCAGCACCGTGGGTACACCCACACGGTGGTGATTTGCTTTGTCCTGGCTGCGCTGTTGTATGGAGCGGTGGAGGCCTGGGCGCGCTGGCGGCGGCTGGTATTGACACGCCACGATCGGCTGTTGATTGCCGGCACTGCGCTGTGCGGAATTCTGCTGCACCTGGGAATGGACTTCCTCAACAGCTATGGCGTGCACCCGTTCTGGCCGCTCGACAATCGCTGGTTCTACGGGGATTCGGTATTCATCGTCGAGCCCTTGTATTGGGCGGCAGCGCTATCGTTGTATTTCCTGGTACGCACGACGCTTGCGCGCGTCGTTCTGGCGGCCGCGCCGTTACTGGGTTTGTTGGCATGCATGCTCCTGCAGCGGGCGATGCCCTCGTGGTGCGTCGGGTATGCGGTGTTGGCCTTGGTGATGCTGTCGATCGGTGCACGAGCTTCAGCGGCGGTCGCCGCATTTACCAGCGCCGCAGTTGCGATCGCCATTACCGCCCTGTCCGTCATCGCCGGAGGCGTTGCGGCGCATCGCGTCGATGCCATCGCGGCGGCGCATTTTTCCGGCGATCGGGTGATCGATCACGTGCTCACTCCGGCTCCGCTGAATCCGCTGTGTTGGGACGTGTTGCTGTTGGAAACCCACGCGGACCGTTATGCCGTGCGACTCGGGGTGCTGTCACTTGCGCCGGACTTCATCCCTGCGCAGCAATGCCCGAGAACTTCAGGCACGCGACCCGCGACGGCCTCGCTTGCACCCTTGCACGAGCCGGTGTCGGCGGAAATCCAATGGTCGGGCGAATTTACGATGTCACGCGCGCTCCTCGCCAAGCTGGTCGCTGGACATTGCCAAGTGGCCGCGGCCATGCAATTCATTCGTGCGCCCTTCGGCGCGCAGGTCGATGACCAATGGGTGATTGGCGATCTGCGCTTCGATCGCGAGCGTGGCGGGGGCATGGCCTCCCTCGACCTTGGGCCGCCGACCTCCGCCGAATGCCATTCTCCGGTTCCGTGGGCCCCGCCGCGGGCGGACTTGCTGGACCTGGGGCGGTAGACAGGACTAATGTCCCTCGCGGCGACCTCATCAACGCGAACAACAAGGGAGTTGCGTATGTCTGAAGCGGGCAAGCCAAACTGGAATCGACGGGACTTTGTTCAGGGAGCCGCCGCCACCGCGGCGCTGGTCGCGGGCCCGACAATGGCGCGGGCCGCAGGAGATGGCCACGAAGCCGATAAGGCGGCCGTTCTCGCGCAGATCCCGAAGATGCATGCCGAGAACGTCAAGCGCCTCCAGGACTGGATCGCGCTGCCCTCGATCGCCGCCGAGAATCGCAATTTCCCGCAAGGCCCGGAGCACATGGCCGGGCTCGCCCGCGCAGCGGGCTTTACCGGAGTCAAGCTCATTCCAACCTCCGGCAAGCCCGGGGTGTTCGGCAAGATCGATGCGGGCGCGCGCACCACCGTCGGAATCTACTTCATGTACGACGTGAAGCAATTCGTGCCGGAGGAATGGAGCTCACCGCCGCTCGAGGGACGGTTGGTCCAGAAGGCGGGGCTCGGGACGGTTTGCATGGGACGGGGCGCGGTGAACCAGAAAGGCCCGGAGAACTCGTTCCTGAGTGCCTTGATGGCCTTCAAGGCGGCAGGACGCAAGCTGCCCGTGAACCTGGTATTGGTCTGTGAAGGCGAGGAGGAGATTGCATCGCCCCACTTCCACGAGGTGGTCCTCAATCCCGAGGTGCTGGCCGAGCTCAAGAAGTGCAGTGGCATCTTCATGCCCGAGGCGGCGCAGGATCGCGATGGCGGTGTTGAGGTTACCCTGGGCGCCAAGGGTGTCGTGGAGCTCGAGCTCGTCTCGAGCGGCGAGAAGTGGGGGCGGGGCCCCGCGCACGACGTGCATTCGAGCTACGAGGCCCAGGTGGACTCGCCGAGTTGGCACCTGGTGCAGGCGCTGCATACGTTGGTGGAAAAGGATGGCCATACGCCGGCGGTGGCAGGCTTCTTCGAGAAGGTGAAACCGCTCACCGCCGCGCAGGAACAGATGATCCGCGCGCACGCGGCCAAGACCTCCGAGGCCACGGTCAAACAACAACTCGGCGTGCAACGCTGGGCGCACGACCGGAACTGGGTCGATTCCCTCATGGCGCTCGAGTCCCGGCCGACGATCAACATCGAAGGGTTGGTCGGCGGTTACACGGGGCCGGGAGGCAAGACGGTGCTGCCCCACCGCGCGGTGGCGAAGATCGACATGCGCCTGGTGCCGGACATGACCGCGGCCGACACGCTGGCGAAGTTGCAAGCGCACCTGGCGAAGCACGGCTTTCCCGATGTCGAAGTCAACATGAGCGGCGGTTACGATCCGACCACCACCGACAAGGACAGCAGGCTGATCCAGACTCAACTCACCACCTACCGCAAGCTCGGCGTCGAGCCGCAGTTGTGGCCGCGCTCGGCCGGCTCCTGGCCGGGTTATGTGTTTACCGGCGCGCCGCTGAGTCTGCCGGCGGGACACTTCGGGCTCGGACATGGCACCGGCGCGCACGCGCCCGACGAGTATTACCTGATCGAATCGACCAACCCCAAGGTGCAGGGGTTGGATGGGGCCATCGGCTCTTTTGTAGAATACCTGTACGCCTTAGCCTAAAGCGGAGCAACCGATGAGTCGCTGGCGAACCAACGGTGTACGGATCATCCGTGCGGGGGAGCTCAACTCGAATACGGCGCAGACGGCTGGGATGCAGCGTCGCGCGGCGGTGACGACGCAGATGACGGGCGCCACGAAGCTCTGGGCGGGGACGGTTACCATTGAGCCCAAGGCGAAAACCGGCGCCCATCATCATGGTGACCTCGAGAGCGTCATCTATGTAGTGAATGGCCTGGCGCGTTTGCGCTGGGGCGAGCACCTGGAATTCGTCGCCGAGGCCGAGGCCGGCGACTTCATCTATGTCCCTCCCTATGTTCCCCACCAGGAGATCAATGCGAGCGATGACCTGCAGCTGCACTGCGTCCTCACGCGCAGCGGCCAGCAGGGACTCGTGGTGAACCTGGACATCGAAGCCGTGGAAACACCGGAACTGGTGCGGTGGATCGACGATTTGCACCGGTGAGTGTCGATTCCGGCGGGTCTCGTTCGACGTCACTGCAGGTACAGGCAAAACGGAGCGACGACCATGCGATTCATGATGATCATGATCCCGAAGGGGTACGAGACGGCCACGCCGGGCACAATGCCGGATGCGAAGGCGGTCGAGGCCATGATGAAGTACAACGAAGCCTTGCAGAAAGCCGGTGTGCTGCTGGCGTTGGATGGCCTGCACCCGCCGTCGATGGGCGCCCGGGTGTCCTTCTCGGGCGGCAAGCCGAAGGTGACCGATGGACCGTTCGCCGAAGCCAAGGAAGTGGTGGGCGGGTACTGGATGATCCAGGTGAAGTCGAAGGAAGAGGCGGTCCAATGGGCGATGCGTTGCCCCGGTGGCGACAACGAGGTCATTGAGGTGCGGCAGGTGCAGGAGTTCGCCGACTTCCCGCCCGATGTGCAGAAAGCGGTGGAGAAATTCCCCGACCTGACGGGAAAGCCCAAATAAACGCCGCGAGTGAGTGACGGATTGCAGCAGACGATTGCGGCAGTCTGGCGGATCGAGTCCGCCAGACTGATCGCCACACTGGCGCGCCTCGTGCGGGACGTGGGGCGCGCGGAAGAGTTGGCGCAGGATGCGCTCGTGGCCGCGTTGGAGCAGTGGCCTGGCTCAGGTGTCCCTGACAATCCCGGAGCCTGGCTCATGGCGACCGCGAAGCACCGGGCGATCGACCAACTGCGACGCCACAGTCTTGCCGCCCGCAAATACCAACAGCTCGGCTACGAGATGGAGCTCGAGCAGAATGCGCCCGGGTTGGAGGAGGAGGCCGCGGATGATATCGGGGATGACTTGCTACGGCTCGTGTTCACGGCCTGTCATCCGGTGCTCACCCCTGAAACGCGCGTTGCCCTGACACTGCGCTTGATCGGCGGCCTCACCACGGAAGAGATTGCGCGAGCTTTCCTCGTCCCGGAAGCAACGATGGCGCAACGCATCGTGCGGGCCAAGCGCACGTTGTCGGAGGCCCGGGTGCCTTTCGAGATTCCCGACGGCCCGCAACTCTCGGAGCGGCTCGTGTCGGTCCTGCAGGTGATCTATCTCGTTTTCAACGAGGGTTATGTCGCGACTGCCGGTGAGGATTGGGTGCGGCCGGCGCTGTGCGAGGATGCGCTGCGCCTCGGGCGCATTCTGGCGGAATTGGCTCCAAATGAGCCCGAGGTGCATGGGCTCGTTGCGTTGATGGAGATCCAGGCGTCGCGGTTGCGCGCGCGGACCGATGCGTCCGGCGCTCCGGTGTTGCTGTTGGACCAGGACCGCGCAAGATGGGATCAACTGTTGATTCATCGTGGGTTGGCCGCTTTGGAGCGTGCGGCCCGTCTCAACGGTGCGCGTCCTCCGGCGTTCGCCAAATTCGCTATAGCTCCCGGGCCGTACGTACTGCAGGCGGAGATCGCCGCCTGTCATGCGCGGGCGCTGACAGCGGAGGCGACGGACTGGGAGCGCCTGGCGGCTCTCTACGCTGCGCTCGTGGTGTTGATGCCTTCACCGGTCGTCGAGCTCAACCGGGCGGTGGCTGTTGCAAATGCGTTCGGTCCCGCGGAGGGGCTGAGGATTGTCGACAGGCTGGTGGAGGAGGGGGCGCTGCGGGACTATCACCTGCTCCCGGCGGTCCGAGGTGATCTACTGGAGAGGCTGAGTCGGCACGCCGAAGCGTTGGTGGAGTTCGAGCGCGCTATCGCACTGGCCGGCAACTCCCGCGAGCGGCAACTCTTGGAGAGCCGCGCGGCTGAGGCCAGGAGTCAGACAGCCTCCCAGGTAGGCTCAATTGACGCCTGCCCGTGAATGATTCAGGCTCGGGC
>Ga0070665_100001249_pt1 | contig 30713 bp, 26 predicted proteins | sample KBSS13metaG_FD_65862 | JGI IMG/M metagenome (GOLD analysis project Ga0070665, IMG submission 65862) | Switchgrass rhizosphere microbial communities from Kellogg Biological Station, Michigan, USA - KBS S1-3 metaG | ecosystem: Host-associated > Plants > Roots > Rhizosphere > Soil ... | reverse complement strand
AGCTTCGGCCAGGACGGACAACTCACCCGCGAGGAACTGGGACGCCTGGGCGCGGTCGCCTTTGCCGGGCTTGTAGTCGGCATCGTCGCCACCGGACCGCTGGCGGATCGCTACGGCGCCAAGCCGTTCGTCATCCTGGCCAATATCCTGACGGTGATCGGCCTGGCAGGGATGGCAGCGTCCCCAACGTTCACGGTGCTGCTGGCGACGGTTTTCGTGACCGGGCTGGGCGCCGGCATGCTCGACATGATCCTCAGCCCCGTCGTGTCCGCCTTGAATCCCGAGCGGCGCACGGCGGCGATGAACTGGCTGCACTCGTTCTATCCGGTGGGCGCCGTGGTGACGATCTTCATCGGCACGCTTGCCCTGGCATTCGACGTCGGATGGCGGTCGGTCTGCTGGCTTTCGATCGCGCTGCCCCTGGGCTTGACGCTGGCCTTCCTGCCCCTGCGCTTTCCGGATCTCGTTACCGCCGGCGAGGGACGCACGTCGATGAAGGAGCTGTGCGCCCGGCCCTGGTTCCTGCTCGCCCTGGCGGCCATCTTCATGGGCGGCGCGACGGAACTCGGCATGGCGCAGTGGCTGCCCGCCTATGCGGAGACATCGCTAGGGTTCTCGCCGACGGCAGCAGGCGTGGGATTGCTGCTGTTCTCCATCGCCATGGCGTTGGGGCGCATGGCCGTGGGCGTGCTGGAAGCCTCGGCAAATGCCTACGCGATCATGGTCGGCGGCAGCGTGCTCTCGGTCGTGTTCTTCCTGCTCGGGGCCTTCCTCGACAACCCTGTCGCCGCCCTTGCGGCCTGCGTGGCGGCCGGCTTCGTTGGCAGCAGCCTGTGGCCGACCATGTTGGCCGTGGCGGCCGATCGCTATCCGGACGGTGGCGCCACCATGTTCGCGGCCCTCGCCGCCTTCGGCAACGCCGGCGGGATCTTCATGCCGTGGGTGATCGGCTACGTGGGAGATGTCCACGATCTGCGCTGGGGGATTGCAACATCGGCCATTGCGCCATTGCTGATGCTGCCGCTGCTCATGCTCCTCTCTCGCGGAAGCGTTCCCAAAGCCGGATCAGTTGCCCACTGAAGCGGCTTCCGCCGGGATAGGCCGCTGAATGCGTTCTCGCTGGAGCCGCCCGATCCGACGCGACCTCAGGCGCGACCCGGCGGAAGAGCATCGACCCACGTCACGACATGCTGCAGGGACGGGAAAACGCCTACCGCCTTGGCCGCGATCTCCGGTGTCGCGGGCAGCAGGTCCGGAACGAGGGCGACCGACATGCCCGCGGCGCCGGCGGCGAGAACACCGCTATGGGCGTCCTCGAAGACCAGGCAATCCTCCGGCTTCTGCCCGAGGGCTTCGGCAACCTTCAGGAAAGTCTCCGGATCGGGCTTGCCGCGCTTGATCTGGTCGCCTCCCACCACCACGGAGAACCGGTCGAGGATACCGTGATGCGTCAGGCGCTCTCGTGCTTCCGCGGTCTTGGTGGAGGTGCCGACGCCGCAGGGGATGTTCCGTGCGGCGGCCCAATCGAGGGCGACGAGCACGCCGGGCTTCATGGGAATGCCTTCGGCCGCGACGATCGCCTCGTAGCCGGTGCGGGCATCGTCCCGGAACCGATCCAGCGGGAACGCCTCGCCGAAATGCGTGACCAGGCGCTTCTCGCAGTCGGCAACGGTGATGCCGATCATCGTCAGGTAGAGCTCGTCGGTGAGATCGAAGCCAAGCGTGCTGCAGGCTGTCGTCCAGGACCGCTTGTAGACGCCTTCGGTATCGAGAAGCAGGCCATCCATGTCGAAGATGAAGGCCTTGGGCTGACGGTTCATGGTGCTGTCTCCGCGCCGACGACGCTTCGAGCCGTCACTTGGACTTCCCCTTCAGCTCGCCTTCGAGCTGCTCGAGGGCCTGCTTGGCGTTCAGGCCATGATGCAGCACACCCTGCAACGCCCGGGTCATCGCTCCTGGATTCTGATGCTGGATGATGTTGCGGCCGTAGATGAGGCCGGCCACGCCCTGCGCCACGAGGCGCTCGGTGTGCTCCAGGACTTCCGCATCCGACGCCCGGCTGCCGCCGCGAACCGTGACGGGAACGCCCGATGCCGCCTCGACGACCTGATGGAATTCTTCCTCGGGCTCGGTCGAATCGGTCTTGATGATGTCTGCCCCCAGCTCGGCCGCCATGCGCGCCAGCGTCGTCACCCGCTTGGGATCGCCGTCGCCGACATAGCCGTCCTTCGTCTTCTTGAAGGACAGCGGCTCGATGCCCAACGGCATGCCATAGCGGTCGCAGTCGTTCTTCACCTTGAGGATGTTCTCCACGCACTGGCTGAGCATCTCCGGGTGCTCGTCGATCTGCAGGAGATTCAACAGGATGCAGGCCGCGTCGAGGCGCAACGCGATCTCGACCGCGTTGTCGAACACCCGGCAGTGCAGTTGGGAGACCGGAAGGTCGTTGTTGTAGAAATTGGCGGGATCGACGCGCAGCATGAGCCCGGCCTTGTTGCGGCCCGGCAGGCGCTGCAGATGCGGCGCTTCCCCGACCGAGAGCAGCACGCCGTCGGCCTCCGCGTCGGCGACGTTCTTGACGCTCTTCGCCATGTCCTCGATGCCGGGAAGGAATGCAGTGTTGTTGAAGAGCGCGTGATCGATCGCGACGATCAGCGTCCGCTGCGAGCCGGGATTGAACAGCCGCTGCAGTCGAAACTTTTCCATGATGCCCCCTGGAGATGTAGTGCCAGCACGCACTCACCTCTGGGATGAGGCGCTCTGCCCCGCGCGGAGTATGCCGTACACGAATAGCTTGAAACAAGTCCTCGGTTCTCGCGGATGCCGGCCCGCACTGGAATTCGTCTTGTGTGACTTGAGGGAATCGGTCAAAGATCGATCCTCCGCGCCGCGTCCATGTCGTGCGAGGCAGCACGGTAGCAGATGCTCTACATCCTCACAGGTATCGCCTCGCTCGGGGGATTGCTGTTCGGTTACGAGACCGGCGTGGCCGCCGGCGCGCTCCGTGTCGTCCACTCCACCTGGCAATCCAGCCAAAGTGAGCAGGTCCTGCTCAGCAGCGGTACGTTGCTGGGCGCGCTGATCGGGGCGCTGTCGGCCGGCAGGGTGGCCGACCTCGTCGGGCGCCGCGACGTGATCATGGCGACCACCGCCTTGCTCACCCTGGGCGCGTTCGTCAGCGGCATCGCACCGTCCGGCCTGGTGTTGCTGGGCGGCCGCCTGATCGTCGGCGTGGGCGTCGGCGCCATCTCGGTTGCCGCCCCGCTCTATATCGCGGAGATCGCACCGGCTGCACGCCGCGGCACGCTGGTCACCATGTTCCAGCTCATGCTCACGATCGGCATCCTGCTGGCATTCGTCGGCAACGAGCTCTTCGACGGGGTCCCCGACGGCTGGCGCTTCCTGCTCATGGTCAGCGCGGTTCCCGGTCTCATCCTCAGCGGCCTCGCTCTGCTCCTGATCGAATCGCCGGTCTGGCTGGCGCTGAAGGGCGACCACGAATCGGCGCTGGCCGCGCTCGAGCGGCTCGGGCTCCAGGACGCCAGGCCGGACATCGAAGCGCTGGGCCAGATGGCGCGGGACGGCAGCGCCGAAGACCTGTCCGCGTCGTTCTCCCTCGCCGGCCGGGCGGCGCTCTTCACGGGCATCGGGCTTTTCTTCGTCCAGCAGTTCGTCGGCATCAACACCGTCATCTACTATTCCGCGTCGAGCCTTCACGGACTGTCGAAGCACCTCGACTTCGGCGTGACGGACTCGCTGGGCCTGTCGGTCGCCGTGCTCAACGTGCTGGCGACCCTGCTGGCGCTCGTGCTGATCGACCGCATCGGCCGACGGCCGCTGCTTTTGGCTGGATTGCTGGGCATCGCCGCCGGCCTGACGTTGATGGCCGTCAGCGCGGGCCTGGAGTCGGAATTCGCGGCCGCGAATACCTTTTCGGTCGCCGGCCTCTATCTTTTCATCCTGTCCTTTGCGGCCGGGATCGGCCCGGTGGCCTGGGTCATGGCGGCCGAGGTAGCGCCGATCCGCATGCGCGGCCTGTCGCTCAGCATCATCGTCGCCTCGCACTGGCTTTTCGACAGCCTGGCCTCGCCGATCGGGCTCATGATGGCCGGCGACCACGGCCGGATCCTCCTGCCCCTGGGCTACGCCGCCGTTGCCTTGGGTGGCTTCGCGCTGTTCCGGCGGGGCATGCCCGAGGTCCGGGGGCTGACGCTGGTGGCCATCGCCCGGCACTTCTCGGACTGGGCCGCCAGCGTGAAGGAGAGCCGCTTCGTCCACTATTCCGTCACCACCCTTGCCACCACCGGCGGAGGGCTGATCGGCTACAATTTCGCGATCACCTCCATGACGCTCGTGCTGGTCGCGGACGAATGGGGTCTCAACGACTTCGAAAGCGGCGCGCTTGCCAGCTCGCTGGTGGTCGGCTTCGCCGCGGGTTCGTTCGTGGCCGGGTCGCTCGCCGATCGCTTCGGCCGGCGCTACGTCCTGATGTCGATGGCGGCGCTGTTCGTGGCCAGCGCCTTCGCCTCGGCGCTGGCGCCCTCGCTCGGATGGCTCCTCGCCGCCCGCGCCGCCGCCGGTCTGGCGATGGGCGTCACCCTCCCGACCGCCGGACTCTATGTCGCCGAGGTCGCACCGTCGATCATACGCGGCCGCCTGCTGTCGTTCGAAGCGGTGACCTACGCCGCGGGCGGCTTCGCGGCCTATGTGGTCGGCCTTTCCCTCGAGAGCGAGTCGGAGGGATGGCGGTACATGTTCGGCTTCGTCGCCCTGCCGAGCACGTTCTACGCCCTGGGGCTTCTCCCCCTGCCGGAATCGCCGCGCTGGCTGGCCACGGTCGGGCAGTTGAGCGCGGCGCGGCGCTCCCTCGTGCGCCTCCTGGGCATCGGCGCCGCGGAACGCGAGCTGGCCGAGATCACGGCCGAGAGTCACAAGCCGGTCAGCGAGGACGACCGCGGTTGGGGAGGACTATGGGTCCCGGCATACCGGCCCGCCGTATCGCTCGGCCTCGTGCTCATGTTCCTGACCGTTTTCGCAGGCTCGGACATGGTGCTGTTCTATGCCCCGCTGATCCTGAAGGAGATCGGCTTCAGCGATAACACCGTGTCGTTCGCGGCCACCCTCGGACTGGGCGCCGTCTTCCTGGTCATGACGGTATTGTCGCTCAACTACGTCGATGCCCTCGGGCGCCGCAAGATGCTGCTCGGCGGCCTGACCGTCATGACCGCCTGCCTGCTCGTCATGACGGCCCTGACGCTGTCGGCGGACACGGGCAGTGCGTTCGTGCGCTGGGGCCAGGTCGCGGCCCTCGCCATCTTCATTGGCGCCTTCGCGCTGACGCTCGGCCACCTGGGCGATATCGTGGTGTCGGAACTCTATCCGCGCGAGATCAGCGGCCCGGCCACGAGCCTGACCCATGGCATGGAGGGGATATTCGCCATCGCCTTTTCGGCGACCTTCCCGATCCTGCTGAGCCTCATGGGGCTCACCCTGACCTTCTTCTCCTGTGCCGTGATCAGCGCCGTCGGGGGACTTTACCTGTGGCGCGCGCTGCCCGAGACCAAGGACAGGAGTTTGGAGGAGATCAGCGACTACTGGCATCGTCGCGCCGCACGCCGCGGTGGCGCAGGGTCCGCCGACGATCTGACGATCTCGCCGTCGTCAGGCAGCGCCCATGACTAACGAGGCTCCGCCTCAGACCGACAAGATGTGCTGTCTCTCTGCCAAGCGCACTCTCATCATACCGAGAACGCGTGATTTTTGATTTCAGAGGGCGTTGCGCTGGGAGCGCGGCTCTCCAGAGCCGCTCTTTCTTCGGTTTGTCACACCCCACGAGCGGCTCTGGAGAGCCGCGCTCCCAGCGGCCCTAAGGCCAGATAGATCACGCGCTCTCAGGACGACCGGCAGGCGCTCCGCCAGGGGCGGCCCGTTCGGTCATCGGGCTGCAGCCGCAGCCCACTGCTCGTTCATGAAGCGCAGTCCCTGGGCGCACAGCTCGTCGGCATTAGCGGCCGGATCGCGCCACAACCGCATGGCCGTGGCCATGTCCTCAACGTTTCGGCTGAACGCTTCGATCACCAGCCAGTCGTCGTAGCCGATCGCCTTCAAGGCCTGGAAGGTCTCGGTCCAGCGGACCTGGCCGGAGCCGGGCGTGCCGCGGTCGTTCTCGCTGATGTGGATATGGATGATGCTGTCGGCCGCCTCGCGGAGAGAACGCCCCGGCGCCTTCTCTTCGATGTGCGCATGAAACGTGTCGTACATCATGCGGAAATTCGGATGGTCGACCTGCTTCACCAACGCGCGCCCATCGGCGATCGTGCTCAGGAAGGGACTCTCGAAACGGTTCAGGCACTCGATCGCCAGTTGCAAACCGGCCGTCCCGGCGAATTCGGCCGCCTGACGGTAGACGTCGGCGGCTCGCTTGCGATCGCCGGCCGTCGGCGCACGGGCGGGCGACGGCGGTGTGTGGAACTCGCCGTTGAGCACGCTGGCGCCAAGGATGCTGGCCATCTCGATTCCCCACCGGAGACGATCGAGCGACGCTTGCCGGGCCGCCGGGTCGGCGCTTATGGCGCTGGCCGCCGGATCCTCGACGAGGGCCGCCGTGCAGGCCAGGCCCTGGTTGTCGATCTCCCGACGCAACGACCGGTAGTGCGCGGCGTCGCCTTCGTTCAGCGGGAATTCCACTCCCGAATAACCCATCCTCCGAACTCTCTCCATGATCGGAAAATGCTCGGAGGTCACGTGCAGAGTATAGAGCAGCAGATTGATTCCCGTGCGCAAGGCCGTCTCTCCTCGGAGGAGGTCAGGCTTTGCGCGCGAGAGGCTGATAAGGAGGCTCGTCTTCCTCGATCGGCTTGAAAAGGTCGATCGTCGTATCGGCGAAGAAGTTGTCGTGCTGCTCATCCACGGCGTTGCCGACTTCGCCGATGATGGCCTCGTCGGTGGTCGGATGGAACACGTGATAGATCGTCGGGATCATCGTGATCCGTTCGCCGGCCTTGAGCAGGAGCGGCTCGCCCGACTTCACTTCGGTCATCTGGTTGTTGATCGGCAGCTTCACGGTCGGCGCGAACGACCCGGCGGGCGAATCCGGCCAGACCTGGAACTGGACCTCGCCCCAGCGGACGATGATGTCTTCCTTCCGGTTGTGGTGGCAGTGCGTCGGCGTGATCCAGCCTTTGCGGGCCCACATGATCCGCTCGGAATATTCCGGCCAGGAGGAGAGCATCACCTCGACCAGCGCGTACTCGTCCGGCTTGCCCATGCCGAAATCGGTCGGCTCGAAGAGGACACCGGGCGGCAACACCCAGCCGTGTTTCTGGAAGCAACGTTCGGCGTCGCGGGCCATCACATTCAATTGGCTGCGTTTCATGGTTTTCTATCGCCCCCTCGCGAAACGAAGGATAGCACAGGGCGGTCGAACCGTCAGCACCGCGATGTGCGGCAAGCCTGCCTCACAGCCATTCCACCACGGCCGATCGAAGCGAGCCCGCGCGAGGCGTGTCGGCCGGCTCAGCCCAAGCCGAAAACGCGAAGAGGCCCGTCGGCTGCACCGCGGCGAGCTCGGCATCGGTCAGGTCGCGCGCGATGATGACGACAAAGAGCGGCGTGGCGGACTCGGGTTCGCCAAAAGGCCGAGGGATCGAGAACGTCGTGCTGACACTCTGCACGAGGATCGGCCGCCGGCTGTCCGAGATACGCACCAGGCCCTTCAGCCGCAGCAGACGCTCGCCGAGCGCGCCCGCGAGATTGTCGAGCCATGCTGCCAGGTCATCGTATTCCAAGATGCTAGCCGGCCGGGCGATGCGCACGGCGATGCGCGCGTGGGCCGCCCCGGCAGCGGTGCCGGGCAGGTCCGGCACCGGCAGGGCGCGCGCCGCCGGGGCGAATGCGGCAACGACGGCCTCGGCCCGATCCGCCGTCGCGACGATCTCGGCCAACGGATTGAGCGTCTCGATGTCGGCCCTCGCCCGCGCCAGCGCCTCGTCCGCAACGGCATCTGCCTTGGTGACGACGATGCGGTGGGCGGCGGCCCATTGCGCCGCCGCTTCCTCGAACGCCGCCGACCCGATCCCGCGTGTCGCGTCGAAGGTGGCGACGACCGTGATCCGCAGTCGGTAGTCGGCGAGGCTCGCAAGCTGGCGCAGGATCGACCCGGGCTTCGAGAGGCCGCTGGTCTCCAGAACGATCCGCTGTAGCGGGCCGGAACCCGGCAGCCGCTCCACCGCCAGCAGCGCATCGACGGTCAGGGCCAGGTCGCTGCCGGCCTGGCAGCAGATGCAGCCATTCGACAGCATGACCATGGGCGAGTCCGCGCCGCTCTCGCGCAGGATGGCGCCATCGAGGCCGATCTCGCCGACCTCGTTCACGATCACGGCCGTATCCGCCGTATCCGGGCGAGCGAGGAAGTCGCGCAACAGGGTCGTCTTGCCCGTCCCCAGAAATCCCGTCAGGACGACGAACTCCGGCCCTTCCGCACCCTTCACTGAGCGGCCTCTTGTTGTTGCGAATACCGGGCGGGGACATCCTCGGCAAAGCTTGCCTTGACCAGCTCCCGCACGTCGGCCAGCAGTTCGCCGGTATCGTAGATCACGCCGTCCTTGATCGTGTACTTGAGGCCGCGATGCCACTCGACGCCGTTGGTCGCCTCGTTGAAGCGCATCGCGCCGGTGCCGTAGAGCAGCTTGAAGTCGGTCAGGGGATTGTGGTCGTGCACCAGGAGGTCGGCGTATTTGCCGACTTCCAGCGTGCCGAGCTCGTCCTGAAGACCGCACAGGGCCGCGCCCTGCGAGGTCGCCGAACGGATGACCTCGAGCGGATGGAAGCCCGCCTCTTGCAGCAGCTCCAGCTCGCGGACATAGCCGAAGCCGAAGATCTGATAGATGAATCCGGAATCACTGCCGGTGCAGACCCGTCCGCCGCGGTTCTTGTACTCGTTGATGAACGCCATCCAGAGCCGGTAGTTCTCCTTCCACTCGACCTCGTTCCTGGTCGACCAGCGATACCAGTAGGAGCCGTGCCCGCCGCGCTGCGGCGTGAAGTAGTCCCACATCGACTTCCAAGTGTAGTCCTTGTGCCAGTCGGCCTGCCGCGCGCGCATCAGGTCGCGGTTGGCGTCGTAGATCGTGAAGGTCGGCACGAAGGTGAAGCCGAGCGCGAGGAAGCTCTCGAGCACCTCGTTCCATTTCGCGGAGCCGGGTGCGGCCCCCTGCCGGAACATCTGGCCCGACACGGAGAAGCGGAAGTATTCGTCGTTGTAGTCGTAGTCGAGCGGGAAGTCCTGGACAACGCGGTCCTCGAACAGGGCCTCGGGCAGTCCGTAGTAGTGCTCCGCGCTCGTCAGGCCCCAGCGCGCCGTGGTCAGCGCATTCATCCGGGTGACCGCCATCTGGGCGTGGTGGCAGCCCGACCGGAGCCCGAGCCTGCGGCACTCGTCGAGCGCCGCTTCCATGATGGCCGGCGGCGCGCCGAAGAACTTGACGCCATCCGCCCCGCGCTCCTTGAGCTTGCGCAGCCAGGCCCGCCCCTCGTCCGGCGAGTGGATGGTCTTGAGCATGTCGTTGACGGCCGGGAAATACGCGTAGGCCAGAAGACGCGGCGCAACTATGCTGTTCTCCGCCGAGCGCTTCTTCTGGTCGAGCATCCAGCCGAGCCCGTTCATCGAGCCCATCTCGCGCACCGTGGTGACGCCGTGCGCCAGCCAGAGCTTGTAGACGTAATCGACCGGCGGCACCCAGCCGTTGGCCGAGTGGTAGGCCACGCCCGCGTGGGCATGGCAGTCGATGAAGCCGGGTGTCACCCATTTGCCGCGGCAGTCGATCTCGTGATCGCCAGGCGCCGGCCGGTTGGCGGCAGTGGCCAGGTTGCCCGTGACCTTCTTCAAGAGCGTGATGCGGTTGCCCTCGATCACGATGTCGGTCGGCCCGATCGGCGGCGCGCCCGTGCCGTCGATCACCGTCGCCCCGCGCAGCACCAGCCGCTTGAACGGCCCGATGCCCCGGTCGCGCTGCGTCGCTGCCACCACGACGGGCTGCCCCGCCTTGACCCTCGACGCCGCCAGCTCGTCGCCCGCAGGAGTGTCGCTGGGAGTTGGCCGATCGGTCATGGAAATGCTCTCCGGTGGTAAAGCGTCGACCCTGATCGTACCATTCGGATCAACCACACTGTCATGATATAAGTGAAGTCATGTCCATCACGGTAACCTTGGAAGCTGCACTGGAAGCCCGTCTGAGAGCGCGCGTGAAGGCAGGCGAGTTTTCGTCGATCGATGCTGCCGTTGAAGAGGCGGTCCGAGAATTCGTTTTGCTCGAACCTCCTATCGAGGAACTCCGCGCCAGAATCGGAACGGCAATGGCCGAACTCGACGGAGGCGAAGGTGTCGCCCTTGATGCTGAGGATTTGAAGCGAGCCGGGCGCGAGCGGCTTCGAAAGCGCATCCGGTAAGCTGCTTGGACGTCATTCTTGCTCCGTCCGCCAGGATAGAACTGGCGGAGATCTGGAGCTCTATCGCAATCAACAATCCAGATGCCGCGGATCAAGCGATCGACCGCATCGTGACCGGGCTCGATCGTCTTGCCCGATTTCCATTCAGTGGCCGGGCGAGAGACGAACTGGCGGCCGGGTTGCGCAGCTACTTCATACGGCCGCGCCACACCGTCTTCTATCGAATCAGAGGCGAACGACTCGAAGTCGTACACGTTCTGCATCACGCCCGAGACTTGTCGCGGTTCTTCCCTGACGAATAAGGGCAAAAAGCGTCGCTCGAACTTCAGCCCTTGGCCTTGTCGATCGCAGCGAATTCCTCCATTGCCGCACGCACTGCAGCCACGGCAGCAGGCGCGCCGGCATAGACGCCGACGTGGAGGAACAGCTCCTTGAGCTGGTCGCGGGTGAGGCCGTTGTTCAGGCCCATGCGGATGTGGGACTTCAGTTCCTCGATGCGGCCGGCGGCGGCCAGCACGGAGATCGTGATGATGCTGCGCGTCGAACGCTCGAGGCCCGGCCGCGCCCAGACGGCGGCGAAGCAATGCTCGAACAGGAATTGCCGCAGGTCGCGGGACATCTCATGCTCCGCCGCCTGGTCGAGGGCGACCTGCGCCGCCGCCGGGCCGCGCATCTCGAACCACACGTCGCGTCCGGTCTTGAAGCCTTCGTTCTCGTCGTAGGAATACTTGGTCACGATGCGAAACTCCCTCACTGGCGAATCCGGGTAGGGTGTCTGTCGCCCATCCCGTTCGCTGTATAAACTGAAATATAACGAGCCGACGTTACGGGTCCAAGGACATGCAGGTTTGGAGGAGAAGATGAAGACCTATCAGCACTACATCGGCGGCCAGTATGTCGACCCGATCGGCGGCAAGTGGTTCGACAGCATGGACCCGTACCGCGGCGAGGTGTGGGCGAAGATCCCGCAGGGCTGCGAACGCGACGTCGATCGCGCCGTCGCCGCGGCGGGCAAGGCGATGCGCGAAGGGCCATGGCCGAAGATGACACCGTCGGCGCGCGGCAAGCTCATGCTCAAGCTGGCCGACCTCGTCGCCGCCAACGCGGACCGGCTGGCGGCGATCGAGGTCAAGGACAACGGCAAGCTGCTGGCCGAGATGCGCGGGCAGCTCGTCTATCACCCCGAGTGGTGGCGCTATTTCGGCGGCCTCGCCGACAAGATCGAGGGCGCCGTCGTGCCGATCGACAAGCCCGACACCTTCGCCTTCACGCGGCACGAGCCGGTGGGTGTCGTCGCCGCGCTGACGGCGTGGAACTCGCCGCTGCTGTTCATCGCCTGGAAGTGCGCGCCGGCGATCGCGGCGGGCTGCACCGTCGTGGTCAAGCCCTCCGAGTTCACTTCGGCCTCGACGCTCGAGTTCGCCGCACTCACCAAGGAGGCGGGCTTCCCCGATGGCGTGTTCAATGTCGTCACGGGTTACGGGCAGGAAGCGGGCGCCGCGCTGGTCGATCATCCGGGCGTCGCGAAGATCACCTTCACCGGCTCGGACGCGACCGGAGCAAAGATCTACGCGCAGGCGGCGAGGACACTGAAGCGCGTTTCGCTCGAGCTCGGCGGCAAGTCGCCGAACATCGTATTTGAGGACTGCGACCTCGCCGCCGCCGCCGCGGGCGCGATCTCCGGCATCTTCGCCGCCACCGGGCAGACCTGCATCGCGGGCTCGCGCCTGCTGGTGCAGAATTCGATCCGCGAGGAGTTCAGCAGGAAGGTCACCGAGCTCGGCCGTACCGCGCGCAAGGGCGATCCGATGCTGCCGGACACCAACATCGGTCCGGTGACGACCGCGCCGCAGTACCGCAAGATCCTCGACTACATGGAAATCGCCAAGGCTGAGGGCGCGCGCTGCATCCTGGGCGGCGGCGCGGCGACGTCGGCCGATCTGCCGGGCGGCCAGTTCGTCGAGCCGACCATCTTCACCGACGTGCGGCCCGAGATGCGGATCGCGCGCGAGGAAGTCTTCGGCCCTGTCCTGTCGATCATCGGCTTCGAGGACGAGGACGAGGCCGTGAGGCTGGCCAACGACACGATCTACGGCCTGGCCGCGGGCGTGTGGACCAAGGACATGAACCGCGCGCTGCGCATGTCCTCGGCGCTCAAGGCCGGCACCGTCTGGATCAACACCTATCGCGCCATCAGCTACATGATGCCGTTCGGCGGCATGAAACATTCCGGCATCGGCCGCGAGAGCGGCATCGACGCGATCCGCGAGTATCTCGAGACCAAGAGCGTCTGGATCTCCATGGCGGAAGGCTCGCCCGCCAACCCGTTCGTGATGCGCTGAGGCGTCGTAGCGCGCTGGGAGCGCGGCTCTCCAGAGCCGCCCTTCCTCGCGTTGCCACATTCCATGAGCGGCTCTGGAGAGCCGCGCTCCCAGCGGAGCAAAGAACATCAAGCATCGAGGAGAGGTACATGAAGTTCGGCATCCACAATCCGTCGTGGCGATTCGGAACCGATCCAGCGGGGGTCTTCGACGCCGTGAAGGCCAAGGCCCAGTGGGCGGAGAATCACGGCTTCACCTGGTTCTCGGTGATGGATCATGTCATCCAGATCGCCAATGTCGGCGCACCGGAAGAGCCGTTCATGGAAGGCTGGACGATCCTGACGGCGCTCGCCGCGGTGACCGAGCGCATCCGTCTCGCGACGCTGGTCTCGTCGGTCCACTACCGCAATCCCGCGCTTCTCGCGAAGATCGCGGCCGGCGTCGACCAGATCAGCCGCGGCCGGCTCACCTTCGGCATCGGCGCGGGCTGGTTCGAGGGGGAGTACAAGCAGTATGGCTGGGAGTTTCCGCCCAAGCCTGCGACGCGCATCGCGCAGATGGAAGAGGCCATCAAGCTGATCCTCACGCTGTGGACCGAGCCACGCACTACCTTCCATGGGAAGTACTTCCACGCGGAGAACGCGATCCTCGAGCCAAAGCCGGTACAGAAGCCGCATCCGCCGCTGATGATCGGCGGCGGCGGCGAGCAGCTCACCTTGCGTGCCGTGGCGCGCTACGCCGATGCGTGCAACGTCGGCGGCACGCCCGACCAGGTGCGCCACAAGTTCGAGGTGCTGCGCCGCCACTGCGAGACGCAGAAACGCAACTACGACGAGATCGAGCGCACCAACGTGATCGGCTTCGTGCTGGCGCGCGACGAAGCGGCACTCGCCGCCAAGCGCCAGCGCCTCGACGTGCCGGCGCAGTTCATGGGCTTCGCCGGCACCGTCGCACAGGTCACGGACCTGATCGGCAAATACAAGGATGCCGGCAGCCAGCTCCTGATCAGCAGCGCCTGGCGCAACGATCCCGAAACGCACGAGCTGCTGGCCTCGGACGTGATGCCGGCGTTCGCGGACAAATGATCGCTCCCGAAACCGATCGCGTGCTGATCACCGGCGCGGCGGGCGCGATTGGCACGGCGCTGCGCGTGGGCCTGCGCGACCGATGGCGCCATCTGCGGCTGACCGACATCCGGCCCGTACCGGATCCGGCGGCCAACGACGAGGTAGTTGTGGCCGACATCGCCGACCGGGCGGCGCTGGAGTCCATGATGCACGGCGTGAGAGCCGTCGTGCATCTGGCCGGCGTCGTCGGCACCTACACGCTGGAAGACCTCTTCCGGGTCAACGCCCGGGGCCTGTTCGACGTGTTCGAGTCCGCGCGTCTTGCGGGCGTGGAACGCATCGTCTTCGCGAGCAGCAACCACACTTTCGGCCGCTATCCGATCACTGAGAAAGTCTCCCCCGTGCTGCCGCCGCGGCCCGACAGCCTCTACGGCGTCTTCAAGGTCTGGGGCGAGACGATGCTGCGCGAGTACCACGATCGTTACGGCATCCGGTCGGTGTCTCTGCGCATCGGCACCTTCCGCGCGCAGCCGGTCGACCAGCGCTCGCTCGCCACCTGGCTCAGCCCGGCCGATGTCGCGCATCTGGTCGACGTGTCGCTGCGCCATCCCGATCCCGGCTGCCTGGTGGTCAACGGCTACTCGAACAACACACGGCTCAAGACTTTCGATCCCAATTGGGCAACGCTCGGCTACCAGCCGAAAGACAACGCCGAGGACCACCGCGAGAGGCTGCGCGCCGAAGGCGTCGACGTCGATGCGCCCGACCGTGGCGAATGGGAATGGCCGGAGCACGGCGGCCCCTTCCCTCGCCTGCCCGAGAAGCCGGTTCGGTAGAGCGGCGGCCGTCTTGTGACTACGCGCCCGTTACGCGGAAGATGACATCACCGACGTCGTCCGCCATCAGCAGGGAGCGCTTGTCGGCGCCGATCGTCACGCCGACCGGCCGTCCGTAGGACACACTCTCGTCCGGCGCAAGGAAGCCCGAAAGAATATCGCGCGGCGGTCCCGACGGGCGGCCGTTCTCGAACGGCACGAAGACCAGCTTGTAGCCGCTCAAGGTGCTGCGGTTCCACGAGCCGTGCTGGCCGATGGCCATGCCATCGGGAAAGCCGGGAAGCGTGCCCGCCGGCACCCAGCACAGGCCGAGCGACGCGGTGTGTCCGCCGAGCGCATAGTCCGGCGTGACGGCCTTTGCGACCGCGACCGGATCCTGCGGCACGCGGTCGTCCACCGTCTGTCCCCAATAGCAATAAGGCCAGCCGTAGAAGCCGCCGTCGCGCACCGAGGTCAGGTAGTCGGGCGGCGTTTCATCGCCCAGCCCGTCGCGCTCGTTCACCACGGTCCACAAGACGCCCGTCGTGGGCTCCCACGCCATGCCGACCGCGTTGCGAAGGCCGGAGGCGAAGATGCGGCTGCTGCCGCTCGCCAGGTCGAGTTCGTAGATGCAGGCTCGCCCTTCCTCCGCCTCCATCCCGTTGTCGCCGATGTTGGAGAGCGAGCCGACGCCGGCATAGAGCCTCCGCTTGTCGGGGCTGAGCAGCAGGCTGCGGGTCCAATGACCGGCCGGCTTGAACTCGACGAGCCTTCGCCCCGGTCCGGTGATGCGCGTGGCGCCCGCCTCGTAGGGAAAGGCCACCACGCCGTCGGTATTGCCGACGTAGAAGGTCTCGCCCACCAGCGCCATGCCGAACGGCTGGTTCTGTCCCGCCAGGAACACCTCCCGGATCTCCGCCACGCCATCGCCGTCGGCGTCGCGCAGCAGCGTGATGCGGTTCGCGCTCACCCCCATGGCCGCCGCACGCCTCATGGTGCTGACCATGGCGTAGTCGAACACGGACCGGGGCGGGCGATCCTGGTTCGTGGCCTCGGCAACGAGCACGTCGCCGTTGGGCAGCACCTCGATCCAGCGCGGATGATCGAGATCGGTTGCGAACGCGTTGACCTTGAGGCCGGGCGCCGCGATCGGTAGCTGTCCCGGATCCCATCCCTTGGCCGTCGGCATCTTCAGCGTCGGGATATTCCCCTGCGGCCGCGCCGCCGGAATCGCCGGCGCGCTGCCCCAGGCAGGCTCGGGCGTGCCGCCGGTCATCTTCCGGAACAGGAGGGCAGTCCCGCCAACCACGGCGACGCCACGGGCAAAAAGCGTTGAGAAACTCACGACTCGTCTCCCGACTCAAACGTCCTCAAGTGACTTCCGCCCCCTCCCGACGGAACCGTCGATAGACGAGGTCCGGCACCATACCCTCCGCTTGTTGCAGGGCGGCAACGACGAGACCGTGATCGGGCGACAGGGCGCAGACCGGATCGGCGCGGCTCGCATCGCCCGCCAGAAGGAAGGCCTGGCAGCGGCAGCCGCCCCAGTCGATCTCGCGCCGGTCGCAACTCTGGCAGGGCTCGGGCATCCAGTCGGTGCCGCGGAAGCGGTTGAAGGCGTCGGAACGATACCAGATATCGGCGAGGCTGTTGTCCCGCACCGACGGGAAATCGATGCCCGGCAGCGTCTCCGCGGCATGGCATGGCACCGCCGTGCCGGATGGAGTGATGTTCAGGAACCGGCGCGCCCAGCCGTTCATGCAGGATTTTGGCCGCACACCATGATAGTCCGGCACGACGTAGTCGATCGCGAGCACGCCCTTCAGCCTCGCCTGCGCGGCCGCGACGAGCGCCGTCGCCTCGTCGAGCTGCCGGCGGCTGGGCAGCAGCGCATCGCGGTTGATCAATGCCCACGCATAGTACTGCACATGCGCGATCTCGAGCCGCCGCGCGCCCAGCGCCAGCGCCATGTCGATCATGTCTGGCAGGTGTTCGAGATTCTGGCGATGCACGACCATGTTCAGCGTGAGCGGCAGGCCGACCGCGCGGACAGCGGCGGCGAAGTCTGTCTTCCTCGCATGCGCCCCCTTCAGGCCGGCGATCCGGTCGCCGCCGGCCGGCTCGATATCCTGGAAGCTGAGCTGGACGTGCTTCAATCCCGCCTGGGCAAAGGCCTCCAGCTCGCGTTCGCCGCCCAGCGTGCCCGAGGTGATCAGGTTGCCGTAGAGGCCGTGCCCGCTCGCCTCGCCGATCAGCGCCGCAAGATCGCGCCGCGCCATCGGCTCGCCGCCCGAGAAATGCACCTGCAGCACGCCGAGAGCGGCGGCCTCACGCAGCACGCGGCGCCATTCCTCTTCGCCGAGCTCGCTTGCCGCGCGTTCGAGCTCGACCGGGTTGGAGCAATAGGGGCAGCGCAGGGGACAGCGATGCGTCAGCTCGGCAAGCAGGGCGAGCGGCGGATCAATGCGGGCCGGCATCGACCAGGCATCCCTTGTCGGCCAGGTCCTGCAGCATGGCGACGACATCGGTGGCAATCAGCTCTCGGGGCGCCTGGGTGTAGCGCCGGGCAAGCGAATCGACGATCGTGCCGACGCCCGCGGTGCCGTCGACAAGCTGCAGGATCTCGACCGCCTGCTCGTCGGGCAGCATCAACCGCTCGGGCGCCATGATGATCCAGCGGCTGCGCGTGTCGTCGAAGCGGAAGACGATGTGCGGCGCGAGGCCGAGGACGCTGCTCTCGGAGACGACGACCCGTTCCATGGATCACGTCGGCACGAAGGCGCCCGGCGGGATCATGCCAGGATCGACATAGGCAAGATAGAGCGCGTCGAGCTGGGTCCAGAGCACGTCGCACTTGAAGCGCAGCGCGGCGAGGACTTTCTCCTGGTCGGCACGGGTCATGGCATTCGCCTTGACGTAGGACAGAGCGAAATCGACGTCCTGCGGCGCCTGCGTCAGCCGTGGCGTGAAGTAGGCGAGCGTGTCGCGGGTGATGAAGGAATAGTTCGCCAGCATGCCCTCCACCCGGTCGGCGATGATGGCAGGCGAGAACATCTCGGTCAGCGACGAGGCGATGCCTTCGAGGATCGGCCGGTCGCGCACGAAATTGACGTAAGCTTCGACGGCGAAGCGCGTGCCGGGCAGGATGCCCGCGGTCGATTCCACGTAGGCGCGGTCGAGCCCGACGCCCTCGGCGAGCTTTAGCCAGCGCTCGATGCCGCCGGTGCCCACCGCATCGCCATCGTGATCGATGATGCGACGGCGCCATTCGCGGCGCAGCTCCGAGGTCGGCAGCCTGCTGAGCGCGTGCGCGTCCTTGATCGGGATCATCGCCTGGTAATAGTAGCGGTTGAGCGCCCACGCCTGAACCTGCGCCCGGGTGAGCTTGCCGCCGTGCAGCAGCTTGTGGAACGGATGAAGGTGATGGTAGCGCACGGCGCCGATGGCGCGCAGCTCCGCTTCGAGCTCGTCCGGCGTCAGCAGGCGATCGTTGCTCCGGTCGCTCACGGGCTCACCTCCATGCCGTCGTACGCGACCTCCCAGCCTTCCTTCGAGAGCATGGCGCGCTCCTCCGACTCCTCTAGCAGGATGGGATTGGAATTGTTGATGTGCACGAGGATCCTGCGCTTCACGGCAATGTCGCGAAAGGCGGCGATGGTCCCGTCGGGGCCGCTCACGCTCATGTGTCCCATGCGCTTTCCCGTCTTGGGGCCGAGCCCGCGAACGATCATCTCGTCATCCTGCCACAGCGTGCCGTCGAACAGTACGACCGAGGCGCCCGCCAGCCGCCGCTTCAACCCGTCGGTCATGGCCGCGCAGCCGGGGATGTAGATCAGCCGGTGGCCGTCCGCGCGAACCTCGACGCCGACCGTGTCGCCCGGCTTGCCGGCGAGCTCATGCGCGGCATCGCCCGCCTCCATGTAGAGCGCTACCTTGCCCGGAACATCGAACAGCTCGACCCGCAGTCCGCTGCCGCTGCCGTCGACGTGGCGCGGCTCGAACGGCTGCCCGAGCTTCACCGCCTCCCGGCGAACGTACCCTTCGGCCAGCACGCCGAAAATCGGATTGGCCCTCAGCACGGCCAGCACGCGCTCGCTGGCCTGGATAGTGAAAGGCTGGCGTTCGCGCAAATGCAGCAGCCCGGCGATCGCATCGACATCGGCGCCAGTCAGGATCACACCTTCGATCGGCGAGGACCGCAGGTCCCGGCGCGGGTGAAGGAACGCACGCGCCTGTATTTGCTCACGCAGATCGGGGGACGCATTGATCAGGAACCAACGCTCGCCGTCGCCGCTGATCGCAAGCGACGCCTGGCTGCGCGAGATCGCGCGCGGGTCTCCCGCCCGCGCTCGGCGGCACGCTTCGGCATGCGAATTCCACTGGGGAAAGCCGCCACCGGCGGCTGCTCCCAGGACGACGGCCCTCATTGCGACCGTCTTCGACTGACGCCCGTTAGAGGGTGAGGTCGGCGCAGGCGTAGGAGTTGATTTCCATGCCGACGGCGATCTCGACGATACGCGGTGTCTTCCAAGCCATGGACGCTCTCCTCTGGGTTGAACAGCGGATGATGGGTAGAATACGCGGAATGTGTCAAGGCTTGCGCGCCAGGTAGGTGGCGATCATGTGCATGTCTTCATCGCGCAGCGTGACCGATACCTCCATCATTACCGCCAGCCCGCGTCCGCGCCGCGTTCCGGCGCGATAATCCGACAAGGCCTTCACCAGATATTCCGGTCTCTGCCCGGCCAGGCGGGCACTCTCGCCCTGGCCGGAAAAATCTTCCTTGTGGCAGCTATCGCAGCGACGCGGCTGCATAAGGGCTGTTATCTTTTGCTCATCGACCTGGCCGGTGGCCTTGAAGGGCGGTGGCGGCGGCAACGCGGCGTAATAGGCGCCGAGGTCGCGGATATCCTCGTCGGTGAGGTTCTTGACCACAGCCTTCATGACGCCTGCATCCCGGGCGCCGTCACGCATGAACACCAGTTGATATTGCAGGAAGATGTCCGGCTGGCCGGCCAGAGACGGCGAGCCCGCCATCGGCGACACTCCCTTCTGGCCGTGGCAGGCCACGCAGGTTACGGCGACTGCCGGCGGCTTGGGCGGTGACTCCGGAGGCGCCGCATCGGCCCTCGACAGGGTGGCGAGCAGGACGATCGCACTCAGCAGGCAGGCACTCGATTTTGCGGGCATCGCGTTCGCCGGGGACTCGATCGGTCGGAGGGCAAGGCGGAGGCCCGCCCGCGGCAACGCCGCAGGCGGGAAGCGCAACGGCAGCTACTTCGAGTAGCTGATCTTGTAGATGGCGCCGGCCTGGTCGTCAGCAACCAGCAGGGAGCCGTCGGCCGCGACCAGGATGTCGGCGGGACGGCCGAGGATCTTCTGGCCGTCGAGCCAGCCGCCGCTCGCGAACACCGTCTCCTTCGGGTTCTTCCCATCGGGGTCGACCGAGATGAAGACGATGCGGTAGCCGATCTTGCTCTTGCGGTTCCACGAACCATGCTCGGCGATGAAGAGGCCGTTCTTGTACTCCGGCGGAAACTGGCTGCCGGTATAGAACTTCATGCCGAGCGGCGCGATGTGCGCGCCGAGCTTGACCACGGGCGGCGTGAACTCGGAGCACTTGCGCTCCGCGCCGAACTTGGGATCCGGCGTATCGCCCTGATGGCAGTACGGATAGCCGAAATGCTCGCCCAGCCGCGTGACGTGGTTGAGCTTGTCGCTCGGCATGTCGTCGCTCAGCCAGTCGCGTGCATTCTCGCTGAACCACAGGTCGCCGGTACGCGGATCGACGGCGCCGCCGACGCTGTTGCGTACGCCGAGCGCCACCAGTTCGGCGCTGCCGGTAGCGGGATTGACCCGGCGATACTGCGCCGTGCTGGTGGGCGGCAGGCAGATGTTGCAGGGCACGCCGACGGGAATGAAGAACCAGCCCTTGCCGTCAGGCACCAGGTATTTCCAGCCGTGCGGCACGTAGGGCGGAAAGTCGTCATAGACGACCTTGCCCTGTGGCGCCTTGTCGAGATTGGCTTCGGGGTCGTCGTATTTGTAAAGCTTGTCGATGTCGACGACGTAGAGCGCGTTGTCCTGGAAGGCGACGCCGGTCGGCATGCGCAGGCCGGTGATGAAGGGCTTCACCACCTTCTTGCCGCCCTGGTCCACGATGGCATGCACGGTGCCCTTGTCGAACGTGCCGACGAACATCGTTCCCTTCGGGCTCATCGCCATCTGGCGCGCCTGCGGTACGCCGCTCGCCCAGATGCCGATCTTGAAGCCCGGCGGCAGCTTGACGTTGGCCAGGATCTTCTCGAGGTCCGCCGCCGGAGTCGGCGTCGGCTGCCCCGCATTGGGCACCAATCCTTTCTGGTCCTGGGTCTCGTCGCCCAGGAACCAGTCGGCCGGAGGATTGGCCCAAAAGGCCTTGGTGCTGGAATCGTACTTCTTGAGCTCCTGGGCCTGGCTCGCCATGGAGCCGCCGAGGGCCGCCACGACCACGCTGACGACGCACGCTTTCGACAACGCCTTTAGCTGTCTCATTGTGGGTGTCTCCTTCCCTGATCGCACAGGAGACGCGCGGACTGTTTCCTCTCGTTCGAGCATCCACTGCGAGAGAGCAGGCTATTCCGCTCAACCGCGCGGTTCAAGGAACCTGCAGGGACAAAGAACGCAGAACCGATTGAGCTTCCGGAGCGCGGCCCCCCTGCTTGGCGGACCGGACCGCCTGCCACCAGGCGTCGATGCCATCGACATCGCCGGGAACGACGACAAACAAGGGCGCGGCAAAGCTTTCCCATGCAGTCGCGAATTTGGGCGACACGGACGTCAATACGGGTATCTCCGCCTCGATGGCAGCACCGAAGGCATCGCGCAATCCACCGCCCTCGGCCTCGAGCTTGCCGAACTTGCTCAGCACGACGAGATCGCAGCCACCGGCGATATCCCGGCACACGGCCCCCGCGGCGGCCACCACGCCATCACCGGCAAGATGGCAGGCTCCCGCGCCGGCCCCGAGGTCCTGGAAGATCGGAAACCGCTCGCCATCGCCGAGACTGCGCAGGAAGCCGGCACTGCATGCGCGATCGGCCAGCCCATGATCCTCCGCGATCACGCCGGCCAGGCGGGAGGTCGGCCGCCAGCGTTCGACCAAAGTGCCGAACAGCCGCTGGACCTGCGCGCTCGGCACGCCCTGCACCACGGCGATTTTCCTGACGAGGTCATTCATGACGTCCTCCCCGCTCGGCAGCGATTCTCCACGTTATTTTTGTTTGGAAATAGCGATTGCCGCAAGGGTGCGCTGCCCTTTGGGCGCGATCTCAGCCGCCCGCAGTGACGTAGAGTCTCGCAACGTTCTCGATGCCGGCGCGATCGTCGGCATCGAAGCGCGCCGGACGCGGACTGTCGAGGTCGATGACGCCGAGAATGTCTCCGCCGCGGACCAGCGGGACGACCAGCTCGGAACGGGACGCCGCATCGCAGGCGATGTGGCCGGGAAACGCGTGAACGTCCTCGACCAGCACCGACTGCCGCCGTGCAACGGCGGTACCGCAGACGCCCTGCGCCACGGCGATCCGAACGCATGCCGGCTTGCCCTGGAACGGCCCGAGGACGAGTTCGCTGCCGCGCAGGAAATAGAACCCCGCCCAGTTCAGTTCCGGCATCAGTTGGAAGAGCAAGGCCGACGTGTTGGCGGCATTGGCGATCGGATCGCGTTCGCCGGCGAGAAGCCCGCCGAGCTGTTCGCAAAGGTCGCGGTAGAATTCCGGCTTGCCGACATCTCCCAGGGCGCGGACCTCGAACATCTTCTCCATCTCCTATGCTTCGCGGGCAGCCACGGTGGTCGATCGGACTCGGATTGTCGACGCAGCGCCCTGCGCCATTCATATACCGCCGACGAGATTGTCGTAGCGGTCGCGAGTGGGAAAGTGCCGGGAGATCTCGTCCGAGGCTTGCCGATACATGACCTCCTCCTGGCCGATGCGCAGAGCGGTGCTGCGCTCGATTCAAGCGACTCGAGACGAGCTGGAAGCGCTTGAGGCGCCTTTCGATAGTTGATAGCAATGCCAACATAGGAACTGCGTTTTCAGTTTCCGCCTTTGGTCGCAACAAGCGAAGCGAGACAGTCTAGATGGCTGCAGAAGCGCATCCGACCTGGAGGCTGATCTACACTACGAATCGTGACGTCCTTTCTCTCGGCGGAGACTGGATCGCTCAATCCGGGAGCATCCCGCAATTTCCGCCTGATTGCCTGGCTGAGAGTGCAGCCGGACGAACCATCGCTTTCGACACGGCTGGCCTGGGTCGCTGGGATACCGGCCTCATCGAATTTCTTTGGGACGCCAAGCGAACGGCGGCAAGTGCCGGCCTCCGTATCGATGGCAGCGGCCTTCCCGACTCTGCCCGCAAGCTGCTTGGCCTTTTGCCGGACAAGCTGACCGCCCCCGGATCGGCGCTGCGCCGTCGTTTCCGGCCCCTGTATGAACTCGGCGGCAAGACTCTGAGCACGCTCGCCGAGCTCGGCGCCCTCGCCGAATTGCTGGCCGTCACGACGAGGGGGGCTGCCCGGTCGCTCACGGCGCGAGCGCGCATGCGAGCCGTGGATTTGTTGGCGAACATTCGCGATGCCGGGCCGCAGGCGTTGGTGATCGTCGGCGTGGTCAATTTCCTGGTCGGCGCGATTCTCGCCTTCGTCGGCGCGGTGCAACTCCGCAAGTTCGCCGCCGATATTTTCGTCGCGGACCTCGTGGGCATCGCCGTGGTGCGTGAAATGGCTGCGGTGATGACGGCGATCATCATGTCGGGCCGCACCGGGGCCGCCTACGCCGCGCGCATCGCAACCATGCGGGGCAACGAGGAGCTGGATGCGCTCTCGGTAGTCGGCATTCCGGTCACCGACTACATCGTGCTGCCATCGGTCCTGGCTCTCGCCGTCACGATGCCTCTGCTTTATCTCTACGGGTGCTTCGTCGGCATGATCGGTGGTTTCGCCGTGGCCTGCGCGATGCTCGACATCACGGCCTTGGGCTATCTTCATCAGACCCTGGCTGCGGTACCGCTGGATCAGTTCGCCTTTGGCTTCGTCAAGACCGTGGCGTTCGCCGTCATGATCGGCGTGACGAGCTGTCGGATCGGCCTCCTCGCCGGGCGTAGCGCCGCCGATGTCGGCCTGGCCGCGACGAAGGCCGTGGTTGTCGGCATCGTCGGTGTCATCGCCATGGATGCCGTGTTTGCGGTCATTGCCGACGTCGTCGGCATCTGACCATGAGCGATCCCCGTCTCGCCAGCGCCGATGACCCGCCACTGATTGCGCTTCGTGACATAACGCTTGCGTTCGGCCCGAAGGTCATCCAGCGTGACCTGTCACTCGACGTTCGGCGCGGCACCATCTTCGCGGTGATGGGCGGAAGCGGCTGCGGCAAGAGCACCGTTCTGAAGGCCATGATCGGCCTGCTGCGTCCACGCGAAGGCCGTTTCCTGATGGACGGCGAGGACTATTGGGGTGGCAGCGAGCAGCGTCGCACCGAGATCGGGCGGCAACGCTTCGGTGTCCTGTTCCAGAATGCAGCCCTGTGGAGTGCGATGACCGTAGGCATGAACGTGGCGTTGCCGATGCAGATGTTCACCGCGCTCGACGCCCCCTCGATCCGCCGTCTGGTGATGCTCAAGCTGGGCCTTGTCGGGATGGAGCATGCGATCGACCAACTGCCCTCGGAACTGAGCGGCGGCATGCGGAAGCGGGCCGGCCTGGCGCGTGCCCTCGCGCTCGATCCCGATATCCTGTTTCTCGACGAGCCTTCCGCCGGATTGGACCCGATCACCGCCAGCCGTCTCGACGATCTGATCGTCAACCTGCGTGACGGTCTTGGCGCCACGGTCGTCATCGTCAGCCACGAATTGCCGAGCCTGTTTGCGATCGCCGACGATGGAGTATTCCTGGACGCACAGACCAAGACGGTGATCGCTCATGGCTCGCCGTCGGTGCTTCGCGATTCCTGCCCCGATCCCCAGGTGCAGGCATTCATGCAAAGAAAGCATTACGACGTCGGGGCCGAAGGAAAGGTGTGAGCGGAAATGGCGGACAGGCAGACCGCGATCGGTGCCTTCGTTCTCGGCGGAATCGTACTCGGGCTGGGCACCATTGTTCTTTTTGGCAACCTGCGTCTGCTGAGCCCGACAACCCGCGCCGTCGTCGTCTTCGAAGGGTCGGTCAGCGGTCTGTCGGTCGGCGCTCCGGTGACGTTCCGGGGGGTGCGGGTCGGCGCGGTGGAGGGCATCGTGATCCAGTACGATGCGACGGCGAAAACCGCCCTTATCCCGGTCACCTTGCAGTTGGAGCCGGGGCGGGTGCGCGTCTCGGATGACACCGTCACCCGGGCGGAAGTGGACCTGCCCAGGCTGATCGCCCAGGGGCTGCGGGCCGAACTGAACACACAGAGCTTCGTCACCGGTCAGTCGGTGATCGACCTCGATTTCAACCCCGCCTCTCCGGCTGTCCTGCATCGGGGCGCCAGCAGCCTGATCGAAATCCCGACACAGCAGTCGACCATCCAGCGCGTCACCCAACAGCTCTCCGACCTGCCGCTTCGCGAACTGGTGGAAAATGCCATCGCGACACTGGGGAGCGTGCGGAAACTGTCGGAGAGACTGGACGCCGACCTGCCGCCGCTGATTGCCAGCCTCAAAACGACATCCGATGGCGCCGCGCATACCGCAGATGTCGCGACACGGGCGATCGACGGTCTGCAGGAACGCCTCAACACGACGCTCGACAGCATCACGCAGCTCACTGCGAACGCCGACAAGCGGTTGGGCGAGCGCAGCGCGGACCTTCGCGTCCTCCTGACATCGACGACGCAGACGGTCGTGCAAACCCGCGACGTGCTGAACGAGCTGAGAAGCCTCACGTCCAATCGCGGGACCGCACGGGCCAACCTGGAGGCAACTCTGCGCGACCTTGCTGCCGCGGCGGCGTCGCTGCGCGGCTTTGCCAGCGACGTCGAGCGCAACCCGCAGCTTCTGTTGACCGGGCGGCGGCCTTGAGCTTCCACCTGTCCCTCCGCCGCGTTTTCATTTCGGCTGCCGTTTCGTCGGCCGCGGCTTTTCTGGGCGCCTGCGCCTCTCCGCCGCTCACCGTCTACACGCTGGAAGCCTCGGGCGAGATCTCCGATGCCACCCCGTCGACCGGAAAGATCAAGGTCGTCGAGGTCAGACGCGTGGTCGTTCCCGACGCTTTGGACAACCAGGACATCGTGGTTCGCCAGGGAAGCACGCTGGTCCGCAGCAGCCATGGGCGCTGGGCGAGCCGCTTCTCGGTCAACGCCACCTATTTTCTGACGCGGCTGCTCGCTCAACGTCGCCCAACTGTCCTCGTCACCGACCAGCCGCAGGTCGAACCGCCCAACTACAGGCTTCTCGTTACGATCGGCGCGCTGGATCTCGCTGCAAACGGCACCGCGACGCTGGAGGCGGACTGGTTGATCGTGCCGCGCGATCCAGCGCTGCCTTCACAACGCCAACGCGGACGGTTCAGCGCCACCGGTCCGGTTGCGACCGATCAGGACGTGGTTTCACTCAACAAGGCCGTGCTCAGGCAGCTCGCCGATGCGATCGCCGCCTCGAGCCCCTGGTAGGCACGACCTCCGTCAACGAGCCCCGATCGTACGCAGCGACCGATCGAGCCACAGCGCCGCGATCTTCTCCTGCACGCCGTTCTGGCGCAGGCGCTGGCGCAGGCAGGCGAAGTCGACCTGGTCGAGTTCCTGGTCCTGGTTGAAGCAGGAGAACACCACGGTCTCCTTGCCGGTCACCGGATCCTTGTGGAGCTGCAGGCACTGGGCGCAGATCTCCTTCATCATGCATTGCATGGGCGAGTTGATCGATCCCAGCGCGCGGTGGTCGGGCTTGAGATAGGGCTTCAGCACCGAATGCCGCGCGAGGCGCACGGCGTTCATCATGCCGTCCGAGCCGATGGCGATCACGCGGTCGGCGTCGTCGAACGGGATCGGCTGGTCGCCCAGCGCGCCCGAGGCGTACTTGCGCATCGTCTCGACGATGTTGTCGACCGTCGACTTGTCCTGCAGCCGCGACGGCGCGAAACCCGGCTCCTCGTCGCAGCACCACACGACCACGTCGGCCGCAGCCTCGATCTCCTCGACCTTGTAGCGGTCGATCACGCGCTTGTAGCCCGCGAAGTAGAGCACCTTGCTGCCGGCCCTGCGGAACGCCTGGCCGATCGAGAACAGCACCGCGTTGCCGAGGCCGCCGCCTGCCAGCACGACGGTCTCGTCCGGCTCGATCTCGGTCGGCGTGCCGGTCGGGCCCATCACGATCACGGGCTCGCCGGGCTCGAGCATGGCGCACAGGTCGGAAGAACCGCCCATCTCGAGCGCGATCATCGACAGCAGGCCCTTCTCCTTGTCGACCCACGCCCCCGTGAGCGCGAGGCCCTCCATGGTGAGCAGCGTGCCGTCGACCTTCTTCGAGCGCGCCTCGTAGTTCTGCAGCCGGTAGAACTGGCCCGGCTCGAAGTTCGCCGCCGCGGCGCGCGCCTCGACCACGACCTCGACGATGGTCGGCGTCAGCCGCTCGACCCGCACGACCTTGGCGCGCCAGGCATTGTTGGCTTCGGCGAGGATTTCCTGCGGCGAGCGCTTCGGCGCGGCGAGCTTCTCCATGCTGCGCGTCAGCACCGGATAGCCCTGCTTGGCGCCGCCCATCGCCTTCACCACGTTGCCGGCGAAGGACGGATGCAGGTCACCGAAGAACGACATGAAGCGGCCGTCGGCGTGGCGGTACATCAGCACGCGCACGTCGCCCGGCTTGCACACGCGCTCCGGCGTGACGGGTTCGCCGTCTTCGTCGAGCGCCCGGAAATACTTGCCGTCGATGAAGGCGTGCGTCGCATCCTCGCGCGCCAGCACTGTATTGGGCTGCGTACCCGCCGCCACCAGGATAGTGCGCGCCGGCAGGGTCGCGGAGACCTTCTCGCCACCCTGCTGGCCCTCGACCTTGAGCGCGCAGGCCGCGCCATTGGTATCGACCTCGACGGCGACCGGCGACAGGCCTTCGGCGAAGCGGATGTCCTCCTCCAGCGCCTTGAACACTTCCTCGTGGTTCAGCGTGTAGGACGGCGAATCGATCAGCCGACGGCGATAGGCGATGGTGACGCCGCCCCAGCCGTTGACCAGGCTGGCGATCGCGGGCTCGCGGCACTCGAGTGCGGCGGCAACGCGCTCTTCACGGATTGCCCGGGCATGCGCGATGAATTCGTCGGCGACCTCCCGCTCTTCCTCGCTCCAGCGGCCGCGCACGGCCGCCTCGCCGCGCTCGGCGACCAGCGTCTCGTGGCGGGCGAAGAATTTCTCGACCTGCAGCGGATAGTAGGCGAGCGACTCGGTCGCGGTGTCGATCGCGGTCAGGCCGCCGCCGATCACGACGACCGGCAACCGGATCTGCAGGTTGGCGATGGACTCCTTCTTGGCCGCGCCGGTGAGCTGCAGTGCCATCAGGAAATCCGATGCCGCGCGCACGCCGCGCGCCAGGCCGTTGGGCATGTCGAGCACGGTAGGCTTGCCTGCACCGGCGCACAGCGCGACGTGATCGAAGCCCATCGCGAAGGCGTCCTCGACTGTGACCGTACCGCCGAAGCGCACGCCGCCGAACATCGAGAACTGCGCGCGCCGCTCGAGCAGCAGCCGCACCATCTTGAGGTAGTTCTTGTCCCAGCGAACGGTGATGCCGTACTCGGCGACACCGCCGAAGCCCGCCATCGCACGGTCCCCCAGGCCCTCGCGCAGGGTGGCGACATCCTTCACGGCATCGAAGCGCACCCGCGTGCCGTCGGCCTCGACACCCGACTGCGCCGACGGCAGCGGCTCGATCTTCAGCCCGTCGATGCCGACGACAGCGTGGCCGTCGTTCATCAGGTGATGGGACAGATTGAAGCCGGCAGGCCCCAGCCCGACGACCAGCACCGTGCGCCCAGTCGCGGGACGTGGGATCGGGCGGCGCAGGTTGAGCGGATTCCAGCGCGTCAGCAGCGAATAGATCTCGAAGCCCCAGGGCAGGCCAAGCACGTCCTTGAGGGTGCGGGTCTCGATCTGCGGGATGTCGACCGGCTCCTGCTTCTGGTAGATGCAGGCCTTCATGCAGTCGTTGCAGATGCGGTGCCCGGTCGCCGCGAGCAGCGGATTGTCGACCGCCGCCATCGCCAGCGCGCCGATCGAGAAGCCCTCGCTCTTGAGGAGGTTCATCTCCGAGATCTTCTCCTCGAGCGGGCAGCCCGCGAGGGTGACTCCGAACGGCGACTTCTGGAACGCGCCGGTCTTGCGATCCCTGAGGCCGCGCGAGCAGGAATCCTTGCCCTGGTTGTGGCACCAGATGCAGTAGTTGGTGTGATCGAGTGCGCGGACCAGATCGTAGCCCGCGTCGGTCAGCGCGAAGCCCTCGCGATGGCGCAGCAGCGGGCGGGGCAGCTTCAGGCGCGTCACGCCGTCGGCGACCTCGGTCTCGATCGGCACGAGATGCTCGAAGTCGAGCTTGTGCGGCACCTTGAACAGCGGCCCGTCGCGATGACGCCGCTTGCCCTCGGGATGATGCAGCGCCCAGGCGGCATAGCGCGTCAGCGCCTCGATTTCGGGCGTCGGCCCCTCGACCTTGAACTCCGCGCCGACCAGTTCGCGCACTTTGAGGGCGAAAGCGAGCTCCCACGCCTCGAGATCGCCTCCGATCGGCACCGCCAGATCGACTGCCGGTGACTCGATCGCCTGTGCTGCGTCGGGCTTGATGGCGCGCGTCACGTAGCGCTGCACGAACAGCCGCTTGCAGTCGTAGAGCGGCGCCAGAGTCACATGCGTCGCCCGCAGCGCGGCCACCTGGTCGGCAACACCGAACAGCGCCCCGACGAAATCCTCGAGGGGACGCGCGATCTCGATCAGCAGGTTCGACTCGTCCTTCGCCGCGAGACCGTCGGGCGCCGCACGCGCGGCCATCAGCCGCGCATGCGCCTCGACATTGGCGTCCTGCAGCCACGCCACGAACGCCGCGTCGAGGCGCGCCAGGCCTTCACGGTCATGGAGATCGTCGAAGCTGAGCCCATGAGCGAGCGAAAGGGCGAGCGCGGGCGCGTTCATTGTCGAAATGTCCAGTTTGCGCGAGGGGTGAGTCGTTCGTGCGCGAACCGATTAGACAAGCCAGCCGGACAACGCAAGGCGGCGCATGTTCGCGACATTAATGCTGATGACGGGGCGGTCGGCTTCACGCATGGTCCGGCGCGCATGCAACCCGCCTCCGCTTCCGTGCGCAACTGGCTGGCCGTCGTGGCCGCCATGATTTTTCTCATGATCGTGCTCGGCGCGCTCACGCGGCTGACGGAATCCGGCCTGTCGATGGTCGAATGGAAGCCGGTTACCGGATGGCTGCCGCCGCTCGGCGACCAGGCGTGGCAGGCAGAGCTGCAGAAATATCTTTCGTCGCCGCAGGGCCGTTTGGTGAATCGTGGCTTCGATGTGGCCGATTTCAAACAGATCTTCTGGCTCGAATACCTGCACCGCCTGTGGGGTCGGCTGATCGGACTCGCGGTCGCCGTGCCGCTCCTGTGGTTCTGGCTGCGCGGCCAGCTCTCGCCGTGGCTCAAGCCGCGACTGTTTGCCCTGCTGGTCCTGGGCGGCCTGCAGGGCGCGGTGGGCTGGGCGATGGTCGCCTCGGGCCTGGTCGACCGCCCCTCGGTCAGCCAATACCGGCTGGCGGCCCATCTGCTGCTGGCGATCGTCCTCTACGGCTATACGGTCTGGCTGGTGCTCAAGCTCGGGTCGGCGCCGCGACGCGACGATCCCAAGATCCGGCGCGAAGCGACCGGAATGATCGCCTTCCTGCTCGTCGTGCTGACCTTCGGTGCCCTGATGGCGGGCCTGCGCGCCGGCACCGCGCACAACACCTTTCCCACCATGTCGGGCTACTGGATCCCGCCCGGCCTGTTCGACCTGTCGCCGTGGTGGATCAATCCGTTCGAGAACGGCACGACCATCCAGTTCATCCATCGCTGGCTCGCCAAGATCCTGGTGCTGGGCGTG
>Ga0070665_100001247_pt1 | contig 30720 bp, 29 predicted proteins | sample KBSS13metaG_FD_65862 | JGI IMG/M metagenome (GOLD analysis project Ga0070665, IMG submission 65862) | Switchgrass rhizosphere microbial communities from Kellogg Biological Station, Michigan, USA - KBS S1-3 metaG | ecosystem: Host-associated > Plants > Roots > Rhizosphere > Soil ... | reverse complement strand
GCCACCCCACCCGCCAGCGCCACCCCCAGGATCGTCAGCGCCATCGCGAGCGCGGTCGCCCCGCCCGTCGACACCAGCGGCGGGATCAGCGCGCCGAAGGCGAACTGCGACAGCCCCAGCAGCGCCGACGCCGACCCGGCCACCGCACCCTGCCCCGCCAGGGCGAGCGCGGTGCCGTTGGGCAGCACGATCCCCACGCTCGACACCACCACGAACAGCGGCGGCAGCACCGCCCACACCGAGTCCGCGGCGAGCACCCCCACCAGGAGCGCCACTCCCCCGGCGACCGCCGCCCCCACCGCGATCCACAGCAGCCGCACCGGGCCGAGCCGCCGGACCAGGCCCGCCGACAGCCGTCCGGCCGCCACGATCCCGAGGGCGTTGACCGCGAACACGATCCCGTACGCCTGCGCGCCGAGCCCGTAGCCCTCCTGCAGCACGTAGCTGCCCATGGAGATGTAGGCGAACATCGCGCAGCAGACCAGGGACAACACGAGCGTCGGGACGACGAAGGTCCGGTCCCGCGCCACCGTGACGACCGCGCGCCCGGTCGCCCGGAACCCCCCGGTCTGCCGACGCTCGACGGGCAGCGTCTCCGGTCGGGTGACCGCCGCGCCGAGCAGCACCACCCCGATCGCGGCCAGCGCGAGGAACAGGCCCCGCCAGTCCGTCACCCGCATGAGCTGGCTGCCGATCACCGGCGCGAGCACCGGCGCGGCGCCGCTGACGATCATCAGCAGCGAGAACGTGCGGGCGGCCTCGTCGCCGGAGTAGAGGTCTCGCACCATCGCCCGGGCGATCACGATCCCGGTCGCCCCCGCGAGCCCGGTGAGCAGCCGCAGCACGAGCAACACCTCGATCGACGGCGCCACCGCGCAGAGCGCCGCGGACACCGCGAACAGCGCCACGCCCAACAGCAGCGGGACGCGTCGGCCCGTCCGGTCCGTCAACGGCCCGACGAGCAGCTGTCCGGCCGCCAGCCCGATCATGCAGACGGACATCGAGGCCTGGCCGAGCGCCTCCGTGGTCCCGAGGTCGTCGGTGAGCTGCGGCAACGCCGGCAGGTAGAGGTCGAGCGCGAGCGGGCCGAAGGTGGACAGCCCACCGAGCGCGAGGACCTGCCCCTTACTCGACAAGCTCGGCGCGCATGCTCGACGCGCTGCTCACCACCAACATCAGCAGCGTGCCCATCGGCCCCTCCTCCAGCCCGCCGGAGGGGAAGGCGTACCGGAGCGTGACGTCCCAGCCCTGCGCGCCCTTGATCACCCGCGGGGTGCCGAAGAGCCCCTCCCCCACCCCGAGCGCGACCCGGGCGGGGATGTCGTCGTCGGTCAGGTCCCACGCGACGACGCAGGTCAGGTTGAGGACCGGCAGGCCCTCCTCCAGCTCCGTCCCCTGCACGACGCAGAGCACGCCGCCGTGGGCGAAGGTGAGCGCGCCGTCCGCGTCGACCTCGACGTCGTGGTACCGCTCCAGCGCCTTGCGCGCGATCTCGAGACTCACGCCTTGTCCACCGCTCCCCCGAACCGCCGATCCCTGCGTGCGTAGATCTCGATCGCCTCCCAGATGTGCCGACGGTCGAAGTCCGGGAAGAGCGTGTCGAGGAAGACCATCTCGGCGTACGCGCTCTGCCACAGCAGGAAGTTCGACGTCCGCTGCTCGCCACTCGACCGCACGAAGAGGTCGACGTCCGGCATGTCCGGCTCGTCGAGGTACCTCGCGATGGTCCGTTCGTCGATGCTCGACGGCTTGATCCGGCCGTCCCTCACCAGCTCCGCGATCTGCTTCACGGCGTCCGCGATCTCGGCCCGGCCGCCGTAGTTCACGCACATGGTCAGCGTGAGGACGTCGTTGTGCCGGGTCTTCTCCTCGGCGACCTCGAGCTCCTTGATCACGCTCCGCCAGAGCCGCGGCCGCCTGCCCGCCCAGCGGACGCGCACGCCCATCGCGTGCATCTCGTCCACCCGGCGTCGGATGACGTCCCGGTTGAAGCCCATCAGGAACCGCACCTCGTCCGGACTGCGCTTCCAGTTCTCCGTGGAGAAGGCGTAGGCGGACAACCACTTCACGCCGATGTCGATGCATCCGCGCGCGACGTCCATCAGCGACGCCTCACCCCGCCGGTGCCCCTCGATCCGCGGCAGGCCCTGGGCGTTGGCCCAGCGCCCGTTGCCGTCCATGACCAGCGCGACGTGGTTCGGGACCAGCTCGGCCGGGATCACCGGCGGCCTGGCTCCCGACGGGTGCGGCGGCGGGGGCTGGACGGGCCCTGGAGTCGACACGGTCGTGCAGCCTACGTCGCTGGACTCGCGCCCCCGTACGGAGTAGTCACTGCTCATGTGGTTCACCGAGACCATCGTGGAGACGGGGCGGCTGCCGCTGTTCTGCTTCCTGTGCTCGTTCCTGGTGGCGTTCCTGTTCATCCGGTTCTCGGTGCGGATGATCCGGGCGCAGGTGAAGTGGTGGCCGGGGAACGTCACGCCGGGCGGGATGCACATCCACCACATGGTGTTCGGCCTGGTCATGCTCCTGATCTCGGGCTTCGTGCTGATCGCGGTGGCCTCGTACGACACGCCGGTCCCGAACATCCTGCTGGCGAGCGTGTTCGGGATCGGCGCCGCCCTCGTGCTCGACGAGTGGGCGCTGCTGCTGCACCTCTCGGACGTCTACTGGACGCAGGAGGGCCGGTCCTCGATCGACGCCGTGTTCGTCGCGTTCACGATCACCTCCTTCTTCCTGCTGGGCATCCACCCGCTCGGGTTCCAGGACGACTTCGACGGGCTCTCCCAGGCCGACCTCGCCGACGCGGTGCTGATCATCGGGTTCTTCATCCTGCAGCTGGCGCTGGCCGTGATCACGCTGGCCAAGGGCAAGGTGTGGAGCGGCCTGGTGGGGCTGTTCATCGCCCCGCTGTTGATCGTCACCGCGATCCGGCTCGGCCGTCCGCACTCGCCCTGGGCGCGCTGGCGCTACGCCACCCGGCCCAGGAGGATGGACAAGGCGGTCTACCGGGAGAAGACCTACCGCAGGCCGGTGATCCGGGTGAAGATCGCGGTGCAGGAGGCGATCGCGGGACACTTCGACCCGGACACCGTCAACGCCGCGACCGAGGCGGCCCAGGCCGCCCACGACGCCGCCACGGACCGTGCCGCCGCGGCCGCCCGCGACGCAGCCACCCACCACCCCTGAGCGAACGGCACTGTCGCTCACTAGGTCTGAGCGAGCGGCGCTTTCGCTCACTAGGTCTGAGCGAACGGCACTTTCGCTCAAGGGGGTGGGTCAGGGAGCGACCCGCGGCAGGTTCCAGCCCTGCCAGAGGGCGAGCAGCCGGATCACCACGCACACCGCGAAGCCGGCGGCGAGCATCAGGGCCCGCGGTCTGCCGTAGCGCAGCCCGACCGCCGTCACAGCCGCGCCCGCGAGCGCGGCCACGGCGTAGACGTCCGACCGGAGGATGAGGGGGACGCCGCCGAGCAGGACGTCGCGCATGACGCCCCCGCCGGTCCCGGACACGGTGCCGAGCAGGGCCGCGAGCAGCGGTGACATCCCGTGGTCGACGGCCTTCGCGGCGCCGACGACCGCGAAGATGCCGAGCGCGGCGGCATCGAGTGGGAGCAGGAACTGCGGCGGGATGCCGCGGACCACCCCGTAGACCAGCACCACCACGATCCCGCCGCCGAACGCGATCAACGGGTACGCGAGGTCGCGGAACACCGCGGGCGGGGTGGCGCCGAGCAGGACGTCTCGGATAATGCCCCCGCCCACCGCCGTCACGAACGCGATGACGAGCACGCCGAACACGTCCAGCCCCGCCGCGGCAGCCGTGAGCCCGCCCTGCAGCGCGAACAGCCCGGTCCCGGCGAGGTCGAGGGGGCGCAGCAGCAGGCCGGGCCTCAGCCGGGCGAGCATGATCGCCGGTTCCGTGCGCTCAGCGCGGTGCGAGCGACCCTGAGCGCACACAACTCGCGATCATGCAGCGCTGAGAGCACGAAACGTGCAGTCACGGCGGAGGGCTCGCGATCATGCAGCGCTGGGAGCACGAAACGTGCAGTCACGGCGGAGGGCTCGCGATCACGCTCGGGTCACCCCTGCGCTCCACGAGCGGGAGAGAGCGCAGCTGCCGTTCCATGTGCCACTGCAGGTGGGCGGCGACCAGGCCCGAGGTGTCCCGACGGGTGGGGGCGTCCGCGGCGTCCGCGATCGCCCAGTCCCCGTGCAGGAGGGCGTCGAGCAACCGGAAGGCTTCAGGACCGGGCAGGACCGAGCCGGGTGGACGACACACGTCGCACACGGCCCCACCGCCCTGCACGCTGAACGCGCGGTGGGGGCCGGGGGTGGCGCACTTGGCGCACTCGGTGATCGACGGCGCCCAGCCCGCGTGGCTCATGGCGCGGAGCAGGAACGCGTCGAGGATCAGCGAGGAGTCCCGCTCCCGGCCCGCCAGCGCCCGGATCGCCCCGACGAGCAGCAGGTAGACACGCAGCGAGTCGCCATGAGCGGAGGAGCCCTCCTCGGAGACGAGCCGGTCCGCGGTCTCCAGGATCGCGCAGCCCGCCGTGTACCGGGAGTAGTCGCTGACCACGCCGCTGCCGAACGCGTCGAGCGTCTGGCACTGGGTGATCACGTCCAGGCTACGCCCGGTGTAGCACTGGATGTCGACGTGGTTGAACGGCTCCAGCCGCGCACCCCAGCGCGAACGGGTGCGGCGCACGCCCTTCGCCACAGCGCGGATCTTGCCGCAGCGCCGGGTCAGCAACGTGACGATCCGGTCCGCCTCGCCGAGCTTCTGCACGCGCAGCACCACGCCGGTGTCGCGGTACAGGGTGCTCACCGGCCCAGACTACGACCCGGCCGCCCGAGTCACGCCGCGACGGGCCGGAACGGCAGCTCGACGTCCACCCCCTTCTGCACCGTCAGCGCGGTGCCCGGCGCCACCTCGTGCCAGAGCCCGGGGAGGTCGTCCAGCGGCTCGGAGACGACGGCGCGGGAGTCCTCCGCGAAGTGCTGCCACCGCTCGTCGGCGGGGTACAGCGCCCGCAGCGCCCCGACCTCCTCGCTGACGAACAGCGTGTTCACGACGGGGCCGCTGGCGTAACGCGCCGCGTGCAGCCGCTCGCCGTCGGTCGCGCCGATCGTCATCTGCAGGGGCTCCGCGATCCCCGCCGCGTGCCCGACGGCCTCGACGAACCCCGCCATCCGCTCCAACCCGCCGATCGGGTCGGTCTCGAGGCCGAAGGTCAACGCCAGGAAGAACATCAGCTCCGAGTCGGTGCTGCCCTGGATCTCGCCGAACAGCTCCGGCGACACCGCCAGCAGGAGCTCGCGGCGGATCCGGCCGAAGTCGGCGATGTAGCCGTTGTGCACGAACAGCCAGTTCCGGTGGCGGAAGGGGTGGCAGTTCGTCTGCTGGACCGGGGTGCCCGTCGCCGCGCGGACGTGCGCCAGGAACAGCCCCGACCGCACGGCCCCGGCGACCTCCCGCAGGTTGGCGTCGCCCCACGCCGGGGACTCGCTGCGGAACAGGGCGGGCTCCGGCCTGTCGCCGTACCAGCCCAGGCCCACGCCGTCGCCGTTGGCGGTGGCCATGTCCGGCGCCGCCCGCCTGCTCTGCTCGATGAGCGAGTGCGTGGTGTCGTGCACCAGCTCGCGCGGCGCGATCGGACTCCCGTGATACCCCAGCCATCGGCACATGACCCCAGCTTCACCAGGTCCGGACGCGACGGACACCGCCTCCGGAGCGAGCCGACCTGGGCCGTTCGGCCCTGACCCCGGTCGACAGCGGGCCTCTACCGTCCCGTCTGTGACGCGCCGAATCGCCATCGCCTGGCCAGGGCGGGGCGGCCACACCGCGTTCACCGCCGGGGTGCTCACCCGCCTGCTGCAGGCTGCATGCGGTGACCACAGAGGACGCCGTGCTCCACGCGACGGCACCGTTCCACCCCCGATCGGGTGTTCCGCTGCGCGCCCAGCTGAGTACCGTTCTCGCAGGTGGGGCGCGCATCGACCGCACCAGCAAACAGGTCGCGGCCGACCGCACTACCTGGACCCTGCGACTGCCGGAGGGCTTCGGACTCGCCGGGGCCGACGTCACCGAAGGACGCGTGTCCGAGCCGCGGCTCGGGCCCGTCCGCTGATCACCCGGGGGAACCCATGACCGACGCATCCACGAGCGAGCCCGCCCTCGACGCCCAGCTCGGCGCCCTGCTCAAGACCGCCTGGTGGCTGGTCCTGATCCGCGCCGTGCTGCTGGTGGCCTTCGGGATCATCACACTGTCGTCGCCGGGGCTGGCGCTCGTCGCGCTGGTCTTCGTGTTCGGCTTCTACGCGATCATGGACGGCGTCACCGCGGTCTACCTCGGCATCAGGTCCCGCGGCACGGAGCGGTCCTGGGGCTGGATCGTCGCGCAGGGCGTGATCTCGGTGCTCGCGGGCCTCCTCGCCCTGGTGTGGCCGGGCGTGACCGCGCTGTCGCTGCTGTTCGTCATCGCCTTCTGGGCCCTCGTCCTCGGCGTCGCGGCGATCGCGGAGGGCTTCCGCTCCCGCCGCACGGACGACCGCTGGGGCTGGACCGTCGCCAAGGGCGCGCTCGACGTCGTGTTCGGTGTCCTGCTGCTCGTCTGGCCCGCCACCGGCATCCTGGCGCTGCTCTGGCTGGTCGGGGTGTTCGCCGTCGTCGGCGGGATCATGCTCGCGGTGCTCGCGTTCCGGATCCGGGCGCTGGCCAAGGCCGCATGACGGAGCTCCCCCCGGAGCGCGGGGCTCCCCTGCCCCGTGCGCTCGTCGTCCTGCTCGCGGCGGCGGCCGTCGTCATCGTCATGGCGGGCGCCTACGCCGTGTCCTGGCTGGTGGGGCCGCTGTTCCTGGCCCTGGTCATCGTGATCGGCGTGCACCCCGTGCACGGCGCGCTGGTCCGCCGCGGGCTGCCCGGCTGGGCGGCGTCCGGGGTGCTGCTGGTCTGCGTCTACGGCGTGCTGCTCGTGCTCGTCTCGGTGATCGTCGTGTCGGTGGCCCGGCTCGCGACCGTCCTGCCCGGCTACGCCGCCGAGGCCAACGGGCTCCTCGTCGGGGCCACCGCCCGGCTCGCGGAGTTCGGGGTCGGCCCGGAGCAGCTGCGCGCCATCGCCTCCTCGCTGGACACCGGGCGGGTCGTGGGGATCGTGGGCGGCCTGCTCGCCGGGCTGACCGGCCTGCTCGGCAACCTCGTCTTCCTGCTCTCCCTGCTGTTGTTCCTCTCCTTCGAGGCAGGCGGCGCCGACCGCAGGCGGGAGGCGCTCGCCGAGGACCACCCCGAGGCCGCGGCGGCGCTGCGCGACTTCGCCCGGGGCACCCGCCGCTTCGTCGGCGTGACGACGGCGATCGGGGCGGTCACCGGCGCGGTCGACGCCGTGGCCCTGCTGCTGCTCGGGGTCCCGCAGGCGCTGCTCTGGGGTCTGCTGGCGTTCCTCACCAACTACATCCCGTACGTGGGCTTCTGGATCGGGCTGCTGCCGCCGATGATCCTGGCGCTGCTGGTCGGCGGCTGGCCGCTGATGCTCGCCGTCGTCGCGATCTACCTGGTGGTCAACTTCGTGCTGACCTCGCTGGTCCAGCCCCGGTTCGTGGGGGACGCGGTGGGCCTGTCGGTGACCGTCGTGCTGGTGGCGCTGGTGTTCTGGGGCTGGCTGCTGGGTCCGCTCGGCGCGGTCCTGGCGACCCCGCTGACGCTGTTCGTCAAGATCCTGCTGGTCGACGTCGATCCCCGGGCCCGCTGGGCGAACGCCCTGATCGGTCCGGCGCCGCCCGCACCGACCCCACCGCCGCCGACACCGCCGACCGATACCGTCCCACCCGAGGACCCGGCCGTCCCGGGAGCCCCGCCGTGATCAGAAGCCGAGCTTGCGCAGCTGGCGCGGGTCCCGCTGCCAGTCCTTCGCGATGGTGACGTGCAGGTCCAGGTAGACCTTGGTGCCCAGCAGCGCCTCGATCTGCCTGCGGGCGTCGGTGCCGACCTGTCGCAGCCGCTCGCCGCGGTGGCCGATGACGATGCCCTTCTGGCTGGACCGCTCCACGAAGATCGTGGCGTGGATGTCCAGCATCGGGTTGTCCGCGGGCCGGTCCTCGCGCGGGATCATCTCGTCGACGGTCACGGCGATGGAGTGCGGCAGCTCGTCCCGCACGCCCTCGAGCGCGGCCTCGCGGACCAGCTCGGCGACGAGGGTCTCCTCCGGCTCGTCCGTCAGCTCGCCGTCCGGGTAGAGGGGCGGGCCCTCCGGCAGCTTCGCGACCAGCAGGTCCGCCAGCAACCCGACCTGCTCGCCGGACCTCGCCGAGCACGGCACGATGTCCGCGAAGTCCATGAGCTCGGTCATCTGGGTCAGCCGCTCGGCGATCTGCTCGGGCCGGGCCTTGTCCGTCTTCGTGACGACGCCCAGCACCGGCGTGCGCCCCGCCACGGACTTGAGCTCGTTGATGATGAACTCGTCCCCCCGCCCGACCGGCTGGTCGGCGGGCACGCAGAACCCGATGGCGTCGACCTCGGCCCAGGTCTCGCGGACCACGTCGTTCAGCCGGGAGCCGAGCAGCGTGCGCGGTTTGTGCAGGCCGGGGGTGTCCACGACGATCAGCTGGGCGTCCGGCCGGTGCACGATCCCGCGGATCGCGTGTCGCGTGGTCTGCGGGCGCGACGAGGTGATCGCGATCTTCGCACCCGTCAGCGCGTTGGTCAGCGTGGACTTGCCCGCGTTGGGCCGCCCGACGAAGCAGGCGAACCCGGAGCGGAAGCCCTCCGGCCAGTCCCCGAAACTCATGCGGCCAGCTTTCCGGCGATCTCGCGCCCGATCGGGAGTGCCGCGGTCGCGGCGGGTGAGGGAGCGTTGAGCACGTGCAGGATGCGGCCCTGCTCGAGGAAGAGGAAGTCGTCCACCAGCGTGCCGTCCGCCTTCACGGCCTGGGCCCGCACCCCGGCCCCGGCCGGCGTGAGGTGGCGGGCCTCGACCTCGGGCAGCATCCGTTGGATCTGGGTGACCATGGCGGACTTCGAGAACGAGCGGTGCACCTCGCCCAGCCCGTAGCGCCAGTGCTGCCTCGCCACCTTGAGCATGCCCGGGTACAGCAGCGACCCGAGCAGCTCCCTGGGCTTGATCGTGCCCCAGGAGTAGCCCTCGCGGGCCAGGGCGAGGACGGCGTTCGGCCCGGCGTGGACGTGGCCGTCGATGCCCCGGGTGGCGTGCACGCCGAGGAACGGGAAGGCGGGGTCCGGCACCGGGTAGATCAGGCCCTTGACCAGCTCCGCGGCGTCCGCGGTGAAGCCGGAGTACTCCCCGCGGAACGGGATGATCCGCACGCCGGGGTCCACGCCCGCGGCCTTGGCCAGCTCGTCGCCGCGCAGGCCGCCGCAGACCACGGCCTGCGTGCCGAGCAGGTCGCCGGTCTCCGTGCGGACGATCACGTCGTCCGTGCGGGGCACCAGCCCGGTGACGGCGCGGCCGAGGTGGATCTCCCCGCCCTCCTTCACCACGAGCTCGCCGATCTTCTCGGCCACCAGCCGGTAGTCGCAGACGCCGGTCGACGGGACCCACAGCGCCTCGAGCCCGCGGACGTGCGGCTCGCGCTCGCGCATGCCCTGCGCGTCCAGCCGGTGCGTCTCGACCCCGTTGGCCTTCCCGCGGCGCTCCAGCTCCGCCAGCCGGGGCAGCTCCTCGGGCTCGGTCGCGACGACGAGCTTGCCCGAGACCTTGTGCGGCAGGTCATGCTCGCGGCAGAACGCGACGGTCTCCGCGCACCCGGCAACCGCCAGCCGCGCCTTGTACCCGCCGGGGGCGTAGTAGAGGCCGGAGTGGATGACGTTGGAGTTGTTGCCGGTCTGGTGGTTCGCGAGCCTCGGCTCCCGCTCCACGACCGCGACCGAGCGGCCCTCGCGGACCAGGGCGTACGCGGTGGCGAGCCCGACGATCCCGCCGCCGACCACGACGACGTCGAACCGAGGTGTGGTGCTCATGCCCGCGTCAGCACCCGGACGACCTCGCCCTTGGCGTTCGCGACGATCACGGCGGCGTCGGCGGTGAGGTCGCGGACAGCGGCGACGGAGGCCTCGTCCGGCTCGCCGTCGGTCACGACCGCGGCGGCCTCCAGGCCCGGCGCCCCGCTCGACACGGCCGCGGCGACGGCCGCCTGCAGCGCCGTGAGCTGCAACGACGGCAGGTCGACGCTCGCGGCGGCGTAGGTCCGGCCGTCCGTGTCGCGGACCGCGGCCCCCTCGGCGGCGCCGGTGCGCGCGCGCGACGAGCGCGCCAGCGTCACGATCTTGGCGTCTTCGGGCTGCAGCTCACTGCCGGACATCGCTCTCCTCGTGGCCCGCGGACACGGACTCGCGCTCCGCGTCGTCGTCTCGGTCGTTCTGCGGTGCGGCCAGCGGCGTGACCAGCACCGACGTGATGCGCACGCGGCCGCGGGCGTCCTTGCCGCCCTCGCCGCGCAGGTGCAGCAGGCCCTCGAGGTCGCACTCCGCACCGGGCAGCGGGACCTTCCCGAGCCGCTGGGCGAGCAGGCCGCCGACGGTGTCGACGTCCGCCGCCTCGATGGCCTCGCGCAGCAGCTCCTCGCGCTCGGTGCCGGTGAACTCCCCCGCGAACAGCTCCTGCAGGTCCTCGACCGGCAGCCGGGCGGCGAGCCGCAGCGTGCCGCCGTCGAGCCGCTGGACCTCGGGGACCTCGGCGGTGTCGTACTCGTCGGAGATGTCGCCGACGATCTCCTCGAGGATGTCCTCGATGGTGACCAGGCCTGCGGTGCCGCCGTACTCGTCGACCACGATGGCCATGTGGTTGCGGGTGCGCTGCATGTCGCTGAGCAGCTCGTCGATCCGCTTGGAGTCCGGCACGAAGGCGGGCGGGCGCATGACGTCCACCAGCGCGGCGTCCGGCCGCTCCCAGGCCGTCCCGACCAGGTCCTTGAGGTAGGCGACGCCGACGATGTCGTCGATGTCCTCGCCGAGCACCGGGATGCGTGAGTAGCCGCTCTTCAGCGCCAGCCGCACGACCTTCTGGACGGGCGTTTCCCGCTCCGCCCAGACGATGTCCGGCCGGGGCTGCATGACGTCCCGCACGATGGTGTCCCCCAGCTCGAACACCGAGTGGATCATCTTGCGCTCGCCCTCGTCGACCACCCCGGCGGTGCCCGCCATGTCGACGAGCTCGCGCAGCTCGACCTCCGAGGAGAACGGGCCCTCGCGGAAGCCGCGGCCGGGGGTGATCGCGTTGCCGAACAGGATCAGCAGCGTGGTGATCGGGCCGAGCAGGGTGGCGATCACCCGGATCGGGGCGGCGACGGCCATGCCCAGCGCGTACGGGTGCTGGCGGCCGAGCGTGCGCGGCCCGACCCCGATCAGCACGTAGCTGACCACGACCATGATCGCGGCCGCGGTGAGCACGCCCGCCCAGGGAGGCGAGATCCACGTGGCCAGGGCGATGGTGAGCAGGACGGTCGCCACCGTCTCGCCCATCAGCCGCAGCAGGATGAGCAGGTTGAGGTAGCGGGCCCGGTCCTCGACGATCCGGGCCAGCGCCCGCGAGCCGGGCCTGCCCGCGCGGACCAGGTCCGCGACCCGGGCGCTGGAGACCGAGGTGAAGGCGGCGTCCGCCGCGGCGAAGATCCCGGCGATCGGGATGAGGATGATCGCGACGACCAGCAGGCCGGCGGCGTTCATTCCTCGGCGTCCAGGCCGACGGTGCCGAGCACCTTGGCGTCGACCCGGGCCTGCGCGGCGCGGGCCGCGGCCTCGGCGCGCTCGGTGCGCCAGTCGTGCAGCAGCCGGTTCTGCAGCGCGAACATCTCGCGCTCCTCCTCGGGCTCGTGGTGGTCGTAGCCCAGCAGGTGCAGACAGCCGTGCACGGTGAGCAGGTGCAGCTCGTCGTCCATCGTGTGGCCCGCCTTGACCGCCTGGTCCTTCGCGAACGCCGGGCAGAGCACGATGTCGCCGAGCAGGGCGGGCCCGATGTCCGGCGCGTCCGGCCTGCGGGTGTCCTCGGCCAGGTCGTCCATGGGGAACGCCATGACGTCCGTGGGCCCGGGCTCGTCCATCCACCGCTCGTGCAGCTCGGACATCGCGTCGAGGGTGACGGCGGTGATCGCGAGCTCGACCGCGGGGCTGACCCGCATCCTGTCCAGCGCGTACCGGGCGACCGACACGATCAGTGCCTCGTCCACGGCGACGCCGGACTCGTTGACGACCTCGATACTCAACGGTTCCCCTCTTGACGATCCTCGAGGGTGAGGGTAGTCGTCAGGCGTCGGGGAGCAGTGCGCGGACCGCCTCCGCGTCGCGGGTTGTCCACAGGTTCGCGGGAAGACCGGTCGATTCCCGCACCGCCTGCTTGATCCGGGCGACGGCGGGCGGCGCGACCGAGAGCTCCCGCACCCCGAGCCCGACCAGCAGGCCGGTCGCCCGGGGGTCCGCGGCCAGCTCGCCGCAGACGGCGGTGGGGACCCCGGTGGCGGCGACCCGCGCGATGAGGTTCAGCACCGCCGGGTGCAGGGGGTCGGCCAGGTCGCTGAGCTGCGGGTTCCCGCGTTCGACGGCGAGGACGTACTGGGTGAGGTCGTTGGTGCCGACCGAGAAGAAGTCGACGTCGAGGGCGAAGCGGTCCGCGGTGAGCGCGGCGGCGGGGACCTCGATCATGATGCCGACCTCGAGATCCGCGGGCCCCTCCGCGTCCTGGGCGCGCTGCAGTGCCGCGCGGGCGGCGTCGAGCTCGGCGGGGACGGTGACCATCGGGAACATCACGCTGACGGGGGTGTCCCTGGCCGTCCTGACGATCGCCCGCAGCTGGTCGTGCAGGAGCTCGGGCCTGCGCAGCGCCAGCCGGAGGCCGCGGACGCCCAGGAACGGGTTGGCCTCCGGCGCGGTCGGCAGGTAGGGCAGGGGCTTGTCCCCGCCGACGTCGAGGGTGCGCAGGACGATCCGCCGGTTGCCGAGGGCGTCGGCGACGGCGCGGTAGGCGGCCGCCTGCTCGTCGACGTCCGGGGCGCGGTCGCGGCCGAGGAAGAGGAACTCGGTGCGGACCAGGCCCGCGAGGTCCGCACCGGGCGCGGCCTCGGGCTCCGCGCCGACGTTCACCCCCACCAGGACCCGGACCCCGTCGGCGGTGACCGCGGGATCGTGGAGGCGGGCCCGGGCCCCGGCCTCCCGCCGCGCCGTGGTCTCGAGGGTGGTGCGGAGCCGGTCGAGCACCTCGGGGGTGGGGTCGACGTGCAGGTCCCCGCGGTCGCCGTCGAGGGCGACCGTGGTGCCGTCGACCGTGCCGAGCACGTGGTCCCCCGCCCCGACCACCGCCGCGATCCCCCGCGCCCGCAGGATGATCGCCGCGTGCGAGGTGGGGCTGCCCCCGGCGAGCACCACCCCGACGGCGTCGATGGTCGCGGCCTGGGCGGGTGACAGATCGTCGACGATCACCACCGCCTGCGAGTCGCCGGTCCCCCCGCTTTGACGCCCGAGGCGGACATCCTCCTCGGCCGCGGGGTCATCGCAGGGGCGATCCCGATCCAGGAGGGCCTTGAGGACCTCGTCCCCGACGGCGCGGACGTCGGCGGCGCGGGCGCGGAGGTAGTCGCTCGGGAGCGCCGCCAGGTCGGCCTCGGCGGCGTCGACCGCGGCCGCCCACGCCCGGGCAGCACCCTGACCTGCGTCGATGGCGGAGTGGGCCGCGTCGCGGAGGGCGGGGTCGTCGAGCATCGCGAGGTGGGCGTCGAAGATCGCCGCCTCCGGACCGGGCGTGGCGTCGCGGGTGGCGGTGATCGCGGCCCGGGCCTCCGTGCGCGCCTCGTCGAGTCGGTGGTGTTCGTGGGTCGGGTCGCCCTCGGGCTCGTCCGGAACGGTGAGCGACGCCGTCCGCAGGACTCGGGCGGGCCCGATCGCGATGCCCGGGGCGCCACCGACCGGACCATGATCGATGTGTGCCGACAGGTCCGGGCGATCATCGGCCCGGGCCGGGGTGCTCGACGGGGGTCCTTCGCCGAAACCGCCCCGGGCGAGCTCGAGCAACGCCGCGAGCGCCTCGGCCGCCTGCGGCCCGCCCGCCCGGGCCTCGATCTCGTCCCCCGCCATCGCCCCGAGTGTCGCGACGCGGGTGAGGCTCGCGGCGGACACCGGGCCCCGGCCGTTCGTGAGGTCGGTGAGCTCGAGGTCCGCGTCGAACCCGGCGAGGGTCCGCACCAGCAGGGCCGCGGGGCGGGCGTGGAGGCCGTGGGGTGGGGTGACGGGGAACCGGGCGACCTGCCGGTCGTCGGGGCACGGCGGGTCGTGCTCGTCGGCGCTCTCGCGGTGCTCGGGTGGCCGGATGTCGTCGGGTCCGCGGTCGTCGCCGAGCTGGGCGCGCTTCGCCGCGGTACCCGCCGTCGCCTCCGCCGCGACGCCCGCCCGGTCCGCCCCGCCCGCCGCGGCCACCGCCGCCGCGACGAGACCCTCCACCAGCGGGGCGGAGCAGAGCAGCACCCGGGAGGGGTCGTCGAGGAACTCGAGCGCCATCTCGGCGGAGAGCACCGCGCTGCCGAGATCCATCAGCACGACCACGCCCGCGCCGCTGTCCGCCCTGGTCAGCGCCTCGGCGATGGCGGTGGCGTCGGTGCCGAGGGTGTGTTCGTCCAGCCCCGCGGCGACCTCGATCCGCACCTCCTCGCCCGGCACCATCTCCCGGGCGAGCTCGGCCGCCGCCGCACCCAACGCCCGGCTGTGCGAGACGACGACGATCCCGACCGTCCCCTCCCTCACCCGAACCTCCTCCTTCCGGCAGTGGTCGCCGGGCCTTCGTGACCCGCTCTGTCGAACTCGCGGGCAGTGGTGTGGGACTCGCGGGTCGTGGTGTGAGACTCGCGGGGTCTGGTGTGGGACTCGCGGGGTCTCGGGTCGGACTCGCGGGTCGTGGTGTGGGACTCGCGGGTCGTGGTGTGGGACTCGCGGGTCGTGGTGTGAGGCTCGCGGTTACGGGAGGGTCTGGGCGGCGGTGGCGATGAGGAGGGCGGTGGAGGTGGCGCCGGGGTCCTGGTGACCCACGCTCCGTTCGCCCAGGTAGCTCGCGCGACCCTTGCGGGCGATGAGCGGGATCGTGGCGTCCCGGCCCGCGTCGGCGGCCTCCGATGCGGCCGCCAACCCCTCCGCCAGGGTCGAGCCGCCTGCCAGGGCGGCGTCGAGGGCGTCGAGGGCGGGGGCCAGGGCGTCGAACATGGTCTTGTCCCCCGGCTCCGGTCGACCCCGGGCGACCACGCCCTCCAACCCCGCGCGCAGCGCCTTCGCCACCTCCTCGGGATCCAGCGACGACGCATCGCCTGCGGCGGTCGCGAAGCGGAGGAAGAAGGTGCCGTAGAGCGGTCCGCTCGCGCCGCCGACCGTGCTGACCAGCGTCATCCCGACCTTCTTGGCGAGCGCGCCGACCGTCTCGAACTCCCCCGCGTCCAGCGCCGCGACGACGGCCGCCATCCCGCGGGCCATGTTCGCCCCGTGGTCGGCGTCCCCGATCGCCGAGTCCAACGCCGTCAGCGCGTCCTTGTTCGCCTCGATCGCGCCGGCGAAGGCGCGGATCCACGCGGCGACGGAGGAGACGTCCGTCATGCGCCCCACCGCACTCCGGGGGTGTTCACCGGGGCGTCCCAGAGTGCGAGCAGCTCGTCGTCCGCGCCGAGCAGGGTCACCGAACAGCCCGCCATGTCGAGGCTCGTGATGTACGGCCCGACCAGCGACCGCGCCACCCGCACCCCGGCCTTCTCCAGCAGCGCCGCGACCTCGCCGTACATCAGGTACAGCTCCAGGAGCGGCGTGGCGCCCATCCCGTTGACGAAGCAGATGACCGGGTCCGCGGTGAAGTCCAGATCGGACAGCACCGGCTCGACGAGCATCTCCGCGATCTCCCGCGCGGGCGCCAGCGGGACCCGCCGTCGCCCGGGCTCGCCGTGGATGCCGATCCCGATCTCCATCTCGGACTCGGGCAGATCGAACGTCGGCTGCCCCGCCGCGGGCACCGTGCACGAGGTCAGAGCCATCCCCATGCTGCGGCCGCGGTCGTTGACCCGCCTGGCCAGCGCCGCGACCTCGGCGAGCGACCGGCCCTGCTCCGCGGCCGCGCCGACGATCTTCTCCAGCAGCACCGTGGTCCCGACCCCTCGGCGGCCCGCGGTGTAGAGGGAGTCCTGGACGGCGACGTCGTCGTCCACCACGACGGTCTCGACCTCGATCCCGTCCGCCAGCTCGGCGGCCATCTCGAAGTTCATGACGTCGCCGGTGTAGTTCTTCACGATGTGCAGGACCCCGGCGCCCCCGTCGACGCCCTGGGTCGCGGCGATCATCTGGTCCGGTACGGGCGAGGTGAAGACCTCGCCCGCGCAGGCGGCGTCGAGCATCCCGGGGCCGACGAACCCGCCGTGCATCGGCTCGTGCCCCGAACCGCCGCCGGAGACGAGCCCGACCTTGCCGCGCACCGGGGCGTCACCGCGGAAGACGATCCGGTTCTCGTGGTCGACCCGCAGCTCGGGATGGGCGGCGGCCATGCCGCGCAACGCCTCCGCGACGACCGCTGCCGGATCGTTGATCAGCTTCTTCATCTGGGTCCTCCGTCGCACCCGAAGCCTTTTCGGCGATGTCGAACGCTAGTATGACCCCGGTCACCACACAAGGAGTCGAGCGTGATCCAGTCCGTGGACCGGGCGCTGCGCGTGCTGGCCGTGCTGCAGGGCGCGCGGCGGCGCAGCCTCGGTGAGATCGCCACGGCGATGGAGCTCGCCCCGTCGACCGTGCACGGGATCGTCCGGACGCTGGTGTCGCACGGGATGGTCGTACAGGAGCGCGACACCGGGCTCTACCGCCTCGGCCCGGCCACGCTCCGGCTGGGCAACGTCTACCTGGACAACCTCGAACTGCGCGCCCACGCGCAGCCGTGGATCGCCGACCTCGCGGAGCGGACCGGGTGCGGGGTGCGGGTCGCCGTCCCGCTGGCCGACGACGTCGTGGTCGTCGCCGCCGCCCCGACGCCGGTCGAGGTGGGGATCGTCATCCCGGCGCACGCCTGCGCGCTGGGGAAGGCGCTGCTGGCGCACGGGGCGTGCAGCGTGGCCGAGCGGCCGCGCCGGATGACCGGCGAGACGCTCGTCGACGGCCGCGACCGCGCCGCCGCCCTGACCGCGGTCCGGAGTACCGGGCTGGCGACCGAGGTCGAGGAGGCGGTGCTGGGGGAATGCGGGCTCGCCGCCCCGGTCGCCACCGCGGACGAGGTGTGCGGGGCGATCGCGCTGGTCGTCCCGAGCGCGGACTGGCCCCTCCCCCCGTCCGCCCTCGACGCCCTCCGCCAGACCGCCCGCGCGATCAGCCGCGAGCTGGGCGCGAGCACCTGGCCCCCGACCGGCGAGCACGAGCCCGCGAGCGCCTGAACGCGCGCCCCCGCCGCTGATCATCACACCCTCACGCAGGATCTCGGGGTCCCCGGACCTGCGGGAGGGTGTGGTGACCACGCCTGCCCGAGATCAGCACACCCTGACGCAGGTCCGGGGACCCGAAAACCTGCGGGAGGGTGTGGTGACCACGCCTGCCCGAGATCAGCACACCCTGACGCAGGTCCGGGGCCGCGAAATCCTGCGCAAGGGTGTGGTGATCACGCCAGTCGGAGATCAGCACAGCCCACACAGGTACGGGAACGCGAAAACCTGCGCGACGGTGTGATGACCACGCCCGCTCGAGATCAGCACACCCTCTGGCAGGACCGGGGACCCGAGATCCTGCGTGAGGGTGTGATGACCACACCCGTCCAAGATCAGCACACCCTCTGGCAGGTTCGGGAACCCGAAAACCTGCGGGAGGGTGTGGTGATCACCCCCGGTGGAGATCAGCACACCCTCACACAGGACCGGGAACGCGAGAACCTGCGCGACGGTGTGATGACCACGCCCTCCCAAGATCAGCACACCCCGACGCAGGTCCGGGAACCCGAAAACTTGCGGGAGGGTGTGGTGATCACGCCCGCTCGAGATCAGCACACCCCCACGCAGGACCGGGAACCCGAAAACCTGCGGGAGGGTGTGATGATCAGCCGGGGAGGCTCAGCGCTGGGAGCGGCGTTCCGCGCGGTTCTGCGGAGGGCCCGTGCGGGGGGCGCTCCGGAGGGCGGGGCGGTTCTGCTGCTCGGCGTCGAACCGCGCGTAGGCGTCCACGATCTCGCCGACCAGGCGGTGGCGCACCACGTCCTGGCTGGTCAGCTCGGGGAACGCCACGTCGTCCACGCCGAAGAGGATGTCCTGCACCACCTGCAGACCCGACCGCGAGTTGCCCGGCAGGTCGATCTGTGTGACGTCCCCCGTCACGACGATCTTCGAGCCGAACCCGAGCCGGGTGAGGAACATCTTCATCTGCTCGGGCGTGGTGTTCTGCGCCTCGTCCAGCACGATGAAGGCGTCGTTCAGGGTGCGGCCGCGCATGTACGCCAGCGGTGCGACCTCGATCGTCCCGGCCGCGATGAGCTTGGGGATGGACTCGGGGTCGATCATGTCGTGCAGGGCGTCGTACAGCGGGCGCAGGTACGGGTCGATCTTCTCGTAGAGCGTGCCCGGCAGGTACCCGAGCCGCTCCCCCGCCTCGACCGCGGGCCGGGTGAGGATGATCCGGTTGACCGTCTTGGCCTGCAGGGCCTGCACGGCCTTCGCCATGGCCAGGTAGGTCTTTCCGGTGCCCGCCGGGCCGATGCCGAAGACGATGGTGTGCGCGTCGATCGCGTCCACGTAGTGCTTCTGGTTCAGCGTCTTCGGGCGGATCGTCTTGCCGCGCCGGGACACGATGTCCAGCGAGAGCACCTCGGCGGGCGACTCCCCGCGGACGGCGGCGATCGCGGGATCGGCCTCGCCGAGCATCTCGATCGTGCGCCGCACGGTGTCCGAGCCGACCTGCTGGCCGCGCTCGGCCAGGGTGATCAGCTCGGTGAAGACCCGCTCCGCGAACGCGACGTCGCCCGGGTCGCCGGAGAGGGTGAGCTCGTTGCCCCGCACGTGCACGTCCGCGGACAGCATCTCCTCGGCGGTGCGCAGCGACTCGTCTCTCGAGCCGAGCAACGCGAGCAGGGCGGTGTCCGGGACTGCCATGCGTGACTGGACGGGGTCCGGCTGCGTCACGTGCTCTGGTCGCCTGCTTCCTGTGCCTCGTGATGGGACGCCGCGATGATACCGCCGGGCACCGACAGGACGCGCCCCGATTCGGCGGGGGGCAGGCCGGTCCATCGACGCGGGGCCGACACGGAAACGACGCCGGGAAGCCGGGGACGCTGCGAGACACCCCCTGCGCCGGCGCGCCGCAGCGATCGGGGGGATGACCGCCGCGGCGCGGCCGCCGAACCGGCGGCCCCCGCACCCGAAGGCGCGGGGCCGGGTGCTCACCAGGGGGGTGGGTGAGCCGTACCGGAGAGTAGCCCAAATGCTTGCGCACTCACGAAGGCGGTCCCGCGTGCTCCCGGTCACACCACCGGTTCGTCAGCCCACCGAGCGCACCGAGCGCCACGGCGGCCGCGGTCGACGCGCGCAGCACCTCCGGGCCGAGTCGGACGATCCGGGCACCCGCTCCGACCAGCAGGTCCAGCTCCTCGTCGGCGATCCCGCCCTCGGGCCCGACGACCAGCATGACCTCGCCGGACGCCGGGAGGTCGCCCGCCCGGAGCACCGCGGGCGCGGACTCGTGCAGCACGAGCACCTGCCCGGGGAACCCGGCGAGCTCACGGGTCGACGCGGGCTCCGCGACCTCCGGGACCCAGGCCCGTCGAGCCTGTTTGGCGGCCTCCCGGACGGTCGAACGCCACTTGGCCAGCGCCTTCTCCCCGCGAGGCCCCTGCTCCCACTTCGCGACGCACCGCGCCGCGCGCCAGGGCACGATCGCGTCCACCCCCGCCTCGGTGGCGGTCTCGACGGCGAGCTCGCCGCGGTCGCCCTTGACGAGGGCCTGGGCGAGCGTGATCCGCAGGGCGGGCGCCGGGACGTCGGAGCGGGACAGCACCGCGAACTCGACGGTGTCCCGCCCGACGACGACGGCCTCGGCGCGCGCGACGGCACCGCGCCCGTCGGACAGCTGGACGGTCTCGCCCACCCGGATCCGCTTGACGGCGGCGGCGTGCCTGCCCTCCGGCCCGTCGAGCAGCACCCGGTCCGCCAGCTCGGGGACCAGGAACAGGGGCGGGGTGGTCATCCCCGGAAGGAGTCCCGGAGCCGCCCGAACAGCCCGTGCCCGTTGTTGCGGCTCTGCAGGTCCGGCTGCTCCTCGCCGCGCAGCTTCGCGAGCTGGCGCAGCAGATCGGTCTGCTCCTTGTCCAGCTTGGTCGGCACGGCGACGTCGACGTGCACGACCAGGTCCCCGTGCCCGTCGATCCGGCCGGTGGAGCGCAGCCGCGGCATGCCCTTGCCGCGCAGCGTGCGCAGCGTGCCGCCCTGGGTCCCGGGCTCGATGTGCAGGTCCTCGGTCGAGCCGTCGAGCATCGGGAGCGGGAGGGTCGCGCCGAGTGCCGCGGCGGTCATCGGCAGCGGGAGCCGGACGTGGAGGTCGGCCCCGTCCCGCTGGAAGACCTCGTGCGCGATCTCCTCGACCTCGACGTACAGGTCACCGGCGGGACCACCGCCCGCACCGACCTCGCCCTGCCCGGCCAGCCGGACGCGCATGCCGTCGGCCACGCCGGCCGGGATCCGCACGCCGACGCTGCGGCGCGAGCGCACGCGCCCGTCCCCGGCGCAGATCCGGCACGGCTCGGGGATGACCTCGCCGAGGCCGCGGCAAGTGGGGCACGGCCGCGAGGTGACGACCTGTCCGAGGAACGAGCGCTGCACGCTCTGCACCTCGCCGCGGCCGCCGCAGGTCTCACACGCGTGCGGGGAGGTACCCGGGGCACAGCCGTTGCCGCCGCACTCGGTGCAGAGCACCGCGGTGTCCACGGTGAGCTCCCGCTGGACGCCGGTGGCGCACTCCTCCAGGGTGAGCTGCATGCGGATCAGCGCGTCCGCACCCGGCTGGACGCGGCTGCGCGGACCGCGCCCGCGACCGCCCGTCGAGCCGCCGAAGAACGCGTCCATGATGTCGCCGAAACCGAAGGCGCTGAACGGGTCCCCCGCCGCACCCCCGCCGCCCCGGCCGTTGTCCAGCGGGTCTCCGCCGAGGTCGACGATCCGGCGCTTCTCCGGGTCGGTCAGCACCTCGTACGCCGTGCTGATCTCGGCGAAGCGCTCCTGCGCGGCCGGATCGGGATTGACGTCCGGGTGCAACTCCCGGGCGAGCCGCCGGTAGGCCCGCTTCAGTTCGGCGGCATCGGCGCCCTGTTCGACGCCGAGAATGCCGTAGTAGTCGCGTGCCACCCTCGAGTTCCCCATGAATCCTTCTGCTCGAAACGAAACGGGTCCTAGCGTCCCGCCAGGATCTCACCCACGTAGCGGGCGACGGCATGCACCGCCGCCATGGTGCCCGGATAGTCCATCCGGGTCGGCCCCACGACGCCCATCCCGCCCACGACGGTGCCCGGCCCGTAGCCGATCGACACGACCGAGGCGGTGTGCAGGTCGACGGACTCGTTCTCCTCGCCGATCCGCACCGTGACCAGGCCGGGGTCCTGCGCCGCGGCCAGCAGCTTCAGCACCACGACCTGCTCCTCCAGCGCCTCCAGCACCTGCCGGAGCGATCCGGGGAAGTCCGCCGTGTTGCGGGTGAGGTTGGCCGTGCCGCCCAGCACCAGGCGCTCCTCGGGATGCTCGACCAGCGTCTCGATCAGCACCGTGGAGAGCGTGAGCACGACGTCCTTCAGCTCGGCGGGCGCGGACTGCGGCAGGTCCGCCACCCGCGCCGAGGCCTCGGCGAGCCGCTGCCCGACCAGGGCCGTGTTGATCATGGTGCGGAGCCGGGCGGTGTCCTCCTCGGTGACGACCTGCCCGAGGTCCACCATGCGCTGGTCCACCCGGCCGGAGTCGGTGATCAGCACCAGCATGAGCCGCGCGGGCGTGAGCTGGACGACCTCCAGGTGCCGGACCGTGGACCGGGTCAGCGTGGGGTACTGCACGACGGCGACCTGCCGGGTCAGCTGCGCGAGCAGCCGGACCGAGCGGCGTAGCACGTCGTCCAGGTCGACCGCGCCCTCCAGGAAGTGCGCCACGGCCTGCCGCTCGGCCTTGCTCAGCGGCTTGACCTGCGCGACGCGGTCCACGAACAGCCGGTAGCCCTTGTCCGTGGGGATCCGGCCCGCGCTGGTGTGCGGCTGGGCGATCAGCCCCTCCTCCTCCAGCGCGGCCATGTCGTTGCGCACCGTGGCGGAGGAGACACCGAGGTTGTGCCGGTCCACGATCGCCTTGGAGCCCACCGGCTCGTGCGTGGCGACGTAGTCCGCGACGATGGCCTGGAGTACCGCGAACCGGCGGTCGTCGGAGTTCATCGCGTACCTCCTCGGGCGTCGTCTGCTGTTCGTCCGAGTCTAGGCGTTCCGGGCGGGTCCCCGCCTGTGATGCTTGCGCCCGACCGACTCAACCTTTTGGCTGAGGGCGTGCTGCTGCGCCAGGAGACGCTCGACGGGATCGCCGCGGGCACGATCACGTGCGTCTTCCGGCGATGGGAGCGGCCGCGGGTGAAGCCTGGCACCCGGCTGCGGACGCCGATCGGGATCGTCGCGGTCACCGCGGTGGCGGGCGTCGACCCGACCACGCTGACGTCCGACGACGCCGAAGCGGCCGGGCAGACCCTCGCCGACCTGCAGGCGATGCTGTCCCGAGGCTCCGGGGAGGTCTGGCGGATCACGCTGCACGCCGCCGGTCCGGACCCGCGGGTCGCGCTGCGGTCCACCCCGGTGACCGCCGCCGAACGACGCGACCTGGAGGCCCGGCTCGCCCGCTTCGACCGGGCGCGTCGCTGGACGGCCGAGACGCTGGCGATCATCGCCGCGCAGCCGGGCGTGCGGGCACCGGACCTGGCCGCGCAGCTCGGCCGGGAGACCGCGCCGTTCAAGCGGGATGTGCGGAAGCTGAAGGAGCTGGGGCTGACCGAGTCCCTGGAGGTCGGCTACCGCCTCTCCCCGCGTGGCGAGAGCTACCTGGCCCCCTGAGCGGGGACGACCGCGTACCCGGCCACAGCACCTCGTCGAGCAGCAGGGACCGCGCCCGTCGCATCAGGCCAGGGCGGCGATCAGCGGTGCGGGGTCCGGGTGGTCCTCGGGGGCCTGCAGGATCACCGCGTCCGCGCCGGCCTCGGCGTAGCGCTCGACCGCGGCGGCGGCGTCGGCCGGACTCGTCTCGACGAAGACGACGACCTCGGACGCACCCTCGATGCCCGCCTCGGCCCGCGCGGTGTCGACGGCGTTCCGGGCGGCGCGGACCACATCCGGCGTGGCGACGGCGTCGAGCAGGACGCCGTCGGCGATCTCCCCCGCGAGCCGCACGGTCCGCGGGCCGCGGCCGCCGATCAGCAGCGTGGGGATGTCGGCGACCGGCTCGTCGAGCCCGACGCCTGCGAGCCGCACGTACCGCCCCTCGACGTCCAGCCGCTCGCCCTCGAGCAGCCCGAGGACCGCGGCCGTGTACTCGCGCAGCAGCGTCGTCGGGGACTCGGCGCGAGCCCCGACCTGCCCCATCCAGTCCTGTACGCCGTGACCCAGCGCGGGCCGGAAGCGGCCGGGGAACAGCCTGGCCAGCGTGGCGATCTCCATCGCAGCGAGCGCGGGGTTCCGCAGCGGCACCGGCAGCAGCCCGATCCCGACGTGGAGCCGCTCGGTCCAGGCCAGGGCGGCGGCCGCGGACGTCAGGCCGCCGTGGAGGAAGCAGTCCTCCCAGAGCCACAGCTCGTCCAGCCCCGCCTCCTCGGCGAGGCCCGCCACCTCCCGCAGCCGGCCGATCGGGGACTGCGGACGGAACACCACACCGGTTCTCACGCCCCCACCTCACCGCATCGCGGTCTCACACGCAGGGTTCACGCGGCGTCGGCAAGGGTGGGCGTGAGATGGGTGCTCCCCGGGTGACGGCGCAGATCACGCGGCGCTGGGTGCTGGTGGCCGCCGGCACCGCGGCGATCGTCGGCGCGGGCGCGGTCACCCTGCCCGCCACCGCGTCCGCCGCGCCGGAGGACCTGCGGGCGCGGATCCTCGCGGGCCTGCCCCCGCACGAGGGGTACGCCGAGAGCACCGGGCGGCTCGGGCTCCCCGAGATCCCGGCGTTGGAGCAGGTCACGGCCCTGTTCACGAGCGTCACGCGGTTGCGGGTGCGGTATGTGGGGCCCGCGGCCTGGCGGGTCGACGAGCTCACCCCCGCCGGGGAGCGCGACACCTACCGGATCGGCGGGCGCGAGTACGTCTGGGACTTCGGGGCGAACCAGCTCACCGTCGTCGAGGGCGAGACGCCGGTGCGGCTGCCGCGCCCGGCCGACCTCGTGCCGTCCGAGCTGGCCCGGCGGCTGGTCTCGCTGACCCGCGCCGATCCCGTCGCGCAGATCGCCGCCCGGCGCGTCGCCGGGATCGACGCCGCGGGCTTCCGGGTCTCCCCCGCCGACCCGGACACGACCGTCGGCCGGATCGACGTCTGGTGTGACCCGGCGTCGGGACTGCCGCTGCGCGTCGAGGTGGCCGCGCGCGGGCAGGCCGATCCGTTGCTGTTCACCGAGTTCCGAGAGGTCGCCCTGACCACGCCCGAGATCACCACGCCCACCGCCCCGCTCGGCGCCGGGGCGGTCACCGCCCAGGCCGCGGACCTCGCGGGCGCGTTGCGTCAGCTGGACGCGGCGCCTCCCCCGGCTCGGCTCGCAGGCCGGGATCTCGTGCCGGTGGGCGGGCAGCTCCCCGGCGTCGGGGTCTACGGCACAGGGGTGTCGGGGTTCGTGCTGGTCCCGGCCTCGCGCGGGATCGCCGACCGGGTGATCGACGGCGCCGCGGCGGCGGGCGGTGCGGAGTTCGAGGTGCCGGTCGGACGGGCCGCCGCGGTCACCACGCCGCTGCTGTCGGTCGTCGCCAGGGGCGGGATCCGTCGGGGTGGGGTGCTGGTGGCCGGGACCGTCGCGCCCGAGGTCCTCCAGCAGGCCGTCCGCGAGCTGCCGGGGCGGCGCGCGTGATCATCGCGACGGAGGGGCTGACCAAACGGTTCGGCCGGGTCACCGCGGTCGACGGGGTGTCGCTGCGGGTGCCCGCGGGTGTCCGGTTCGGGCTGTTGGGGCCCAACGGGTCCGGCAAGACGACGCTGGTCCGGATGCTGCTGGGCCTGGTGCACGCGACGTCGGGGTCGATCGAGGTGCTGGGCGAGCCCATGCCTCGGCGGGCCTCGGCGGTGCTGCCCCGGGTCGGGGCGCTCGTGGAGGGCCCGGCCGCGTGGGGGCACCTGTCCGGACGGGCCAACCTGCGCCTGCTCGACGCCGCGGGCCCCGGCCGGGCCCGCAACCGCAGGCGGCGGGTGGACGAGGTGCTCGAGCAGGTCGGGCTCGGCGGCGTCGACCGGCGGCCGGTGCGGGCGTACTCGCTCGGCATGCGGCAGCGGCTGGGGATCGCGGCGGCGCTGCTGCGCGAGCCGGAGCTGCTCCTGCTCGACGAGCCCACCAACGGCCTCGACCCCCGCGGGATCCAGGAGATGCGCGCGCTGCTCACGTCGCTGAACGAGGGCGGCACGACCGTCGTGCTGTCCTCGCACCTGCTCCCCGAGGTCGAGGCGCTGTGCACGACGGTGGGGGTGATGGACCGCGGGCGACTCGCGCTGACCTCGGAGATCGCGGCGCTGCAGGCCCCGACCGGCCGGATCCTGGTCCGCACGCCGGACCCCGCAGGGGTCGTCGGGCTGCTCGACGGGCAGGTGGTCGGCCGGTCCGGCGACCTCGTCACGGTGACGGGGACGGACCCGGTGTCGCTCAACGCCCGGCTGGTCCGCGCGGGGGTGCCGGTGAGTGGGCTGGTCGAGGAACGGCGGACCTTGGAGCAGGTGGTGCTGGAGCTGACGGGCGCGGGGTCGGACCGGGTGGAGCGGCGCACCGGTTCCGGGGGGTCCGGTTCCCGGGGGTCCGGCTCCGGGGGGCCTGGCTCTGGTGGGTTCGGCTCTGGTGGGTTCGGCTCTGGAGGCACCGGCCCGGCAGGGTCCGGCCCGGTAGGACCCGGCTCTGGAGGGTCTGGCTCTGGTGGCCCCGGCCCGGCTGGGTCCGGTCCGGTAGGACCCGGCTCTGGAGGGTCCGGCTCTGGTGGTCCTGGCCCGGCAGGGTCCGGCCCGGCGGGGCCCGGCTCTGGAGCGCCCGGCTCTGGAGGCCCCCGCCCGACAGGGTCCGGCCCGGTAGGACCCGGCTCTGGAGGGTCCGGCTCTGGTGGCCCCGGCCCGGCAGGGTCCGGTCCGGCAGGGTCCAGCTCGGCGGGGCCCTGCTCTGGAGCGCCCGGCTTTGAAGGGTCCGGCCCGGCAGGGTTCGGGCCGCCTGCGGCGGGAGGGCGACGGTGATCGGCGTCGAGCTCCGGTTGCTGTTGCGCAAGCGGCGCGTCTGGCTGTGCTGGGCGTTGTTGTGCGCCCTGCCCACGCTGGTCGCGATCCTGCTCGCGACGACCCGGCTCGCCCCGCCGCCCGGCCGCGGCGGCGCCTTCCTCTCGGCGGTGGTGAGCAACGGGCAGATCTTCCCGGCGGCGGCGCTCGCGCTCGTCATCCCGGTGTTCCTGCCGATCACGGTCGCGATCGTCGCCGGGGACACGATCGCGGGCGAGGCGTCCGCGGGGATGCTGCGGTACCTGCTGGTGCGGCCGGTCGGGCGGGTGCGGCTGCTGTTCGCGAAGCTGGTGTCGATCGCGGCGTTCGTGCTGCTCGCGGTGCTGTTCGTGACGGTCGTGTCGTACGTCGTCGGGGTGGCGGCGTTCGGGTTCGGGCCGGACGCCTCGCTGGGCGGCGGCGGCAGCATCCCGTCGCTGTCCGGGGTGGAGCTGACGCCCGCGGACGTCGCGTTCCGGACCGCGGCGACCGTCGGGTACCTGGCGCTGTGCATGCTGGCGCTGGGGGCGGTCGGGCTGTTCCTGTCCACGCTCACCGACTCCTCCCTCGCCGCCGCGCTCGGGGTGTTGGCGCTGGTCGTGGCCAGTGCGGCGCTCCAGCCCCTGGACGCCGCCGCCGCGATCGAGCCGTACCTGCCGACGGCGCACTGGCTCGCGTGGATCGACCTCTACCGCGACCCGATCCTGTGGACGGACGTCCGCGAGGGCGCCCTCGTCCAGCTCGGGTATGTGGTCGTGGGCTTCGGCGCGGCCTGGGCGAACTTCGGGACGAAGGACGTCACGACCTGAACCACACGCGACGCACACCCGCCGATCGTGCACCCGGTGGGCCCGACTCTTTTGCACGTTTCGTGCTCTCAGCGCTGCGCGTTTCGCGGCTCCGACTCGGCGCACGTTCGTGGGCCCGACTCCTTCGCACGTTTCGTGCTCTCAGCGCGGCATGATCACTGGTTCCGTGCCGTCACCGCTGTGCCGACCGCGCTGACTGCACACGATCGCCGATCATGAACGCATTTCGGCCCCGGATCGCACGTTTCGTGCGCCGAGGCGGCCCGCCTGCCCACACCACCGGCGAGCCCACCTCCTTGAGCGCACCTAACCTCGCTGAGAGCACGAAACGTGCGCTCAGGCACGAATCCTCGCTGAGAGCACGAAACGTGCCCTCAGGCGGGACTCCCACACCCGACACCCGCCAGGTCGATCGGCGCGACCTCCAGCCCGCGCAGTACCAGCCCCGCGACCGTCGTGTCCGTGGGCAGGCCCGAGTGCGTCACGCGGGACCCGGGACAGACCTCCTGGACCTCGACGTTCGTCGCGCCGGGGAACCGTGCGGTGTCCGGCGGGGTGGAGGTCTCGTCGTTCGCGGTCCAGATCGACAGCCACGGCACCTCGGCCCCGACCCCGGCGATCTCCCGGAGCTCCGCGGACCCGGGGGCGAGCTGGCGGCAGGCCGGGGGGCAGGCGTCGGGGGCCTGGGTGACCGCCGCCGCGGCGAGGGTCGTGCCGCTCAGCGGCGAGCCCATCGTGACGATCCGACGGGCCTTCGCCGCACCATCGTCCCGCGCGACCCACAGGCCTGCGACGACCCCGCCCGCGCTGTACCCGACCACGTCGACGGACGGGGCGCCAGCGGCCAGCGCGGCGTCCGCGGCGGCGTCGAGCACCTGGACCTGCGCGGACAGGTCACCGGTGCCGTCGCCGACCAGCGTCAGCACCTGTGCCTGACGACCGGTCGCCTCGATCCGCGCGGCGAGCTGCAGCAGTCCGTCGCGCCCGCCGCCGTACCCGGGGACGAGCAGCACCGGCCCGGCCCGGTCCTGCGCGGGCCGCGCGTCCGGGTCCACCGAGGGCCCCGAGGACCCCGCCACCCGCACCCCGACGACCACCAGTCCCGCGAGCACGACGACCGCAAGCACCACGACCAGCAGCCGACGACGAGGGCTCACCGGCGCCCTCCCCGACAAGCACTCCCACGCAGGCGAGGTCCCACCGACGCCGGGTCATGTCCAACTCGGGGGCCGAGATGCGCGACTCGCGACACGAGAGGTGCGACTCGCGACACGAGGTGTGCGACTCGGGGGCCGAGGGGTGCGGCTCGCGACACGGGGGGTGGGACTCGCGGGGTGGGGGGATCGTGCGGTCGGGAGGAAGGGGGCTGTCGGGTCGGAGCGCCTCTCATGCCGGGGCGGTCTCCGACGCGAGCAGCAGGTCCTGCACCACCCGGTCCGCGAGCAGCCGGCCCCGTCGGGTCAGGACGGCCCGACCGGAACCCAGCTCCAGCAGACCCGACGCGGCCGCACGCTCGGCCTCGGCGCGGGCCGCGTCGTCGAGCAGGTCCAGCTCGAGACCCGCGGCCAGCCGGAGACGCAGCATGACTCGCTCGGTGTGCCGCTCCTCCGCGGTCAGGACCTCGTGGTCCGCCTCCGCCGAGCCGGCCGCCACCGCGGTCGCGTACCGCGCCGGGTGCTTGACGTTCCACCACCGCCGCCCGGCGAGGTGCGAGTGCGCGCCCGGCCCGACGCCCCACCAGTCGCCGTCGAGCCAGTAGCCCAGGTTGTGCCTGCACTCGGCCTCGGGCGTGCGCGCCCAGTTCGAGACCTCGTACCACCGCAGACCTGCGGCGGAGAGGAGGTCGTCGATGAGCTCGTAGCGTTCGGCGGCGACGTCGTCGTCCACCGGCGGCAGCTCCCCCCGGTTCACGCGCCGGGCCATCGCCGTCCCGTCCTCGACGATCAGCGAGTACGCCGACACGTGGTCCACACCCGCCGAGAGCACCGCCTCCACCGATCCCCGCAGGTCGCCGACGGTCTCCCCCGGCGTCGCGTAGATCAGGTCCAGGTTGACGTGCTCGACACCGGCCGCGCGGGCCTCGCGCGCCGCGTCGACCGCCCGGCCCGGGGTGTGCCGCCGGTCCAGGATCCGCAGTACGTGCGGGGCCGCGGACTGCATCCCGAGCGACACCCGCGTGTACCCCGCCTCGACGAGCCCGGCGAAGAACTCCGGCGACGTCGACTCCGGGTTGGACTCGGTCGTGACCTCGGCGCCGGGGGCGAGGCCGAACTCGTCTCGGATGGTGGCGAGCACCGCGCCCAGCCGCTCGGCGCCGATCAGCGACGGCGTGCCCCCACCGACGAACACGGTCTCGACCGGGCGCTCCCCCACCACCGCCCGGGCCTGCGCCAGCTCGGTGCGGACGGCGGCGAGCCAGCCGTCGGGCGACGCGCCGGATCCCTCGAGCTCCGAGGCGGTGTAGGTGTTGAAGTCGCAGTACCCGCACCGGGACGCGCAGAACGGCACGTGCACGTAGATCCCGAAGGGCGGCCTGCTCACCCCACCACGGTACGGACTGCGGTCAGACGGTGCGGCCCGACACCCGGACGGCCGAGGGGCCGCCCCGTCCGCCCCGGCGCATCGCGAGCACCGCCGCCTCGACCTCGTCGGGATCGAACCCGGGCAGGGGCAGCAACCCGCCCCGGTACGACCGGAGTGCCGCCTCCGTGCCGCTCCCCGGGAAGGGATCGACGCGCAGGGCGGTGGGCGTTCCCCCGACCGGCCATCGTGCGCCCCGCCTGCTCGGGACGGCCGCGACCGAGCGCAGGCGGGCCGTCTCCGCGACGCGGATCACGACGTCGGGCCGGCCCGGGCGGCTCAGCACCACCGACTCGGCGTCGAAGCGCAGCTCGCCGCGCGCCGCCCCGAGGAGGCGTCGGACCGCCACCACCACCGACCAAACGACACCGAGCAGCAGCACGACCGGGAAGAGCTCCACCGCGGTCGGGCCGCCGGGTGTCGCGAGGCCCTTCAGGGCGACGTGCGCCATCGTCGCGATCAGGCCGACCGTCGCCACGAGCATCACGAGCCCGGATCCCGCCTCGCGCCGCACCTGCCTCGCGGTGGCCCTCAGCACCACGGGGGCCCGGCCGGGTGCCGACGGCCGCAGCCGACCCGCCGAGGCCGCGTCGAGGCTGCGCCGGAGCCCGTCGAGCGGGATGGCGTCGAGGGGGAAGGTCTCGAGGCAAGGACGCCGGCCCTGCCCGGGACCACCCGGCCCCACGAGGACCTTCAGCACCGGGCCGGGCGGTGGGTAGCGGCGGCCGGACGGCGGCTCGACGACGTCGACGCCCTCGATCTCCTCCCACCGGAGGTCGACGGTGCTCCGCCCCCGCCCCAACCGCAGCCCGACGGGGTGGACCTCGATGCGGCGCGGCGTGCGCACCATCCGCGCCGCCCTGACGACGACGGACACGGCGTAGCCCGCGGCGAGGACGACCGTGGCGAGGAC
>Ga0070665_100001244_pt1 | contig 30828 bp, 28 predicted proteins | sample KBSS13metaG_FD_65862 | JGI IMG/M metagenome (GOLD analysis project Ga0070665, IMG submission 65862) | Switchgrass rhizosphere microbial communities from Kellogg Biological Station, Michigan, USA - KBS S1-3 metaG | ecosystem: Host-associated > Plants > Roots > Rhizosphere > Soil ... | reverse complement strand
CTCGTCGGGCTCGGCGTCGTCGGGCTCGGCGTCGTCGGTCTCGGCGTCGTCGGTCTCGTCGGTGACGTCCGCGGCGTCGGCGTCCACGACGTCGTCGGTGGCCTCTTCCTCGGCCTCGTCGACCGGCTCGTCGGTCAGCTCGGCCTCCGCGACCGGGTCCGCCGGGGCGAGCTCCTCGGCCTCGACCTCGGCCTCCTCGACGACCTCGTCGGTCTCGGGCTCCTCGATCACGTCAGCCGGCTCGACCTGCGCGGTCTCGGCCGGCTCGGGGACCTCGGCGTCGACCTCCGGGGTCGGGTCGGCCAGCGCCTCGGGGGTCTCCTCGGAGACCGCCTCGGTGGCGCCGTCCTGCTCGATGTCGTACTGCGACACGTTTCCTGCTTCCCTGCCTCGGTCGAGGACTACTTGCCGTTGAACACCCAGAAGATGACCTTGCCGATGCCCAGGTCGAGACCGGCGATCAACGCCATCATGAAGGCGACGAAGACCATGACCACGAAGAAGTACGTGACCAGCTGCTCCTGCGTCGGCCAGACGACCTTGCGGAGCTCGGCGACGACCTGGCGGTAGAACAGCACGGGGCCGGTGCGCTCGGTACGACGGTCACGGGACCGAACGGCGTTGTCTCCCGACACGTCGGTCACCTCTTCCTGCTCGTGCGTCCGGCCCGGTTGGCCGGCCGCTCTGGGTCGTGCTGGTGATGCTGGGTGGTGGTGTCTCGCAGGGCACGAGGGACTTGAACCCCCAACCTTCGGTTTTGGAGACCGATGCTCTGCCAGTTGAGCTAGTGCCCTCTGCTGGTGCTCGGGTGGAACTCCTCGAGTTCACCGGACCGCGACACGCAACGCGACGTGGGCATGGCAAAGCCTTGGGGAGATCCACCAGGAGTCGAGTGTACGGGGCGCGCCGAGGGTGCGTCCAAACGCCCGCGTCGGCGGTGGTCGGGGCCACCCCTACGATGGGTGCATGACCGAGGCCCCGTCCACCAGCAGCCCTCGCGAGCGCCGGGTGTCCGGCCGGATCGGCGCGATCGCCGAGTCCGCGACGCTGAAGGTGGACGCGCAGGCCAAGGCGCTCAAGGCCGAGGGCCGACCGGTCATCGTGTTCGGCGCGGGCGAGCCCGACTTCCCGACCCCGGACTACATCGTCGAGGCCGCCGTCGATGCCTGCCGCGACCCGAAGAACCACCGCTACACGCCCGCCGGCGGCCTGCCGGAGCTGAAGAAGGCGATCGCCGAGAAGACGCTGCGCGACAGCGGGTACGCCGTGACGCCGAGTCAGGTCGTGGTCACCAACGGCGGCAAGCAGGCGATCTACGAGGCGTTCGCGACGATGCTCGACCCGGGCGACGAGGTGATCGTGCCGGCGCCGTACTGGACGACGTACCCCGAGTCGGTGCAGCTCGCCGGGGGTGTCAGCGTGCCGGTCGTCGCCGACGAGACCCAGGAGTACAAGGTCACCGTCGAGCAGCTCGAGTCGGTCCGCACCGACCGCACGAAGGTGCTGCTCTTCGTGTCACCGTCCAACCCCACGGGTGCGGTCTACACCGCCGACGAGATCCGGGCGATCGGCCGGTGGGTCGAGGACCACGACCTGTGGGTCCTGACCGACGAGATCTACGAGCACCTCGTCTACGACGGCGTCGAGACCGGCTCGATGCCGGTGCTGTGCCCCGAGCTCGCGGACAACTGCGTCGTCGTGAACGGCGTCGCCAAGACCTACGCGATGACCGGCTGGCGGGTCGGCTGGCTGATCGCGCCGCCGGACCTCGCCGCAGCCGCCGCCAACCTGCAGTCGCACGCGACGTCCAACGTCGCCAACGTCTCCCAGCGAGCCGCCCTGGCCGCCGTCACCGGCGACCTGTCCGCGGTGGCGCAGATGAAGGAGTCCTTCGACCGGCGGCGCAAGACGATCGTGTCGATGCTGAGCGAGATCGAGGGCGTGGTCTGCCCGATGCCGAAGGGCGCGTTCTACGTCTACCCGTCGGTCAAGGGTCTGCTCGGCCAGGAGTACGACGGCCGGATCATCGACTCCTCCGCCGACCTGGCCGAGTACATCCTCGACCAGGCCGAGGTCGCGGTCGTCCCGGGCGAGGCCTTCGGGACACCCGGGTACCTGCGCCTGTCCTACGCACTCGGCGACGACGACCTGGTCGAGGGGATCACCCGGTTGCAGAAGCTCTTCGCCTGACGTGGGTCCTGTGGCGCGCGACCTCCGGACGCTGCCGAAAGCTCATCTCCATCTCCACTTCACCGGCTCGATGCGGCACGCCACATTGCTCGAGCTCGCCGAGCGCGACGGCATCCAGCTGCCCGAGTCGCTGGTCAGCGAGTGGCCTCCGCAGCTGTCGGCGGCCGACGAGAAGGGCTGGTTCCGTTTCCAGCGGCTCTACGACGTGGCGCGGTCGGTGCTGCGGACCGAGGACGACGTACGCCGGCTCGTGCGCGAGGCCGCCGAAGACGACGTACGGGACGGCGGCCGCTGGCTCGAGATCCAGGTCGACCCCTCCGGGTACGGCGCCCGCTTCGGTGGCATCACGGCGTTCACCGAGCTCGTCCTCGACGCCGTCGGGCAGACGTCGGCCGAGACCGGCCTCGGGATGGCGGTCGTGATCGCCGCCAACCGCACCCGACACCCGCTCGACGCCAGGACCCTGGCGCGTCTCGCCGCGCAGTACGCCGGCCGTGGCGTGGTCGGGTTCGGACTCTCCAACGACGAACGCCGGGGGGCGACCACCGACTTCGCTCCGGCCTTCGCGATCGCCGAGCGCGCCGGGCTGCTGCTCGACCCGCACGGCGGCGAGCTGCTCGGGGCGGCGTCGGTGCGCACCTGCATCGAGTCGCTGCACGCCCAGCGCGTGGGGCACGGCATCCGGTCCGTCGAGGACCCGGACCTGCTCGCGCTGGTGGTCGACCGGGGGATCGCCCTGGAGGTCTGTCCGGTCTCCAACGTCGCGCTGGGTGTCTACTCCGACCTCACCTCGGTGCCGCTGCCGGACCTGCTGGCCGCGGGCGCCACGGTCGCGCTCGGCGCCGACGACCCCTTGCTGTTCGGGTCGCGGCTGGCCGCGCAGTACGCCACCATGCGGGCCGCGCACGAGCTGAGTGACGCGACGCTCGCCGAGCTGGCGAGGATGTCGATCGGGGCTTCCTGCGCGCCCGACGAGACCAAGTCCGACCTGGTGGCGGACGTCGACTTCTGGCTCGCGTCGGACCCCGGGTCTGCGACGATGACGTCATGAGCGACGACGACCTCTGGCGCCCGCAGCCGCCGGCGGACGACTCGTCCCGCGACCAGGTCACCGATGAGACCCAGCCCCTGACGGGTGGGGCCCCGACGCCTTCCGCGCCGCCCCCGGGACCCGGCAGCGTCCCCCCACCGACCAACCCCTACCCGCAGCCCGTTCAGCCGAACCCCTACGGCGCCCCCGGTCCGCAGGCTCAGCAGGGTCCGCACGCCGGCGGGCCGGGATACCTGCCGCCGCCGAACCCCTACCCAGCGCCCCACGAGTACGCCCCGCCGCAGAACCCCTACGGCGTGCCGTTCCAGCCGGCGTACGCCGGTGGCACGGTGCCCGACCACCCGTCCGCGACGACGGCGATGGTGCTCGGGATCATCTCCCTGGTCGGGATCGCCTTCTGCGGTGGCCTCACCCTGATCCTGTCGCCGGCGGCGTGGGTGGTGGGCGCCAAGGCCGTCCGGCAGATCGACGCCTCACCCGGTCAGTTCGCCGGCCGCGACCGGGCCCAGGCCGGCAAGATCATGGGCATCATCGGCAGCGTGCTGCTGGTGCTGGGGATCGTCGCGATCATCGCGTTCGTGGCCCTGGTGGTCAGCTTCGGCACCTCCGACCCCCAGCCGGCGTTCCCGAGCCCCAGCTTCCAGAACGGCGGGGCCTAGGGCTACAGCTCGCAGCCGACGAGCACCGGCTCGTTGACCAGAGTGACGCCGAAGCGGCGTCGGACGCCGTCGCGGAGCTCGCGTGCCAGGGCGAGGAGGTCGTCGGTCGTGGCGTCACCGCGGTTGGTGAGGGCCAAGGTGTGCTTGGACGACAGCCGGGCCGGGCCCTCGCCGTACCCCTTCGCGTAGCCGGCGTGCTCGATCAGCCAGGCGGCACTGGTCTTGACCAGGCCGTCGGGCTGCGGCCACGCCGGGGCGCCGTCCGGCACCTGGTCGTCGGCCAGGACGGGGTTGGTGAAGAACGAGCCGGCGCTCCACGTGTCGTGGTCGTCGGGGTCGAGCACCATGCCCTTGCCGCGCCGCACCTCGAGCACCGCGCTCCGGACGTCGGCCATCGGCGCACGGGCGCCGGGCTCGACGCCCAGGGTGCGGGCGAGCTCGGCGTACGCGACCGGAGCGCCCAGCTCGCCCTGCCGGAACTGGTACGTCGCCTCCAGGACCACGTGCCGTCCGGGGTCGGCCTTGAAGCGGCTGGTGCGGTAGCCGAAGCCGCAGTCGGCGGCCGCGAACGTGCGGACACCCTTCAGCCTCCGGTCCCAGACCCGGACCGAGGCCAGGGTCTGCGAGACCTCCTGGCCGTAGGCGCCGACGTTCTGGATCGGGGTCGCACCCACCGAACCAGGGATCCCGGAGAGTGCCTCGACCCCCACCCACCGGTTTTCGACGGCACGCGCGACCACCGCATCCCAGGGCTCTCCGGCGGCGACCGCGACGACCACCCCGCCGCACGTGGCGTCGTCACCTTCGTGGTCGGCGAGCACCCCGGTCGTCGCGACCTCGACGACCGTCCCGTCGAAGCCCGCGTCGGCCACGACCACGTTGCTGCCTCCGGCCAGGACCAGGACCGGCTCGCCCCCCTCGTCGCACCGCCGTACGGCGTCGATCAGGTCGGCCTCCGTGGTCGCACGGACCCACTCCTTCGCCGGGCCGCCGAGTCGCAGCGTGGTGTGGTCACGCAGGACCTCAGTCACGCACGACCGCCACCGGGTTGCCGAGCACGGTCTCGCCGGCACAGGTGACCTTGAGCGCGATCGTGCGCTCGTCGCGCCAGGTGCCCTCGATCTCGACCTCGGTGCCGGACTCGGGCACCACGACCGGCTTGGTGAACTTGGCACCGAGCTCGGCGATCCGGCCGGGCTCGCCGAGCTGCTCGTCGACGTAGCGGGCGGCCAGGGCGAGGGTGAACATCCCGTGCGCGATCACGTCGGGGAGGCCGACGCTGCGCGCGACCTCCGGGTCCTGGTGGATCGGGTTGGGGTCGCCGCTCGCCGCGGCGTACGCGACCAGGTCCGCGCGGGTGACGGCGTACGTCGACGGCGTCAGGCCTGTCATCACGCACCTGCCTTGTGGACCAGGGTCGCGTCGGCGGTGCAGACCAGGCCGCCGTCGGCATCGGTGATCGCGCTGGAGGTGGTGATGATGTCGGTGCCGGCGATCTGGCGGAGCCCGCTCACCGTGAGCGTCGCCGTCAGCCGGTCGCCGACGGCCACCGGACGGGTGTGGACGAACTTCTGCTGGCCGTGGACGACGTGGTGGAGCTCGATGCCGACCTCGGGGTCGACCATCAGCGCCTGCATCGCGCCGAACGCGACCACGATCGGGAACGTTGCCGGGGCGGGATCGCCCGCGGCGTACGGCGTACCGGTCGCGGCAGCGAAGTCCGCCACCGCCTGCTCGGTCACGTCGTAGCTGTCGGTCGGTGGGAAGGTACGCCCGGCGAGCGACTGGTCGATCGGCATGGCTCCGAACCTATCGGGAACGCAACGACGCCCGCCCGGTCAGGCCGGACGGGCGTGGTGCTCGGGTGCAGGGAAGAGTCAGCGGGTCTCGCGGTGCGCGGTGTGCTTGCGGCAACGCGGGCAGAACTTCGACAGCTCCATGCGGTCGGGGTCGTTGCGCCGGTTCTTCTTGGTGATGTAGTTGCGCTCCTTGCACTCGGTGCAGGCGAGCGTGATCTTGGGGCGAACGTCGCTGGTCTTGCTGGCCACGATGAGTCCTTCTGTCGTTCTGCTGGTCGGGGCCCGGACCGTCGTCCGGCCACCGCGGTAGTGGGGGCGGGATTCGAACCCGCGACACCACGATTATGAGCCGTGTGCTCTAACCACCTGAGCTACCCCACCAGGAGGGGCAGGGCAGCCCCACCTCAGAGCCCCTTTACGGAATCGAACCGTAGACCTACTCCTTACCATGGAGTCGCTCTGCCGTCTGAGCTAAAGGGGCAACGGTCGAGAAGGATACACAGCGGCTCGGGCGATCCTGAAATCCTGTGAACCCCGCTCCGACGTGCGCCTTCAGCACTCTCAGTCGAGGTCCGCGATGTCGATCAGGACCTTGCCGACGGCGCCGTTCTCGACCGCGTCGTGGGCGGCGGCCGTCTGCCCGAGAGTGAAGCGCACGAGGGGCAGTCCGTATTCCTCACCCACCCCCAGAACGCCGTCTGCCAGGGCCGCCGAGACGTCCTCCGCCGCCGCTGCGAGGGCGCCGTCGCCGACCGTGTAGAGCAGGATGAACTGGAGCCTGGCGTTGAGCGCCATCAGCGGCCGGACCGGGAGCGTCACCTCGGTGCCGCCGGTGTTGGCGTAGATCGACACCGCGCCACGCGGCTTCAGCACCTGCGACACCAGCTCGGCGTTCTGGATGATCGCGACCTCGACGACCAGGTCGACCCCGTCGGGCGCGATCGCCTTGATCTCCGCGACGGCGTCGCCGGCGCGGTAGTTCACGACGTGGTGGGCCCCTGCGGCGGCGGCGAGAGCCGCCTTCTCGTCGCTGCTGACCGTGGTGATCACCGTGGCGCCCGCCCAGACCGCGAGCTGGATGGCGGCGTGCCCGACGGCGCCCGCCCCGCCGCTGACGAGCACGACCCGCCCCTCGAGCGCACCCCGGGAGAGCCGATCGGGCCCGTCCTCGTGGACGGTCAGGGCCCGGTGGGCCGTCATCGCGGGCACGCCCAGGCTCGCACCCTCGTCGTACGACGCGTCGCCGAGGCGCACGACGCGCTCGGCGGGGATGACGGCGTACTCCTCCGCGGTGCCGGTCGGCCGCTCGTGCTGGGCGAGGTAGACCCAGACCCGCTCGCCCGCGTGGAGGGCGTTGACACCGTTGCCCACGGCGTCGACGACGCCGGCGCCGTCCTGGCCGGGGACGACCTCGTCCCACGGCAGATCCGCCGATGCGCTCGCACCCGAGCGTGCCTTCCAGTCGGTCGGGTTGACGCCCGCGACCGCGAGCTTCACCCGCACGGTGCCCCAGGTCGGCTCCGCGACGTCGCGCTCGACGAGCTGGAGGACGGACGAGTCACCTGTCTTGTCGTAGACGACGGCACGCATGCCGTCGACCGTACCCAGATGTTCAGGCGTCACGCAGGAGTGGCCAGGGGCTGGCTTCCTCCAGCTCGTAGGCCAGCTCGAGGAGCATCGCCTCGTGCCCGCGGTCGGCCGCCAGCATCATCCCCTGGGGGAGACCGGCAGCCGTCGTCGCGAGAGGGAGGGAGACCGCGGGCGCGCCGGTGGCGTTCTGCCAGGGGGTGAAGGCGACCCACTGGAGCAGGTGCTCCATCACGGTGTCGTAGCCCTGCTCCGGGTCGAGCCAGCCGATCCGCGGTGTCTCGCGGGCCAGGGTCGGGGTGAGGACGACGTCGTACGTCGTGTGGACCTGGCGGGCGAGGCGCCAGCTGCGGCGGAGCCGGGCCGTCGCGACCGGCAGCCGGGCGAGGTGGCGGCGGCAGTGGCGGTCGAGGCCGAGGGTGAGCAGGTCGAGCCGGGACTTGTCCCAGGAGGCGCCGTGCTCGAGCCGACCGGTCGCGACCACCACCGAGGCGAGCGAGCCCCAGTAGAGGAGGAAGTCGTCCTTGAACGACTCCGGCACCGGCTGGGCGACCCGCTCGACGCGGTGCCCCAGCGACTCGAGCAGCTCGCCGGTCCGCAGCGTCAGGGCCTCGACCTCCGGCGACGTCGTGGTGCCGACGCCGTCGGTGACCACCGCGATCGTGCGGCGGGCGCGCGAGGCGCGGGTGACGTCGCCGATCGGGGCCAGGCGGAGGTTGCGGTAGACGCGTTCGGCCTCGCGGAGGAACGCCGCGGTGTCGCGCACCGACCGGGTGACGACTCCGTCGGACACGATCCGGACCGGCATCTGCCGCAGCAGGCGGTCCTGGGCGAGGCGACCTCGCGTGGGCTTGAGACCGACGAGCCCGTTCACCGCGGCCGGGATGCGGATCGAGCCCCCGCCGTCGTTCGCGTGCGCCAGCGGGACGGCGCCGGCGGCGACGAGTGCGGCCGATCCGGCCGACGAGGCGCCCGCCGTGTGCTCCGTCGACCACGGCGAGCGGACCGGTCCGAGGCGGGAGTGCTCGGCCGACGCGTTGAAGCCGTACTCCGACAGCTGGGTCTTGCCCAGCGGGATGACGCCGGTCGCGAGCAGCATCCGGGCGAAGTCGCCGTCACGGGTGGCGGGCACGGGGGCGAACGCATCGGTGCCCTGCTGGGTGGGCAGCCCTGCCAGGTCGGAGTTGTCCTTGACGAACGTCGGGACGCCGGCGAAGTAGCCGCCGGGCGGGTCTGCGGCGGCCGCCCGAGCGCGGTCGAAGCAGTCGGCGGCGACGGCGTTCAGCTCGGTGGCGACGCCCTGGGTGCGCGCGATCGCGGCGTCGACGACGTCGGGGATCGACACCCGGCGGTCGGCGATCGCCCGGGCCAGGCCTACCGCGTCGTGGTCCCCGAGAGCGTCGTCGGCGTAAGCGTGGACGCGAGCCATGGGTGGAGGCTATCGGCCACGCGTCCGGGCTCTTCGCGCTGTCGGGGTCCGAGACGACCGACGGCCGCCGGTGTGGGACCGGCGGCCGTCGCGTGGTGCGCTCAGCGCCCCACAGGGATGGCGCCGGACCCCCGTCGACCCGGCGCATCTTCTAGGAGACACGTGGCCGGGCTCAGATACATCAGGTGTCGACGGTGCTCCGGTGACAGCCGACGAGGTGGTCGTCGACGAGCCCGATCGCTTCCATCAGCGCATGCATGGTGGTCGGGCCGACGAAGGCGAACCCGGCTCGCTTCAGGGCCTTGGACAGGGCGAGCGACTCCGCCGTCTTGGGCTGGAGCTCGTCCGTCGTGCGGGGTGGCGACCACGGCTCCGGACGGTGCTCCTCGATCAGCGCGACCAGGCCGCCGTGCGCGCGCAGGGCGACGGTGGCGCGGGCGTTGGTCAGGGCGGCGTTCACCTTGGCGCGGTTGCGGACGATGCCTGCGTCGTCCATGAGCCGCTCGACGTCGGCATCGTCGTACGCCGCGACACGGTCGGCGTCGAAGTCGGCGAACGCGGCGCGGAAGGCCGGTCGCTTGAGCAGGATCGTGCGCCAGGACAGGCCGGACTGGAAGGCCTCGAGGGTGAGCCGCTCGAAGTGCGCCGCCTCGCCCACGACCGGACGCCCCCACTCGTCGTCGTGATAGGCGCGCATCACCTCGTCGCTGTCGCCCCACGGGCACCGCGCCAGCCCGTCCGCACCGACCACCGGTCCCATGCCCCGATCCTGACAGGCCCCGCCGACAGCGCTGACCCGGCAGAAGATGCATGCCGCATCACGCTGACCCGGCAGAAGATGCATGCCGCATCACGCCGACCCGGCAGAAGGGCCGCGGCACTACTGCCGGGTCGGTGCTCCGCAGGTGGACCCTTCTGCCGGGTCAGTGGCTTGGGGCCGTCACCTTCTGCCGGGTCGGCGGCCTCAGGCTCGTGGCTTGAGCTTCGCGTTCGGCAGGGCCGGGGCGGGGATCGGCGGCAGGTGGTCGCCGGTGACGATCCCGAAGCGACCGTCGTAGATATCGGCGCTGTCGGTGAAGGTGCCGTTGTTGTCGGTGATCTGGGCCATCCAGTCGCCACGCGCCTCGACGATCTCGTCGTGGTCGCGGCCGACGAAGTTCCACCACATCACGATCTCCTCGCCGAGCGGCCGGCCGCCGATCACGAGCACGTGGGAGAGGTCGGCGGCCTCGATCCCGAGTCCTTCGCCGGGGGCGACGTACGCCAGCTGGTGCTGCTTGACCTCCTCACCGTTCACCCGCACCAGGCCGAAGTCGACCAGCACGCCGTACTCGAACGCGGGCTGCACGTCGGGAGACAGCTGGGTGCCGTCGTCGAGGATCATCTCCGCGCCGACCAGCGGGCTGTAGGTCTCCACCGGCGACTCGCTGCCGAGCATCGAGCCGAGGAAGACCTGGGCGTCCCAGCCCTGTCCGTGGACGACCGGCGGTGCGTAGTGGGCGAACGCCGGCCGGTCGTCGCGGTACGCCGCCGGCAGCGCGACCCACAGCTGGACGCCGTGCAGCTCGGTGGTCTCGTCGGTGGACACCTCGGAGTGGGAGATGCCGCGGCCCGCCGTCATCAGGTTGAGCTCGCCCGGCTTCACCAGGGCGTGGGTGCCGACGCTGTCACGGTGCTCGATGGTCCCCCCGAACAGCCAGCTCACGGTCTGCAGCCCGATGTGGGGGTGTGGCGCGACCATCATCCCGCCGGTCTCGTCGACGCGGTCGGGCCCGTAGTGGTCGAGGAAGCACCACGCGCCGATCAGTGAGCGCTGCCGCTGCGGCAGGGTGCGGCGTACGTTCATCGCACGCAGGCCGCCCAGCGGCACGTCTCGGGGATCGAGGATCTCGGTCATCGTCAGGAGTTCGAGTACACGGCCGGCCCGCCGTCCTCGCGGGTGGCTGTGTCGCCGCCACCGCGGCCGGCCCAGGTCCAGGCGTACGCCGGGTCCTCGGCCACGAGGCCGCCCTCACCGAGGTCGAGTGGCTGGAAGGTGTCGATCATGACGGCGGTCTCGTCGAAGGTCTCCGCCCCGAGCGAGGCCTCGATCGCGCTCGGCTGAGGACCGTGCGCGTAGCCGCCGGGGTGCACGGAGATGGACCCGAGACCGATCCCCGACCCCTTGCGCGCCTCGTAGTCGCCCCCGACGTAGAACATGATCTCGTCGCTGTCGACGTTGGAGTGGTAGTAGGGAACCGGGATCGAGAGCGGGTGGTAGTCGACCTTGCGGGGCAGGAAGTTGCAGACCACGAAGTTCCAGCCCTCGAACACCTGGTGCACGGGCGGCGGCTGGTGGATCTTGCCGGTGATCGGCATGTAGTCCTCGAGGTTGAACGTGTAGGGATACATGCAGCCGTCCCACCCCACCACGTCGAACGGGTGCGTGTCGTAGGTCATCCGGGTGCCGACGACCTGACCCCCGACCCGGTGCTTGACCAGCACCTCGACATCGGTCCCGTCGGCCAGGAAAGTCTCGTCCGGACCGTGCAGGTCGCGCTCGCAGTACGGCGCGTGCTCGAGCAGCTGGCCGAACCGCGACAGGTAGCGCTTCGGCGGGGCGATGTGGGAGTTGGCCTCGATCGGGTAGAGCCGGCTCGGCTCGCTGGGCACCCAGCGGTGCGTGGTCGCCCGCGGGACGAGCACGTAGTCCTGGGTGCGGTAGGGGATGACGCCGAAGACGGTCTCGACGACCCCGCTGCCGGACTCGACGTACACGCACTCGTCACCGATCGCGTTGCGGTAGTACGGGGACGGGTCGGTGCCGGTGACGACGTAGCTGAGGCGGACGTCGTTGTTCCCGAGCACGAGCCGACGGCCCTCCACGGGGCAGGCGCCGGGGCCCTCACCGGGCTCGGGGAACAGCGCGTGCAGCTTGAGATGGCGCGGCTTGAGCGGGTGGTTGGGCGTCCGGGTCTGGTCGGGCAGCTCCCACACCTGGGAGTCGACGATGGCCGACGGGACACCCCGGTGGTAGAGCAGCGAGGAGTCCGACGAGAAGCCCTCCTCCCCCATCAGCTCCTCGTGGTACAGCCGGCCCTCCGGATCGCGGTGCTGCGTGTGGCGCTTGGGGGGGACCGAACCAAGGCTCCGGTAGTAGGGCATGTCGCCAGACTAGGACGTCGGCCCTCGACGTGCCGAACCCCGTCGAACGCCGCCTCACGCGGTCTAAACGGTTCGCTGCCGCCTGCTCCGCGACCGTACGCTCGCAGTGTCATGCGCGACTTCCCACCGGTGATCACCACCTTCTACAGCGCGGCCGGACGGAAGCCTGGTCCCGCGCCGGACACGCGCACCCCGGCGGCCTTCCTGCGGTGGTTCCTGAGGTTGCAGTGGCCGGTGATCGCGATGTCGACGTTGGTCGGCGTCCTGTGGCAGCTGCCGCTGACGGTCGGACCGTTGCTGTTCGGCAAGGCCGTCGACCACGGCATCACCGCCCACTCACCCAGCGGCACGCTGTTCTGGGCCGGCCTGCTGATGCTGGTGACGGTGATCGGCGCGACGTTCGGCATCGTCATGCACACGCTGGTCGTCCGCACCTGGCTGATCGGTCTCTACGGGACGATGAAGCTGGTGACCCGCAAGGTCGTGCAGATGGGTCACGTGCTGCCCCGGCGCGTGCCGACCGGCGAGGTGCTGAGCGTCGCGTCCAGCGACTCCGACGAGTTCGGCGCACTCACCGAGATCATCTCCCGCTCGGCCTCGCAGCTCGTCGCCTACCTCGTGGTCGCGTTCATCGTGCTCACCACGTCACCGCAGCTCGGTGTGCTGATGCTGCTCGCCGCTCCGGTGCTGGTGGGCGCGGCGATGCCGCTGCTCAGGCCACTCCACCGGCGTCAGCAGATCGAGCGCGGCCGCAACTCCGAGCTCACCTCGATGGCGACCGACATCGTCGCCGGGCTGCGGATCCTGCGCGGCATCGGCGGCGAGCGCACCTTCGGGCGCAACTACGACACGCAGTCGCAGCTCGCGCGGCAGGCCGGGGTGTCCGCGGGCATCTGGCAGGCCGCGATCGAGGCCGTCGGCGTGCTGTTCTCCGGTGTCTTCATCGTCCTGCTGGTCTGGCTCGGCACCCACCAGGTGATCGACGGCGACCTGACGATCGGGCAGCTGATCAGCTTCCTGGGCTACGCGCTGTTCATGATCTACCCGATCCAGACCTTCTTCGAGCTCGCCCAGAAGGTCACCCGGGCGATGGTCTCGGCCCGCAAGGCGATCGCCATCTTCGAGCACCAGCCGCCATGGCCCGACCTCGAGACCAGCAGCCCGCTGCCCGACGACGCCGACCTCTACGACGAGCTCAGCGGCTTCACCGCCCACGACGGCGAGCTGACGATCGTGGTCGCGGCGGTCCCCGAGGACACCGCGGCCCTGGCCGACCGGCTGGGCCGCTACCTGCCGGCCGACACCGAGCCGGTGAGCCAGGAGGTCGAAGAGGGCCTCAAGGGCCGTGCGGCCCGTCGGGCGCGGGCGCAGCGACTGGCCGAGCGGGCCCGGCTGGCGGCCCTGGACGAGGAGCTCGCCAACCGCGAGTGGGGCGTGCGCCTCGGCGGTGTCGACCTCGGCGCGGCTTCGCTGGACGACGTACGCCGTCACATCCTGGTCAGCGACACCGGCAGCCAGCTGTTCGCCGGCACGCTCCAGGACGCGATCGACCCGCACGGGCGGCTGACCCGCCAGCAGGCCGAGCACGCGCTCCGGGTGGCCAACGCCGAGGACGTGTACGACGCGTTGCCGGGCGGCTGGCAGGGCGTGCTCGACGAGCGCGGGCGAGGTCTGTCGGGCGGGCAGCGGCAGCGGGTCGTGCTGGCGCGAGCGCTGGCGGTCGAGGCTCCGATCCTGGTGCTGGTCGAGCCGACGTCCGCGGTCGACGCGCACACCGAGGCACGGATCGCCGAGCGGGTCGCCGCCGTACGCCGTGGTCGCACGACCGTGGTCTCGACCGTCTCGCCGCTGTGGCTGCACCACGCCGACCGGGTCGTCCTGTTCGAGGACGGCCGGGCGACGGTCGACGGCACCCACGAGGAGCTGCTGAGCGACAGCCCGGCCTACCGCCGTGTCGTCGCGCGGTCGATGGACGCACCGGTCGAGGAGGTGTCGGGCCATGAGCACACTCGCGTCTGACCCGCTCGTCACCTCCGCCGAGACCTGGCGCGAGCGCACCGAGCGCGAGCCAGCCGTCCCGGCGGAGCTGATCCCGCCGCGCGGCGCGAGCCGGCGCGAGCGAGCCGCCGCGCTCCACCGACGCCACCTGCTCCGTGAGCAGCGAGCGCTGGACACGTACGCCGCGTCCCGCAGCCCCGAGCGCGGGTGGCCGGTCGCCGACAACCACGTGGTGATGGCGTTCTTCCGCGGGCTGCTCCGGGAGCGGAAGACCGAGGTCTTCTGGCTGGTCGCGCTGAACGCGCTCGCCGCCGGCGCCGCGCTGGTGGTGCCCCGACTGCTCGGGAGCCTGGTGGACCGCACCGTCGCGGGCGGTGCCAGGGCCACGCAGATCTCGCAGCTCGACCGACTGGCGCTGGTGATCGTCGGTGTGGTGTGCGCCCAGGCGCTGCTCACCTTCCTCGCCCAGCGGGTCTCGACGATCTTCGGCCAGGACCTGCTCTCGTCGGCCCGCGAGTACATCGTCAGGACCGTGCTCCGGCTGCCGCTCGGGCGGGTCGAGGGCGCGTCGACCGGTGACCTGGTCACCCGGGTCACCCGCGACGTCGGCACGATGAGCCGGTCGGTGCAGTTCGGGGTGCCGCAGGCGATCATCTCCGGCCTGACCGTGGCCCTGTCGATCGTCGCGATGCTCCTGAACAGCCTCGTCCTGGCGGTGCCGTGCCTGCTGCTGATCGGCGCCTCCGGGTTCCAGGTACGCCGCTACCTGCAGCGCGCCCCGAAGGGATACATCACCGAGGGGTCGACGTACTCCCGGATCAACACGACGCTGACCGAGTCGGTCGAGGGCGCTCGCACGGTCGAGGCGCTGGGGTTGAGCGACCTGCGGGTCGGCGCCGGCGACGACGACATCGCGGTGTCGGCGCAGGCGGAGCGCTACACGATGACGCTGCGCAACCTGCTGTTCTGCGTGATCGACATCTGCTTCAACAGCCCGCGCGTGGTGACGCTGCTGGTCGGCGCGTGGGGCTACTCGAAGGGCTGGGTCTCGCTCGGGCAGATCACGACCGCGCTGCTGTACGTCGAGTCCCTGAGCGGTCCGCTCGACCGGCTGGTCGGCGAGATGGACCGGCTCCAGGTCGGGGTCGCGTCGACCAGCCGGCTGCTGGGCATCGCGGAGGTTCCGGAGGACCGGGTGGCCGGCTCGGAGCGACCGGACGGACCTCACCTGGTGGGTGAGGACCTGAGGTTCGCCTACCGCGAGGGGCACGACGTACTCCACGGGGTGTCCCTGGACCTCGCGGTCGGTGAGCGGCTGGCGATCGTCGGGCCGTCCGGCTCGGGCAAGTCGACGCTCGGTCGGCTCTTGTCGGGGATCAACGGCCCGCGCACCGGGTCTGTCAAGGTCGGTGGTGTCGACCTGATCGCCCTGCCGCTGGAGCAGCTCCGCACCGAGGTCGCGCTGGTCACCCAGGAGCACCACGTGTTCGTCGGCAGCGTACGCGACAACATCGTCCTGGCTCGTGAGGACTCCTCCGACGACGCGGTGTGGGACGCGCTGTCCGCGGTCGGGTCCCGCGACTGGGTGGAGCGGATGCCCCTGGGTCTGGACACGATGATCGGCTCGGGCCAGCAGTCGCTGACGCCTGCTCAGGCCCAGCAGATCGCGCTGGCGCGGCTGATCATCGCCGACCCGCACACGCTGGTGCTCGACGAGGCGACGTCGTTGATCGACCCGCGCACCGCCCGCACCCTCGAGGGCTCGATGAACGCGCTCCTCGACGGCCGGACCGTCGTCGCGATCGCCCACCGGCTGCACACCGCCCACGACGCCGACCGGATCGCGGTCGTCATCGACGGCGAGGTCGTCGAGCTCGGCTCCCACCACGAGCTGGTCGCCGAGGACGGCGAGTACGCCGCGCTCTGGCGGGCCTGGACGAGCTGATCTGGGCGCGCAGGTTTCCCCGGTCAGCCGGGGAAACCTGCACTTCGTAGGGGTTGCAACGCCTACGAAGTGCAGGGAACCCGTCGACCGTGGTGTTGGAGTGACTCGCGGTCTAGGGGCGGCCCAGGTACGCCCGGGCGATGGTGGAGGTGAAGTGGTAGACGCCCGTCTCGTCGGGGGCCAGCGGGCCGGCGACGTACGACGGCGCCACGAGCCCGCGCTGCACGGACTCGCAGGCGGCCCAGTCCTGGCGGTTGGTGAGGTCCCAGAAGTCCACGGCGTACGCCGGACTGAACCCCTCCTGCTCGACGACGTGCGGGGGGAACGCCCACGAGCAGGTGATCCGGGTCCGGCCCGGCGACAACGGCACCAGCAGGTGGGTCATCACGTAGTCGGGGTGCAGCGAGATCAGCAGGTTGGGCAGGACGGCGGCGTACATCACGTGCGACTGCTCGTGCTCGTCCAGACGGGCCATCTTCAGCCCACCGCTGCGCCCGTCGAGCGACATGGTCTCCATGCCCGCCCGCAGGTCCATCCAGCCACCGACCCAGTTGCCGGTGCGCTCCCGGACGTTGTCGCCGCTGGTCGGCGGCGAGATCCGGCACAGCTCGGGGTGGATCATCGAGCAGTGGTAGCACTCCTGGTAGTTCTCGACGATCACCTTCCAGTTGGCAGCCACGTCGTAGGTGTGCGACTCGGCGGTCACCAGCGACTCGGCGTCGTAGCGCGCCACGACGGACTCGAACTCGCCGATGTGCTCGACGAAGTCCTGCGCGGTGCCGGTGCGGTCGAGGAAGATCCAGCCGTGCCACTCGGTGACGCGCACCGGCGAGAGGCCGAGCGCGGACCGGTCGTAGTGCTCGTCGATGTCCTTGAAGTTCGGCGCCCCGATCAGGCTGCCGTCGTGCCGGTAGGACCAGGCGTGGTAGGGGCAGACGATCGCGCGGGTGCCCTCGGCAGACCCGCCGCACGGCAGCAGCTCGTGGCCGCGGTGCCGGCAGACGTTCTCGAACGCCCGGAGCGTGCCGCCCTTGTCGCGCACCAGCAGTACGCCGTACCCGCCGACCGACTCGGCCCGCAGGCCGGTGGCCGGGACGTCGGAGGAGCGTCCGACGCACATCCAGTCCTCGAACAGATATCGGCGTTCCCACTCCAGCACCTCGTCCGACACGTACGCGTCTCGCGGCAGCAGCCGGCTCTCGCCGAACGGCGCCAGCGCCAGCGCGACCTGGTCGGGGTCAAGGGGTGCGGGTGGGATCGTCGTCATCTCGCCTCCTCCGGCGGTGGTGGTGGTCTGGCGGCACGGCGCCGGGACTGAACGAGGGTTCAGAAGGAGTCTAGAGCACGGGTCTCCCGGCAGTGGAGCGCCGAAAGACCCGGCCGGGTCGCGCACCGGAGAAGGAATCCCGGCGGCCGTCCAACGCGACTAACTGAATATTCAGTCATGTGGTTCCGTACGCTCCCCCGGCTGTCTACACTCCAGCGCATGGCCCGAGACGAACCAGGCAGTCCGCACACCGGCGGGTCCATCTCGATCGTCGGGCTCCGTAAGGAGTTCGAGGGCGTGACCGCCGTCGACGGGATCGACCTCGAGATCGAGGCGGGTGAGTTCTTCACCCTGCTCGGACCGTCGGGATGCGGCAAGACGACGACGCTGCGGATGCTCGCGGGCTTCGAGCAGCCTACCGACGGGCAGATCTTCATCGACGGTGTGGACGTCGCGCAGACGCCGGCCCACAAGCGACCGGTCAACACGGTCTTCCAGAGCTATGCGCTCTTCCCCCACCTCGACGTCGAGCACAACGTGGAGTACGGACTCAGGTGGCGCAAGGACATCGAGAAGCGGGCGCGGGCGGCCATGGTCGCCAAAGCGCTCGACCTCGTACAGCTCGGGGGATACGGCAAGCGACGCCCCCACCAGCTCTCTGGCGGACAGCAGCAGCGGGTGGCCCTGGCCCGGGCCCTGGTCCTCGAGCCGGCTGTGCTGCTCCTCGACGAGCCGCTCGGCGCCCTGGACGCGAAGCTCCGGCACTCGCTGCGCGCCGAGCTGACCAGTCTCCAGCGCGAGGTCGGGATCACCTTCGTGTTCGTCACCCACGACCAGGAGGAGGCGCTCGAGATGTCCAACCGGCTGGTCGTGATGGACGGTGGCCGGATCATGCAGCTGGGAACGCCGGAGGAGGTCTATCGCGAGCCCCTGACCGAGTTCGTGGCCGACTTCCTGGGCGTCGCGAACCTCCTCGACGTCGACTGCGCCACCGGGGCCGGTCCCACGCGCACGGTCAGCTTCGGGGAGTTCACCCTCGAGGCGCAGGCGCCCCCGGGACACCAGGCCGGGCCGGGGCGCGCGGTCATCCGCCCGGAGTGCGTCGAGGTGAGCGAGGCCGGCCTCACCGGCTCCAACCGGCTGCCGGGCATGGTCGACCGCACGGTCTTCCTCGGCTCCACCACCCAGGTCATGCTCAGGCTGCCCCAGGGCGCGGTCGTGCAGTCGCTGATCACCAACGCCGCCGGCAGCCAGGCGTTCACCGCCGGACAGCCGGTCACGGTCGGCCTTCCGCCGGAGTCGCTGCGCGTGCTGGCGGCGTCACCCGACGAGAACGTCGCGTACGCCGAAGCCGGCTGATCGGTCCGACTCAGCCCCAGTCGGCGAGCGACTCGAGCGCCGACTCATCACTCCCGCGTCGCCGCGCCCGCAGCACCAGGTAGGCCAGGATCAGGGCGAGGAACGAGCCGACGAGCAGGATGCTCGCCAGCGCGTTCAGAGCCGGCGTCGGTGCCGCGCGCACGGCGTTGTAGAGCAGGATCGGCACGGTCTCGTTGTCGGCGCTGCCGAACAGGAACTGGCTGACCACGAAGTCGTCCAGCGAGGTGGCGAACACGATCATCGCCGACGCGAAGACAGCCGGCGTCAGCAGCGGCAGCAGGATCGTGCGGATGGCCTGCATCGAGTTCGCCCCCAAGTCACGGGCGGCCTCCTCGTACTCGCCGCCGATGCTCAGCAGCCGAGAGCGCACGATGACCAGCACGTAGGAGACGGTGAAGGTCACGTGGCCGAGCAGCATGGCGGGGCGGCCGAGCGGGACGAACTGGTAGAGGTTCACCACCACGAGGTAGAGCGCCGACCCCACGACGATCTCGGGCGTCACCAGCGGGACGAGGGAGATGCCGTTGGCGACCGCGCTCGCCCGGGACCGCCACCGGGTCAGCCCCATCGCGAGCGCGACGCCGAGCGGGGTCGCCACGATCACCGTCGCGATCCCGAGGATCAGGCTGTTGCGCAGCGAGTGGAACATGCTCGGATCCTCGAAGACCGAGCCCTCGTTGCAGCAGTACCACTGCCGTGAGAAGCCCTGCCAGGTGCTGCGCGAGCGGCCGTCGTTGAACGAGAACTGGATGGCGATCAGCACCGGCACCAGGGACCAGAGGATGTAGGCCCAGGTGATGGCAGCGAGCACGTACGGCCGGCGCCAGGGATTGCGCCACGGCGGCACGCGCCTGCGCGTCCGTGCGGGAGTGGCGGTCGCGGCCGGTCGCTCGGACACGGTCATCGGGTCGCCTCCCGGCTCGCTCTCTGGGTGAGGATCAGGTAGTAGAACATGAAGAACATGAGCACGAGCGACAGCACCAGCACCAAGCTCGCGCCGATGTTCTTCTGCGGTCCTTCGAGGAGGAACAGCTCGATCTGGTTGCCGACCATGTTGGTGTTGGGTGAGCCCGACACGATCGTGTTCGTGTAGTAGTCGCCGGCCATGGGCAGCGCGGTGATCACCAGCGCCGTGATCAGTCCCAGCCGCGACAGCGGGAGCGTGACGTGCAGGAACGTGCGCACCGACCCGATGCCGAGGTCGCGCGACGCCTCGAGAAGCCGCTGGTCGATCCGGTCGAGCGACGCGAACAGCGGGATGATGAAGTAGGGGAGGTAGCCGTACGCGAGGGCCCAGACGACCGTGAACGAGCTCCCGGACAGCCACGAGTGCGCGGGGATTCCGACCAGGCCCAGCACCTTGTTCACGTAGCCGTCGTCCTGCAGCAGGTTCACCCACGCGAGCATCCGGGTGATGTAGTTGATCCACCACGGCGCGAGTACCAGGGCCAGGATGAGTCCCCGCCGCTTCCCCGCGAGACGGGCCGTGTAGTAGGCGACCGGGTAGCCGATCGTGACACAGATGACCAGGGCCCAGAACGAGTAGATGGCCGTACGGACCCACACCTCGTGGTAGGCACCCGACGGCGTGAACGAGTCCTGGAGGACGGTGCCGAACGTCGACCACTCCCAGTTGAGGGGGTTCCAGGCAGGGAGCGGCTCGTTGAAGATGTTGATCTGTCCGCTGAACGCGACCGACATCACCGCGTAGAACGGCACCACGAACAGGGCGATCAGCCAGAGCGTGCCCGGCAGGGCCAGGGCGGGCCACAAGCGTCGGGTCGCCCGGTCGTGATCCGGGGCCTTCGTGGGCGCCTTCTCGGAGACCGGGTCAGGCACCGGCCTTGAACCTCGCCCAGTTGTCCTGCCAGAGGGCCTCGGTGCTCGGGCTGACCTCGTAGAAGGTGTGTCCCTTGTCGAAGTCGCCGCGCACGACCACGGCGTTCGAGAGGTTCTTGGGGATGTAGCCCTGGTCGACCAGGTACCCGGCCGAGAGCTTGTTGATCGGGGGCTGGTACCCGTTCCAGCCGAAGTTCTGCAAGCCGATCTTGTTGTCGATGAGGTCGTTCATCATGAGGTGCGCCAGCACCGGCTTCTTCGCGGACTTGGGGATGCCGATCACGTCGCTGCCGATCACGTAATCCGTCGGGGACGGCCGCCAGTAGCCCAATACCTCGGGCGTCTGGCCCTTCGGCAGGTAGTACTGACCGGCGATCGCGTCGCCCGACCAGCACTGGTGCACCGTGGCCGTGCCCTCGGGGACCTCGCTGTAGGCGTTGACGTCGGTCTTGACCTTCACCAGGTTGATCAGCTCGATCAGGCTGTCGGTCGCCTTCTTGATGTCGTCGGCGTTGGACGTGTTGATGTCGTCGGTGATCTTGTCGCGGAGCAGCGACATGCCGATGGCTTCCTGCCGGTCGTCGAGCAGGTAGACCTTGCCGGAGTACGTCTTGTCCCACAGCAGGTCGTAGCCGACCTCGGGCACGCTCGTCACCACGTCGGCGCGATACAGCACGCCCGTGCCGTAGATCGTGTAGGGCAGCGTGTACTGGGCACCCTGGTCGTACCAGGGGTCCTGGAACTCGGGCCAGACGTTGTCGAGATGCGGGATGTAGGAGTGGTTGAGCGGCTGCAGGAGCTCGGCGTAGACCATCTTGCTCAGCACGCTCGGGCCCGGGAAGACCAGGTCGAACGACTGCCCGGGCTGGCGGATCTTGGCGAGCATCTCGTCGTAGTTGTTGTACGGCGTCACCTCGACCGAGACGTTGTGCTTCTTGCCGAAGTTCTTCATCACGGCCGGCGCCATGTACTGGGCGTAGTTGAGGATGTTGAAGGTGCCGCCCTCTTCGGGATCGAGACCGTCGTCGATCGGCGGGTTGCTGTCCTTGATGGCCAGCTTGACCGGCTTGTCCGGGCGCGCCAGGGGGTACGGCGTGGAACCGTCGGCCGTGCCCCCCGTGGAGTCGTTGCCGCAAGCGGCCAGCAACGGGGCCGCCCCCAGACCGACGCCCAACCAGACGCCCCCGCGCAGCACGTCGCGTCGGGCCAGCTGCGGCCGTGACCGGCGACGGCGGAGTGCTGGGTCGTTCGGGTCGAAGCTCATGTCAACCTCTTCACGGTCGAGCGTGCCGACCTGTATCGCCCGTGGACGTTCCCTAACTGACTGTTCAGCCAACGGGGCCATTGTGACCACCGGCACCCGGAATGTCGAGTGTCCCACCGCAACGAAGTGGGTCGGGCGGAGCCGGATCTCGCACTCGTGCCCCCTGACGACGTTCGGCGCCCGTCGCTTGCCGGGGGCGGAGAACGACCCTTAGACTGAACGATCAGTCAATGACTCACGACGGGCAGGAGCCCTGATGACCGCGATCGACGTCGCCCCCGAGCTGTCCACGCGTCTCGACTCGATCATCGAGGACGAGACGCAGGCGTTCCTCGACCGCCAGCACCGCAGCGAGGAGATGTCCCAGCGGGCTCAGGTGCTCGCCGGCGGTGCCACGTCCAGCTGGCAGGTGGCCGAGCCGCACGCCGTCTGGCTGAGCCACGGCAACGGTTCCAAGCTGTACGACGTCGACGGCAACGAGTACTCCGACTTCCACGGCGGGTACGGCGTCTCCCTGGCCGGGCACAACCATCCGGCGATCGTCGAGGCGGTGCGGCGCCGGGTGGGCCTGGGCACCCACTTCGCCCAGCCGACCGAGGACGCCATCGTCGTCGCGGAGAACCTCGCCGAGCGGTACCACCAGCCCCTGTGGCGCTTCGGCAACTCCGGCACCGAGGCCACGATGGACGCCGTCCACCTGATGCGTGCGTTCACCGGTCGCGACCTGATCATCAAGCTCGAGGGTGGCTACCACGGCCACCACGACTCGGTGATGGTCTCGGTGCAGCCCGAGAGCGTGGGCGACCTCGGACCCGACGACGCGCCCATCGGCGTTCCCGAGAACTCCGGGCTCCTCGGCGCCACGATGGGGGCGACCGTGATCGTCCCGTTCAACAACCTGCCGGCCGTCGAGGCGGCCCTGGCGCGGCACCCGGGACAGATCGCCGGGATGATCCTCGAGCCGATCATGATGAACGCCGGCATCATCTACCCCGACGAGGGCTACCTCGAGGGCCTGAAGGAGCTCCTGCACGCCCACGGCGCGCTGCTCACCTTCGACGAGGTCAAGACCGGGTTCACCGTGGGGCCCGGCGGCGCCTCCGGGCGGCTCGGGGCGACCTCCGACCTGGTCTGCGTGGCCAAGGCGATGGGCGGCGGCATCTCGACGTCGGCCATCGGCGGCGGCACGGTGATGGAGCTGGTCGCGAGCGGTGACTACCAGCAGGTCGGCACCTTCAACGGCAACCCGCTGGCGATGGCGGCGGCGCGCGCCATGCTCACCGAGGTGCTCACCGACGAGGCCTACGCCCACGTCGACCGCCTGCGCGACCGGATGCGGGACGGGCTCCAGGCCGTCATCGACCGGCACGACGCACCCTGGCTCGTGGTCACGGCCGGCGCGAAGGGGTGTGTCTCGTTCATGCCCGACCGGATCCGCAACTTCCGAGACTTCCGGTCGCTGGACGGCCGTTACGGCCACGCGCACTGGCTGGTCCAGCACAACCGTGGTGCCTTCCTGCCGCCCTGGGGCAAGGTCGAGCAGTGGTTGATGTCGGTCCAGCACACCGACGAGGACGTCGACCGCTTCGTGGCGAACTTCGCCCACCTCGCCGATGCGCTGCTCGGTCCCGCCTGACGCTGGCCTGCGCTAACCCGCCTCGGCGAGCACGACCCACGCCGTGGCGGCGTGCTCGAACGGCGGCTCCGGCAACAGCTCGCGACACCGCTCGCGAAGGGCCGCGACGTGCTCGGCGTCGAGCGCTGCGACGTAGGTGCCCACGGGACCGACCCCGTCCAGGTACGGCGCCCACCACTCGTCGTACGACGCGAACGGGACGCGCACGGTCAGCGAGGTCGACCGGGCACCGTCCAGCCCGGCCGCCACGGCGAGGTCCGTGAGGTCGCCCTCGCCGGTGCCGGCGCGCACCGCCTCACCGCGCACGGACGGGTCGAGGTCACGCGCGGCGCGCCAGAAGACCGACAGGGGCCCGGTGCCGCCGGCGAAGTCCCAGACGCTGGCCGCCACGACACCACCCGGCCGGGTCACCCGCCCCATCTCCCGCAGACCCGCGACGGGATCTGTCATGAAGTGCACGACCAGCTGGGCCAGCACGGCATCGAACACGTCGTCGTCGTAGGGCAGGGTCTCCGCGCTCGCCTCGCGGACGTCGACCTCCGGCAGCTCGTGACGGACCGCGTCGACGAACGACGCGGACGGGTCGACCGCGGCCACCCGGTCGGCGCCGCAGCGCTCGACCAGGGGTGCGGTCAGGACTCCCGGACCGCACCCGACGTCGAGCACCCGGTCACCCTGTTGTACGCCGACCAGGTCGACGAACTGATCCGCCAAGGGGGCGGAGTACCGGCCCATGAACCGCAGGTAGGCGTCGGCCGAGACGTCGAAGCTCATGGGTCAGTGTGGACCCGTCAGGGCGACTCGAACCAGGGCTTGTGCAGGTCGTAGAACGTCGCACCGGCCATCACCGAGCCCAGGGCCTCCTGGACCTCCTGCGGCGGCTCGATCTGCTCGCCGGCCCGGGCCCGGTCCTCGTCGGCGAAGTAGACGGTCTGGAAGAACGTCCCGTCAGCGGCCAGCGCGAACGTGCCGCCGAGGATCTCCGGGCGCATCTCGTGCAGGTCACCGGTGTCGGCCAGCATCGCCTTCATCGGCACGGCGTCGTCGGTGTGCCCGCGGATCACCTGCACGAAGCCGGCGTCGTCCGACCCACCGTCGAGGAACGACGTCACGTCGTCGCAGTCGTGGAACTCGACGGGGCCGTCCATGAGGGCCCCCATCTTCTCGGCGAAAGCACCGGTCTCGGGGCGCGCGGAGTTCGCCATCGCATCGTCGTGCGAGGTGAACCGGATGACGCCGAGGAAGTCGTTGTCGTCGGTGACGCCGTACGTACCGCCGAGCCAGCCGACGGCGCCGACGGCGCCCTCGCTCCGCCACGAGTCCGCCAGCGCGCGGAGCTCGTCCTGCCGGCTGCACTTGCCCTGGATCACTTGGATGAACACGTCATGGCCTCCTGTCGTGCAGGCCATCTCGGGTGAGGTGGTCTCCACACCGACGCTAGGCACACCCGTGTCCGCTGACCAGACCCTGCTGGACCACGGGGCCCGAACGGGTCAGGCCTTCCGGGCGCTCCGCTTGCGTGGGCGGGCGGAGTCGATGCCGAGCTCCTTGTAGGCCAGGTCGAGGGCCAGCTTGCGGGCCAGCGGGAAGTCGACCACCGGGTCGTCGAGGGCGACCTGGACCACGAGCCCGTCGAGCAGCGAGCCCCACATGATGGCGAACGACGTCACGTCGAGGTCGGCGATCTCGCCGGCGTCGACCGCGTCCTGGACGACCCGGGTGATCAGGTCGCGCCACTGGGCGTCGAGCTCGGCGCGGTCCTTCTTGACCTCGGGGTGGCGGAACGCCTGTGCCCAGAGGTCGAACCAGAGTCCCCAGTCGCCGGTCAGCGTCTCGGTCTTGTCGGCGGCCAGGGTCCACTCGACCAGGTTCTCCAGCCGGTCACGGAGCTTCTCGGTCGACCGCAGCATCTCCTCGGTGGCGGCGTAGAAGGACCGCTCGGACCAGCGCAGGGCCTCGGTCAGCAGACTGTCCTTGGTACCGAAGTAGTAGATGACCAACGCGGGGCTGGCACCGACCCGCTTGGCCACGTCGGCGATCCGGGTGTCGTGGAAGCCACGCTCGGCGATCAGGGTCGACGCCGCGGCTAGCATCTGGTCACGGCGTACGTCGGCGACGGCGTCCCCGTGCTCTCGAGCAGCCATCCCACCTCCCCGGTTCCCGGTCGCGAGCTCCTTGTGTCGCACGCTAGCACGCCCTTAGACTGAACAGTCAGTCAGGATCGCGTGAGAAACGGACTCCCATGCCCAGCTCTCCGGCCCGGGTCCGGGCCATGATGTCCGCCCGGTCCGTCGCCGTGGTCGGGGCCGGCGACCGCGAGGGGTCGTTCGGGTGGCGGCTGACCACGGAGATCCTCCGCAGCCCCGGGATCGAGCGCGTGCACCTGGTGAGCCCGACGCGGACGTCGGCGTTCGGCCGGCCCTGCATCCCCTCCCTGGCCGACGTCCCGGAGCCGGTCGACCTGGTGATGCTCGGCATCCCGGACAAGGCCCTGGCGCCGACCCTCGCGATCGCCTCGGAGCGGGGTGACGCCGGGGCCGTGGTCTTCGGGCCGGTGCACGGCGTGAAGGACGACGTGGTCGCCGCTGCCGGAGAGATGGCGATCGTGGGCGGCGGGTGCATGGGCTTCGTCGACACGACCACCGGCGTACGCGCCATCGGCTACCTCGAGCGCGACCCTCTGCCCAGCGGTCCGATCGGCCTGGTCACGCACTCGGGCTCGGTGTTCTCGGCCCTCCTGCGCACCCGACGTCCGCTGGGCTTCTCGATGGTGGTGTCGTCGGGTCAGGAGCTGGTCACGACGACGCCCGACTACCTGGAGTACCTGCTCTCCCTGCCCCAGACGAAGGTGATCGGCCTGGTGCTCGAGACGATGCGCGACGCTCCTCGCCTCGCGACCGCACTGGCCGACGCGGCCGCGCGCGACATCCCGGTCTGCGCGCTGACGGTCGGCACGTCGGTGCGCGGAAGGACGCTGGTGGACGCGCACTCGGGCGCGATCGCCGGATCGGACGCCGGGTGGGAGGCGCTGTTCTCGGCGTACGGCGTGCACCGCTGCAGCGACCTCGACGACCTCACCGACAGCCTCGAGACGTTCGCGATCGGACGGCGCCACGTGCCCGGCACCGGACGGGGTGTCGCGACGGCTCACGACTCGGGAGCCGAGCGGGTCCTGGTGGCGGACGTCGCCGAGCGGCTGGGCGTGCGGTTCTCGTCGTTGTCCGAGCCGACCGTCACGCGGCTCGAGGCAGCGCTCGATCCGGGTCTGGCGCCGATGAACCCCCTGGACGTCTGGGGTCGTGGCACCGACACCGTCGAGCTCTTCGCGGAGTGCCTGAGCGCGCTGGCCGACGACCCCGACACCGGCGTGGTGGCACTGGCCTGCGACCTGGTCGAGGAGTACGACGGCGACGACAGCCTCCCGGTAGCCCTCGAGCGAGTGCTCACGCGCACCGACAAACCGGTCGCCGTGGTCGCCCACGTGACCTCGGCCGTCCACCAGGCCGCGGCCGACCGCCTGCGCGCGCAAGGAATCCCGGTGCTCGAGGGCACCGCGTCGGGGTTGCGCGCGCTCGGCCACCTGATGGCGGAGCCACCGCGGCCACGTCCGGACGTCGTGGTCGATGCCGTGCGGCGGGAACGGTGGGCGAGCCGACTCTCGTCGGGTGCGGCACTGGATGCGGCGGACTGGTCAGCACTGCTGGACGACTACGGCATCGCGGTGGTGGCGGGCGAGGGTGCCGCCACGGGTGCGGCGGCGGTCGAGGCGGCGGAACGGATGGGCTACCCCGTCGTGCTCAAGAGCGATGCCGCGGACGTGCACCACAAGACCGAGGCGGACGGCGTACGGCTCGGCCTGCGCGACGCGGTGGGCGTGGCAGCGGCGTACGCCGATCTCGCGGCGCGGCTGGGCCCCGCGGTCCTCGTCCAGCGGCAGGCGTCGGGGGTCGAGGTCGCACTCGGCATCGTGCGCGACCCGCTGCTGGGTCCGCTGGTGATGGTCGCGGCCGGCGGGGTGCTGGTCGAGCTGGTCGCGGACCGGGCGGTCGCGCTGCCGCCGGTGGACCGCGAGATGGCGATGGAGCTGATCGCCGGCCTGAAGGTCTCGACGCTGCTCGCCGGGTATCGCGGGACCGTTCCCGCGGACGTCGGCGCCCTGGCCGATGCGCTGGTCGCCCTCGGTCACCTGGCGGTCGAGCTCGGCGACCACCTCGCCGGCGTCGACCTCAACCCGGTGATCGTCGGCCCGGATGCGGCGTACGTCGTCGACGTACTGGTCATCCCCCGCTGACCGGCTGCGCCTCGATGCGCGGTCGTGGGTGCCGCGACCGTCGGGTCGGCAAGAGCCGCAGCCGGCGCTCCGCCCACCCGGGAACCCGCGCAGCCAGCGCCCGCCACTCGCCCGCCGCGTCGAGCCGGGCCAGGGCAGCGTTCAGGGACACCTCGTTCGCGAACGTCGCCTGCCAGACGAACACGTGGTCCTCGCGGACCGGCAGTGCGGGGAAGGTGTTGGGCGACGGGTCGGTGCGCCAGGTGGCGACCTCGGCATCGAGGCCGGCGAGGAGGACCTCGTGGCCGGGGCCGGTCAGGAGCGACTCCGCAGTGGCGATCGGTCGACAGCTGACGATCCCGACCGCGACGACGCCGTCGTGGCCCTGATCCTCGGATCGCCCGACCGGATGGGGTGGGGACGTCGACCGCAGCAGGAGGACGTCGTCGCTGTCGAGCATGGTCGCGTTCGCGGCCGCACCGTGGGCCCGCCACGTGTCACCGCCGTAGAAGGCCGACAGGGAACGACGACGGCTCTCCATGTCGGGGAACCCGCGCTGCCAGACGAAACGGTCGGAGTCGTCGAGGTCGCGGAACAGTCCGCCCACGGTCATGCCGTCGACGACCTGAGGGTCGAGCAGCGAGTCCTCGAAGACCGCCACCAGCTCGTCACGACGACCCGGGCGCAGCGTGTACTGCCGGAGCTCGACGACAGCTGCGTCGCGCAGGTCCGGAGTGGATCCGTCCACCAAGTGTGTAACCAAAGTAGTCACACATTTGCCGTCCGGTACCTCGCTGTCAACCCCGGTCAGGCGTCAGAGACCGGCCGGCAGGGGCTGTTCGCGGAGGATCCGGTCGAGGAGGGAGGCGACCGTCGACCGAGCGAGGCGTCTCGAGACGTCGCGCTCGACCTCGGCGTACACGTCGCCGAGGATCGGCCGGATGCCGAAGCCCACCGGGCACTGCGGGTTGGGCTCGTGAGCATGGAGGTCGAACGCCGGCTCCATGCCCAGCGCCTCGTGCACGTCGCCGAGCGTGATCCGCTCGGCGGCCCGACCGAGCCTCCACCCCGAACCGGGTCCGCGGCCGGTCACCACCAGCCCCGCGTCGCGCAGTGGCGCAAGGCTGCGGCGTACCAGTGAGGGATTGCTGTCGAGGCTCGCCGCGATCTCTTCCGACGTCAGGGACGTCGTCCCTCGACGCTGGGCCAGCTCCAGCCAGCACAGGGCGTGGACCGCCACCGTCAGGTGGCTGTTGGCCGCCATGACCCGCCCTCCCTTGTGTGACCACCATGGTGACACATCCCGTTCGCCGAGTCGTCACCTGAGGGCTCGGCGCGGAAACGATGTCTCTTGGCGTCGACTCAGCGGTGGGAGAGGGTGGGGAACGGGAGGGCGATGGGGTCCGGGTCGAGGCGGCTGCGGCCGTGCCCGTCGAAGCGGTCGAGTCCCAGCTCGGTCACGTCCAGGACGTCGGTCTCGCCAGTGAGCGTGAGATCGGCGGCCGCCTTCGCGACGCCGGGACCCCACATCATCCCGTGCCCGCCGGCCGCGGCGACGAACGCGCCCACGATCGGCCCGTCCGCACCGATGGCCGGACCGAGGATCGGGAGGTGGTCGGGGGTGAAGTCGATGGTGGCGGCCCACGTCTTGCGAAGCCCGACCTTCCCGGTCGTCGGGAGCAGCGTCGCCATCCGCCGCCGCATCACCTCGAAGTACGCCGTGTCGAACTCGCTCGCCTCCCCTGGCTCCTCCTCGGGGTTGCTCATCCCCCACATCACCCCGCCCTCGCAGGGCCGCCAGTAGATGCCCGACATCAGGTCGAAGACCATCGGCAACCGCTCCGCGGCGAAGTCGGGGTGCGCCTCGGTGACGACGACCTGGTGCCGCGCGCCCCAGGCCGGGATCCGCACGCCTGCGGCGGCCCCGACGGCCGCCAGGGTCGGTCCGCCGGTCAGCACCACCCGGGAGGTGGCCACGTCGCCGGCCGACGTGCGGACGCCGACGACGTGACCTTCCTCGATCCGGAGACCCGTGAAGGCGGTCCGCTCACACACCCGCACGCCGGCGCCCAGGATCGCCGCCGTGTAGGCGAGCACGTTGCGGGGCGGGTCGAGGTACCCGTCGCCCGCGGCGTACGACGACCCGAGCGTCTGGCCCGGCGCCATCGCGGGGTTCATCGCATCGGTCTCGTCGGGGTCGACCCAGCGCACGTCGAGCCCGACCGACTGCTGCATCGCGATCCGCTGCCGGGCCGCGGCGACCTCGGGCTCACTGAAGCAGGGCATGAAGTAGCCCTGGGCCACGAATCCGGAGTCGATGCCGAGCAGCTCCTGCTGACCGACGTAGAAGTCGCGGCTGAACATCCCGAGCCGGACCGCCGCCTCCGTGCCGCCCTGGGCGCGCACCATCCCGGCCGCCCGCGCGCTCGCACCCTGGCCGAGCGTGTCGCGCTCGACCAGGACGACGTCGCCGATCCCGGAGCGGGCCAGGAACCACGCCGTCCACGCACCGATCGTGCCACCGCCCACCACGACCACGTCTGCGGTGCTCGGCACAGTGGTCACAGCGACCCACGCTGGCATAGGCTGAATGACCAGTCAATGGGCCTTGGCGGGCTCGACCAGGGACGGCTGCCGAAAGGAAACCCGTGTACGCACTCACGCCGGAGGACCTCGAGCTGCAGGCGCGGGCGCGCGGCTTCGCGGACGAGCTGATCATCCACGAGCAGTACGCCGAGGAGCACGCCGGCGAGCTGCCCGAGGACGTCGCCCACCGACTGGAGGCGCGGGCGGCGGAGCTGGGGCTGACGGCCACCAACATCCCGGTCGAGCTGGGCGGCCGTGGCTGCAGCACGCTCCAGCAGGTGCTGGTCCAGGAGCAGGGCGGGCGCGTCACCAACGCCCTCGCCTGGTGCCTGACGACGCCGCCCGGCTGGTGGGCTGCCGTCGCCAACGACCACCAGCGCGAGACCTACCTGATCCCGACGGTCGAGGGGCGGCGCGAGGGCTGCTACGCGATCACCGAAGAGTACGCCGGGTCCGACGTCTCCGACCTGAAGGCGACCGCGGCCCGTGCCGGCGACGACTACGTGCTGAACGGCGAGAAGTGGCACGTGACGTCGTTCAACAAGTCCGACCACGTCTTCTTCCAGGGCGTGCTCACCATCGGTGACCACGCCGGCGAGCAGGCGATGTTCGTCGTCGACAACGACACCCCGGGCATCCGGGTGGTGCGGACGCCGGCGTACTCCCACACCTTCGCCCACCACCACCCGATCCTGGCGTTCGAGGACGTCCGGGTCCCCGCGAGCCAGCTCATCGGGGGCGAGGGCGACGGGATGGCGTTCGTCTACGAGTGGTTCCGCTACGA